>Ga0209278_1000307_pt1 | contig 44704 bp, 38 predicted proteins | sample JI81BgreenDNA_FD_187504 | JGI IMG/M metagenome (GOLD analysis project Ga0209278, IMG submission 187504) | Wastewater effluent complex algal communities from Wisconsin, to seasonally profile nutrient transformation and Carbon sequestration -... | ecosystem: Engineered > WWTP > Effluent > Algae...
ATAATCTTCCATTTGCCCCAATCCGGAACTGTCCAATCCTTGTAGTATCAAAGGCATATTCACCTTGTATGTGATAAAGTGCTGATTTATCATAAAAACGCGACCCACCTTCTTCAAAGCTCGTGCGCGAGGTTATAGCATTAAATGCAGAATCAAATCTTGAAGTACCGGGTACAAAACGGTCGAAGGTTGGGTCGAAGGTTACACCAGTAGATGCTCGGTCGGCGACAGAACGTGCGCGGCCATAAAGACTTCGCATCAAATCAGGGTTGCTGTTGTAAAATGCTTGAACGGCATCACGATATCCTTGAAGATTGCCCGGAAAATCATTGGTATTTGGGAAACCAGGGTAATTATTAGGATTTCTTAGCTCCGGCCCAATTGTACTTTGCCAATGTGTAATGTAGTTGTCGTACCAAGTAACGTCATCTTTCGCTGCTTGCTGAAGAAGTAATGCAGTGAAAACAGCATCATATGACCTTCCGGCATCTTCGTTAGTGGCATAAGCTCTAATAAACCACTTGTCTTTTTTTCGAATTTCTAAACGGTTTTGAAAGAATAATACATCACGTAAGCTGTATCTATTATCACCTTGATACACCGTTGTACCAAACCCAAAATTAGAAGCCGCAATTAATTCAACATCTCGTTTTACCATGTAGTGAAATGCGGCGCTTGTCTTTAGGTTTCGAGTGTCGTAGTCAACTAAATCTCTTTCTTCATATCCTGTTCTGTAAAACTGATAAAGTGCCGGATGTGAAATGGGCAGATTAATTTCAAATAATCTTTCATCTCCATAACGGTTTACAGCATCATATCCACCAGGATCGCCACGCCGACCAACTGACTGCTCTGTTGGGTCTAAATTATCGGCCTCCCAATCGTTGGCGCGCAAATAAAAGAAGTTGAATTTCCACGCGTATTTGTCGTTGCCATTTTTGTCTTTGTAAGCCTGCGCATAGCGCACCGCAGTTTCGAACAAGGCCCGCTCGCCGGCTTTCATGCTAGCCGACAAACCTTGATGCACAAATGGACTTTTGGTAGTCATCGAAATAACCCCATTGAAGGCATTGGGGCCATAAAATGCCGACGATGCGCCCACAATTAGATCTACCTTTTGTACATCCAGCTCACTTGCGCCCAAGAAGTTGCCCAACGAGAAGTTAAGACCTGGCGATTGGTTGTCGACACCATCGATCAGCTGCAACGAACGAACGGGCGAGGTGCTGTTGAAGCCGCGTGTATTGATCACCACAAAACCAAGGCTTGCGGTAGTCATATCTACCCCTTTGAGGTTGCCCAGCCCTTGGTAAAAACTTGGTGCCGGGGTTTCTTTGATGGCGAGAATATCCATGGCCTCCACCGTCAATGCCGATTCGCGTTGTTTTTCGGTAATTCTGCTGTCTACCACTTCTACGCTTTGTAGGGTCACATTGTCGGCATCCAACTTAAACGTTAAGGGTTTGTCGAGGCTCGATATGGTTTGTTCTGCCGAACGATAGCCGATATACGATATAACCACCGCGAAGGGGGGCTTACGATTTACGTTAAGCGTAAATCGGCCGTTTAAGTCGGTAGTAGTTCCAATGGTTGTACCTTTGATGACTATGGAAGCGCCAATCAGGGGCTCGTTGTTCGCCGCATCGCGGATAGTTCCCGTGAGCGTTTGCGCAGAACTGAATGCGGTAATCAGTAAAAACAGCAGGCAAAAAGGCAGTGCCTTCATCGTTTTTGGCATAGGTTCGTTTGAGTCGGTTCTTCAAACATAAGCAATAAGCGTATGTACCCCAACATCCTACGACTTAATTTGTTTCTATGCCGCCAATACACGTAATTCGTAGTACTACCAAACTGCCATGTTTCGAAAACTTCTGCCGCTGATTTTACTGGTCTTATGGCTCTTCGTTTTGCTAAATCGTTGGGGTACAAATCCAAGATTTGGCTATTTATTTACCTACGCCAGTTCTCCATTACACATCAACAATTACCACGAAGAGTCGTTGGAATTGCGTGAAACGCCCTATGGGGCGGTACAAATTGGTGTCGACAGCCTGGGTGTGCCGTCGATTTTTGCTCCCAACGACGATGCTGCCAGTTATGCATTGGGGTACATGCACGCCCGCGATCGCTTGTTCCAGATGGAAATGCTCATGCGCACGGTGAAAGGCCAACTCTCGGAGGTGGCCGGAGAAGTAGCACTACCAAGCGATCGTTTCTGGCGTAAGTTTGAGTTCGACAGTCTAGCACCTATTTGGTACGAGGAATACAAGGCCGAAGACCCTGCCCTTGCGGCGCGTTTCGAGGCCTATTGTGCTGGTATCAACGAGTACATTAACCTCATGCCTTTCGGTTCATTGCCGGTGGAGTTTCATTTGCTTGACTTTCGGCCAACCCCTTTTCGTCCCGAGAACATGTTTTACCTTATACGGTACATGAACCACGTGCTTACCTACAACGAAGACGATTTGAAGGCTACCGAAGCACGTTCGTTGTTGGGAGATGCTTTGTATGACCAGTGGTTTGGTCTGTACACACAAGCCGCATTTCCGATCTACCCCGACTTTGTGATGAACGATAGCACTTTTGTTGCGCTCACCAGGAGTCAGCAGCCCGAAATTTTGGCGAAGGGGCCTGGATATCGTTTTCCTTATGCGCTTGAAAAGAACCAAGACGAGCTTAGCTTAGGCAGCAACAACTGGGTGGTTGGACCCAGCAAGTCTAAGTCGGGCAACCCCATCTTGTGTAACGACACCCATTTACAGATTGCCTTACCATCTACCTGGTACGAAGTGCAAATAGTATCCGAAGGTCAGCTACGCCGTGGCTTTAGCATCCCCGGCGAGCCATTCATCATCACCGGATTCAACGAACACATTGCCTGGGGCATGACCAATGCCACCTGGGACTTGGTAGATTTTTACGAGCTCAATACCGACGAAGAAGGCCATTATTATTTGGATGGAAAACTCCAACCGCTGGAGCGATTTGAGGAGCTGATCGAAGTTCGCGGCAAGGGAACAGTAGTACAAGCGTATTGGAGAAGCCACTTTGGTCCGGTAGACACCACCGGCATGGGTGGAAGATGGATAGCCGTAAATTGGGTGGCCCAGCAAAAAAGTAATGAAGGTATTGCATTTGCCGGCTTAGAAAAGGCCAAAACGGTTGATGAAGGCTTTTCGGCCATCCTAAACTTCATGCACCCACCTCAGAATTTTATTTTGGCCGACAAACAAGGCAATATTGGGCTGATGACGGGCGGCATGGCATCTATCCACCGCGACCCCGTGAAGGGCGTGCGCTTAGGGGTAAAAGCCGCAAATAAAGCACCCTTTGTGCCGGTACATCAGTTCCTCAACCACAAAAACCCTGCGCGTGGCTGGACTGCCTCTGCCAACCAAGAACATGTCGACCATCCGTTTAGTGCCTGGCTCAGTAGCCGTTATGAAGCCAGTGCCCGTGGCCGACGTATAGCAGAGCGGATGAATGAATGGGAGAAGCTGGGCCCCGACGAATTGCGCCAGCTGCACATGGACATCATGGATAAAGAATGGGATCTTATTCGCCCATTGCTCGAAAAATATTTAAAACCCGAACAATTTGCGTTGTTTGGCAGTTGGGATGGCAGCATGGTGGTCGACCGCATTGAGCCGACCTTATTTTATAATTTCAAGCTGAAGTTGGCCGATCAGGTACAGTTGGCCATTCATCCTGAGCTCAAGTTTAATCCGCTCCAGCAAGAGATTTATTTGAAGCTCGCCGCTGCCGACAGTTTCCCGATATCGGCAGGCGAAATGGCCGTGAAAGAAATTGTTGCCACGGCGTGGGATGCCAGTTGGGCCGACCTTACCGAGCGTTTTGGCGTGGGGCAGGAAAATTGGCAGTACGGCAAGTTTCACCAAACGGCGGTGAACCACATCACGCGTTTACCCCAACTATCGCTCTTGCCGTTTCCTTCGCCAGGAAGTAACCGAACGGTAAATGTTGCCAGCAGGCTTCCATCTACCCATGCAGCGAGCATGCGTACCATCATCGAGCTAACACCCGATGGGCCGAAGGTGCAGCTGATGCTTACCGGGGGGCAAAGTGGCCGCTTTAATTCGACAAACTATTCCGACCAAGTCGCACATTGGCTCAACGGGGTATACCATGCTCCAGATTTGGGCAAAAAATTCGATGCCAACAGGTATAAAACCGCTTATTCGTTCACTCGCAAATAATACCAGCCATGTTTCGTAAACACATTTACCTTTATTTGCTCATGCTGCTGGTGCTTATCCATATGCAGTTTAATGTGCACAGCTTCGGGCTTTTCGTTTTGGCCTCTGCCTTTACAGGCTTGCTGCCTATACCCGGCATGAAATGGTACAAGTACGCCTTGGTAGAGCTTGTTGCCCTCGGCGTTTGTTTGGCGTTGCAGTTCCCGCAAGCCAAAGTGCTCGAAACGGTAGGCTCGATTATAGGCACCGGTGGCCCTGGGCTTGTTGTGGCTACCGTAGTAGTGAGCACCATTACCCATACGCTTACAGCGTGGACGGTTTACGTGTGGGTAACCCGATTCGTATTTGAGAAAAGGTTGAAATCGGCTTGAGTACGCAAGATTTCGATTACATTATTGCCGGATCGGGAGCGGCAGGCTTGAGTTTGGCATACCGCCTTGCCGACCCTGCTTTTTCCGATAAGCGGGTGCTTTTGCTCGATAGAGCTGCCAAACAGGAGAACGACCGCACCTGGTGTTTTTGGGAAGTGGGGGCAGGCGCTTTCGATGAGGCCGTATTTCGGAGTTGGGACCAAATGTGGTTTCACGGGCCATCCCAAAGTCGCAAATTGGACCTTGGTGATATACGCTATAAAATGCTTCGTGGACTCGACTTTTACGACTTTGCGCTAGCACGTATCCGCGAATGCAGTCACATGACTTTTCGGCGTGCAGAGATCTACGACATCGGCCATCACCAAGGAAGGGCGATAGTAGATACCTCTGAGGGGAGTTTTACCGCCGATTGGGCTTTTTCAAGTTTGCTTTCGAACGAAGAAGTGCATGCTGCCAAAAAGGGTTTGTTCTTATGGCAGCATTTTATGGGCTGGGATGTGGAGTGCGAGTCGTCGGTATTTGATCCTTCGTGCCCCGTTTTTATGGATTTTCGCGTTGAACAGCCCGAGGGAAGCTGTTTCGTTTATGTACTGCCCTATTCCGAAACCCGAGCGTTGGTAGAGTACACCGTTTTTTCGGAGGAGGTGTGGGAGCGACCGGCATACGAAGAGCGCCTGCGCGACTATATGAAGAGATTTGTGGGAGAACAGCGCTATCAAAGGCTGCATGTAGAACAAGGCCGTATTCCTATGGCCAGTCATAAGTTTCCGACGAGCGAAGGGCGAACCGTGTTTATTGGCACGGCCGGCGGCCAAACCAAGGGGTCAACGGGCTATACGTTTCAGAACATCCAAAGGCACAGTACTGCCATTGTAGATGCACTAAAACAGGGCAAATCACCTGTAGTGGAGCCAAGTGCATGGCAGCAGCGATTTAGAGCCTACGACAACGCGTTGCTACGGGTACTTGCCAAAGGGTATTACCCTGGGGCACCCTTATTTGAACAGCTTTTTCTAAAAAATCCTCCCCGGCGTATCCTTTCATTTCTCGACGAACAATCGGATTTCGGGATGGAATTGGCGCTCATGAACTCGGTTCCGCGCTGGATATTTACACGGGCTGTTATCGAAAATTTGTTGCCGGGTAAATAAACGGCAAAGAACAAAAAAGCCCCAATCGGGGCTCTTTGCATTATACGGTCATGATTTCTTTTTCTTTTCCTGCAAGGACTTCATCTACTCGTGCGATGAACTTATCGGTAAGCTGCTGAATTTTGGCTTCGGCGTCTTTGGCCACATCTTCGGGCAGACCATCTTTCTGAAGCTTTTTGATCGACTCGTTGGCGTCGCGGCGTATGTTGCGAATGCTCACTTTGCCGTTTTCGCCTTCGCCTTTGGTTTTTTTCACCAATTCGCGCCTGCGTTCTTCGGTAAGCGGTGGAATATTGATTCGGATGATAATCCCGTCGTTACTGGGCGTAAGGCCAAGATTAGCGTTGATAATTGCCTTTTCGATTGGGCCTATCATGTTTTTTTCCCAGGGCTGAATGCTGATGGTGCGTGCATCGGAGGTAGACACATTGGCGACCTGCATCAGTGGGGTGGGCGCTCCGTAATAATCTACTTTTACGCCCTCTACCATTGCGGGTGATGCCTTGCCTGCACGCAATTTTGAAAGCTCGAGCTGCAGGTGGTTGATGGCCTTTTCCATCGACTCTTTCGCGTCGTCGATATAGAGTTGTACTTCTTCGTTCATGGCTGCAATAGCGGTAATTGGTTCAAGATACGAGGGTGCCGATTTGTTCGCCTTGCGCAATTTTAAGCAAGTTGCCGGCTTTGTTCATGTCGAACACAATGATGGGCAGGTTGTTTTCCTGACAAAGCGTGAATGCTGTCATGTCCATCACTTTTAGGTTTTTGCTGATGGCTTCGTGGAAACTTACAGTTTCGTAACGAACGGCATCGGCGTGTTTCTCAGGGTCTTTGTCGTATATGCCGTCAACACGAGTGCCTTTGAGGATCACGTCGGCACCAATTTCAACGGCACGTAGCGAAGCAGCTGTGTCGGTAGTGAAGTACGGATTGCCGGTACCTGCACCGAAGATGACGATACGCCCTTTTTCGAGATGGCGCATGGCCTTCCGACGAATGAAAGGCTCGGCAATTTGTTCCATCTTGATGGCCGACTGCAAGCGTGTGCTGAGGCCCATCTTTTCGAGCGATGCCTGCAGCGCCATGGAATTGATCATGGTTGCCAGCATGCCCATATAATCGCCCTGAGCGCGGTCCATGCCTCCCGATTCGGCTTGAACGCCACGGAAAATATTCCCTCCGCCCACCACGATGGCTACTTGTACGCCCTGTTGCACCAAATTGCGGATTTCTCCCGCGTATTGATCGAGGATAATCTGATCGATACCAAATTGTTTCTGGCCCATGAGCGACTCTCCGCTCAGCTTCACAAGGATACGTTTGTACTTCATACCGGAAATTTTCCGTGGCGAAGATAATTAATCTGCTGCAGTTAATACGACAAGCGGGTGAGATGGTGCCACATCAAAAAAAACCCCGTTAACCACTAGGCTAACGGGGCGTATAAATAGAAGTCAGCTTATGCGCCGATGGCGATACGCTTGAACGACTTCACCGTAAGTCCTTTGGACGCTTTATCGAGCATTTGTGCTACGGTCATTGCACCGTCTTTTACAAAAGCTTGGTTCAGCAAGGTGTTGTCTTGATAAAACTTGTTCAATTTTCCAAGAGCGATTTTTTCGATGATGTTTTCTGGCTTGCCTTCTTGACGAGCTTGGTCTTTACCAATTTCGATTTCGCGCTCGATAATGGATGGATCAACATCGTCCTTATCGACAGCTACAGGATTCATGGCTGCAATTTGCATGGCAGTGTCTTTACCTGCCGCTACTACTGCATCGTTTACCGCCTGGTTCACGGCTACCATTACGCCCAACTTGTTGTTGCTGTGTACGTACGTGATGATACCTTCACCGCTGATGGTTTCGTATTTACCCACGCTGATTTTTTCACCGATTTTGCCGGTATATTCAATCAACTTTTCGGTAAGCGAAATGCCGTCGATCTTTTCTTCGAGCAAAAGCTCAATGCTGCTGATTTTTTTGCTCAACGCCAATTCGGCAACCTGGCGAGCCAAGGCTACGAATTCTTCGTTTTTCGCAACGAAGTCGGTTTCACAGGTAAGGGCTACCAACACACCGAAGTTGCCTTCGCTGTTTGTGAGGGTAATGATCGCACCTTCGTTGGCTTCACGGTCGGCACGGCTGGCCGATACTTTCTGACCTTTTTTACGAAGGATGACCACTGCTTCCTCAAAGTCGCCATTGGCTTCGGTGAGGGCTTTTTTGCAGTCCATCATACCGGCACCAGTCATCTGGCGCAGTTTGTTCACATCTGCTGCAGAAATGTTCATGTTATGAATAGATTATGAAATTACGTATTGGTGAAAAAAGCGATGGGCCAACTTACCGTCGACCCATCCGCTTGTATTATTCGGCCTCAGCCTCTGGTGTTACTACTGCTGTAGGGGTTTCCTCTACTTCAGGTTCAGCTACCGCTTCTGCGTCTTTATCGTGCTTGCGCTCTTGCAAACCTTCCTCTACCGCCTGCATGATTACTTTCGTAATGAGGGTAATCGACTTGGTGGCGTCGTCGTTGGCAGGAATTGGGAAATCTACCAATGTAGGATCCGAATTCGTATCTACCATCGCGATGGTTGGAATGTTGAGCTTTTGCGCTTCTTTCACAGCGATATGTTCTTTTTTGATATCGATGATGAACAACGCAGCTGGAAGGCGGCTCAAATCTTCGATGCCACCCAAAACACGACCCAACTTCTCGCGCTCACGGGCTACCATGAGACGTTCTTTTTTCGAAAGGGTTGCGAGCGTTCCGTTGCTGTCCATCTTGTCGATATTACTCATCTTCTTGATAGACTTGCGTACTGTCGTGAAGTTGGTGAGCATACCGCCCAACCAGCGCTCGGTAACGAACGGCATGTTAAGACGCTTGGCTTCGGCTTCGATGATTTCTTTCGCCTGCTTTTTGGTTGCTACGAAAAGCACCTTGCGGCCCGACTTCACGATCGACTTAATCGCGTTAGCGGCTTCGTCGAGGCGAGTTTGGGTTTGATGCAAATCGATAATGTGTATGTCGTTCTTCTCCATGAAGATGAACGGGGCCATCTTAGGGTGCCATTTGCGCTTGAGGTGACCGAAGTGTACCCCTGCGTCGAGCAATTCCTGATATGTAACTCTTGCCATGATTTTTCTCCTCCTCTGATTAACGTTTGCTGAACTGGAAACGACGACGGGCTTTGCGTTGACCGAATTTCTTACGTTCAACCATACGTGGGTCGCGGGTAAGCAATTTCGATGCTTTTAACGCGCTGTGGTGCTCTGGATTAATTTCGTCGAGCGCACGAGCGATAGCCAATTGCAAAGCTTCGGCCTGACCACTAACACCACCGCCGTAAGCGTTGGCCTTAACGTCGTATTGACCGAGCGTGTTCGTCACTGAAAATGACTTCAGGAGGATCTGCTGGAGAGTTTCCAGCGGGAAATATTCTGTGAATGGGCGACCGTTAACGGTAATGTCGCCTTTGCCAGGAGTTACGTAAACACGTACTACGGCATTTTTCCTTCTTCCGAGGGTATTGGTAACCGACATGATTAGAATTTGAGGATTTCAGGTTGTTGCGCTTCATGCGGATGTGCTGCACCGGCATATACATGCAGGTTGCGGAACATTTCACGACCGAGACGATTTTTCGGGAGCATGCCTTTGATGGCTTTTTCCACCACGTAGGTAGGGCGACGACGCATCAGGTCTTTCGCGGTCTCGAGTCGCTTTCCACCGGGGTGACCCGAATAGAAGAAGTACTCCTTCTCACGCATTTTGTCTCCTGTAAACCTCACCTTGTCTGCATTGATAATGATCACATTATCGCCGCAGTCTACGTGTGGGGTGTAGCTGGCCTTGTTCTTGCCACGGAGCACATGTGCAACGCGGGCAGCAAGGCGCCCCACAATCTCTGCTTCGGCATCTACCAGATACCACTTTTTCTCAACCGTCTGACGGTTGGCAGAGACAGTTTTGTAACTTAACGTATTCACTGCTTTTTTTGTTGATTAAATGAATTGATTCCAAAAAGGACTGCAAATATAGGAGTCTGATTTTGAGTTTCCAACAACGACTGTGAATATGTTGGCAGGAATACAAAAACTTAATCTTAGGAGTTGGCAGTACGATAGTGTCTAAACGCCAAGTGCAGCAGGTAGTAATGAACTAAAGCGGCGGCTTCAAAGCCGAGGATGTACCAGGGCCAGTCGCCCATAACAAATGGGTTTTCGGCCAACGGCTTGACGCATAGGTACATATAATTGGCATTAAGGAGCAGGTTTACCAGGCCAATGGGTAAAAGCGCCAGATTGTTCCAAAGCAACGCGTAAAGCCAACTACGGGTATTTAGTTTGAATGCCCCACTGCGCAATAAAAACCACGGCGCAGCCATGATGCTGGCATGGCTAAAAAAATATTCGGCGATAATGAGTGGGTGATCCCCCAAGGTAATTTCAGGGGTAAGAAAAGAATGGATGCCGCCAGCTATTCCCCAAAAAAGCAAGGGCACAAAAGCAGGCTTCCAATACCAGAGTAGTGCTGCAATGGCAAGTAAATTACTCATGCCACACATTTGTAAAGGCAAACTATCGGCAAGGTGCCAGCGCCCCTGGGCGATTAAATACAGCTGCGTTGCCACAAAGGTCAGTAGCAGTAACGCGCCCCAAAATTTCCGAAACCGAAGTTGTTGCAGCGCTGAAAATCGGGTTGCCGCGAGATGGGCCGTGGCAAATACAAACGTGAGTACAACTAGTCCTAGCCACCAATTGGCCGAGCCCGGAGCAATGACAAAATGTGCTGTAAGGTGTAGCATGGTTATCAGACCGTTGAATTAACTAAAAGAAAGCCAAATAACAAGCATAGAAATACAAAAGGGGCCCAGAGGCCCCTTGAGTAAAGGTGTATTGGAATTATTTGCCAACGATAAATTTCTGACGGGCACTGAATCCGTTGCTGCTGAGCTCAACGAAATAAATCCCTGCATTGAGTTGGTGCAAATCGAGCTCCAAACGCTGTTCCCCAGCCGTTTGCTGCTCGGCACTTCTCTCCGATACTATTCGGCCCGACATATCGCGGATGATTACGGCCACTTCAGCATCTTTTTTCAGTGCGTATGCCAAATTCAAGACATTCTGCGCTGGATTTGGATACACAGGTTTAAAGCTAAAGGTGCTATTGTCAAGTTCATTCACCGATGTATTGATATCAGCAAATACCGCTTCAACTGCAGAAGAAATGCCATTGCTGTACCAGGTAGCGTCGGCTGGGATATAGATTAAGGAAGCATAGGTCGGCTGAAAACGCTCGTAGGTCAGGTCGTCGATAATCCGAATGTTATTTGCTCCATTTTGTGAATACAACTCTGCAGCTACGAAATAGGCTCCTGGTGCAAGTACTCGGTTTTGACCGATACCACCGATAGAGGTTGGTATAGGAATTACTACTTCGCGGGCTTGTGTGTCGGCCGACGTTAAAGTGTAAAGGTCTGCTTCAAGAATTACCGGATAATCAACACCTCCTGCTGGAGTGCCAAATAAACCAGCTGTATCACGAACCGTTATTTGAATGAGTGCACCTGGGGTACTAGCGCCCAAACGAAGCCGAACGTCGGAGATGGTATCCGTTTCTGATGTCTCAAATAAAGACATGATGATGAAGCCATCTTGGCTATCGGCACCAAAAGAAGCTGTACCTAATGAAGTTGTACGCGTTGGATTCGGACGGGCTACACTCATAATTTTACCTCCGACACTACAGTTCATGCTGATTTCGTTGTTTGCTGGACTTCCGTCAACTGAGTCGGACGACAAGACAATTTTAGCCGACAGTTCACCCGTGCCGTTAAAGCTGTTCATGTTGTATCCGGCCGAAGAACTAAGTGTATCGCGAGCACCACCCGCAAGTAATATTCCGCTGCTTACATTATTAAAAAGAACGTTAGCCCCTTGTGAAAAGGTGCTAGTCATTCGGGTATTGGGTTGAGCATTGGTGCCAAAATTCAATACCGCAGCTTCAAAGGTTATCGAGTCATTTTTGTGGTTATTCGGATTGGTACCATAAAAGGCGAGACGCTTTTCAGATACGAAGCTGTAATCCTCCAATTTTAAATCGTTCGGTGGAAGATCCGAGATTTCAACGTCGTCAACGGCCCAAAACCAATCCCATACACCAACATAGCGGAAGCGAATCCAAACGTTGGCCTGGTTAGCAGCCACGCTAGAGATATTAATTTCTTCGAGGGTAGCGTTGGTAATGGTTGTATTTACGGGGATTGATGCCTGGCTGTTGTAAACAATGGTCCAGTTGGTAGAGTCGTTACTCACCTCCACAATGTGTTGTTCTTGAAAACGACGGAAATAATGCTGAAAGCTTAATTGGACCCCATTAACACCCACCAAGCTAGTTCCAACCTTTAAGATTATAGAGCTGTTTTGTGTACCATTTGGAAATGAATCGGAATTGATAAAGGCAAAAGGCTGACCAGATAGGGAGTTTAAAGTGCTACCAAAGTTTTGTGGGGCAGTAGCGATGTTGGGCTCAAATGCAGAAACTATTTTCCAGCCATTGCTCGAAGCCGATGTTTGCGCAAAGCTAACACCGGTTGAGGTTGAGAAATTCTGCGACCAAAGCACAGCCTCGGGGCGCAGTATTCCGTTCTCGTATACCGTAGGGGTTTCTTGAACAGCTCGTTTGGCGGCATGACGTACGGCATGCCTTCCATTTTGTGCCATGAGGCCACTCGACAGGGCTACGCCTGCGATTAGAAGTAGTAATTTTTTCATAAAATCAGATTTCGCGCTAGAAAAGTAGTGTTTTTGTGCAAAACACACACGAATAGCACCTATTTCTAAAGAAATATCTCCGTAAAATAAAAAGACCGACGTTTTCGTCGGTCTTTTCTATAAGGCTCATGTTTTTTCGATTCGAGTTCACGCCGTTTCGTAAGCTTCCATAGGTGGACAAACGCAAACTAGATTTCTATCGCCATAGGTGTTGTTGATGCGACCCACGCTTGGCCAGAACTTATTGGCTCGGCTCCAGCTTGCTGGGTATGCAGCCTTAGTCCGTGGATAAGGGCGATCCCATTCGTCGCCAGTTACCAAAACTGCTGTATGCGGTGCATGTTTTAAAACGTTATTGGCTCTATCGGCTAAACCCATTTCTACCTCTCGAATTTCTTCGCGTATCTGTAATAAAGCTTCACAGAAACGGTCGAGCTCGCCGAGTGGCTCCGATTCGGTAGGCTCAATCATGATGGTACCGGCCACCGGGAACGAAACGGTTGGGGCATGGAAACCATAGTCCATCAAACGTTTGGCAACATCTTCTACTTCTATGCCTGCCGATTGTTTAAACGGACGAAAATCGACGATCATTTCGTGTGCACAACGCCCGTTGCTGCCAGTATACAAGATGGGATATTCTTTTTCGAGGCGCGCTTTGATGTAATTCGCATTGAGTATGGCCCACTCCGTAGCGCGGGTAAGACCATCGGGCCCCATCATGCGGATGTAGGTGTAGCTGATGAGCAAGATACTTGCGCTACCCCAAGGTGCTGCCGAAACCGCGGTCATGGCATTTTTACCTCCCACTTGCAATACCGGATGACCAGGTAAAAAGGGTACCAAATGCGCAGCAACACCTATTGGGCCCATGCCGGGGCCGCCGCCGCCGTGTGGAATGCAGAAGGTTTTGTGCAGGTTTAAGTGACATACGTCGGCACCGATAAGTCCGGGACTGGTAAGACCAACCTGTGCATTCATATTGGCACCATCCATATACACTTGTCCGCCGTTGGCATGAATCATCTGGCAGATCTCGACGATGCTTTCTTCAAATACGCCATGGGTAGACGGATAGGTAACCATTAGGACCGCGAGATTGTCGCGGTGTAATTCGGCTTTTTCGCGTAAATCGGCAAGGTCGATATTGCCATGGTCGTCGCACTTGGTGACCACCACCTTCATTCCGGCCATTACGGCCGAAGCAGGGTTGGTACCGTGGGCCGAAGATGGGATAAGGGCAATATTACGATGATCTTCTCCTTTTGCTTTGAAGTAATTACGAATCACCATCAAACCGGCGTATTCGCCTTGTGCTCCACTATTGGGCTGCAACGATACCCCTGCAAAACCGGTTACATCTTTGAGGTATTCGGTGAGCTCGTCGAATAGTTGTTTGTAACCTTCGGCTTGCTTGAGCGGTGCAAAGGGATGCAAACCACCAAATTCTGGCCATGTTACTGGAACCATTTCTGTGGTTGCATTGAGCTTCATGGTGCACGAACCGAGCGCAATCATGCTGTGGCAAAGCGACAAGTCTTTTGCTTCCAGATGTTTGATGTACCGCAACATCTCGTGCTCGCTATGGTGGCTGTTGAATACCGGATGGGTGAGTACTGCCGAACTACGTAAATATTGCGCATCGATGGAGGCATCGATTTCTTTGCGCAGTTGTTCTAAATCTACTTGTTTGCCATTGGTGATGGCTGCAAAAACGCTGATGAGTTGACCCAAGTCGGCTGTCGAGGTGGTTTCATCAACCGAAATGCCTACCTGACCGGGCACCCAAAAATTCAGGTTGATGCCTTTAGATTCGGCAATGTTGTGCAGTTTTTCGGTTTCTTCGGGGGTGAGTGCCACTTGCAGCGTATCGAAATATTGCTCGTTCAGCTGTCGGAAGCCAAGCTGCTTGAGGGCCTCATCGAGCTGGGCGGCACGTTTGTGGATGCGTTGAGCAATATTGCGCAAACCGGCAGGACCGTGGTAAACAGCATACATGCTGGCCATTATCGCCAAAAGCACTTGCGCGGTACAGATGTTTGAAGTGGCTTTTTCGCGACGGATGTGTTGTTCGCGGGTTTGTAGGGCCATACGGAAGGCAGGATTGCCATGGCTGTCGATGGAAACGCCAATCAAACGGCCAGGAAGATCACGTTTGAAAGCATCGCGAGTGGCGAAGAAGGCAGCATGCGGGCCACCATAACCCATGGGTACACCAAAACGTTGTGCTGAACCGACTACTACATCGGCGCCCCACTCGCCAGGAGGGCTGAGCAGCACCAAACTCATCAGGTCGGCAACCACGGCAACAAAAATACCGGCAGCTTTGGCTTTTTCGCAGAAGCTACGGTAATCGCGTATGGCACCGTAGCCATCGGGGTATTGGAACAACACGCCAAAATAGTCTGGGCCAAAATCGAAATCGTCTACCTTACCGTAAACGATTTCAATGCCTAGCGGTTCGGCGCGGGTTTCGAGTACACTTTTGGTTTGCGGGAAGCATTTTTCCGAAACAAAAAATTTATGTCCATGTCCCGCACTGTGTTGGGCATGCAACATCAACATGGCTTCGGCGGCGGCTGTACCTTCGTCGAGCAACGACGCATTGGCGATTTCCATGCCTGTAAGCTCGGTTACCATCGTCTGGAAATTCAACAGCGCCTCGAGGCGTCCTTGGGCAATCTCGGCTTGGTAAGGTGTGTATTGGGTGTACCAACCCGGATTTTCGAGTATGTTTCGCTGAATTACGCCGGGCACTATCACGTCGTAATAACCCAAACCGATGTAGTTTTTGAAGAGGGTATTTTTATCGGCCATTTTTCTTAGCTGCTGGAGCATCTCGTGCTCGCTCAGCGCTGGCGGGATGTTCATCTTGTCTTTGCGGCGAATATTGGCCGGAACAGTCTCATCGATGAGCTGAGCAACACTGCTCACGCCAATAGTCTTGAGCATATGCGCTGTTTGTTCGGCATTCGGCGCAATGTGCCGCTGCATAAACTCGGTATTCCCGGAAAAATGCGTCATGGAAAAACGTTTTAGTATGGAATGCCAAAAAACACTTTTTGTTTGTTTTAGGGCGGTGCAAAATTAGCAGTTATACGGGCAAGGCACAACTAATTCGTATGGGTATACGATGGTTTTATTGCTTTCAGCTTCCGCAGGCCTTTCTGTACAACTGGATGGTATTTTCGAGCCCTAAATACAAAGCATCGCAAACCAAGGCATGCCCAATGCTTACTTCCAACAATCCAGGCATGCGTTCGGCAAAAAAGGGCAAGTTTTCCAAGCTCAAATCGTGCCCTGCATTTAGTTCCAAACCAACGGCTGCTGCGGCTTCGGCGGCACGCACAAAAGGAGCAATAGCCGCTTCGCGGTTGGCAGTAAAATGCTGGGCATAACTTTCGGTGTACAATTCAATGCGGTTGGTACCGGTACTTTTAGCAGCGGCAACCATACGCTCGTCGGGATCTACAAACAAACTGGTGCGTATGCCATGTGCTTGAAATAGACCAACGATGTCCTGCAAATAGTTTTGGTTGGCAACGGTGTCCCAGCCGTGGTCGCTGGTTAGCTGATTCAGGGCATCGGGAACAAGGGTAACCTGTGCCGGTAGGGTTTGAAGCACCAGCGCTACAAACTTTTCTTCATGCGGGTTGCCTTCGATATTGAACTCGGTAGTGAGTAACGGCTTTAGCGCATGTACATCGGCATACCGGATGTGCCGCTCGTCGGGGCGGGGATGCACCGTAATGCCTTGGGCACCAAAGCGCTCACAGTCGGCAGCAACTTGGAGTAAATTGGGGTTGTTGCCACCCCGACTGTTGCGGAGGGTAGCAAACTTGTTGATGTTTACACTTAAACGAATCGTTGACACGAGCTAGAAAAATTTATTGCGGAATACGAAGTTCGATTTCTCCGCCGAAGACGATAGGCATGTTGAGTGCTGTATGTCCGGCCGGGAAACCAAAAAGCAGCGGATAACCATATTCATCAACCGCGTCGAATACAATTTGTTCGGCATCACGCCCAAAAGCAATGGCATTGTCTTTCATGTCGGTCATACCGCCGACGATTAATCCGGCAAGGCCTTCGAGTTTTCCTGCCCGCTTCAAGCCCATCATCATCCGGTCCATGTGATACAGGTATTCGTCGAGATCTTCGAGGAAAAGGATTTTTCCCTTCAAGTCGGGCATGGAACTGGAGCCTAGCAGGCTGTACAACACCGACAAATTGCCGCCGACTAGCTCTCCTTGTAAACTTTTGCCGCGGTTGAAACGATGAGGTACGAGCGGATAATCTACCGTATGTCCTTGGAGTACTTGGAGTAAAGCCGTAAAGGAGAGAGGATCTTTGCCCTCTTTGCCAAAGTTGAAGGCCATTTCGGCATGTAGCGTGGCAACGCCGGTGTGTTTATGGGCATGGGCATGCAAAACGGTAAAGTCGCTAAAGCCGATGATCCACTTGGGTTGCGTCTTCAATAGCGACCAGTCGACGCCGTCGACCATTCGAACACTTCCGTAACCCCCACGAGCACAAAGGATGGCCTTTACTTCGGGGTCGGCCAGCTGTTTATTCAAGTCGGTGGCACGCGCTACATCACTGCCGGCTAGTTGGTTGTTCACCAGCCCAATGGTATCGCCAAAGCGAACGCGCAGCCCGGCGTCTTCCAGCAACTGTACGGCTCCAGCGAGCTCAACCGGGGTGATTTTACGTGCCGTGGCAACAATCGCAACCAAGTCGCCATGCGATAAAAATGGAGGCAGCATCAGGCAATGATGTTTACCTCGGGCTCGAGGGCAATACCAAATTTCTCGAAAACTTGTCCCATCAGCTCGCGAGCAAATGCCCAGATTTCAGGGCCAGTTGCTCCACCGTGGTTCACCAGTACCAAGGCATGCCTGCTGTAGGTGCCGGTATTGCCCGTACGGTGGCCCTTGAGCCCGCACTGCTCGATGAGCCATGCTGCCGATAACTTTTTGCCGCCATGACTGCCCGGATAAGCAGGTATATCGGGAAAACGCTGCAGCAACCGTAGATAAACCTCTTCTTCTACTTCAGGATTTTTGAAAAAGCTGCCGGCGTTGCCAATGGTGCTCGGGTTGGGCAATTTGCTTTGCCGAATACGGCATACCACGGTCGAAACATCGCTGATGGTATAACTTTCTTTTTCGAGTTTTTCGAGCTCTTCTTGAATTGCGCCGTAACGGGTGTTGAGCTCGGGCCTTTTACTCAATCGGAAAGTAACGGAGCTCACTAGCACTTTGCCCCGAAGGTCGCCTTTGAAAACACTTTGGCGATAACCAAAGCCGCAGGCGTTTTTATCGAAAAGCAAAAAACCTTTATCGATATGAAAGGCCTTTAGCTGATGAAAAACATCTTTTATCTCTACACCGTAAGCGCCGATGTTTTGAATGGGTGCAGCACCTACGGTTCCCGGTATGAGCGATAGGTTTTCGAGACCTCCATAACCTCGCTCTACGACCCACAGCACCAAATCGTGCCATACCACACCTGCACCGGCCTCCACATACACGGCATCGTCGGTTTCGTCGACCACAGCAATGCCCGGAATGGCTACAAGCAGCACAGTGCCGTCGTAATCGCGCGTGAAAAGCACATTACTTCCGCCACCGAGAACAAGCCACGGCTTGCCAAAGTGCACGGCCATATCTACGGCTTGCGGGATTTCGGAAGGGTCGTCGATACGAACAGCATAGCTGGCCCTAGCGGCGATGCCAAAGCTGTTGTGGTGGGTGAGGTCGAAATTTTTGAATACTTCCATGGCGCAAACGATGGTCAAAGATAAAGTTTTGGTGCTTCTGGCATGCTTTCAACTGTGCATGCTTTCGCTTTCGTATCTTGACCGCAGTTTTTTCGACGCAAAGCATGAGCAGTGTGCGTGCCCTGGCCGGGCAAACGGCTTTATACGGACTGAGTACCATGGTTGGGCGTATGCTCAACTACCTCTTGGTACCCCTGTACACCATCCTTTTTGCACCGGAGGTGTATGGAGTGGTGACCGATTTATATGCCTTGGTGGCTTTTTTGAACGTGATATACACCTACGGCATGGAAACCGCCTACTTCCGGAAGTCGGCCGACCAGCCCGAAGCCGCCTACAATGCAGCATTTTGGTCGCTTACCGCTACCACGCTGCTGTTTACCTCCCTTTTGTTGCTGGCAGCTCCAGCGCTTGCTCGTGGTTTACAATATCCTAATCACCCCGAATATGTACGCTGGTTTGCCCTCATCCTAGGCCTAGATGCGCTTGCGGCTATACCGTTTGCAAGGCTGAGGCAAGAAGCTAAAGCCCTGGCATTTGCGAGCATTAAACTGGTGAATATTGGCTTGAATATTGGCCTCAATCTCGGCTTTTTGTTGTTTTTGCCTTGGCTGCAAAGTATGGGAATAGCCCTTCCCAGCTGGCTTTACCAGCCCGAAATGGGCGTGGGCTACATCTTCCTCAGCAATTTAATCGCGAACGGGGTAACTCTCTTGCTTTTGCTGCCGGGCATGCCACGAACATTTTCTGGCTTCGACAAGGCGCTCTGGCGTGAAATGGCAGCCTATGGAATTCCGCTGCTACCAGCAGGACTAGCTGGGATGGTGAACGAAACCCTTGATCGCGCCCTGCTGAAGTATCTGTTGCCGGGTACGACCCACGAAAACCTGTATGCCGTTGGCATTTACGGCGCTGTGTACAAGCTGGCCATGCTCATGAGTTTGTTTACGCAAACTTTTCGTACCGCTGCCGAGCCGTTTTTCTTTCAGCAAGCCAAGGGCAACGCCGCACCTGCCTTGTATGCCCGGATCATGAATTATTTTGTGCTCGCTGGTGGGCTCATTTTCACCGGGGTGATTTTATTTCTCGACATTGTAAAACACTTCATAGGTTCGGCCTATCACAGTGGCTTACACGTGGTGCCCATTTTATTGCTCGCCAACTGGCTGCTGGGTATTTATTACAACCAAAGCGTGTGGTACAAGCTGGCCGACAAGACGCGTTACGGCATGTGGTTATCGTTTGTGGGCGCGGCGGTAACCATCGTCGCTAACTTGGCACTAATTCCCCGCTTGGGTTATGCTGGTTCGGCATGGGCCACCTTGGCTTGTTATTTCACCATGGTGGTACTGAGTTATTACTGGGGCCAACGGCATTATCCAGTGCCGTATCGGCTCGGCCGAATTGCCTTTTATGTGCTTTTTGCACTGGGAATTGCCGCAGTTGAATGGCAGTTCCTCCGCCATCTTGATACAGCTGCGGTATGGCTCATTCGTATCGTATTGTGGCTTGTATATCTTGCTATTGGCTGGTGGCGGGAGAAGCCTCGATTATCCGTAACTTAGCCGCTCGTAACCTGCAAATACGCTATGAAAATCATCGTCCCCATGGCCGGTCTCGGCAAACGTATGCGTCCCCATACCCTCACGGTACCCAAACCATTAGTACCTATTGCTGGCAAGCCCATTGTTCAGCGTTTGGTAGAAGACATTGTAAAAGTATGTGGTGAGCCGGTCGATGAGATTGCCTACATCATTGCCCCTAGCTTTGGTGCCGCCGTAGAAAAAAACCTCAAAGACATTGCAGCGTCGCAAGGAGCCGTAGGAACCATACACTACCAAGCCGAAGCCTTAGGAACTGCACATGCCATATTGTGTGCCGAGAGTGCACTCTCGGGTAAGGTGGTGGTAGCCTTCGCCGATACGCTGTTCAAAGCCGACTTCACACTCGACACCTCACACGAAGGCATCATTTGGGTGAATCGGGTAGACGATCCACGCCCTTTTGGCGTGGTTAAAATGAATAACGAAGGCCAGATTACTGAGTTTATTGAGAAACCACAAGAATTTGTGAGCGACCTTGCCATCATCGGCATCTATTATTTCAAAGACGGCGACTATTTACGCAATGAGCTCCGCTATTTGCTCGATAACGACATACGGGATAAAGGAGAATACCAACTCACCAATGCCCTCGAGAACATGAAAAACAAGGGCACACGCTTTTTCCCGGGTACGGTAACCGAGTGGCTCGACTGTGGGAATAAAGATGCCACTGTTTATACCAATCAGCGTTATTTGGAGTTTATAAGCAACAGCCAGCTACGTGCGTCATCGGCCAAAGTCGTAAACAGTACCATCATCGAACCTTGTTACTTGGGCGAAAATGTGGTCGTTGAAAACAGTGTGGTGGGGCCGCATGTGTCGCTCGGCGACGGCACCCAAGTGAAAAGCAGCATCGTAAGTAACAGCATTGTTCAAACCGGTGCCAGCTTACATCAGGTGGTGATTACCAACAGCATGGTTGGCAATGCCGCTGCTGTTCGCGGAAATGCCCTCGACCTTAGCGTGGGCGATTACAATCAAATATCGGCATGAACCATCGTCTTCCTCTTTTTGCGCTAGGCGCAGCTTTGCTACTCAGCGCCTGCGGAGCCCAAAAAACCGCCACCGAAAGCAGCACTGGTTCCATCAGCAGGCCGCTGTCGGAAGAGAAGCGCATGGAGGTAGATTTCCTCTTTTTTAACGCCCAGAAGGAGAAGCTCATCGGCAATTTTGCTGTTGCCGAGAACTTATTTCTCGAAATCATCAAACGCGAACCGAGCAACCATACTGCCTACTACGAGGTTGCACGATGTGCTGTAGCACGGCAACAGTTCGAACGGGCTTTGGAGTACAGCCGAAAGGCGTCGACCATGAAAGCCGATAATCCGTGGTATTTGCGTTTGGAGATTGACCTACTCCGTCAGAGTGGGAGGAATGCCGAAGCCATACCGGTGATGCAGCGGCTGGCTACTTTGGTACCCGACGAGGAAAAAGACAACACCCTTTATGAGTTGGCCAACGCTCAAGGCGAGGCGGGTCAGTATGCCGAGGGCATAAAAACCCTAAACCAGCTCGAAGCGCGCAATGGCCCAAGTCCCGAATTGGCCGATTTGAAGCGCCAGTTTTGGCTCAAACTCGGCAAGCCCGATAAAGCCATCGAAGAAATCCGCCGCTTGGCAGAGGCACAGCCTTTAGTGATAGACTATCGTTTGTACCTAGGGCAACTTTATTTCGAAAAAGGCGATTATACCGCCGCTGCCCGAGAATTTGAAGTAGCCCTAAAGCAGGACCCTGATAATGGCCGCATTTTATTGGCCATGGCAGATGCCGCAAGAGCCAAAAAAGACAACGATAAGGCATTTTATTACCTCAGAAAGGCATTTACCAAACCAGAGGTAGAGGTCGACACTAAAATTCAAGTGTTGCTCACCCTGTTTGGGGAGATGGAAAAAAACCCAGAGTCGAAACAACTGGCCTTGGAACTCGGCGAAACAGCCACCAAAGTTCACCCCGACGAACCTAAAACATGGGCCATGTATGCCGACTTGTTGTACCATAACGACAAGATGGCCGAAGCGCGCAGCGCCTATCAACAAGCGATAAGCACCGACAAAGGACAACAGAAATACACCGTTTGGCAGCAGTATCTACTGGCTGTTTTCGACGTACAAGACTTCAAAGCGCTGAGCCCCGAAGCCGATAAAGCGGTAGAACTTTTTCCAAATCAACCATTGCCGTATTTTTTGAGTGGATTGGCTAAAAACCAATTGAAGGAGCATGGTTCGGCTGTTAAAGTGCTCAAGTCGGGTTTATTTTACGTAGGCCCAAATCGCGACTTGGAGGCCAACTACCACAGCACCTTGGGCGATGCCTACAACGAATTGAAGCAGTTTACCGAATCGGATCAGAGCTACGAAAAGGCGTTGCAAATTCAGCCACAAAACGTCTTGGTGATGAACAACTGGGCCTATTACCTGTCGCTGCGCAAAGAAAAGCTCGATAAAGCCGAGGAGTTGATCAAAAAGGCGGTGAAGTCCGAACCGCGTAATCCGAGTTATCTCGATACCTATGCCTGGGTGATGTACCAACAAGGCAAATACAAAGAAGCACTCGAATGGATGGAGCTGGCACTTACCCATGCCGGTAACGACCGCGCTACCTTGTACGAACATTACGGCGACATTCTCTATCGACTCGGGCAGGAAACGAAGGCCTTGGAATACTGGCGCAAAGCCAAGGAAGCGGGCATCAATAGCGAATTTATCGATCGTAAGATCGCCGATGGTAAATTGTACGAATGAGCAGAGCGTGGTTCATCCAAATACTGCTGCTTTCAAGCCTGATAGGGGTTGCCGGTGGCTGTAAAAGCAAGAAGTCTATAGCCGTAGTAACACCACCACCACCAGCGACCATCGATTATCGTTTGGAGCGTTGGGAGGCTGCAATGCGCAACGACCTCAATGTAGCGGAGCTGAGCATTTCAGGCGACTTGACGGCCACGCTCCAAGGCAATGAACAAAGCAGCGCTTTTAATTTCCGCATTCAAAAGGGCCGTCAAATATGGATGGTACTCCGGCCGGCCTTGGGCATAGAGGCTTTTCGGATTTTGATTACTCCCGATAGTGTACGTATGCTCGACCGTTTGAATCGAGTGTATTACGAAAAACCAGTTGCTTACTTGCAGCAGCTGGCAGGCACGCCTATCGACTACTTTACGCTCGAGGGGTTGCTGCTCAACAATTTGGGGCATCACAGCGAAGTGCAAGTGCGTCCGCGTGCTGAGCTACCGAATAGTTATGAACTGCAATCGGCAGGCCTATTTTGTCGCTACGAACTACAAGCCGATAGCGCTAAAACCAAAAGTGTAGAACTCACCGCTGGTCCACGTAAGCTGAAGGTAGCGTACGAGGAAATGTCGCGTATCGACGGCAACTGGGTGCCTGCCTTGATAAAAGCTGTGCTCAATAATGACGAAAAGACTGCGATAGTCCTGAAATTTTCCAAATTTGCAGTAGAAAATGGACAGTCGTACCCCTACAGCATTCCTAAAAACTACAGTCCTGCGCCATAACCGTATTTTGTGGCTGCTGGTAGCAGCGTTGTTTTTGACTTGCACGGCAGGTGCACAAACCAAAAAGCAGCTCGAAGAGCAGCGTAACAAGCTTCTGGAGCAAATCAGCTTCACGAAAAAACAAATCGAAGACGTACAGAAAAAGAAGTCGACCAGCTTGAATCAATTGGTTACCCTCAAGAAGCAGATTCAAGTACGTGAGCGACTAATTGAGAACTACGGTAATGAAGTAAGCTTGGCCCAGCAGCAGATAGATCAGATGGGTGCGGTGATTGAAGCGCTGGAGCGCGACTTGCAGAAGTTGAAAGTAGAATACGGGAGGATGCTTCAGGTAGCTTACCGCAACCGCAGCGGTTACAATTCGCTCCTCCTCATCCTTTCGGCCCGCGATTTTAACCAGGCCTACTTACGGTTGAGGTATTTGCAGCAGTACAACGACTTCAGACAAACGCAGGTGCGGCTCATCAACAAAACGCAAGAATCGCTCAACAAGCGGAAAGCCGAATTAGAGCGTAAAAAAGCCGAAAAAGAAGGGTTGTTACGCGACGAAGAAACACAAAAAACCTTGCTGACCTACGAAAGCGACAAAACCAATCAGTTGGTGAAAGATTTGGCGCAAAACGAACGGCAATTGCGCAAGGAGTTACAAGACAAAGAAGCCGCTCGTCAACGATTGAACAAAGCCATCGAAGATTTGATCCGCCGTGAGATAGAAGAAGCCCGCCGCAAAGAGGCCGAACGGCAACGAGCTGCAGGTAAAAAGCCAGCACCAACATCTACGGCCAAGCCGAAAAACGAGGAGTTCGAGCTAACGCCAGAAGCTAAAGCCCTCGGCAACGATTTTGCGGCCAACCAGGGCAAGCTACCTTGGCCGGTGAGCAAGGGATTTGTAAGTGCCACTTTTGGCGAACACCCGCACCCGGTACTCAAAAACGTGAAGGAACGCAATGATGGGGTGAATATCCGAACACCGCAAGGCACAGCGGTGAGTGCTATTTTCCGTGGCGAAGTAACCGCCGTGGTGAACATTCCAGGCATGCAGCGCGCGGTGATTATCCGCCACGGGCAGTACCTCACGGTGTATGCGCATTTGGGTACTGTAACCGTTAGCAAGGGCGATAAGGTCACCACTGGCCAGCAAATAGGAACGGTTTACTTCGACGAAGACGAAAACAAAGCCGAAGTACATCTGCAAGTCTGGAAAGGCACTACCAAGGTAGATCCACAGCTGTGGATTGCCAGAAAGTAGCCCGTATAAGACCGCAATATTGTGTTTTTGTAAAGGAGCATTAATTCCCGACAAGATTATCCATTATTCGCTTTATTGTGTAACTTTATTGCACAAACCCCAACGCCATGGATAAGCTATTACTGGTGGTCGACCAGGGAATTAATTCCGGAAACGTATTGGAACAGGCCTTTTCGCTGGCCAAACAAAACGATGCGGTACTCACAGGTGTTTTTGTACAGGACCTTACTTTGGTAGATTATTACACCGTTTTAGGAGGTGAGCCGGTGTATTACGAGCATACCTTCGAGATTATCAAAGAAAGCTTGAGCGAAAGCGAAAAGCGTACGGTTGAACTTATCAATTATTTCGTGGATGCCTGTAAAAAGGCCGGAGTGCGTTTTCGTGTGCACTTCGACAAGGGCGATCCGGTAGAAGAAGTGGTGAAAGAAACCCTTTTTGCCGACTTGCTGCTTATGGGTTATCGTTCGTATACCAGCCTTGCGGGTAATAGCGATCAGCAAACGGTTAAACAGTTGCTAAGCCGCTCACGTTGCCCGATTCTTTTGCTGCCTGAAACTGCCGATTTATTCGATTCGGTAGCATTATGCTACGACGGTTCAGAAAGCAGCATGCGGGCAATCGACGAATACTACCACACTTTCAAGCCGAACTGCAGCCAGTGGTCGCATTATTTGGTACGAGTATTTGACCAAAAAGACCACATTACTACACCCGAAGAGGGGTTGGAAGAAATCATCCAACTTCGTTTTCCCCGCATCGAATGGGTAAATTTAGTAGGCAAAGCCCGTGAAGAAATCCCCTATTTCGCTACTCAAAAGGGAGATCCTTTGGTAGTCATGGGGGCTTACGGAGGTAGTGGCATTACACGCTTTTTCTCTGGCTCAACGGCCGATCATTTGCTTAAAACAGGCAATCTACAAGCATTTATAACCCACTGATATGGCCGAAAAACCCCCCAAAAAGCCCGTTCGGACGATATTAGTGCCGACCGATTTCTCTGGTAAGGCAAACAGAGCTATCGATTATGCAGTGCTTATCGCGAAGCATAACAAAGCCAGAATCGTGCTCCTACACGTAATTGAATTGCCCAATGGCACCAATCTTCAAAAAGATAAGATTCGGTCGGAGCACGAAAAAGTGAGTAAGCCACAGCTCAAAGAAGCCGTTCAGCGCGTGAAGGTTCAAGGGCGGATTAAGGTTGAGTCAATCATTCGTATTGGCGCATCGGTGAGTACCATTGTGGCCACAGCGCATGAAGTGAATGCCGAACTCATTTGTATGGGCAACCGCATTGCTTCAGGCCTGCGTCGGCTGGTGTTCGATACCACCACTTCGGGAGTGATTGATTTATCGCCCTGCCCGGTGCTTGCCACGACCAGTAAGTTGCCGGAAGTACGCATCAATCGGGCGCTTTTTGCCACCGATTACAAGGCCAACGATCTTCAAATATTAAAAAAGGCAACCAAATTGGTGAGTGAGTTCAAAGGGGAGCTTCAGGTGTTGCACATACAAACCCGCGATACCTTCGATGAACAACTCCGCGATATTGGCTTTCAAACCCTTGCGCGTAAAGAAATTAAGTACAAGGGGCTACATTTTATGCAACTCAAAAACAGCGATGTAGAAGAAGGTCTCGAAAAGGCGATACAAGCAGTTTCTCCCGACTTGGTAGTACTAACGCATCAAAACCGCAGTTTTATCGACGCCGTTTTTGGTTCGAACGTGGTGGATGAGCTGGTTTACAGGGCCGAAATTCCGGTGCTGGTGTATCCGGTTTAAATGGCAGCCAACGCCTCACGGGCAGCATCGGCACCAGCCACACCATTAATTTCGAGTATCACCGTAGCTGAGGTTTGCTTCAAGCTTACCCGCGATGGATGGTTACGCACATGATCGAGTATGCGACCAAATACCTCACTCTGGTAGAACTTTTCGTTTTTACCACTCACAAAGTAGCACTTCAGCTTACTGGATTTTAACACCACCTTTTCCATGCCCAAAGCTTTGGCTTCCCACCTAAGCCGGATGAGGCTGAGTAAGGTTTCAGCCTCGGCAGGCAACGGACCAAAACGGTCGAGCAGCTCAGCGCGAAAACGCTCCAAACCTTCTTCGGTTTCGGTATTGTCGAGCTGCATGTACAGGGCCAATCGCTCAGTGGTGTTGCGCACATAACGCTCGGGCAGCAAAGCGGCGAGGTCGGTATCTAGCTGCACGTCGCGAACATATTCGGGTGTTGCTGATTCCTCAAACAAACCAGCGAATTCCGAATCTTTGAGCTCGCGCATGGCTTCATCGAGGATTTTTTGATACATATCGAAGCCTATTTCAGTAATGAAGCCACTTTGTTCGGCTCCCAGCATATTCCCTGCTCCGCGGATATCGAGGTCGCGCATGGCTATTTGGAAGCCGCTGCCGAGGTCGCTGTATTCTTCGAGGGCTTTTAAACGTTTGCGGGCTTCGGTGGTGAGCATGCTTGTAGGAGGTGTAACCAGATAGCAAAAGGCTTTGGTATTGCTACGGCCTACCCGCCCACGCATCTGGTGCAGGTCGCTGAGCCCGAAGTTCTGCGCCATATTGATGATGATGGTGTTGGCATTCGGGATGTCCAAACCCGACTCGATGATATTGGTGGCCACCAAAACGTCGTACTTCCCGTCGATGAAGTCGAGCAGCACGTCTTCTAGCTCTTCGCCGGGCATTTGACCGTGGCCGATACAGATGCTCACCTTTGGGCAAAGGCGCTGTACCATGTGTGCCACATCTTGTATGTTCTGCACCCGGTTATGCACGAAAAACACCTGTCCGCCTCTATCCACCTCGTACAAGATAGCTTCTCGAATTTTGTCTTCGTCAAAGCCTAAGAGCTCGGTATGTACGGGCTGGCGGTTTGGTGGTGGTGTGGTGATCACGCTTAGGTCGCGGGCTCCCATCAACGAAAATTGCAGCGTACGCGGAATGGGTGTGGCGGTAAGCGTAAGGGTGTCTACGTTTATCCGCAGCTGCCTGAGCTTCTCCTTGACCCCCACACCAAATTTCTGCTCTTCATCGATGATCAGCAGGCCCAGATCCTTAAACTTCACATTTTTCCCTACCAGCTTATGCGTGCCGATGAGTATGTCGACTTTGCCAGCGGCTAGTCGCTCGAGCACTTCCTTTTCTTGCTTCGCGCTTCTGAAACGATTCACATAATCAACCGTTACCGGAAAGTCGCGAAGCCGGTTGCTGAAGGTTTTGAAATGCTGTAAGGCAAGTATGGTGGTAGGTACCAATACTGCTACTTGTTTGCCATCGCAGGCAGCTTTAAATGCGGCACGAATGGCCACTTCTGTTTTGCCAAAGCCCACATCGCCACACACCAAACGATCCATCGGATAGGGCTTTTGCATATCGGCCTTGGCTGCTTCGGTGGCTTTGTATTGGTCGGGGGTGTCTTCGTAAATGAAGCTGGCCTCCAACTCGGTTTGCAGGTAGCCATCGGGCGAAAAGGCAAAACCCGGAGTGCCTCTGCGTTTGGCATATAAGGCAATCAGGTCTTTCGCAATGTCTTTAACCTTGCTTTTGGTTTTGGTTTTTAGCTTTTCCCAGGCGTCGCTGCCCAGCTTATTCACCTTAGGAGGAACGCCTTCCTTGCCACTGTATTTGGCAATTTTATGGAGAGAGTTAATGCCCACGTACAACAGGTCGCCATCGCGGTAAATCAGGCGCACGGCTTCCTGCTGCTGACCGTTCACGTCCATTTTTTGCAAGCCGTCGAAAACTCCCACGCCATGGTCGATATGCACCACATGGTCGCCGGGTTTGAGCTCTTTCAGCTCTTTGAGGGTGAGCGCCGTGTTTTTGCTCTTGTAGCTGCGGAGTTTGTACTTGTGATAACGCTCAAAAATCTGGTGGTCGGTGTATACGCTCAGCTGCAGCTGAGGGTCGATGTAGCCTTCATGCAAACTGGTATACAACGGATAAAACAAATTGCCGGCCTTGAGGTCCTCGAAAATGTGGTACAGCCGCTCGATTTGTGCCTTGGCATCGCTGAAAAGTAGGTTTTTGTAGCCCAATTTTTCGTTGGCCTGCATACCCTGTATCAACAAGTCGAAGTTCTTGCGTAGCGCTGGCTGTGGACTCGCATTCCAGTCTATGGTCACTACCTCCCCGGCCATTTGATTGCCGCCAATTTCAACCACCCGCCGTGCCAGCAGCTGCTCCCGGAAGTTGTCGCTGCTGTCGAATGCTTCGCCGGGTGTGAGCTCCTGGAGTTCGTGGGCCTGGTTCCAGTTTTCGGCGGCCTTGTCGTAGCAGTTGTCTATCATGTCGCCAATCAACTGCAGATCGCGCATCCAAACTGTTGTATCGGAGGGCAAAAACTGCAAGAGGGTTTCGCGACTTTCCTTCAGCAAATGCGTTTGCACATTCGGAATCAAACTCAGCTGCGCGATGGTTTTGATGCTCAACTGACTTTCGGGATCAAAGGTGCGTATGCTTTCTACTTCGTCGCCAAAGAGCTCAATGCGATAGGGGTATTCGTTAGCAAAGCTGAATACATCTACGATGCCGCCACGGATGCTGAATTGGCCGGGTTCGTACACGAAATCTTCCCGCTCAAAACCATATTCCACCAGCATCTCGGTGATGAAGTCGAGGTTCAACCGTTCCTTGAGCCGGATGTCGATGGTGTTTTTGGTGATGGTAAACTTATTCACCACCTTCTCAGCCAGCGCTTCGGGGTAGGTGACGATAAGTTCGCCTTGTTTTTTGTTGTGATTCACCTGATTTAGCACCTCGGCACGCTGCAATACGTGACTGCTTTGCAAGCCTTCTGGATCGAAATGCTTTTTATAGCTCGCCGGGAAAAAGAGGATTTCTCGCTCCGGCAACAGATTGCTGAGGTCGTTGTGCAGGTAGGCAGCTTCTTCGCGGTCGTTGCAAACCAAGAGCTGTGTGCCTTTTTTCTGCTGCCAACAAACGGCGGCAATCACTGCCGGGAGCGATCCCGGTGCACCCAACAGCCGTACGCGTGCTTTTTCGGCGGTCAAAGCGGCAACTAACTTCTGCTGCGGCTTGCTGGCGGCATACAGCGCGAGGAGGGCCTGTAAGGCAGTACCCGTTTGTTGTACGTCGGTGCGGGTGCCGGCAACCGGAAGCAGGGCTTCGCTCATTCGGCGAGTAAGGTTTCGATAAAGGCGCTGAATTCTTTCACATATTCTTGGTAAGGCTCGCCCGTGGCCGGACCGCTAAATCCGGTATGAATGCGGCGAACAACACCCTTTTTGTCGATGATGATGGTGGTTGGAAAGGCTACCAGCTTACCCAAGTTGGGGAGGGCTTTTTCAACGTCGACAGCTTCGGGGGTGCCGGCCAACACCATTTCGTAACGGACATCGAAACGTTTTTTCAGCCGGTCGATGTTGTTGAAGGCCTTCTCGCGAATAGCAGTACGCTCAAAGCTGAGCCCTATCACTTCGAAGCCACGGCTTTGATTTTGTTGATGGTACTTGGCCAGGAAGGCGGTTTCGTCGAGGCAGTTGGGGCACCAGCTACCCAATATTTGCAGCACTACCACCTTGCCTTGGTAAGCGGGGTCTTGTGCGGAGATGTTTTGCCCTACGGCATTGGGGAAGCTAAACACTACCGGTGCTTTCGGATTTTTGAGTCCCGTGAGCGAAAGTGGATCGGGCAGGGTAAAGCTGCTGTCGCGACGCGCGGTCCAGCTGCGTATGCGTTTTTGTCCGGCGAAAAGCTCTCCGCTCAATTGGCCGCTGAGCTTATCGTATTTGGCTTTAAAGAGGTAGGCGCCCGAGCCATCGAAGCCCGACAGGTAGAGGGAGTCGCCATCTACAATGCCGTTGAGGTAACGGTAGTCGCCGCTAGCGGTGGCAAAGCTGCCGCTGATATCGCTGCCTTGTTGCTCGAAGAGACCCAACGCCAAGGTGCTGTCGCCATCGTCCTTGAAAAAGGTGCTGGCCCAACGTCCGCCGAGCTCTGCGGGGAGGCGACCAGCCCGGGCAGCGAATTTGTACTTGCCGCCAACGGTTGCCACGAAGGGCACGCGTGTTTCGGCATCGTACTTCACGCGGATGAGCTCCCCACGCAAACTATCGCCCATGGTGCTGATGGCGGCAATGAGGGTGCTTTCAAATACAGGGAACTGCACGATGAGGCTGTCGCCAACAATCTCAAATTCGTTGGTCACTACCTCTTCTGCTCCGTCGTGCAGGGTAAATCGGAAGGTGGAGTCGGGTAAACGCTCCATGCCAAACAGGAAGGGCAATTCGCCGCCGTCGGTGAGCAGGGCGCCACGCCACTCGCCAAACTGCAGGCGATACTGGCCTTCGAGATGTATGCCCCAACGGCAGCCAACGAATACGAAAAGGCCCAATACGAGGGCCGCGAGTTGTTTTTTCATAGAAGTACCTTTAGCAGGAGCTGTAAAGATAGGTGGATTATCGCCAACGGTGTAGTTGACTATCGCATACGTTAACAAAGCTATTGCGAAGTGGTTCAATCTTACTTTTTGATGCTTGCTATTGGAGATGAAAGGGCCATTTTCGGCTTCGGGCGTAAGGGCACCTATTTTTTAACCAAGCAAGCTGTAGGTCGATGGCATAAACCTATTCTTTAAATGTGTCGATAAATCAAGAAAAAATCGACACATCTAGTTAACGTGTCGATGGAATAAACATGTTTGTCGGATGTGTCGAAAATTTACCTTTTACCGAAGTTTCGCCAATCGCGGGCAGATTATTCAGTGGGGGCGCGAGAGTTGGGCACATGCATTGGCTTGGCATGATAAGAACAGCAAGGATAGGGATGGGCTCACTGGTATTTACCGCGAATTTTATCTTTGTTTCGTTCTGCAAAGTAAAATTCCAATAATCGATAGAGTACCTAGTAATCAGGTTAGTTACCTTACAAGCCAACTGAGCATAAGTGAATGAATATAAAGCCACTTCTTCATCTACGACGAGATTACAAATTGGGTGGAGCACCCCACAAACCAATTTTAATATTGGCTGTGCTTGAACTAATTGAAAGAGGGTTTATCACAGAGAATAGAATTTTTATTTCGGGCGAGCTGCTACTCGAGTTTAGGGCATTGTGGAATCAACTCGTATTAAGCCCGCACACGCCAAATTTTGCCTTGCCTTTTTTTCACATGAAAAGTGAACCGTTCTGGAGTTTAATTACCTATCAAGGCAAAACTATTCCAACTACTTCTTCCAATTCCGTGCGCAGTTTGTCGGGCTTACGCGAATCGGTGCACTATGCTCTACTTTCTGAAGAGTATTTCTTAGCATTCTCAGATCCTATTCAGCGCACTCAAATTAGAAGAGAGATGTTGAAGAAATATTTTCCGTATACCAAAGGGGAATTCGAAAAGGACGCCAAAGTGAACTTTTTGGACCGCTATAGCAGTATTCAGCTCGAAGAACCGGCTGTAATTTATCAAACTAGAAATCAAGAAATTTTAAATACCCTGCAAAACAACGAAAGGGAAGAAGAGCTGGTTTTAAGGGGTGCTGTTTTCAAGCGGATGGTACCCGAAAAGTATGCTTTTCGTTGTGCAATCACAGGCATGCAATCCCTGTCTACAACAAGAAATATTCAACTTGTAGATGCCTGCCATATCGTGCCTATTTCAAAGGCAGGAATCGATCATATTTCGAATGGGGTTTGTCTATCACCCACCCTACATCGGGCCTACGATAGAGGCCTCATTGCTATAGCCGACGACCACCGCGTCCTTATTAGTGAGGATTTGTATGAAAGCCCAGGGCCTTTTGCACTGCAAAATTTGAAAGGACGAAAGTTGCTCTTACCGGATAAAAAACACCATCATCCAGATCCGACTTTCTTACGACAACACCGCCAGCTTTTCCAAACAACTTTTGTGTGATACGCTTGTTTTGGAAACACAGCAAATGCACTTCCGATTATATTTGGAAAGAGAGCAAATAACATGGACAAAACACCCAAAGACCATTTACGCGCCCATGCCATTCAACTCTTGGCACAGGGCAATTCCAAACAAGCAGTATACGAGCAGCTGGTTCAAAAATATGGCTTCGCCAAGCTGGTGGCCGAAGAATTGAAAGAACTCCCCTCGAAAAAAGCACTTGAACGATATGGTAAGTGGAACCACGCGCTTTTCGCTTTCATTGTGCTGGTGGTGGCCGGTTTATTTGCAAGTACTGGGCAGGTCTTCTCGATCTTTTGGTTTAGCCTTCTCCTGTGGGTTGTGGCCAAACGCAAACTCAAATATTACATCTTGGTCACTGCTATTGGTGTTGTTGGCTTAATCACCATGACGTTCATGTATTTAACCGAGAAAGAGTCAGGTATGACGTTTATAAACCTGGTTGTATGGTGTCTTCCAGCCCTCATCTTTGTGTTTTTTCCCTTGTGGCTGACCAGAAAATTGAGTCCAAGTCCTGTAGAACTAAAGGAGACCTATACCGATCAAGCAGGAGTATCGCGGGTAAAGCTTAGGTATGTATTCCCGAACGAAGGCGATTGAAGCGAGCCTGGTACGGGTAAGTGAGTCGGAAGTCAACGCAAGAAGCGTAAAGTGTTTGCCCAAATATGAGCTTTCAGCTCTATGAAAGAGCTTGGGCTTCAACGCCCATGAAATAAACGCTACATACGTTTTTCAGAGACCGATGGCCTTCAGCAGCTCCCGAGTGAACTTTTCATTTTCGGTATGAAAGGCGCTGTGCCACGAGTTTGAGAAACGTACAAGCGGAACTTCGCCCTGCAGTAAGGCCTGGGTAGAAAGGCCGGTTTCTAGAGGCACTATACCGTCGTTTACTCCCCAAAACAAACGAATAGGCAATTCGAGTCGAGTCAATTCAGCCGTACGATCGAATTTAAAAATGAGCTCGTTGTAATAGCGGTCTTGCTGTGCCGTATTGGTCAGCTGACTTAAACTACTGTGCGCACTGCTGAATTTCATCTGGCGCACAAAGGCGGGGTCGTCGCTAGGCCATTGTGGATTGGCGCCAACGCGAAACATACGACTATACCATTCGCCCCATTTCACGACCTGTTTGGCGTTTTCGGCAGTAAGCGTGAGCGGCCTGAAATAGGCTACCGCTTCCGAATCGCCCCGAGAGCTACCTTCACGCATAACCCACCGCTGTACATCTTTTAGCCAAGGTAGCGTGGCATAGGTGCCGTTCATCGCCACAAAACCAGCAACCAAAGTAGCGTTATCGCCTGTACTCAAAAATTCCCAGCCGAGCTCTACGCCAAAACTATGTCCAAAAAGCCAAATCGACTGCTGTGGATACAGCTGCTTGAGCAACAAAACCAGCTGCCGTAAATCGTTGGCATGCTGCGCATAACTCCACGCTTCGGGGTCGGCATTGCCGCGGCTACTTCCTGCCAATCGTTGATCCCAGTACACCATCAAGGCGTTTTGTTCAATACCCTCGAAAAATGGGCGAAGACAGTAGCTGCACTCTCCGGGGCCACCATGCAAGAAGAGCACGATTCGTCCACCTGCGGCATTACCACGCACCCACACGGGCATATCGGCGGCTCCTACACGAAGGGTAAGGTCACGGCTATGAGCTGCAGGCTCTTTTTTACAACTCAAACTGCCGATGAGAAGTAAGAGTAGGAGTGAAAATCGAATCATGGCTGAAGTAAGTAGTGAAGGGTTAAGTCGAGTGCATAGCCGTGCCGGTAGGAGCTGCTGTAGGGCCATTGCTGGTAGTAGCTCAGGCCAGTGCTGATGCGGTAAGGCTTTTGGTAATGCTGGCGGAAATCGTAACCTCCCGAAAGCTGGATGCCTGGCGCGAAGCCCCACTGACCGGCTAGCGGGATTTTTTTGAAAACGCCATCGGAGGTGGCTGCGTAGGTGGTGCCTGCGTAAAACGAACGATATAAGTTCAAATCGAGCCGCAAATCCCCGAAGATGCCACTTGGGTGGGTGTAACGTAAACCCAGCTGCGGCCCAAACAATACGGCCTGGTGATTGTGCCGGTGTAGGTAGTAATTCAATCCAAAACCCACAAAAGACTGCCAGCTCTTGAAGCTGGTACGGATCGGGTTTTCGATGGCCAAGGCTAGTCCGGGTCGGCTTAAACTTTCGGCACGATAACCGAGTTTGAGCCATTGCCCCTGTGCTTGCATGCAGAGGGGCATGAGGAGGAGGAAGAGAATCTGTTTCACGAGCCCGCATGGCACAAAAGGCATTCCGTTTAGCAGTGCTAAAACCGTCGGCTAACGAACAAAATGCGACAGCACCCTGGTATTGCTGTAATTAAGTCATTTTCTTTTCATGCTTGATCCGGCGCTCACATTATTGGCACTTAACACGTATTTTTACCCCCCTGTAAAAACTGTCCATGTCGGTTAGCGTACAAGAACTTACCAAAGTATACGGCGAGCAAAAGGCCATCGATCGGCTGAGCTTCCGTATCGACGACGGCCAGATTGTTGGGCTACTCGGTCCGAACGGTGCCGGAAAAAGCACCACCATGAAAATACTGACGGGCTATTTGCCGCAAAGTGCGGGAAAGGCTACCGTGCAAGGATTCGATACCGAAACACAATCGTTGGAAGTACGTCGCCTAATTGGCTATCTGCCCGAAAGCAATCCCCTATACACCGAAATGTATGTGAAGGAGTATTTGCACTATGCTGCAGGCTTCTACAAAATTGCCGATCCCGCAAAACGAATTGCCCGAATGATTGAACAAACGGGTTTGGGCATCGAACAACACAAAAAAATCGGTCAACTTTCGAAAGGGTATCGCCAACGGGTAGGCCTAGCGCAAGCGCTCTTGCACGACCCCAAGGTGCTTGTACTCGACGAGCCTACCTCCGGGCTCGACCCTAATCAGTTGGCCGACATCCGGCAGCTGATACGCGACATTTCGAAAGACAAAACCATTATCCTCAGCACGCACATCATGCAAGAGGTGGAGGCATTGTGCCAGCGCGTAATCATCATCAATCGCGGCAAACTCGTGGCCGACGATGCTGTTAAGAACCTGCAGCAGCGCGTTGCTGGTGAGTCGGTGGTCACCGTTGAGTTTAGCGAAAACATGAACGAAGGCGAAATGCGTAAGCTGCCAGGCATTCGTGAAGTACGCAAAATAGGTGAGCATACTTTTGAGGTGCGCGCTAGCGGTAAGGACGATTTGCGCAAGCTCCTGTTCGATTTTGCTGTGCGCAAAAACGTGGCAGTACTCAATATGAGCCAAAAAGAAAACAGCCTCGAAGAGGTTTTCCGTAGTTTAACAGCAACAAAAAAATAGGATGCTGACCGTTTTCCGCCGCGAGATCAACAGTTTCCTCTCCTCGTTGATCGCCTACATCGTTATTGTCGTGTTTTTACTCGTCACTGGCTTGTTTATGTGGGTATTTCCCGACTACAGCCTGTTGGCCTACGGGTATGCTACACTCGATCAGCTTTTCATCATTGGCCCGTGGATTTTTATGTTTTTGATTCCAGCCATCACCATGCGGTTTTTCAGTGAAGAAAAACGCACCGGAACGCTCGAGTTGTTATTCACCAAGCCTGTGAGCGATTTTCAAATTATTGCCGGAAAATACTTGGCCGCTTTCGTTTTGGTGGTATTTAGTGTATTGCCCACGCTCGTGTATTTTTTGAGCATCTACCTTTTGGCCGAACCCGTAGGCAATGTTGACAGCGCCGGGATAGTAGGCAGTTACATTGGTTTACTGCTGCTGGGCGGAACTTTCGTAGCCATTGGTTTATTTGCCTCTTCACTCACCGATAATCAGATAGTAGCATTCATACTCGGACTCTTCTTGTGTTTCTTTTTCTATGCAGCTTTCGACTCGCTGAGTTTGCTCAACCTGCCCAATAAAACCTTACTCATTATTGAGCAGTTGGGCATGAGTGCGCACTTCGTAGCCTTGAGCAAAGGCGTACTGGATACCCGCGATTTGCTTTATTTCTTTAGTCTGTCGGCCTTTTTTCTGGCCCTCACCAAAACGGTACTGGAGGCACGCAAATGGTAAAAGGTAATCCAAAAAAGCGGCAGTCGCTCCTCAAGTTGGGCTTGTTGCTCGGCTCTTTGTTGCTGCTGAACATCATCGGTAATTTGGCGTATACGCGTATCGACTTAACTGGCGAAGGGCGTTATACCCTAAGCAAGAGTACGCGCAACTTACTCGAGAATTTGGAAGATGCCGTTGTGGTGAAAGTATACCTCGAAGGAGATTTCCCCCCGGGCTTTCAGAAGCTACAAAGTGCCATACTCGATCAGCTCACCGAAATGCGACGTTATGCCGGCGGTAATCTGCAGTTCGAATTTATCGACCCGTCGGATCAGCCCGACGACCGCACACGCAACGAACTTTTCCAGCAGCTGTACAAGCAAGGGCTACAGCCCACCGATTTGCAGTCGCGCGATGAAGGCGGCATTCAGCGACAAGTCATCTGGCCTGGAGCGATGGTATACTACCGCAGCAAAGAAATAGCGGTTAATTTTTTACTGGGTAGCGGCGCGGGTAGCAGTCCTCAGGAAATACTCAACGCCTCCGAAGAAGCGTTGGAGTTTACCATCGCCAACGCTATTAAACAGGCTACCCAGCTGTTTAAACCCCGCATAGCCTTTACCGAAGGCAACGGCGAGCTCGACAAAGTGCTCACCTCCGATATTGGCAGGGCGCTCAACGAAAACTACGAGCTGCTTCGTTACGATATCAATACCGTAGAGCCTGTACCAGCCGACGTGCAGCTGTTGGTGATTGCCAAACCTACCCGCCCATTTAGCGAGTGGGCCAAGTACAAAATCGACCATTTTGTAAATCGCGGCGGACGGATTTTGTGGCTACTCGATGCGGTAGCCGCCGAGATGGACAGCATGACGGCCGAAAACTATTTTATGGCCGTAACCCGCGACCTCCAATTAGACGACCTATTGTTTAAGTACGGCTTTCGGGTGAATCCATACCTGGTGCAAGATGTGCGGTCAACCTCTATTCCCATCGTATACGGTTCGCTAGGAGGTCAACCTCAACAGCGGCTGTATCCTTGGTATTACTATCCGCTCGTTAATCCCCAAAGCGAGCACCCAATTGTCCGAAAAATCGACCCAATTGCGTTCAAGTTTGCCGGAACCATTGATTTTGTTGACGCACCGGGGGTTAAACAAACCGTTCTGTTGCGATCGTCGCAGCAGTCGCGTGTGGTGTATGCACCTTTCCGCATAAATCTCAGTCAGGCCACCGAGCCAGGTAAAGAAGAAGCCTACAACAAAGGCGGCCAACCGATGGCTGTTTTGCTCGAAGGCAACTTTCCTAGTTTTTACAAAAGCCGATACTTCAATCCATTCGCACAGCGCGCCGTCGACTCGCTGGGGATGAAGCTACTCGAAAATGCCAAACCCAGCCGAATGGTGGTGGTAGCCGACGGTGATGTAATTGCCAATGCCGTTCGCAAGAGCACTGGCGAAGTGTATCCCCTTGGTTTCGACAGGTACACCAACCAGTTGTACGGCAACAAAAGCTTTGTGCTCAACGCCATTGATTATCTGCTCGACGAAACAGGGCTCATCAACGTGCGATCGAAGCAAATCACCTTACGTTTGTTAGATGCAAAGCGAGTAAAAGAAGAGAAATTACGTTGGCAGCTTTTGAATACTGTTGTGCCGATAAGCCTCATCTTATTGTTTGGAGTAGTTTGGCATTGGAACCGCAAACGTCGTTTTGCTAATAAAAAGTGATGAAAAAGAACTGGATATATCTTGTCGTGTTTTTGCTGCTTCTCGCAGTAGCAGCCTGGTTGGTAACGCGTGATAAAAACACCACTTTCGACCCCGCCGAAGTTAGTTTTCAGGTGGCCGATACGGCTGCACTCTCGAAAATTTTTATTGCCGACCGCAAAGGCAATGCGGTTACCCTCGAGCGCCAGCCCGATAGCAGTTGGATGGTAAACGGCAAATACAAGGCGCGTCCCGACATGGTGAAAGTCCTACTCGAAACACTCAGCCGCATGGAGGTAAAAATGCCTGTACCCAAGGGCGCCATGAACAATGTAATGGCGAATTTGGCATCGGCAGGCGTCAAAGTTGAGGTGTATAAAGGCAGTGATCAACAAAAAGAGCTGGTGTTTTACGTGGGAAGCTCCACTACCGATACGCGTGGTACGTATATGATTAAGGAGGATGCTGAAATTCCCTACATTCTTTATTTACCCGGTTGGGAAGGCTACCTTACACCACGTTTTTTTGCGAGTGAAGAAGAGTGGCGCGAAAGGATATTGTTCCGCCTCAATCCCAATGAGATTGTAAGTTTTGAGGTAAACTATCCCGACACCCCCGGTAAAGGATATTTTATCGCCTTCGAAGGCGATACGCTGTATACCATCAGCCGAGGTCCAGCAGCCCCAAAAACGTTTTTACAAGCTGCTGCCGGTTATTCTATTTGGACCGAATTTGCCAATTTCAGAGTTGAAGGGTTCGAAAACGAAGTGCCCATACGCGATAGCGTAATTCGGATGGTGCCACCCATCATGCATGCCACAATTACCGAACGTAGCGGTAAGAAACATACGATAACCACCTATTTCAAGAGCCAGGTAAGCACCATCGATGTGGTGCTACTTCAAGGTTATCCCGATTTAGACCGACATTATTTTTATTACCGCGAAGGGAACGACTTTGGTGTATTGCAGGATTTGATTCAGCCCTGGATGTATCTGTCGTACGACGAAATGATTCGAAGGAGTAAACGATAAAACTCGTCTTCAATTGACCATAAAAACTATCTTTACAGCAAAAGCATTCCAATGAAATTTATCGTCTCAACCAGCACGTTGTTAAAGCATCTGCAGGCCGTTCAAGGCGTAATTAATACCAGCTCGGTACTACCTATACTCGAGAATTTTTTGTTCGACATCAGCGACAAGGAATTGTTGGTATGTACTACCGACCTGAACACGACCATGAAAACCACCTTGCCTATTGAAGGGAAAGGGAAGGCCAAGATTGCTGTTCCTAGCAAAATTTTGCTCGAAACGCTGAAGTCGTTGCCCGATATGCCGATAACTTTCTCGTTCGACGAGCAAACTTTCGCCATCGAAATCAATACCGATAAGGGTAAGTACAAACTGAGCGGCGAAAATGGCGACGATTTTCCGGCAATACCGGAAGTGAGCAAGGCCAATAGCTTCACCATGCCGAGCAGTGCCCTACTCAACGGGGTAAGTACCACGCTTTTTGCCGTAGGTACCGATGAGTTGCGTTTGGCCATGACTGGGGTGAAGTTTGAGTTGGAAGCCAACCAAATGAACTTTGTGGCTACCGATGCGCACAAATTGGTGCTCCATAGCGTTAAAAAAATTGCCATACCCGAAACGGGCTCGTTCATTGTACCGCGTAAAGCGCTCAACCTACTCAAATCGTCGCTCCCCGGCGACGATACCTTGGTAACGGTTGAATACAATACCACCAACGTATTCTTCTCTTTCAAAGATATTCACTTGGTATGCCGATTGATCGACCAGAAATTCCCCGATTATAATGCGGTGATTCCGAAAGACAATACGAATCAATTGACCATTTCACGCGCTGAATTGCTCAGTTCACTAAAACGTATCTCGATCTATTCGAACAAAACTACTTATCAGGTTCGCCTGAAATTAAAAGGTAGCGAATTGCATATTTCGGCCGAAGATTTAGATTTTTCGAACCAAGCCGACGAGACGCTTGCCTGCGAATACAGCGGAACCGACCTAGAAATTGGCTTTAATGCGCGCTTCCTCATCGAGATGCTTTCGAACTTGAGTAGCGCTACGGTTAGGTTTGAGCTTAGTCAGCCAAGCCGCCCGGGAGTGATGCATCCTAGCGAGCAAGAAACCAACGAAGATACGCTGATGCTCATCATGCCTGTGATGTTGAATTCTTACGAGTAAGCTAGCTTGCTTTGTTTTAAGCCACCCGCGGGTGGCTTTTTTTATGCGACAGTGTCGCCGCTCTTCAAGCGTTCGGTATTTTCGGCAAGCTGTAGCGCGTCCAACATTTCTTGGATTTCACCTCCTAAAAATGCATCGAGGTTATAAACCGTAAGGCCTATGCGGTGGTCGGTAACGCGGCTCTGCGGGAAATTGTAGGTGCGTATTTTCGCCGAACGGTCGCCCGTACTTACCATGGTTTTACGTTGCGAGGCGGTGGCTTCGTTTCGCTTGTTGAGCTCCATTTCATAAAGTTTGGTGCGGAGCATGTCCATGGCCATTTCGCGGTTGGCAAGTTGTGAGCGAGCTACCTGACAGGTAACTACTATACCCGTTGGTTTGTGAGTGAGCATCACCTTGGTTTCTACCTTGTTCACGTTCTGCCCTCCAGCACCTCCCGATCGAGAAGTTTGCAATTCTATATCGGCCGGATTGAGCTGCACATCCAGCTCTTCGGCTTCGGGTAATACCACCACGGTAGCTGCACTGGTGTGAATACGACCTTGTGTTTCGGTAGCCGGAACCCGTTGAACGCGGTGAACACCCGACTCATACTTCAGTATTCCGTAAACCTCGTCGCCACTTACTTTGTAAATAATCTCCTTAAAACCGCCCATGGTGCCTTCGGTTTCATCGACTAATTCGACCTTCCAGCCCCTTTTTTCGCAATAACGTAGGTACATTCGAGCCAAATCGCCTGCAAATAGACTAGCCTCGTCACCACCCGTACCTGCTCTGATTTCTACCAATACGTTGCGGCTATCCTCCGGGTCTTTAGGAACCAGCAACATGCGCAATTCGTTTTCAAGCTGAGGTTGTTGCAGCTGCAACATTTCTAGCTCCTCTTTGGCCATTTCTAGAAACTCGGGATCCTTTTCTGTAGCAATAATTTGTTTGTTTGTTTCGATATTGCCGAGTACCGATTGGTATGCCTTAAAGGCCTGCACTATCTTTTCCAGCTCTCGGTATTCACGATTCAGCTGGGTGTATCGCTTCATGTCGTTGAACACACGCGGGTCGAGCAGCTGTTCGCTGATTACCTCAAAACGGCCTTGTATGGCGGGAAATTTATCGAGCATTGGGCTAAGGAGCCAGCAAAAATACGCTTTCGCCGTCGAAAACCCACAACCCGCTGCGGTTATACTGAAGCTGGCTGGCTTTTATACTTGCGGGTAGGGTTAGCTCTTGTTGTTCTAAGGTGAGCAAATCGTAACGGTAAACCTGGTCTTCTCGGGTAAAATATAACCCACCTTGGTATACTGCAATTCGTTTTTGACCCACTAACGGTATTGTTTTTAAGTAGGCACCATAAAGGTCAAAAACGAATATGCCGTGTTTCGGGTCGTTCATATACAAACGCTCATCCACTTCTACCAGTTCTTCGGGCGAGAGCTCGTACTGCAACTTATTTTGGAGCCACTCTCCTTCAACCACTACACGTAAATCTTTGGCCAGCTTCCGAAGTTTGAACGCCCTTGCGTCGTACAGCCAAAAATTGTTGTCGAACGATCGACACATGAGCGCATCTTCACTTAAGCCAAGTTTGCCGGGTTCAAAGCGGTTGGTGGTATATAACATATTGTCGAGCTGGAGCATCACCCCACTTTCGGGATAAAAGGCCATCAACTGCAATGGATTCGATACATCTACCTGGCGTAGCGGACCAAGCACTTGGTTGCGATGATTGCCAATCCATTTTCCCGCAACATCGTATTTCACCAATTCATGTTGTTTGGTAAGTATATACAGCTGGTCGAGTGCGTCAATGTAAAAGGCACGAACGTCATGTTCGGGCGTAATTTTGCTAACTACCCGAAGGCTATCGCCTGCGGCAACGCCCTTAACGAGCAGGATAAGTACGCAAAGCCAACGTATCGCCATCAAAAACTGCATAAGTGAAATGAACAATCCAATCGCCTAGGTTGATATAACGGCTCGAACTGTCGTCGATTGCCACATCTACGGGTAAATGACGGTGTCCAAAAACAAAATAATCGAAATGCTGCTGCTTCAACTTATGACGACAATACAAATACAGCCACTCGTTTTCCTTCACAAACTCCAAGGGATCATCGTTGTTCACCCTGCTTTTATACGACCAGAATTGCGCCATCCAAAAGGCTAAATTGGGATGCAAACGGGCAAAAAGCCATTGCGATATGGGCGACCGAAAAACTTTTTTTAAGCGCTTATATCCCTTATCGCCGGGGCCCTTGCCGTCGCCATGGCCAATTAAAAATTGTTTGTTGGCCAATTGTATGCGCACATTTTCACGGTGTAAAATCACGCCCAACTCTTTTTCCAGGTAGCCAAACGTCCACATATCGTGATTGCCTATGAAGTAATGCACGGGAATGCCGCTATCGGTGATCTCGGCGATTTTACCCAACAAGCGCGTATAATACTTCGGGGCGGTATACTTGTATTCAAACCAGAAATCAAATATGTCGCCCACCAAATAAATGGCAGCAGCATCTTGTTTGATTTCATCGAGCCAAGCCACTACTCGCTTCTCGCGTTCCAACGAACTGGCGTAATCGGGCACCCCTAGGTGGAAATCGCTTGCGAAGTATATGTTTTTGCGCTGATTCAAACCGGATTTTCTTCAACCAAAAATACGTAAAGCTCCTTCGGCCCGTGGGCACCCAAAACCAACGTCTTTTCGATGTCGGCTGTGCGACTTGGTCCAGTAATGTTGCTAAGCATCGAAGGTAGCCTTCCGCCGTGGCGCTCTTTAACCAGGTCAAAGCCTGCCTTGAGGTCGGGTACCAACTGGTTCATATAACCTACCACAATATGAATGGGTGGGTAAACGGTCATGGTGCGTCCCAGCTGCTGCGCCGAACTAACCATCACCGAGCCTGTAAGAGCCACCAATGCTTCACACGAACTGATGCCAATTTCCATATCCGCAATCCCCGCGCGGTCTTTCCGGTACGGAAATTCAATTTGGTCGAGTAAAGCCTGTATGGCAGGTTCAAAACAGAATATTTCCTGTGCTTTGTGATACTGTACCAACGAGATGAGGTTGTCGGCAAAGTCGAGCATGTTTTCGCAAAACGCAAACTGACCATTGATGCTTACCAAACGTTCGGCAAAGGCCACAGCCAAATCGTTACCCACTTTATGATATACCGCCCCTTCCAAATCCACCATTTGATGTTTGGGTGGGGTTTGGTGGATGAGCGCCTTTCGTATGCGCTTGAGTACCTTTTCTTTGCTAGTGGTATCGCGCATGAGGTTTAAGCTTCGGTCTCGGTGGTTGGTGTATCGTCGTTGGTAGCCTCGCTGCTCACCACCTGTGGAATTTCTTCGGTGAGATGGGTATCCTGCCCCGGACGTTTACCTATCAAACGCTCCAAATCTACAGTGAAAATGACTTCCTTCTGCAACAACTCTTGCGCAATGAGTTCAAGCTCATGGCGACGGCTAGCAAGAAGTTCTTTGGTCTTTACATAGGCGTTTTCCACCAACAAACGCACTTCTTGGTCGATGGTCATGGCCAAATCTTCGCTGTACGGCTTGCGGAATTGATATTCGCCGTTCGGATCGTTGAACGACAGCGGACCTACCTTGGGGTTCATGCCGTAGAGGGTTACCATGCCGTAAGCCATACGGGTTACACGTTCAAGGTCGTTTTGAGCTCCAGTGCTGATGCGGCCAAAAACCACCTCTTCGGCAGCGCGACCGCCCAAAGTCATACACATACTATCGAGCAGCTGCTCGGTGGTGTAGAGGTATTGTTCTTTCGGAAGATACTGTGCATAACCCAAAGCAGCTACGCCGCGTGGGACTATGCTTACTTTAACCAAAGGATCGGTGCTGTCGAGGAACCAACCCGCTATGGCGTGGCCAGCTTCGTGGTAGGCAACAATCTTTTTCTCTTCGGGCGATATGATTTTATTCTTCTTTTCGAGGCCGCCAATCACCCGGTCAATCGCCGCGTTGAAGTCGTCCATCGCAATTTCTTTTTTATCGCTCCGCGCGGCAATGAGGGCAGCTTCGTTACAAACGTTGGCAATTTCGGCGCCGGCAAAACCGGGCGTTTGTTCAGCTAGTTTGAGCGCATTTACGTCGGCCCCTAGCTTCAATGGCTTCAGGTGGAC
>Ga0209278_1000308_pt1 | contig 44659 bp, 43 predicted proteins | sample JI81BgreenDNA_FD_187504 | JGI IMG/M metagenome (GOLD analysis project Ga0209278, IMG submission 187504) | Wastewater effluent complex algal communities from Wisconsin, to seasonally profile nutrient transformation and Carbon sequestration -... | ecosystem: Engineered > WWTP > Effluent > Algae...
AAGGGCGTTGACAATAGGAAGCGGCGCGACAATAGCGCCCGCCCATACCGGCGCTGCTGTAGCTCAGTGGTAGAGCGCACCCTTGGTAAGGGTGAGGTCGGGAGTTCAATCCTCCCCAGCAGCACCATTTTTCAATGGTTTGGACAAAGTCCCCTGCGCCGGTATGTAATCAGTATGGAAAATGGGGCGCGGGTTTTTGGCGCCCCGTTGGCGCCGATCTGCTCGAAAAAGGGTCCTAGGGGTCAGTGCACGAGCCCGCTGAGAGGCTTTTCGACGTCACGGGCGTGGAAATAGCGGCTATGATTTGCGACCGTTTTGATCGTGTCCGTGAGTGCTCGACGTAGGGCAGCGTATCGACGCTGCTCATGCAAAGGATCGCCACCAGCTTCGACTCACGCGCCTTCGAATCCGCTGCCTTTCGCCTGTGCGGCAATCCATCCGTCGATCACAGCTCTGGGCCAACGCACACTGCGACCTATTTTCGTCGGCTCTGGGAACGAACCATCGTCCATCATCCGATAGATGGTGCTCCGCCCTAGCATGGTAAGTTCACGAACTTCCTTGATGGTCATGAGGCCCCCAGGCGCAGGATTTGAAGGTTCTGCGGGGCTAACGTCCGCGCGTTGGTTCACTTCAACAGGCGTTCGGCTTTTTCGGACTGGCTTCGCCATGCTGAAAGCAAGTGCTCGCGCGGCCCGTAGCCGCGGATCAACAACTGCCTCAATTTCGGCATCGCTCAGCGGGCCTGGCGGGGCTAACCCTGCCAACCATTTATCGAAATCTGCGACATCGACGAATATCCGGTGTGTCGGCGGTGCTTCGGGGTCGGCCCAGCGCTCGAGATTTATGGTGCCCGTCGCTATCCTCGGCAGGGGATCGTCAACCTCCCACTGGGCCACATCGATCGCCACGACCTCGCCGCCCCCGAAGGGCCTCGCAAAAGAAGCAATCTTACCTAGGATGAATTGCGAAGTCAGAAGCGCAGCATCCAGCAGCACGAGGTGGCGACAAGCATCATTCTCGCCCTCATCCTCGGGGGCGTCAAAAATTTCGGGCAGTTCATGCCGCGAGAACTGTCTTTGTGAAAAGACCAAATCGCCGAAGGCTGAAACCAATGTGCGTCTGCCGTTGGACAAAATCGGCTCGGCTTCGAGGTAGGGTGACCAGGGAGCAATCGCTTGGGTCATCGTGGCCGTTTCCGCTCCATCGAACTCGCTCTGTGATCAATCGGTATTGCGAAACATTGCATGCAAACCCTACCCGCAATGGTCATCGCAAGCCGATGCGACTGATCCTTCTCCGATAGGGCCGCGGTAGCGCAGAAGGATCAACACGTCCTTACTGGATACTGGTTAAGCCTTCGTCAGGCAACAGGCACACTCTTTCAACATATTGAATTGAAACTGGCATTGGACCGCCAGATCGTGCTAACTCGCTTCCATGTCGATCGGTGCCATACTTGCCTTTATGCAGGTAGCAGTCATTCCTGCAGGTCAGGCGTTCGATTGCACACCTACCCATGTGTGGGACGGGGATTGCCCAGTCTGGTGTGCAGAGGGACCGCGTGTGCGGCTTTCTGGAATTGCGGCCCGCGAGATGGACGGCAGCTGCTCGGATGGCCATTCGCTTGGGGCTGCCAGATTACGTGCAGGCCTTGCGTGCGGAAGGGGAAACCTTGCTGTTTCCCGAACTAGTGCGCGAAAGCGGTAAGGGCACCATGGGAGACACCTATTCGAAAAGGATCTGGGGTCACATCAAGAAGGAATTACCTTTCCTGAAGGCCGGACAAGCGACGCATTCGTTCCGACACACCGTCGTCGACAGCATGAAAGGCGCAGGGATCTCGCCCGAGATCAGAGCAGATTTCGCCGGCCACAAGCTTCCGAATGAAACCCAAGGTCGCTACTCGAAGCAGCACATGAAGCTGTTGCGCAACGCTACAAGGGCGATCCCCAGAGTTACCTTGCATCTAGAGCCCTTCCCGGTTGCGTTGCTCCCGAAGCGCCTTCGAGCCGCTCGAAAGGCTAGGCCGTGTTGACAAACAGGGGTCTCCATTCGGCCCGGCTTTTGATTAAAAACTGCTTTTTGAGGAGCGGTCATGGGTCGTAGGGGCTTGTCGGATGTGGAGTGGGAGCTGATCGGACCGCTGCTGCCGCCTGAGCGGGGACGCTGGGCGCATCCCGCCGGGGATAATCGGCGCTTCCCCAATGGCATGCTCCATGTGCTACGGATCGGCTGCCTTCGTCGCGGTTCTTGACCCTGATGCTATTGAAGAACACAAGCGGACAGGCCTTATCCAGCGGCCGGGCATGTCAGGCAGCGACCTTCTCGAGCACGGCGTCGGTGACGGTCGATATCAGGTCAGGCGAGACGTCAATGCCGTACAGCTTGCGGAGATGCCCGGTAATCTCCCGGGTGCTCATCCCGCGGGCATACATCGAGATGATCTTGTCGTCGAAGCCCGGGAACCGGCGCTGACACGGCCTATCACTCGAAGAAGAACGAGGGGGCTATGGGGTTTAGATTTTCAAAGCGCATTACACTTCTTCCAGGCGTTCGCGTGAACCTCAGCAAATCCGGTGCCTCACTGTCCGTGGGTCCTCGCGGTGCGTCCGTCACGATGGGTAAACGCGGCGTCTATGGCAATGTCGGAATCCCCGGGACCGGCCTCAGCTACCGCGAACGCCTGGACCAACCAAGTCGACCCCAGCGGACACCAGCGGCTCCGAAGCCTCAACTACCACTCGGGTTGATCGCCATCCTAGAAAACGACGAAGTCCATTTTTCCGATGAGAATAGTCGGCTCATTGATCCTTCGCTTTATCCTGCTGCCCGCCGGGCCATGAAAGATGAGATTGCCGACCTCCTTGAGCGAAACGCCGCTGCGCGCAATGCCATTATCGATGACCTTTTGCAGCTTCACCACGACGTTCCGATTACTGTCCGGCCGGCGCGGCCCAGTTCGGCCAAGCCGAAGCGGGAAGCGTATCCCAATCAGGAGGCCTACATGGAGGGCCTCATGCAATGGAGAGCCGCAGAAGCAAATGCAGGCCCCGATATATCAGGACTTGAGCATGATATTCTTGCGGCCCTTGGAGATCTTGAATGGCCGCGACAAACCGATATCGCACTTGAGCTGCGCGAGACGCGCCTCATGCTCGACGTAGATCTGCCTGAGATCGAAGATATGCCCGCGACCCGCTGGGTTCCCAACGCCCGCTCTGGCACGCTTGTTACTAAAAACATGTCTCAAAAGGAGGTGGCCTCCATCTATCTTGGCCACATTTCATCCCTAATCCTTCGCCTGATCGGACACAGCTTTTCGGTCAGCAGTAGTATTCGTTCAGTTGCAGTTTCTGCTTACACACAGCGAAGCGGATCGACTGGCCGCATAGAGGATGAGTATGTTGTCGTTGTTGTTATTCACAGAGACGAATGGAACCAAGTTGACTGCGCCAGCATGAGCAAGATCGAACCTGAAGATCTTCTTCGTCGTTTCAATGCTCGGATGGAGGTCAACGCAAGGGGCTTACTAAAAATCCAGCAACCCTTGGACTAGGCCCTATTGACAAAATACTTCAGTCATGGGCGTGTGGCTACGAGGTTAAGGAAGCTCTTGAAGGACAGAACGGTCTTGTCGTAGCGGGTGGCGATACGGTGCTGTTGCTTGAGCTTGCCGAACATGCGCTCGACGCGGTTGCGGTCCCGGTAGCGGCGATAATCGGGATGCTCGGGTACCTTGTGGTTCGCACGGGGCGGGATGATCGGCAGGATACCTTGGATCAGCAGGCTCTCCCGGAAGCGATCACCGTCGTAGCCTTCGTCCGCCAGCAGCGCCTTGGGGGCGGCGATGGGGATCTCCATCAACGGCTCGGCTGCGGTGTAATCGGAGGCCTTGTCGCCGGTCAGGATGAAGCCGAGAGGCAGTCCCTGATTTTCGCAATGGGCGTGGATTTTGCTCGTAAAGCCGCCGCGTGATCGACCAAGAGCGTTATTAACTGCCCCCCTTTTCCGCCCGCTGCCGAGACATGGCCGCGAATGGAAGTGCTTTCGGTCATGTGCTGCCAGTAATCGGTCAGTCCGAGTTCAATCAGTGTTTGCAGGAGGACGCCCCATATGCCCTGCTCGGCCCAGCGCCGGAACCTGACATAGACCGAGTTCCACTTGCCATATTGCTCATGCATATCGCACCAAGGACAGCCGGTCCGCAGCACATGGAACATGCCATTGGGGAAGCGCCGATTATCTCCGGCGGGACACGCCCAGCGTCCTCGCTCAGGCGGCAGCAGCGGCCCGATCAGCTCCCACTCCACAACCGACAAGTCCCTACGACCCATGACCGTTTCTCAAAAAGCAGTCTTGAAACAAAAGTCGGGCCGAATGGGGATCCCTTTTGTCAACACGGCCTAGGGCAATTGCGCCCCAAATAAGCTCATTTCATCGAACGCTGCTTGAAAATGAGCCTCGGGCCAGCAGGTCAAAGTGAGCCAGCAGATTGGCGACCATGCCAAGCGGTCCAACCTTTGCAGTCGCCAAGGGTCATAGGATTGACAAGCCAAGACCTTAATAGATATGCCACTCGAAGATAAGCTCATTTAGACGCACGGGGGACTCTTGGGAATTTCACTGCAAAAAAGCCAGTCGGTGAGCTTGGCGAAAGAGGCCCGCAGCGGGCTGTCGCTGATAACGCTGGGCGTGGGCTGGGATGTCGCCAAGGGCGGTTTTTTCGGCAGGATGCTCGGCGGCGGCGGCGACATCGACCTCGATGCCTCGTGCCTCACCTTCGATGCCGGTAAGACCGTGCTGGAAACGGTATGGTTCGGCGAGCTCATCAACGCCTCAGGCACGATCCGCCACAGCGGCGACAACCTAACCGGCGAAGGTGACGGCGATGACGAGAGCATCGCGATCCAGCTTGACCGGCTCGACAGCAAGGTCGAATATATCGTCCTCACCGTCAACAGCTTCCGCGGGCAGACCTTCGACAAGGTCGCCAATGCCTTTGGCCGGGTAGTCGACAACCAGTCGGGCCGGGAAATGGCGCGGTTCGACATTTCGGACAGCGGGCCGCACACCGGGCTGATCCTTGCGAGCCTCACCCGCAATGGCGGGCAGTGGGACTTCAAGGCGATCGGCGAACGCACCGGAGGCCGCACTGTCCACGATTTGACCGGGCCCGCGCGCGCCATTCTCTGACTGCGCTAGGCCAGACGACAGCACACACCGGGTCACCCTGCAATCTACACGCCGGAGCCAAGCTCATGCATTTGCAACGCGGGGAAAAACGCTCGCTCGCCGATCTCGGGATCCCGCCGAAACTCGAGGTGAAGGTCGATTTCGGCATGGCCGGGATCGATATTGCTGCCTTCGGGCTCGAACCGGGTCAGAAGATCCGCGATGATCGATATGTCGTGCTGTTTTCGAACCCGCGCTCGCCCGGCGGCGAAGTGGTGATGCAAGCGGCGAGCAATTCCGCCACCTTCACCGTCGATCTGGAGCGCCTCCCTGCGAATATCGACCGCATCGTCTTCACCGCCACCCATGACAGCCGTTCGGTCGGCGAATCCCGCCCGTTGTCGGTGACGATTGACCACGGCAAAGCGAGCTTCGATGCCGCGGCCGCGCTCACCAACGAAAAGGCGGTGATGCTGGCGGAACTTTATCGCCATTCCTCGGGCTGGAAGCTGGGCACGATTGCGGCGGGTTTTGCCGGCGGCCTGGCTGCGCTGATCGGACATTTCGGCGGCGAAGTTGCCGAAGCCGCCCCGCCGCCGGCCCCGCCTCCGCCTCCGCCTCCGCCTCCGCCTCCGCCCTCGTCCGCGCCGATCAGTCTCAAGAAGATCAGCCTCGACAAGGGCAATTCCTCGGTCAGTCTCAAGAAGCAGGGCAACAGCTTCGGGGAGATCGTGCTCAACCTCAATTGGACCGCGCGCACTCAGAAGAAGGGCTTCTTCGGCGGCACCCAGCAACTCGATCTCGATCTCGGCGTGATCTTCGAACTCGCAGACGGCATGGGCGCAGGCTGCATTCAGGCGCTGGGCCGCAGCTTCGGCTCTTACCACCAACCGCCCTACATCGAACTTTCGGGCGATGACCGCACCGGCGCGATCGCAGCGGGCGAGACGATCCGCGTCAACGGTCAATATTTCGATTACATTCGCCGCATCGGCGTGTTCGCGCTGATCTACGAAGGCGCGCCCAACTGGGCCGAGACCGACGGCGTCGTGCGCCTCAACATTCCGGGCCAGCCGGAAATCGAGGTGCGCATGGACGAGGTCAACAGCCGCGAGCGGCTGTGCGGGATCGCGGTGATCGACAATGTCGGCGGCGAGTTGAAGATGAGCCGCTTGATGCGCTTTTACCAGAGCCAGAAGCCGTTCGCAGAGGATATCGGCGTCTATCTGCAGTGGACGCGCGGCAGTAAGGACTAAATAAGGTGACCGCCGTATCTCTTGGCGAATGGGGTTAATTTCGATGTTCAAACATTTTGGCGGGTCACTGCTGTTCACTCTCGCCGGCCTTGCGCTGGGCGCGTGGTACGGCTGGGAGCTCTATGGCACGGTCGACGGGATGCTCGGGATCGTGTGGATCTGCGCGGTGCTTGCGGTGCTGGAAGTGTCGCTGTCGTTCGACAACGCGGCGGTCAACGCCACAGTGCTCAAGGACATGAGCCCCGTATGGCAACAGCGCTTCCTAACTTGGGGGATCGCCATCGCGGTTTTCGGGATGCGGATCGTCTTCCCGCTGGTGATCGTGATGGTCGCTGCCAGCCTCGGTCCGATCGAGGCGATGCAACTCGCACTCAATTCCCCGGCAGAATATCAGCGCATCGTCAGCGAAGCGCATGTCGGGCTGATGGGCTTTGGCGGGGCATTCCTCGGGATGGTCGGCCTCAAATACTTCTTCGATTCCGACAAGGAAGTGAATTGGATCGATGCGATCGAGCGTCCCCTCGCCAAGGTCGCCGATATCGAGGCTGTATCGATCGGGCTGGTGCTGGCCGGGATCTGGGCGACCTCGACCATGCTCGCCCCGGCTGACGCACTGACCTTCATCGTAGCCGCCATCGCTGGCCTTTTGACCTATCTCGGCGTCGAGATCATCAACCATGTGCTCGAACCGCCCGCGCCCACCACCGGCGATGTCGCCAAGGCGGGCTTCGGGGCGTTCCTCTATCTCGAAGTTCTCGATGCAAGCTTCTCGTTCGATGGGGTGATCGGCGCCTTCGCGCTCACCAACAACCTCATCATCATCGCCATCGGCCTGGGCATCGGGGCGATGTTCGTGCGGTCGATGACGATCTTCCTCGTCAACAAGGGGACGATGAGCGAATACCGCTATCTTGAACATGGGGCGTTCTATGCCATCATCGCGCTGGCGGTGATCATGTTCATCAACACCTTTGCGCACATCCCCGAAGTCATAACCGGCCTGATCGGCGCGGTGCTAATCGGGCTCGCGTTCTGGTCCTCGGTCATCTGGAACCGGGCCAATCCGGACGGCGAGGAGCCGGAAGGCGAAGAAGCCGCCGCCTGAACCGACCCACAAGTTTGAACAGACGCAGCATCCGGCACCGTTCCGAATGCCGCCACAACAATCAAAGGAAGACGATATATGGCTATTTCACTGTCAAAGGGCGGCAATATCAGCCTGTCGAAGGAGGCACCAGGGCTCGACCGCATCATGGTCGGCCTCGGCTGGGACGTCCGCGCGACCGATGGGCAAGATTTTGACCTCGATGCTTCGGCGTTCCTGTGCAACGCGGGCGGGAAGGTTCGCAATGACATGGATTTCTGCTTCTACGGGCAAATGACCGTTGCCAGTGGCGCAGTGGTTCACCAAGGCGACAACCGCACCGGCGAAGGCGAGGGTGATGACGAGCAGATCGAGATCACCTTGTCGAAGCTGCCTGCCGATGTCGACAAGGTCGCGGTGGTGGTGACGATCCACGAAGGCGAACAGAAGGGCCAAACCTTCGGTCAGGTCTCGAACGCCTTCATCCGTCTGGTGGACGCCAACAACAACAACGAAGTCGTGCGTTACGACCTGACGGAAGATGCCTCGGTTGAAACCGCGATGATCCTGGGCGAAGTCTATCGCCATGGCGGCGACTGGAAATTCCGCGCGGTGGGTCAGGGCTTCAAGGGTGGGCTTGCGCCTCTGGCGCGCCACTACGGCGTCAACGTCGGTTAAGCTACAGTGCGCGCGGCTTGGGGCTGGCCGGGCTGCGCGCAGCTTTAAGGAAACTGGGAACATGGCGGTATCGCTTAAGAAGGGCGGCAATGTCTCGCTCTCGAAAGAGGCTCCGGGACTGAATGCGGTCACGGTCGGACTGGGCTGGGACGTGCGACGCACCGATGGCGCGGCGTTCGATCTCGACGCCTCAGCCTTTGTGCTGGGCGCCAATGACAAGGTGCTCTCCGACGCGCACTTCATCTTCTACAATAACAAGGTCTCGCCCGATGGCGCGGTGGTCTATGGCGGCGACAACCGCACCGGCGACGGCGATGGCGATGACGAGACCATCATCGTCGATTTCGGCAAGCTCACCCCCGATGCCAAGAAGGTCGTGTTGGCGGTGACGATCTATGACGGCGAGGCCAAGGGCCAGAATTTCGGCTCGGTCCAGAACGCCTTCGCGCGCGTCACCAACAACGCCGACGGGCGCGAGCTGGCGCGCTATGACCTGTCGGAAGACGCGTCGATGAATGTCGCGATGGTCTTCGTCGAACTCTATCGCGGCAATGAAGGCGACATCAAGGTCAAGGCGATCGGCGAAGGCTGGCGCAGCGGGCTTGAAGGGCTGGCGAGCGCGATGGGCGTCAACGTCGGCTGAGGCCGAGCCAAGCGATGCAGCCCACCCAGCCCGGACAGCGCCTACCGATCAGCGCCAAGGCCGATGCCCGCATCCGGCTGCGCGGGGGCGAAGGCTCTCGCATCGCCGTGGCGGCGATGGGCAAGGATGCCGGGCAGGGTGGGCGAGTACTCGCCTTTGAACGGATCGATCAGCAGCACTGGTTCATGGACGGCATGGCCGAGCTGGACGGCGATTTCGAGATCGTCGCCTATGTCATGGATGATCGCCACGGCGGGTTCATCAACCACGCCTACCCGATCGAGCTGGAGGTGGACGGCACCACTTATGGGATGCCGCAGCCGACCGAACAGCTGGCGGCGGTGATCCTGGCGGAAGTCTATACCCGCAATGGCGAGCGGCGGATGAAGCTCTCGAACGAGGGCTTTACCTTCGGGATCGACGCCTATGTCCGGGCCCGCAACATGGCCGGGGTTGAGGTGCCGTTCCGCAATGTGCCCGACGTGCCGCTGCCCGGCGGCGGCGGTGGCAGTGGTGGCCCGATCCCGCATCCCGACGGGCGCGGCCACAACCGGCCCCGGTCCGCGCCCGGCCAATTGCTCGGCAGTGGCAGCGGGGTGCTGATCGCGCCCGATCTGATCGTCACCAACGCCCATGTGATCGAGGACGGGCAGCGCTTTGAAGTCGGCCCGGCGCGCGATGTCGCCGTAACGCTGGCGGTGGACGTGCAGCACGATCTCGCACTGCTGCGCTGCAAGACCCACGGCGCGCCGCTGCCGATCCGGATCGGATCGCCGGTGTTTCTGGGTGAGGATATCATGGCGGCGGGCTTCCCGCTGATCGACGTGCTGGGGGCGGACCTGAAGGTGACGACCGGCAATGTCTCAGGGCTCACGGGGGGCGGGGGCGATGTGTCGCGCTTCCAGTTCTCTGCGCCGATCGGCTCGGGATCGTCCGGCGGGGCGATCATCGATGAATTCGGCAATCTGGTCGGGGTGACCTCGGCCAGCCTTGCGCACCAGAACATGCGTGAACGCGGGTCGATTTCCGAGAACGTCAATTTCGGCATCCGCGCCGCGCTGGTCTATGAAATGGCAGCGGCAGCGGGGGCCGATCTCCCGCCGGTGGTGCTCTCGACCGACAATCTGCGCCGCAATGTCGTTGCCCGCGCCCGCAGCGCGGTGGTGCCCATCGTCGTCCATGCCTGATGCATCACCGGACCGGGTGACGGTCCACCTGCCGACCGGGCAGCTGACCCTGAGCGGGGTCGCGCCGAAACAGGTCTCAGCACTGTGCGATTTTGCCGCGCGGGCCAATCCCAAGCGCGGCTTCCTGATCGTCTCGAAAGTGCTGGGGCGGCATCTGCCGACTCCGCCTGAGGCTTTGCGCGACGCCGCCGCTGAATTGGCGGCGCAAATTCCGGGCGATCTCCCGCAGCCCGTCCTGTTCTGCGGGTTGGCGGAGACTGCGACAGGTCTTGCGCAGGCCGTATGGGCGTCATGGCGCGGTCATCACCATGCGGTTGTCAGCGCCTATGTGCAATCGAGCCGCCAGATCGTGCCGGGCGCGCGGGTGCTGTGCCGCTTCGAGGAAGGCCACAGCCACGCCGCGAGCCATATGGTGCAGATCAGCGCGGCGGTGGAGGCGGTGGCCGCCGCAGCCCGCTCACTGGTGATCATCGACGACGAATGCAGCACCGGCGCAACCTTTGTAGAGGCGGCCGAAGCGCTGATCGCCGCCGTGCCGGGGATCGAGCGGATAGCGGTCGCCAGCCTCACCGACTGGAGCGGCGGGGACTTCCTCACCCGGATGCCCCGTCCGGCCGCCGCTGGTGCGCTGATCACGGGGAGGCTGAACTGGACCCCTGGCCCGGCGCAGGCCGCTGCCGCCCTCGCCGCCACCGCCAACCGCCACGGCACCGCGCCTGCCACCGGAATGCGCAGCCGCTCCGGCCTGCTCGTGCCTGACGCCGCCACCCGTCCCCCCCTCACCGCCCGCCCCGGAGAGCGGGTGCTGGTGCTGGGCGACGGCGAACACGCCTATGAAGCCATTGTCATTGCAGAAGAATATGCCTCCAAGGCGGCGATCACCGCGATCCAGTCGATCACCCGCACCCCGGCCATGCTCGGCCATGCGATGCAGAGCGTCACCACGCTCGAAGACGCCTATGGCTCGGGCGCCAGGTGCCACGTTTACAATCTCCTCGCCCACCGCCCTGACCGGATCGTGATCGCCGCCGAAATCGCAGGCGGGCAGGCCGAGGCGCTGCGCGCATGGCTCGCTGAGGCGGGCAGCAGCGCCGTGGTCGAAACCATGCTGTGCCGCTATGGGGCCGAGGCATGAACCTTACGTCCCCCCTCATTCTCGCGGATCTCGACGACAGCCTGTTCCAGACGCGCGGCAAGTGCGGGGACTGGCCCGAGAGTGACCTCAAGCTGATGAGCCGTCTCGCCGATGGCAGCCCGAGCGGCTATGCCACCCCGCCCCAGCAAGGCCTGCTGGCATGGCTGGCGGCAGGCGAGATCGTCCCTGTCACCGCCCGCAGCCGCGCGGTCCTGGCGCGGGTCGCCATCCCGCAGGCCCCGGCAATCTGTGCCAATGGCGGCTGTATTCTGAGAGCGGACGGCACCCCTGATCCGGTGTGGCAGGCTCATCTTGTCGCCGAGGCACAGCGCACCGAGGCACCCGCCGCGCTCTATACCGCGCTGACCGCCGGACTGCCCGAAGCCGCCTTCCGCCACTGGCTGGTGAGCGAGGAGGGCCTTGATCTCTATATCGTCATTAAGAGCAACTCGAGCGACATCTCCGGCCTCACCACGCTGGCCGAAACGCTGGCGGAGCGTCTGCCGCCCGGCTGGCGCATCCACGCCAATGGCAATAACCTGGCCTTCCTCCCCCCCTGGCTGAGCAAGCGCGCAGCGGTGCAATACTGGCTCGAACCGGTGCGCCGCGACATGCCGGAGCGGCTGGTGGTGGGGATCGGGGATTCGTGGTCCGACGCCGGGTTTCTCGACCTTGCCGACATGGCGATGATCCCGACCGCGGCGCAGCTGTGGCAGCACATCGCGCGCGGGCATGAATGGATCGCGGCATGACCGGCTTTTCCGGCTCCTATTCCCCTGAGGACGTGACCTTCCTGCTCAAGCCCGCCGCCGTCGCGCTGACCGATGTGGCCGAGAAGGAGGCGCTGATCCAGTCGGGCGCGCGGCACTATTCGGAAATGCTCTCGGCCGAGCGTCTGCCCGATGCGCGCTACTTCGAACTCTACCGCGCCGCGCTCGCCCGCAACGGAGGACGGCTGCGGGGCGATGTCGAGCGCCTTGCCGATGCCATCGCCGCCCGGCCCGCGACCGCGCGCAGTTGCACCATCATCTCGCTGGCGCGGGCGGGCACCCCGATCGGGGTGCTGCTGCGCCGGGCGCTGGAGCGGCGCGTACTGGACGTGGCGCATTACTCGATCAGCATCATCCGGGGCCGCGGGATTGACCGGGTTGCGCTTACCCACATCGCCGCCGCGCGCGGGACAGCGGATGCGGTGTTCGTCGACGGCTGGACCGGCAAGGGCGCGATCACCGCCGAGCTTGAGGCAAGCCTTGCGGATGGCAGCACCGGCTTTGCCCCGTTCCTCGCGGTCGTCGCCGATCCGGCAGGCTGCGCTCATCTGGCCGCCACGCCGGAGGACTACCTCATCCCCTCGGGCATTCTCGGCGGGATCGTCTCCGGCCTCGTCAGCCGTTCGGTGCTCTCCGATGCGCTGGTCGGGCCGGGCGAGTTTCACGCCTGCCGCCTGCTCAGCGAACATGCCGCCGCCGATCAATCGCGTGCCTTTATCGCCGCCGTCGAGGCTTCCGCACCCGGCGACGCGCCCTCCCCCGGCTGGAGCCCGGACGGCGCGCACCACAGCCGCGCCGCCTGCGCCGCGCTCGTCGAAAGCCTGATGGCGGAATTCGCTGTCACCAACCCCAACCGCATCAAACCCGGTATCGCCGAAGCCACCCGCGCGGTGCTGCGCCGGGTGCCGCAGGCGGTGTTCGTGCGCTCGCCCGATGACCCGGAAGTGGCGCATTTGCTGCACCTTTCCAGAGAAATGGGTGTAAGGGTCCAGCAACGGGAACTCGGTAACTATCGCGCCGTAACCTTGATTGCCAAGGCAGGAGACAGCGTGTGACGAAAGCGGTGGAACTAGGCGCGACGCTCTATATCCCGGTGCAACACCCGCGCCTTGCCGATGTGCTGGCGGGGGCCAATCCCGATCTGCGCTCTGTGGTAATCTGTCTTGAGGATTCGCTCCACGAGGCCGAGGTCGGCGCGGCGCAGACGGTGTTCTGCGACGTGCTGCGCGCGCTTGAAGCCGCGCCGCCGCAGCTCATCGCCTATGCCCGCCCGCGCCATCCGGCGATGCTGACCTGGATGCAGGCCCAGCCGGGGGTGGAACTGCTGGCAGGCTTCGTCCTGCCCAAGATCACGACCTCTAACCTCGCCGACTGGCTCGCCCGACTGGAGAATGCAGGCCACGGGGTCATGCCCACCATCGAAAGTGTTGAGGCATTCGACCGGCCGGCGCTGAAGGACATCGCCCGCGTTCTCGGCCCGCTGGGCGGCCGGGTGCATGCGGTACGGATCGGCGGCAATGACATCCTCAATGTGCTCGGCGTGCGCCGTTCGCGGGAACGCACCGCCCATGACGGCCCGCTCGGCCTTGCTATTGCCACGATGGCGAGCGTGTTCGTGCCCGAAGGACTGGCGCTCTCGGCCCCCGTGTTCGAACATTACGCCCAGACCGATCTGCTGCGAGAGGAAGTCGCGCGCGATCTCGAACATGGCCTGCTCACCAAGACCGCGATCCACCCCTCACAGGTCGCCATTATCCACGAAGCACTGCGCCCGGCCGCGCAGGAACTGGACGAAGCCCGCGCGATCCTTGCGCGGGAGGCGCGGGCCGTCTTCGGACATAGCGGCAGCATGTGCGAACCAACCACCCACGCCCGCTGGGCGGCAGGCGTGCTGGACCGGGCGCAGGTCCATGGGCTTCGCGGAGCGGTGCCCGAAGTGCCGCAGGCCCCCACGCGGGTTGCCTGACACCGCCTCATTCGCAATGCCCGTCCCCGCCATCACCAAACGGCGCCACGCGGAACTCGCCGGGCAGGCGCTCAAATTCGTGGCGGAACTGGCGCAGATCGAGCCGCTGAGCCCGGATTTTGACCACAAGCTGGAGGCCGTCGCAGAACTGGGGCGCGATACTGTCACCACTCTCGGAGCGCGCCATGCGGGCAGCCTCGCCCATGTCGCCCCGCCGCCCACCGGCGGCATCGCCCGCGCCATCTTCGCGCTGCGCACACTGGCCGAGAGCCTTGAGCCGCTTCGCCCCGGCAATCTCGGCGCAGCCCCGCGCCGCTTCGGCCTGTTTGCAGGGCAGCCCGATCCCGCCGCCTATTTCGTCCGCTACAACGCCGCGCAGGCCGAGATCGAGACGACGCTTACCGCGCTCACCCGTGAACGTGACGCGCTGCTGCGCGCCAATGTTGCGCTGGAGACGGAGAGCGCCGCGCTCATCCCTCCGCTCACCGCGCTGGCCGAACACATGCTGTTCGCCGAGGAACTCGCTCTCACCCTCACCGCCCGCGCCTATATGCTGTCCGCGCGGGATCCGATCCGGGCGCAGCGGCTGACCGGGGAGGCGATGAGCGTGGTGCAGTCCCGCCTGCGCGACCTTGCCGAAGCCCGCGCACTCGCCGCGCAGGCGCTGACGGTGCGCGAGGTCATCACCGCCACCAACACCCGGCTGATCGAAGGCATAGAACAGGCGACCGCGACCATGCTGCTCGTCCTCAGGACCGCGATCGAGGCGGCGCGCCTGATCGCTAGCCAGGAGCTGGTGCTCGACGGCATCGCCAGCCTCAATCGGACAGCGCGCAACCTCATCACCGCCGAAACCGCCCCCGATGCTGAGAGCACCACCGCCGCGCTGCAATCGGCGTTTGCCCAGCTCCATGACGCGCTCGACCGGCTCGACAGCGAACGGGCAGGCAGCGCGGCGCGCCTAACCACCGGGTAGCGCGCGCCGGGGTGTGGTGATAGGACATGCCCGCCGCCTGCTCGGCACGATGGAGACGTTAAGGTTCGTGGGTCTGTTCGATTCCCTCAGGAAGATGTTCGCGGCGCCCGAGCCTGCGCCCGGCCCGTCCCCCGTGCCGCCGCCTGCGCCTGTGCCTGTGCCCTGCCAGCCCGCGCTCGATTATGACGACGAGCGTATCCCTTCAGGCGCGCGGCGCAAGATTGCCGGGATCCTCGCCGCGCTGGCTGAGATCGAGGCAATGATGGACCGCGAACAGGTGCAGGCCGTCAGCCGGACCGAGATCGAGCTGATGCAGGGCGAACACCTGCCCAAGCTGGTGCAGAGCTATATCGACATCCCCGCCGCTCACCGCGCCGAAATCTTCCGCAAGACTGGCAAATCAGCCAGCTTCATCCTCGAAGAAAGCCTCGATGCGATGCAGGGCCGGATTGACGAGATTGCGCGCAATCTGGCGCAGCACGATCTCGATGCCTTCGCCAGCAACGTAGCCTTTATCAGCCGCCGCTACAGCGACAGTGATCCGTTCCGGTAATTGGCCGTTCCGTCAGGCCCAGTCACACAGCAGCAGCGAGAATTCGTCCACCCAGATCAGCTGCCACGCCCCATCGGCGAGATAAGTGGTCATCCGCCAGAATGACGCGCGCGGCGTGCCTCGTCCTCGGCTTTGGCCTCCCACCCCATCAGCGCTCTGCCCCTTCTTGCCTGGATCATAGCGGCGCGGCCCGCCGCTCTCGGTGGTCTTGATGATCTATCCGCGAATGGACACAGGATCTCTACGAAAAGGCTGGACAAAGCGTAACTCAGCCGACTTATTGCCTTTGAAACGGAGGGATTCATGGCCTTGATGAGGTTTTGCGGGCTTTTCAGCCTCGCGTTGCTGGCAGCGTGCGATACGGGCGGCAGCGAAACGGCTGATCTTTCGGGCCTCGACTGTTATCCTGCCGAAGCCGCCGATTTCATCTCGACCGCGCAGGACGGGGTTGCAGTGCCTCGCGATACGGGCGGGGCTTATACGATCTACCTCGACGGCTCGGCGAGCATGGTCGGCTATATCCGCGGCGGCGATACGGCCACGCGGCTGATGCCCGATCTGGTCGGGATGCTGCCCGAACTGCCGCAGATCGACCGCAGTACTACTACGATCTGGCGATTCGACCGGAATTTCACCGAGCTCGATCAGGCCGGACGCGAAAAGATGCAGACCGAAGCGGGCTATCTCTGTCCGCCGGGCAATCCCAATTGCGATACGCAGGAAAGCCATATCGACGCGGTGTTCGAAAAGATCGCCGCCGAGCCTGCCGACGCGCTGTCGGTGGTCGTGAGCGATCTGTGGCTGGTAAATGACGAAGTCCTCACCAGCAGCGGCGTCGCCTTTGCCCAGCCCTTCGGCAAGATCCTGAGCAGCGGCAAGGGCATTGCCGTTTATGGTTTCGAAAGCCCCTATGCCGGGCGGGTAAGCGATCTGCCGAGCAATCGCCGCGATGTCACCGCAACCGGGCGCTATCTGTTCGTGGTGGTGGCTGGTCCGCAGGCGCGGCTGGATGCCTTTCACCGGGCAATGGTGCAGGCGCCCTCGGCCCGGATTGCAGAGGCTTTCGCAAACGGCACCGCGCGCCATGCGCTATTTTCGCTCGAACCGGCGATCATCGGCCAGAGCACGCAGGCCATCGCCGCCGCGCCGGGCTCGGCATTGACCAAGCAGGTGTTTCTGCCGCCCAAGCAGGGCGTGGCGCTGCCGCAATTCGCGCTCGACCGCGAGGCGGCCCTGCGCAACATCAAGCCGGATCCGGGCGCGACCTGGCCGGGGATTGCGTCCGCCAATGTTCGCCCCGGCTCGATCTGGCAGGGGCCGATCAAGGGGCAGACCCGGGTTTGGCGGCAGGTGAGCGATTCGTGCGCGCCCAAGGGCGCCGACTGGCGCGCCGAAGGCACGCTGGTCGGCGGGTGGAGCGATGACGGCACGGGCCGCTTCACGCTTGATCCGGCGCAGCTGGCACAGATCGGCAGCGGGACCTTTCTGATCGTCGGCGAGGCAACCCGCGTATCGCTGTCCAGCCCCAACCCCAACAGCCAGTGGATGCGTGACTGGAGCTTTGCAGCATCGGGGGAGGTCGAGGCGATTGCCCGCCCAATCGTGCCGACCCTTAACCTCGCTGAAACCGCGCGCCTGCTGGAACTGGCGCTGCTTGACGCTGCGGAACGCAAGCCAGTGCGGTTGGGTGGCTTTGCAGCCGCGATCACGATTGAATGAGCGGGCGCACAGGCGTCATGCGACACAGACTGACAAACATGGGGGCACTGCAATGAACAGCAACATCCTGGTTCGCCTTGCGCTGGCGCTGGGAGCCAACGCAGCGGCGTTCGGCATCTTCTTTGCCTTTGCGCGGTTCGGCATGGCCGATCAGGGCAATCTGTCGCAAACCGTGCTGGAAAACCTGCAGGACAACCCGATGGGCGTGCAGGTGCGGATCGATGATCTGGTTGGGCAGCTGATTACCATGGGCGCGGCGGCGATCGGGATTGCCTTCGTGCTGGCGGTGGTGTGGCTGATGCTGGTCGAGATCAACCCGCCGGTGGGCGACATGTCCGCGCGGGCCAAGCGCAACCCCTGGGCCGGTCTGTTGATCCTGACCGTTATCGGCGCGATTGCAGCCGGGTGGCTGCTGCTAATCAACGCCCCGATTGCCGCCAGTCTGGCGAGCGGCGTGACAGTGACCGGCACGGCGGTCGCGATGGTGCTCGCGATCATCGGCTACTGGCTCGGGACGGGCCTCGGCGCGCCGCGCGCCTGCAAGGTCGCCGTTCCCGGCTTCGGCGGCTGATCGGAGGCTCATTGCATGGCAACCAACATCCTGATCGGCATTGGCGGCACCGGCGCTAAGATTGTCGAATCCGCGCTCTACCTGTTCGCCAGCGGCATTGGCCCGGCTGATGGGATCCATGTCGGCCTGATCGACCAGGACAATGCCAACGGCAATGTCCAGCGCACCGAGACGCTGCTCAATCTGATCCACCGCATTCAGGATGAGCTTGCGACTGGCGGCAACAAGCTAGACTGGACCGATCAGAACCCTGACGAACGCACCAGCCTGCTCAGTGTCCCGCTCAGGAAACTGTTCGCTGATACCGATGCCTGCCACTGGCGTCCGGCCCCGGAAAAACTGAACACCCTCGCCGAGATCCTGCAGGAAGGGCAGATGACCACGGCCCAGAAGGACCTGTTCGACCTGCTGTTCCGCCCCTCGGGCGCGGCGCCGGCGGACAAGGAACAGGACCTGCGGCTAGAGGAAGGCTATCGCGGGCGCGCCCACGTCGGATCGGCGGCGCTGCTGTCGGCGCTGCACCATGATTCGCCGCAATTCCTGACCACCATGACGGAGTTGATGCGCAACGGCAGCAGCACCGGCAGCCAGGTCAGGATCATGCTGGTGGGATCGCTGTTCGGCGGGACCGGCGCGGCGGGTTTCCCGACCATCGCCCGCTCGCTCCACAAGCTGCGCCAGCCGGGAAACAACCAGCGCATCAATGCCGAGGCGGTGAAGATCGGCGGCGCGTTGATGCTACCGTATTTCGGCTTCCGCGATCCTGACGAAAGCGGCGCAAATGTCATCACCACCGCACAATTGCTGCCGCAGGCGCGGGTGGCAGTTAATTACTACGATCGCCTGATCGAGCAGGAGGGGGTGTTCGACCATCTCTACATCGCGGGGTGGGACAAGGTGATCAACCTCAACTATCACGAACCGGGCCGGGGCGAGCAGCGCAACCCAGCGCTGGTGCCCGAGCTGATCGCGGCGATGGGCGTGGCGGATTTCTTCACCCTTAAGGCCATCGAGCCGCAGCGCCAGCCCATGATGGCTGCGCGCCGTGCTGCCGATAAGCTGACTTGGGGCGATCTGCCGATCAGCGATGCCCAGCGACGGACCGTGTTCGAGCGGCTGGCACAGGCGCTCCGCTTTGCTGTCGTGTGGCGCAACATCGCCGAGCCGGGGATGAATGATCGCCGGAAAGGCTTTTTGTCACGCACCGAGGAAATCGTCTCGCCGTGGATCAGGCGCCTCACTGAAGGCACCGACTGGCAAGGCGCGAGTGCGGCGCTGCGCGATGATCTCAAGGCCCTGACCGGCGGGATGATCGAGTGGGCGGCCAGTCTGCGCCTGTTCGTTCCCAGCGGATTGCAGATGGAATTGTGGAACCCGGAACCGCTGCTGGCGAAGACCGAGATCAACAAGCCCCAGAAGCCGTTCGAGCTTCATGCAGTGCGTTCGGAAAATGAAACCGACGGGGACGTGACCCGAATTGTCCTGCCCGCCGATGAGAGCGAGACCCCGGCCGCCGGATCGGTGATCTTCGATGCCCTCAACGCTGAAACCCGGCATGGCAAGAGCACCGGCCTCGGCCGTCTGATTGCTGCGGTCCACCGCGCCGCGCGCCCGTTCCATGACAAGGAACCCACCAATGGCCAGTGACGTCAATGTGCTGATGCTGACTCCTCTCAAGGAGAAGGGGCACAATTTCAAGGTCGCCACTGAGCCGGGCAGCTGGGTGTTGGCTGGCAGCAGCCTGTCGGAACTGGGCAAGGCGCTCGATGTCGACAAGGACGCGAAGGTCGATCTGGTCCGCTCGACGCCCGATCCCTGGGCCCAAGTGCGCAGCTTTGCCGACGTCCTGCTCGATCCGACCGCTGATAATCCCGGCGTGATCGGCCAGTGGCGTGCGCTGCTGACGATCCTCGCACTCTCCGCCCAGCGCGAAAGCGCCTACCGCGTCACCTTCGAGGCGGTGCCGCTTTTCGAGCAGAATTCTCGCTTTGCGCAGGTGATGATGTACCTGCTGCCGCAGGTCGGCCTGCCCTTCCCGCCGACGCCCGACGGCACGTCGTGCGGCTGGGATCGCCCGGTGGTGATGCGGGTGGCGGTGCTCGACCGCGATGGCCACCAACTGCCCGGCGCTCGCCCGCTGGCCTTGCTTAACCCGGCCTGCCTTATCGCTCCGGGCCGCGATGCCGATAGCTGGAGCTGCCCGGTGGGGTGGATGAAGGAAGGCCTGATCGACCCGCTGACCTGCCAGCCGAATAACCGCCTGCCGCTCGCCGATCTCAACTTGCTGCGGCAATATCTTCTGCGCCTGACCGATGAACTGACCGCCCTGTGTCAGGGACGCGGCGATGCGCTGGCGCAGACCACGCTCACCAATCTCCTCAACCGCGTGCGCGCCTTTGCCGCAGACGTGGCCAGACAGCCCGGAATGGCGGGCGAGGGCGCCGAGGCGTTCGAATTCGTCGTCGGCGATCCGCTCAATCGCGATTTGCCCGCGCCCTATCGGCTGCTGGCAACCCCGATCAAGGCGGCGCCGCCGCGGCCGGGGACGTCGCATTGCATCATCCCGCTGCGCACCGATATCGAGGAACAGCCGTTCAGAGGCATGGTGCTGCTCGACCGCGACCTTGCCAGCGATGCCCGCCCGGCCACAGCCATCACCTTCTGGGGTCACGTGACCTTGCAGCAGGCGCTCGACATGCGCGCTTCGGAACGCAAGGCGCTGGCTGACGATATCATCAAGGCCGGATTCCTGCTGGTCACGCCGAATGATTTCTTCACGACTGTCCTACTGCGGGTGAACGAGGAAGACCGCCCCGGACAGATCCTCACTCACCCCGGTCGCTTCACCGATCACCTGCTGCCGCTCTCCCCGCTAACCCTGCTGGTTCTTTCACCGACTGAACTGGCCAAGCGGATCGACATGGGCCGCGATGGCCGGGTGTCGCTGACGATCCCGCTCGGGGCGACGGGGCACACCCTGTCGCGCACCTTTACAGGCGGCGCGCTGGCCAGCGAGATCGACTGGGGTCTGGGCGAATTCGCGGTATGGCCCGATTTCAAGAGTGCGCGCTGGCAGCACTATATCGCCCGGATCGAATATGGCCGCAGCGTGGTGCGCCGCCTGCGCGGGCGGATGGCCGCCTCGGGCACGCTGATAGCGCGCATGCTGATGAGCCGCCAGCAGCCCGAAAACCGCGCCGAGGCGGCAAGCCTGTGGGCCTCGTCGGCTCCGCTTGATCCGCCGAGCCTCGGCAACCTGCTCGACCGCATCCCCGATTATGACGGCCGTGCCCTTACCACACCTGATCTCACCCGCCTGCGCGCGCGCGATACCACCAGCAATGTCTCGGAATTGCAGATCAGCCGCATCCCGTTCGAGGCGGCGTTTTTCACGGTCTGCCTCGGGGTCGATCAACCTCCGGTTCCGGCAGGCATGGCGCTGCTGGCAATCCGCGACGTAGGGCCGGTTAGTCAGGCCGATGGCGATGTGTCGATCGATTTCGGCACGACCAACACCGTCGCCTGTCTCAATAACGAGAACGCTCCGGCCAGCCTCCAGGCCCGGCTGGTGCACCCGGTGCAGGACACCAGGGAAACTGCGCTCCCGGTCGGCGCGCTCGGTCAGGCATTGCGTGAGTTCCTACCGCCCGACGATCGTCCGCTCCCCACCCCCACCGTCATTATCAACCGCGATCTCGACAGTAACGCGATGACGGCGTTGACGGGCAATCAGGTGCTGAACGATGCGCTGCTGCTCTACCAGCTGATCTATTTCCAGCCCGATTTTACCGCCGACGGCACCATCGCCTCGGTCGGTCTGAGCGACTGGACGACGCTGCTGCGGCGGCTGCGCTTCAACCTCAAATGGGCGCAGGCAAGCGACATGCGCGACGCCGCACGGCGTTATATCCGTCAGCTGGTGCTGATGCTGTCGGCGGAGTGGGCAGCGGGCGGCAATAATCCGGCGCAACTGCGCTGGCACTTCTCGCGTCCGCGCAACATGGGAGACGACAAGGAATTCGTCGACCTGATGTCGCAGGCGATCAGCGAAGTCATCCCCGATCACCGGCCCGATGCAATGTGCGGGCTGGTGTTCGAAGGCGATGCGGCGGCGGCCTATATCCTCAAGGATGATTCCTCCCGCCAGTCCACCAAGGGACGGATCAACGTGATCCTCGACATTGGCGGCGGGACCACTGATTTCGCGATCTGGTCGGGCGGCAGCGAACCGCGCGAGCTGGCGTCGGAATCGATCCGGCTGGCAGGCGGCGATTTCTTCACCGGCCACATCACCGAAAACCCGGCGCTGCTGGAGGAATTCGGGCTCAAGCCATGGGCCGAGATCGTCGAGCAACTCAACCGTGAAAGCGATGCCGATATCCGCGAAAACGTGCGTTATGTCGGCGAGCTGCTATTCAGCGGCAAGACGCTCGAACAGGCGATTGATCGCAACTGGAGCCGGGTGAGCGGCACCGAACGGATTCGCCACCTCAAGGAAACTGCATTCCTGTTCCTCGGCGGTGTCGCATGGCATGTCGGCTGGCAGTTGCGCCAGCTGATCAACGCGGGCGAGCTGGCCGAGGAAGACCTCAAGGATATCGCGGTGGCGCTGTGCGGGCGTGGTTCGGGTCTGTTCGTGCGGCTACATGGCAACAATCCGCAGGCACAGACAGAAATCAGCAGCATCCTGCGCTTGATTGCGGTGGGTGCGGGCGATGCCCGGCCGGCCTATCCGCAGGTGCAGGTCTCGCCCCATCCCAAGATCGAAGTGGCCGCCGGGATGATCATCAAGGGCCGCGAATCGCGCGGTCGGTCCGCTGGCTCGGCAGGTCCGGCCGATAGTGGCGGGGACGATTTCGGCGAAGTGACGGGTGCTGACAGCGGCGCGGCGAGCCCTGCGGCAACTTATGATCCCGGGGTCTACACCGTCACCGCCCCGGCCATCGGCGAGCCCGATTTCGAACGCTTCCTCAAGGGCCTCGGGATTGCCAGCCGGTTTTCTATCACGCTGTCAGACTTCCAGCGCAAGAAGCTCAAGAACCGAGCGGCCGAGCTGCATGGGGCCGACAAGGCTGCCAAGCGCGCAGAACAATCCGAGTTTGCCGACATGCTCAAGGCCATGGTCGAGATGATGCGGACCGCTCCTGATGGCAACGTGAAACCCGCAACCACCTGGAAGTGACATGACACTCACCGACATCCTGCTGATCGTAAGTCTGGTTTTCTCGGCGATTGCCGGATCGGCGGCGGTGTTTGCCGTGCTGCGGATCGGCACTCTGGCCGAGACATTGCAACCGCCGCCACGGCAAAGCGATGGCGAAGGGCACACGGGCCGCGCGCTTCAGGAGCTTTCCACGCGGATCGACGATCTGGCGAACCAGTTGCAAACGAACTCGCGTCAGCTGGACGGCATCGATCAGCAACTCAACGAACTGCTGAGCAGTGATATGCTGCATCCGGCCCCGGCGCCGGCTGCACCGCCGCCTGCCGCCCCGCCGCCGCCCCCGGCCCCTGAGCCAGTCGTTCCCCCGCCCTTAGCCCCGCCAATTCCGCCCTATGCGCCCATGTCCGACGCGGTGCCTGCTGCCGGACACGAAACGCAGCGGGACATACCGGTCGATCCTGCGCCGCAGCCGAAACCCCAACCCGAACCCCAGCCCGCGCCCGAATCGCAGCCTGAGACAACCGCCGAACCGCCGCCAGCCGCGCCGCCCAGCGCCTCTACCATCGCCCGGGAACTGGTGACGGGCTATCAGGCCGCCATCGCTGAACGCAGCAAGGGCCCGATCCGCGAATGGCTGGCCCAGAACAACAGCATCACGCTCGACATTGGCGAGGACGGCCAGTTGACCCCCAGCGATAGTGGCCAGATCGCAGCCATCACCGTCGATCAGCGCCATGCCATCCTGCTGCCCACGGCTGGATTCGTGGTCGATTTCGCAACCCGCTTCGCCGGAAGCCAGATCAGCATGCGACAGGTGATGCGCGGCTGCTTTGACGCGGTCGTCGACAATAGCGGCGAGATGCGATTGCAGGCGCCCGCGATTGCCAGCCGCGATGGTGACCGCTGGACGCTCGAAAAGCCCGGTCGCCTGTCAGGCTTTACCGACGCCAGTTAGCGCGGCCTGCTCCGGGCCGGGGCGGCATTCCGGCGCAGGCTCAATCCGGGCGAAGCCGGGGATAGCGCCACGCCAGATGCCAACCGAGCCTGGCGTCGAGCTCGCGCTGATCGGCGGCGCATTGATCGAGCCGCGTCACCGCGCATTGGCCATCGCGATTGACAATTCTCAGCAGGGCAACGGTGCTCATCCCGTCCGCCGGCGTGTCGATACAGAACTCGCTGGTCGGAAGTGACGGGCCGGAGAGATTGACCCACGTCTCGCTGCCGGCCCAAGTGGCAGAACCCTGCGTAATGAAAGCGTAAAGATCGATCTGGGCATAGGCGGCCAGCCCCTCCAGATTGAAGCTGAGGCTTTCCTGGCCAGCATTCTCGTCAGCCAGATTGCCGGGCGTCACCAGCAGCCAAGGCGCAGCCTCCAATCGTCCGCGCCAATCGCCTGACTGGACTGCGGAGCGCGTGCCATCCGGCGCGATGCAGGCCGCGCCCAAGGACAGGCCCAGCGGCCGGATGCGACCATCCGTGCCGCCAATCGTGGAGCGCCAGTCGAGCGTGACCGTCAGCCGTCCGCCGTGCCCTGCACCGATCAGCGTATCTTTCCGGTCGAAAGGCTGGCTGCCCGGAGTCCGCACCGCCGGACGCGGCGGAGGTGGAGGCGGAGGCGGCGGGGCAGCGGGTTGCGCAGGTGGCGGAGGTGCAACAGGCGGGAGCGGAGGAGAGGGCGGCGGCGGAGGCGCGGGCGGAGGCGGCGCAGGCGGGCTGGCTGACGGCGCGGGCGCAGGCACAGGACCGGGCGCGGACGCCCCGCTATCCTCGCCTTCGACATCGACCCCGAGGCTGGTCGCCAGTGCGCCGAGGCCGTCGCGGAAGCCCTGCCCGATCGCTCTGATCTTCCAATTGTTATCGCGGCGATAGAGTTCGGCGACCATCATTGACACTTCGCTCGCCGAGCTCAGCGCCGGCTCGAAGCGATGGGCTTCTTGGCCACCTTCGAGCACGCCAAGCGCGGTCCCGACGAAGCCTGCCATCGACCGGCCCGGTGTCTCGACCGTTAGGCAGAAGACAATCTTCGCGATGGTGCTGGGCACATCGGTCAGCGCAATCGCGAAGCGAGCCCGCCCTCCCACGCTCTCGACCAGCCGCACGCAGCCCTTCTCGGCGCTCTCCTGATTGTAAAACACCATGTCGGCGTCAGAGCGCACCTTGCCATTCCCCGCGACGAGAAAGGCGCTCGGGTCCAGCGCACCCGAAGCGGTTGGCCAAGTGATGAGAATTTCGACATAATCCCCGGCAACCGGGGCATTCGCGCCGCTAATCAGCTGTGTCATCAATTGCTGTCTTGTTGTGTCGGGATCGCAGGATTGGGCAGTGAGAGCCCGCCTGCCTTCAATAGCCGTGCTGGAGCGGAATTGAAGCGCCAATCATCCGGCAAGGCCACCGAAACGAGCGGATAATCGCGCAGCGCCGCCTCACGGCTCCTGTAAACTGTAGTTCAACGGGCCCCTCAACCCTTTTCGAAACGGCCTCTAAGAAAACGGCAACGGCGGCGGCACCTCAAACCAATATATATATATTCACTCTGCACAGTGCCCCTCCTCCCAGTAACGCTCCCACGGCAACGCCACGCCCTGCTCAACTAAGGCGCAGGACAAATCGGTCCCGCTGGGCAGAGTACACCATGCTGCAGTGCGGCTCCCTCCAGCACTTCCATTGGACACGCAGCTCAACTCAGGGCCTTGAACCAACACATGACCGTTCGGTCCGATACCCGTCGGCTTGCCTATAAGAGACACAAGAGCATCTCGCGCATCGACAGCGCTCACCGCCGGACAGGGTTGATTAGGCCTGCATGTTTCGTCCATCTCGCGGGCAGCGATACCAGCTAGTCTGATGCGCGGACCTTCTGCACACCAGATCGGTCCGTCACCATCCCACACATGGGTAGGGGTGCAGCTGAACCTTACGGCACTTCCTACGATTGGTGGCTTCTTGGAGCGCGTAGGCCCGGCTACGCTCGGTGCTTCGCGGACATTTGCACGATCCGAGCCCCGAGCATCATCACTGCCTTGCTCGCTACATGCGCCGGTAGCGAGTGCCAAGCCGCCAGCAACCGTCATCATTAGGACGTTGCAAACACCCGTTTCGGTGCGTCCAGCAAGCCTTCGCCTCAAGGCGTCAACCATCAATTTGACCGTTCCTTAATGCAGATTCCGACTACCGCGCGCACCTATTCCGATCTGATGCCGCGCAGCGTTCCTATTTGATCGCACGCAGGTAAAGCACCTGATCGCTGGTATCTTGTCGCACTATGGCTGGACGGTGGTCAAGCGGTGGCAACTTAAGCGAGACGACGCATGGATTTGCCGGGCTGTTTGAGCCGATGGCCGTTGTGGACGAGACGATCGAAGATGGCATCGGGCATAGGTTGGATCGCCGATGATCGAAACAGCGCGCGATGGGAAGCTCGCTTGTGACCAGCTTTGGGCGCCGTCCATAGCGGTCTCCGAGGATTCCGAGCAGATCATGCCGGGCATTGTCATCGAGCAGCCAAGCCCACAGTCATCAAGGATGAGCAGTTCGATGCTGGCTAGGCTTTTGGTTCGGACAGCAATGCGTCCGTCGCCCCTGGACAGCGCCAGCTCGTCGAGCAACCGCGGCGGCCGCATGTAAAGAACAGGAAAATTGTGGCGCTAGGCCTGATGCCCAATGGCGCACGCCAGCCTGCGAACCGTTAGGTTGAGGGCATCACTTCGGCCAACGCAGGCGACTCGCGCAGTCCATCGGGCGTGACCGCAGGTTCCGTCATCAACACGGTCTGAACCCGGCGCAGCCCTGCAGGAAAGTCGGCCCTAGCCGCAGCGAAGGCGCGGATGACCAGCTCGCTGCAATAGAGTTCGCCGGGATCGGAAAGCCGCAGCCCGTAATCGAACGGCGTTCCGATAGCGCCGATGGCGGCTTGCCGGACGATCCGCTCCTGATCTTCGGTGAGGGTCTGATGCCGGTAGATCGCGAAATTGGAAACTTCCTGAGGATCGAGGAACTGCGCCATGCTTTCCCTGATGACGCCACCATCATTGCCGTCCTGATCAGGCACAGCATGAACGATCCAGACCCTCTCCCCTTCTCTCACGATCAGGCCGACATGGGAATAGCGGGCTTCGGCATCGGCGGCCAGAACGGTCGACGCCATGAGATCGCGGCCGCGCCGGAAGATCAGATCGCCGTCCTTCAATGATTGCGAGTCAACAGCGGCTAACGCAGCCCCCGCCTGGACGCTGACGGTCGTGTTTGGCGGTAGCGGTGCGAATGATGCCAGCGGACAGGTCAGAACGGCAAGCAGGAGACCTTTCAGCGCTGCGACGCGCCTACTTGTCGGCACTGATCTTCCACTCATCATCCATCTTGACGAGCTTGACCTTCTGCACCTTGGGTTCGCAGCTTCCGGCATAGGTGATGCTGACCGTGCCGCGCTGCACCGCCTTGTCGCCGTTCAGATCGGTGGTGATCTCGGCGATGCCTCCGCAAGCGGCGATCTCCTCGGTTTGCGTGGCCAATACGGCGCGCAGCTTCTTCTCGCCCAGCATCCCCGTCAGCTGCGGTGAGAGTTTGCTGATTGCCTTGTCGTGCTGCCCGTCTTCAACCGCGTGGTGAAATTCTTCGATCACGCCCTCAGGCCGCTTGGAGCAACCCGCCAGCAGCGCCACGCCGCAGATCAATGCGAGGAATCTGTTCATCGAATGTGCCCTCACCTCGTTTAATTCATGAATTCCAAGAAGCTGCACCCCTGTCAACCGGAATGGGCCAGCCTTTCATGTATGCAAGGACAACGGCGATGAAATCCGGCACCCACGTTTCCAGCTTCTTTACCCCACATCAGAGATGGCGCTGAACTCCGTCAGGGTCTCGGGGTATTGGTGGGCCATGTCACAAATACCGGATCACGGGAAATGGCATAGGCACGCACCCAGCCCCCTCTGACGCAACGCTTCCCTACTTCGCCCCGCACATTTAATTCCAAGAAGGCGCAGCAATATTTGAGGGCATTAAGCCTGTAGGATCCCACATTATCACAAGCATCTGATGAAATTAGAAAATTTGACTATAGAATAAGGATATATTATTTCTATATCTCTAAATTGTGACATCTATTGTATGAAATTAATGAAGGAGTTGATATGTTAAGAAACGCTACGGGCAAATGTTATTGGAGATATGATCAGGACGATGAATACAGGTTGTCATTCACAGCACGACATCCTGACGGAGGGGAGGAAGTTCTTTATCATTTCCGAGCTTTCGAGCTGGATAAGTTTCTCTCGATCGCGGTCTTGATCGGAGAGCACCAACACCAATGGGGGCAATGGCGCAAGGCCTGCGAGCAAGCCGAAGGGCCGGCTCTTGATGGCATCCTCAACTCCATCACGAGGACAGACTATTTTGAAAACGTAGTTGACGTGATCATTGCCAAAAGTCCTGGCCACAAGAATGCTGTGACTGTGACAGTGCGCCTGCTCCCCGAGAGGAAAGTTAACGTCATCAGACACAGATTTCAGACTTCAGAGTTGCGGTCGGCCTTCTTGGGTTGGGTGGAGAAAGGTGGATATGCCCGCCGCGTCCGCCTGAGTCTGATTGGGCTACTGGAGGGTAAGAAGGCGCTTGGTGAAAAGATGGACGCCTTTGCCGAAGCGGAACATAGCTTTGGGCAGAAAGTGATGAATGCAATGATTGCCGCCCTTGAAGAGGGCAGCGACTACGCATTCATCCCCGGAGACGAATGACCCCGCAAAGCAATGTGCCGCTTATGGTCACGCCGCAATGGTGTGGCCTGCTGCCAGTTTGATGGACGCCGAGCTGGGCTCATTTCGTCTACCTCAGGTTCTGATGCTCCATCGATTGGACTGAGATAACCAAGGGGCGAGCGGCGCCGGGTCGAGCCGCAACAATCGATGCAGATGGACTCGTCGGCCTTCGACTGCGCGTTGGTGCGGTACAGCTTCTTCCCGACTCGCTGGGTTTTGTGCGCCGAGATGGAGCTTCCGATGGCAGCATCAAACGTCCGGTCAGCCAGAGTTCCGATCCCGTCAGATCAGACGCAGATCCTCGCCCGCTGGAGCGCGCACCATGCGAGGTGTGCCGAGAACAATGCCCGCTGCTCCTTCGCAGAGCAGAACGAAGCGGCGTAGATCACCCACATGGCCTGCGCATGGAGCGGCGCCCGGCGACGCCAGCGCAGCGGCGTTGACCCGCGCCCGGGCATGTCCAAGCCTATCAGCATCCCTGCTTCGGCGAGTTCGTGCTCGTCGGCATCGAAGGCGATGACGGTATTGGTTTCGAGCGCCCGAGCAAGAAAGACAGCGTCGGTCGGTGGGCCAGCGATATTCGCCGGTGCCTGGCTTGCCTGCCTGATCAGCACGGTGGCATCGGCGGGGATGGAGCGAGCGGCACCCGCAAGGATGTCAGCAGCGGCATCCTCGAGGTCAAAGAAATGATGCTCGAGCGCGAAGGCCACATCGAGGCGGGAACGCCGGTTGACGGTAAACAGCGCCATCGAGCTAATTGCCGAGCGCGGGTCGGTTTCAGGGTGCGTGCGGATGATCGAAATGGATGTCAGAATATCGGGATGGCGATTAAGCTTCATGTTGTTTGTGTTTCCTTGAGCCGCAAACGCAGACAGGCGGCGCCTCAGTGGAGACGCCGCCTGCAGGTGCGGGATGATTGATAGCCTAGCCTTCGACGATGATGGCGACGGTATTCCGTATGCGGGAAGAGGATACTGCCGGATCGGCAATGCCTCCTTCCCGCCGGTCACCCGAGGTCGATCGTCTCGTCTGAGAAACGCAGAAGCAGCAGATGCTCGCTGAGCGCCCGTGATCCGCTATCCGCTGCCAATTCGCCCCATGCCGACCATCGGTCGAGATGGTGGGAGAGCCAGCCAAACAGCCGGTCACGCGCATAATCATCAGGGAACGTAAGCGTCCACAGAACGCGGCTCAAGGGAATGTTGTTACCCAGCTCGTAGCCGATGAGCGCGATAGCAGGCTGGTCTGCCACCGCTTGGCGAATGAAGCGATAGCGAAGCATCCGGCCCAAGGCCTCTTGCGCCGACATCACCCGCTCGCGTTGCTGGCGTGTTATCCCTCTATCGAGTCCGTTCCAAGGATGCAGCTTCGGGAACTCCAACGGCGCAAGATCGGGTGCGTTGACCTTCCTCGTCGCGGCCAGCATGCGCATTACTGCGCGTCCCTCGACGGTTACCTCACTGCCTTGGGTCAGACCTTGCCCGCAGAGCCAAGCGCGGAAAAATCGCGCCTCCCGCCAGATTCCCAAGAAGAAATTCTGGACGGTTTGCTCTTGCGTCACCAACCGAATGGACATGGCATGCAGGACTGCAAGCAACAGCTCGCAGCCCTCGTCGACCGTATAGCCCTGGCTGCCCGTCATGCCGAGCCGGGCCTCCCACAGATAGTTTCGCAGGCTTGGCCATACCCTGCCCTCTTCGTCCATGAGTCCATGGATCGCGGGATTCTGCAAACACCAGTAACCCCAAGGGAGGTCTGGGTGTCGCAAATCACCATAGCCCCGGGTATCTGGCGCCGACCTATTCATGGCGGCCCCCCTTGCGCGGAAGCCGCGCTTTGGGCTTGGGAGTGAGAGCCATCGGCACGCCGGTGTCGGGCATGCCTTGGCCGTCTACACTCGCCGTCTGATCATCCAGCGCATAGAGCGTGCTTGCGAGCTTCAGAACCTCTCCTGCGACATAGCCAATATCGCGGTAGACCTTGGGATTATCCTCACGGCGGTTGTCGTTATGGTTGCGGTCGCCGGGCAGGAAGTCGCCAGCCTTGTCGCAAGCAAATCCGAACCACCATGCGTCGGCGGAGTTATTATCCGCTATACTGGGCCCGTTCGTCGGGGAGGCATGACGCTGTCTCCCGGCTGCGTGGTGCACATGGCAAATCTGAAGCGCCGGTGGTCCCTTTTGATCGCACAGCGCCGCATAGGCGATCCCGCGGTGCGCCGTAATGCCAAGCACTGGCGGTATGGCGTCGCGCTCATAACACCATAGCGGATGGGATCGGGGCACGGCGACATAGCCGGCAAGTGCGCCATTCCGCTGCCGCAAGACCAGACAGGAATAGCCCGTCAAGGTATCGCGCCAGGCGACCCGATCTGGCTCATTCCGCCAGGGCCCCTCGCCATAGGGCCGGCGCCCAGGAATTTGCACGAATTGCTCAGGGTGGATTTCGGACCCGCCGAGTGTCAGGCGTTCAGGCACCGCGAGTTTAACGAATTGCGGTTTGCTGGGCACCAGGCTGCGGCTTTTGCTAGCTGTGCGGCCGCGTGGTGGTTTGGTGGATTTGGGCATATGATTTTCCTTACAAAAAAGCCGCAGCGTCCGGATTGGAGCTGCGGCGGGTGTGCTCCTTGTTGAGGGGAGCGATTGGGGCTGCGCATTGTGACGTTTGCCCGGGTGATGCGCACAGCACCCGAACGGCATGGATGGTGATCAGGTCATGCAGTTCTCCTTGTTGGATGAGCGTCGAGCTTGGCGGTCGATTCGTGCAGTTTCGGTTTGCTGGTCATGCTGCCCGGTAGACCGTGCCCTTGAGCCTCGCGCCTGAAGCCTGTCCGCGCGCCCAAGACGAGAAAGTATTCCGCACAAACGAGCTTGCGGGCATGGCTTTTGCCGCAGCTTCCGCAAGGACGAGAAGGCTGCGCTGCGGGTGAATGGCGATGGCGCCGTGTGAGGCCAGATGCCGCAAGCAGATCACGGACGTGGTGAGCACATCCGCCAGGGCCTGATCGCGCACCTTGTCCCACGCCTCGCACTCTACGAGTTGACCGATGAGCTTGGATGGCGAAGGTTTGCTAGGAATGCCCACGGCTGCCGCGTATTCCGGAAGGTGCGGGAAAGCTGCGCGTCCTGCAACCGCGCGGCACAAATCCAACCTTGTCCGAGCATAGGGGCTGAGATCCAGAAGCTGCGGCGGCAGCAGCAAGCCGTACTCGCTTGCAACCCGGCGAAGGACAGGCAGATCCTTGCCCTCCCCCGCCCAGGTTGCCAGCAATGCATCGGGATACAATTCGAGGGCAGCGAACAACCGCTCGGTGATCTCCTGTTCGCTCGCCTCGTCGTTCGCGGCGACCACGATCATCTCCACATCGGGCACGTCACATCCGGGATCGAAACGCAGGACGAACCAGCACCCGCAGACTATGCGATGGAACGGCCAGCGGATATCGTTCTCGGCACACTTGCCCTCGGCGGTTCGGTATCCCCCATTGCGGATCCGATCATAGCCGAACTCAAGATCGACCACGATGATGCGCAAAGGCCGCTGCCCGTTGCCATCACTTGCATGTAACCGCGCGGCGAACTGACGCGCTTCAAGCTCAAGGGCAGTCTCGAAGGTGGACGAGGCAGGGGTGATCGGCAAGGCCTCTGTATCAGGCAGGCCAGTGGTGGTGATGGCGGTGGTAGTCGTATTGGTAATGCTCATTTTCTGTGTTCCTCGAAAAGCAGAAGGCCCGCTTATTTGGCGGGCCTGCTGGGGGTGTGATGGTGATGGGATTGAGAGGATTATTCAGCGATGCCGCTCACGCGCGGTGATCGGCATCAGCCGCGGCGCAGGCAGGCCTTCTCGCTGGAACCACAGCTGTTCAGCCTCGACCGCTTCGGGCGGGATCTCCCGCCACCAGACCTTTCTCAAGAGGTGAGGGTCCCAGGAATAGCCGCGGGCCTGAAGCAGGTTTTTCTTCGCATAGGGGGCGTTCACGGCGTCCACCCTGATCGTCTTGCGGTCACTGGCCGCAAGCATGCGCTGAAGGTGTGTGCGTTCGGCGGCGGCAGCATCACCCTCGTTGCTGTCAAGATCTGAGCGCGACTGCTGCAGCAACCAGAAAAGGGCCCACACATCAGCCGGTGCACGGTGCGCCGTGGTGAAGGCACCATGCTGCAGGAGCAAATGATGCTGGGAGCGGCCTTCGAGCCCGAGCGACTGCCACGGAACTTCGTTGCACGAGCATGCCCATGGCTTCTCCCAAAGGTCGGGCCAGCGCTGCAATATCCATGCGAGGTCAAACCGCGCATTATGCGCAACGAGCAGATCGGCGCGATCTAGCAGGCGGCTGACCGCCTCATTATCGATCGCCTTGCCGGCGAGATCTGCATCGGTGAGGCCCGTCAATTGCGCGATGTTCCCATCAAGCGGATGGCCGGGATCCTGCAGCCAGCTGAAAATCGGGAAATGGCCGAGCAGGTTGCCGTCCCCGTCGACCCATAAGAGTTTGATCGCGAGCTCTATTATGCTTCCCGTCGCTGCATCGAGCGAGGTCGTTTCCACATCGAGCAGCGCAATGCAGCGCCCTACTGGCGGCGAACCATTTGCCGGCATTGACGCGTATGGCGGCGGAAGCGCGCGCAGGATCCGGTAGTCGGGGTATTCGGCGAGCCTATCGGCGAGTGCCTCGCCGACCGGATCGAGATGATGATGTGATGACTTCATGCTACGGTTTCTCCAATGGTGTTGGTGAAACCGGCGAGGCGAATGCCGAGCCGTTACGCTCACAGCTTCTTTTCCTCTCCTACGCCGGTTTCACCCGGCAAATCTCCTTCACTATGATATCGGCTTTGGTCCTGCCGGCAGGCATGGCCCGCTAAATTCTGGCGCGCGCATGGGAGCAACGGCCTCTTTTCCTGCTGTAGCGGCAAAAAAGGGGTGCTCTGGCGAGCGCATCTGTCAGGTATTGCTGGCTCAGCCTATCGGGCTGCGCGCAGGCGCGGCTTTTCCTCTTTGGCGGCAAAAAAAGAGCCGCTGCCGAGGGCCTCGATTGGGCAAGGATGGCCGCTCAATCTTCGCCCTTGCTGCCCGCGGCAGATGTCTGCTTCCAATCATCGCCGGGCAAAAGATCGTCGGCCTGACGCTTTGAGGAAGAACCCGTCGGCGGTGCGTTGGGATCCTTTCTTGGTCGACCACGCCCCCGTTTCGGAGACGCGGTCTGAGCATCCGGTTCGGTTCGCGCCTGTTCGGCATCATCGGACGGTGCAGGCCCTTGGCCAAGGTTCGCCAACAGCCGGTTGTTGAATTCTCTGGCCTCATCGCGCGCAGCCTCCGACTTGCCGAGTGCGCCCCGTATCTGCGCGAGTTCCGCTGCGAGCCGGGCATTCTCTTCGGCCAAAGACAGACGGGCACGTTCTGCGTCGTCAAATCTGCCACGAAGTTCGTTGTAGCGTGCCTCAAGATCATCGAAGCGTTCAGACCACTTGCCTGCGTCCCGCTCATGGGCTTCGGCATCCCCGGCGCGGTACTTGCCGACCAGACCTTTGGCGAGACGGCGGAAAGTCTCGAATGTCACGTCGAGGGCGGCATCCATCTCTGGCGGTGCCTTGGTGACGTAAGGCACACCTTCGGCGATCCTGCGCTCTTTCCAGTCCGCTACCGCTTCGCCTAAGGCACCATTGGCCTTGGACATTCCGATGCGGACGGCGACCTGATTGGCTACGACCTTATCGATGTCATAGCGATGCTCCTCGAGGAGCTGATCGGCAGCTGCATCAATGTCGGCCTGGGTAGTTTTGTCACGCACGCGATCATCTCCTTCCATCGTGTTGGCGAAAAATGCGACATTCGCATTCGTCGCTGAGTTCGCAGTTTTCGCAGATTCTGATGTAGCCAGCACTCAGAGCAATGCGCCCTAGCTATCAAAACCTTCAGGATATCAGCTTCCTAACTCCGGTATCGTCCACCCTGCCGCCCGAAAATCTTGGCATGGATGCGTTTGTCCCTCTCCCAGTCTGGATCAGATTGACCAGGCTTGCGGTAGGCATGGCCCCGATAGGTCTCGGCGAAACTCCCCTTGGTGCGGCGCAGGGGCTCGGCGTCGTCATATCCCATCGCTTCGAACAGCTCGTGGCGATAGGACCACGCAACTTTGGCAGCCTCTGGCGGGGCGGCGACGTTACGATCACGGGCGTCCTTCGCGACCTTGTTTCCATGCCGCACGGATGCGGCGAAGAATTCTTCGGCCATTGCACCGATGAGCTGCTCATCGCCGCGAGCACACACTGCCCTCCACGCTAGCACCTCTGGTCGCTCGTCAAGGTTGAAGGCAAAGCGATCAGGACGAAGCCGGGACACCGCCAGCAGGCGCTGAAAGCTGGGATCGCCCTTCTGGGCATCCCAGAACGTCTCAGCCCACTTGTCGCCCTTTTGGCTGGCGCTCAGGTTGCCATCGCTCAATTTCACACGACCGGAGAGAACAGCTGCGGCAATCCAACGGCGCTGTTCGATCTGCACAGCCTCGATCGCCTCAAGGCGAGATTGAACGACGGGCAGAATGATGCGGCGCTCCTGCCCGCGGTAGGACGCGCGCAGTGAAGGATCGTCGAGAAAGCGGGCGCCGTCGACATTGTAGCGGGAACGGACCAGATGAAGTTGGTTTCGGTCGATCCGGTCGAGCGTGCGCAGTGCAGCAAACCTGACGTCGGGCGGAGGGTTAGGCTGCCAGGGGGCATTCAATTCGGCATCATTCCGCCTGCGAAAATCGCGGATGGCTTTCCGATCGAATGACATGGCGTCTTGCGCGCGGCGCTGACGGTCCTGGTGGGTTTTCGATCTCCACCATACCAGCCTGTCCCGCTGCTTGGACCACGTGCGAGCACGCTCCACGATCCCAGAACCCGGCTGATTTGCGACTTTCGTGCGATGGTTCACCACCGCATCAGCGAGGCGCTGCGGCAAGAGTTCGATATCAAGCTCGGCGGCAATCCGCGCCAGAGACTCGCGCAGCTTCTGGCGGGCGACCAGGCGAAGTTTCTTGAAGCGGGCCTGCGCCAATTGGACTGCATGTATTCGGGCCTGTCGTGCAGCGATCAGGAGCTGGATCGTGCGCGCACGCTCGATAATGGCGAGCCGCCCGTCCAGATAGTAACGGGTCTCATCCCTGCTTGGCACGACATGATAGTGGTCATCCAGATGGTCGCGCGACCGCTTGCCAACATCGGTTGTTTCGCCCGCTTGCCACGGCTCGCCCCACAATAACGCAGATATCTCTGGCTTGGGCGGCGTACAGGCCTTGGGCCCTCGGGCGGCCGTGATCTTGGACGGCGTGACGACATGCTGCCGCTGCGCTTTGACGGCAGCCAATTCGGCCTGATGCGCCGCTTTTCGCCGCTTACGGGCCGCGTTGGCTCCGGCACCTTTCTCGGCGACGAGCTTCTTGTTGTATCTGACCTTGTAGTCCGTCTCGAGCCGTTCGACGAGCGCCTTGTATTCGGAGAGCTCCTCATTCCGGGCCGCTTGGTCAGCCGCATCGGCCTTTTCGGGCGCATTGTAGCGCGGCATGACGAAGGCGCGAACCTCAAGGTCGGGAGATGGCGGGACGTAGTCAGCCTTCAGCCGGTTCGATAATTTTCCCAGAGCGGCATTGGCGTAGGCAATGCCCGCTCCGCAGCGCGGTCCATCGCACTGCGACCATGGACCTCGGCTGCTGACCACTTCCAGAACGCCGGTGTTGCCGACTTTGACGTAGCGCACACCGATGGCGGCAAGGTTATTGTGAACTTCGGGCCAGGAGCTTCCTCTTTTGATTGCGGGGCCTGCGAGCTTCTCTATGGCGCGATCGAGTGGCCAGGGTGATCCGGGTTCAACGCTGGCCGGCGCCTCGTTCTTGAGGACCGCTTCGTCATGATCGCGCTGCATGGTGCGCATGGCTGTGCGGTCAAGCAGCAGCTTGCCCTCCGCGTCGGCCACCTTCGTCTGGGTCAGGAGGTGATAGACACCCGTGTCGTCAGCGACGTAGCGGCGGTTCGGCTCTGGCTCGAGGCCCAGACGATACTCGCACATGGCGATTGCGATCTGTGCCTTCTCCTTCCACCATCCCTCTCCGAATGCGACGGGTTCGTTTGTATCCGCGAGGAAGGATACGATAAGACCATGGTCATGCAGGTGATCGGTGTCCTGGTGGGTGGCCCAGATCATGGGGCACTCTTCCACGCCCAGCACTTTGGAAACCGTCCGCCGGATCGTCTCGCTCTCCTCCTCGGTCAGTTCTTCTCCGGGCCTGTGGCTCACCACCAGGTGCCAGAACCGACCGAGCCCAGCACTCGCCGCATGGCTGGCGAGCTCGTCGATCTGCGCTTCGGGTTCCTCTGCCGCGAGGTTGTAGGCGTAGCGGCCGGCAACGCGATCTGGCGCGCGATCAAAGTCTGCGACATAGTCGCCAACGGGCCTAACTAAATCGCCTACGGGAACCTGTGCTTTGCCATCGCCCAACCCGAAGATATAGCGACCGGAAGACAGCGAGGTGCCGAAGGCAAGGTTCTGCGCCGTAACACCGCCCACGACATCCTTAGCGCGGGCCTCGTAGCGCCAGATCTTGATCATCATGGCCGGGGTTTCCCCGACTTTGTGGGCTGGATTACGCGATCGGTCTGCACTCTTGATGAGATCGCCTGAGACGCCTTTTCGGCGAGCTTAAGGGACTTCCCGATGATCCGGAACGCCTCGTTTACGTCTTCCAGGAACTGCGGATCGACCTCGATATGGCGCACGTCAGGTCCGCCCAGAAGGACGTCCCACTTCTCTTCATTCCACCGCTTCAGCACCTCCCGCAAGCGCTTCATTTGCGCAGCGCTGGCATTCATTTTCGCACAGAGATCGAACAGCGGATCGCGGAAGCCCGCGCTCAGCAATATGCGTTCGCGGCACATTTCGGAGAGGCTCCGGCCGCCCGCATTACGCACAAGCTCAGCATATTCTTCCTCGCTGAAATAAACGGCAACACGAGGCTTTTTTGTCACCTTTTTGCGATCAGACGAGGACATGCATATCCTCCATTTTCAGCATGCCGAAGGCAGCAATTACGACGCCGTCACGAAGCGCAAGCGACACGACGGCGCCAAGTGTGTGGCACACACACCCATCCTGCAGAAGCTTTAGACCCCTTTTTCGTGACTTGATCATGGGACTTCCCACCCAAGCTGCGAGAATATGCTCTCGAGGAAATCCCTGTGCTCGGACGAACGCTGGCAGAATTCCCGACAGGCTGACGCGTCTTGCAGCAGAGAACTAGCGGCCTTCCTGAGCTCATCCGCTGAGACTTCCCGCTTGAGGAACTTGACCGCAGCATCTGCAAAATTATTCGCGACGCCCTGCCCGGACATGAAGGCGGGCTTGGGGAATTTCGTAATCTTGCCCCGGTCGAGTGAGACTGTCGCAGAGATCGCTGGCGCGGGCTTGCGGTCGATGGGAGGGCTTGCTGCCAGCAGTTGCTGATCGCCTGAGGGCGGCGATAAATTCGAACGAACTGAGGCGTCGCTCTGCTCTGGTGGCTCGACTGACGCTCGGGCGACACAACCGGTCGCCTGCATCGGTTCGGAGCGCGGTAGACCCACTCCTGACTGATTAAGGTGAGGAGCACGAGGAGGATCTGTTTCGGGCGGCTGACTGGATGGGAATGACGACGACTTCGGGGCCGTTCCAGCCTCTTTCGTTGTTGCCGTTCCCTGAATTTGCGCACGCCATTGCGCATCCAAAGCAGCTGTCCAGACGGCTGCGTTATCGGGGCGGGAGGTACTCCAGACCACGACTGCCGAGCGCCTCTCTTCTTGCAGAACCCACCTGCGCGCCCTAGCCCAGCCGAGCCAACGAAGTAGGAGGTTGTACTGATCGGCCGACAGCGAGCAGATGCGCGCAACCTTGTCGGCTATGCTCTTCGGCTTGAATCCTCTCGTAGAGCGAAACGCCTGCCGCAACAGGTCAAGGGCGCACATGATCGCTGCGGCAGGAAGCCCGTGCAGCGGCGGCTCGTTCGGGTCGAGGGGGCTGTTGCCGTATCGATCGCGAAGGCGCTTCTCCCGTCTAGCGGCCTTCTCGGTACTTGTTTGCGTTCGCCGTGCGCGCTTAAGTTTTGCCTCGCCTTGCGATCCTTGATTCTGTTGGTCAACTAAACTGCCATCAGCGGACATACTTCATCTCCAATAGAGTGAAGAGCCTTTATAGATTCGCATCTTTCCTAATGCCAAATCCGCTCCAGAAATTTTTTAATAACTGAGTGAGTTTAGCAATGACCACATGCTTGAGCAGACTCACTCTGTAGTGCGATTTATATTTTTACGAGAGCATCTAATTGTGTGAGGCAATTGTGCATGCGATCTAAGTCATGCAATCGAGCCTGACCCCGCACCAATGAGGAAAGGGCGGCAACCTGCCGGCTCCCTCCTCATTCAGCAGAACCTCGCCTAGTGCAGTAAAGGCGGGCCTGACTTCGCGGTTATCGCCGCAGGCCTTCGCGAAAGGTGGCATCAGCGGGGGACGCGCCGCCGCAAACCGGGCACTCGGGGTTCACGAGTTTTCCGGGCGCGCGGCCCATCATCGACTTACAGGGGCCCTGCGTCTCATGAACCTTGGATTACCGCCAAAGCGCTGATCGGAATTGCCAGTTGCGAGGGGATGAACCTGTGCAAGACAGGTGGATACCCGAAAGTTTTCGAAGGTCGGTCTTGCACGTCTGGCGAGGGCGATTCATAGTCGCTTCATCAAGGCCTCGACAGGGTACCACGAGTGGATACCACGGGGTTTTGACTCGAAGAGAAACCCGTTTCTTTTCAGTCGCTTGGACCTCAAGAAAAAGTTGGCAGGGGTGATTGGCTCCGCTGTTGGTTTGCCGGGATCGCCGGGGATGCTGTGGTGTATGTGAAAAAACCGTCATGCTGCACTCAACGATTTTCAATAAAAATATAGTAAAAAAGAAAATGAAGAGATTTGACAGTCACGATCTAGTTATATTCAATCGCCCCACATTTGCCGCACAACCGCAGCGTCGCTCTCTTCACGTGCTTGCCTTTGTGCTTCTTTTATGACTCTAGAAATATCAGCATCGCGTGGATTTTCAATTTTGAGAAGGCGGGCAAAGTAATTTAGCTCTATCATCGAGTCAATGCCACCACCGCCGTAGTCGGCCATGTAATTCATTATTTCTAATGGGCTGGGATGACTATTTGACTGCCTTGAAATGCCGACTGCCTGAAAAATTTGACTTCTTTTCTCAAAAGATTCAAAAGAATTACCTAGCATTAATTGAGTCTCAAACTCAATTATATAGTCAAGGGATCGATCCAGAATTGAGTCTTGCTTGCTTCCTTGATGCTCTGGAGGCAATTGATTTTTAATCCACATCTCAAGTGCATTTGCCGAATGACTGTCGACCGCAAAAGAAAGACGGCTCCAGCTAAGTCCAAGAGCGATCTCGTGAAGTTCGCGCGGAGAGATTTTCGCTAGCCGAGATGAGCTGGGCGCGGATCCTAAAGTTTCGCAATACGAAGGGGCGTCTCGGGCGATCCGTATAATTTCTCTACAAAGATATTCATCATCCTCTATCATTCGAACAAAGCCGAACTTCTGAGGCGCTGGAGCACTCGGTTCCAAAGGAACCGAAGGGTGAAAAAGGCTTAGGCCGCCAAAAGAGTCGGCAATTCCAAGCCATAATGCCTTACCTTTGCTGATCGGCGCGGGGTCGATCAGTTTAATGTAAATTGCAGGCATAATTGCCAGTGCGTAAATTGCCAAAAAAGGTAACAAGAATTTTGCGAAACGACTCATAAACCAGCCCTTCAAAAATTCTTCAAAGACTTGGAATCCTTGCATGTAGTTTTGGAAAATATTTTATGTGAAATGCGAATAAACCTAATGGAGAAATTTTTTCGGCCTAAAGAAGCCATTTAAAAATCTTATCCTTTAGAATTCGAAATTCATTACAATCATCCGTCGAGATATCCAAATTCCTAAATCTAATTCCTTCATAATGTCAGTTCTGACAAGGCCTGTATCGCTGCGCTTCCCGTCAAGTGCCCGTAGTGGCGTTCGATCATCTGTGCACTTGTCCCAGAGATTTGAGCGATGGTAAGCAGCGGCAACCCTGCAATCACCAAATCGGTAATGGTTGTGTGGCGCAACGTATAAGCAGTCGTTCCTTGGGGCAACCTCGCCGCCGTTGCAGCTCCTTGTATCGCATCTCCCCAAGTGTTCCGATCCCAAGGCTTCCCGGACGATGTTCGGAAGATCGGTTCTGACGGCTTCTTCCCCTTCACCTCTTTTTCGAAAAGCTTGGCGGCCGCTTCAGGTAAGGCGATTCGTCGTTTTGCCTTGGCCTTATCGACTCCGATGGACAATTCCGCGGTGCGCTTGTCGAAATCCCTTACCTGCAGGGCTGCCATAGCGCCCGGGCGAAGGGGGAGAAGGCATAGCGCATGAACGAACGGCTGAGCTTGGTGCTCCATCTTCCGAAGCAGGCTACGACGTTGAGCCTTGGTAAGGTAGAGCTCCCGCTTGTTGTCGGCGTTCGAAAAGGGGGTCAGAGCTTCCTGCCACGCGGCTTCGCTGCCCGGTGCTCCATGCGCCAGAACTTTGTTCAATGCAGCACGAAGGGGTGCCATGTCTCGGTTGACGGTGGAGGCCGCGCGCTTCTTGACCTGTGCCGGGCCATCCTTGCTCCGGCTGATTAACGCAGGAGCGTCCTCAAGCCGCTTTCGCCAGTCTCGGAGATGATGGCGCCGCAGCCTACTGAGCTTAACCTTCCCGATTGGGTCGTTATAAACGTGTCGGCGGAATACGCCCGCTGAGATCGTTGAGGGCCTTTCCCGGAGATACTCACGGCATGCGTCGGCCACCGTATCTACCTTCTGAGTGGCTACGCCCCCTGCTTCGATCCTCTCCGCAAAGGTCTCGGCTTCTTTCTTTGCGACGGTGAAGCGCTCATTCGGGAGGAGCGAGCCGAAATCGCCCAACGATTTGACAACATACCTGCGAGTGTCTTCGCTGTAGGCCCGCGCTATCCAAGTTCCGCCCCCTCCTGATTTGGACGGCCTGAAGCCCAAGAAGCAACCAGTCCGAAGGCGCTGCCAGTAGGGTTCTCGCTGTGGTTTGAGGGATTCTCTGTCTTTGACCCTGCTTAGATCTCGCGCCACCAGCCTGCCCCTCGCACTTGGTATGTAATTTGTATGGAATACCGCAGGGGACAATGTGGGGCAAGGGAGGAAAAAGAAATCACAGAAAACAAGAGTATGAATATCTCGCATTGTCCCAGAGGGCTTACATCTCACCCTTGGTAAGGGTGAGGTCGGGAGTTCAATCCTCCCCAGCAGCACCAGTCTTCAAAGCACTTGCCCGCGGCAGTGCTCTCCTTCCATACCGCCGTTATCCGAAGGCGCTGCGATCCATCGCGGCAGGGCGCTGTGCGTCAGGCAGGGGAGAAGGCGATGCAAGGGGCTGCAACGCGATACATATCGTCGTTCATCGTCGAGTTTCTGAGCGACTTCATGTGCTTCGCGATCGAACTGAATGACCTGACGGTGGAGGAGGTCGCGATCCTCTGCCTTGTCGCTGCCGAATCCACCCGGGAAATCCGCAAGGACCCCTTTGTCATGAAGAACTTCGGCAACGAGGACTTCGTCTTTCCCGAAACAGAACGGCCCACAGTCAGCGTCAAGGTCATTCACACCAGTCTGAACATGAGCCGGGAGACCACGCGCCGCAAGGTCGCGGATCTGGTCGAGCGCGGCTTCCTCAAGCGGGGCAAGCGGGGCGTCTATCTGCCCGCACAAACGGGCGACGAGGACTACACCAAGGAGCTGCGAACCTTCCTCGTGCGCAAGCTCGAGGTACTGAACGCCTATCGCGACAAGATTCCCGATTGATGGCGTCGGCCCACTAAATTACCCAAATTGGGCATATCCCGTTTCTGAATTGCAAAGGTTTCGATAGGCGGAGGCAAGATGCTCGGCTCCCCTTCGGGACGTAACGTGAAAAAAGAAAAAGGGAAAATCGAGTTGCCGCCGCTGGCGGCTATCGGTGAGACAATCGGGGAAGCCCGAAAAAAGCGCGGCATGACAACGCTTGAGGTTTCGCAGACAACGCGAATTCCCGAGCGTTATGTGCAGTGTGTCGAAGCCGGTGACTTTGTCAGCCTTCCGGGCAAGACCTTCATCTTTGGGTTTACCCGGACGATCTGTGCGCTGCTTGATTTGGACGCGGATGAATACATCCCGATCATCCGATCGGAGTTGTATGGAAGCTGCCCCCGTGAGCCGAGCATCCCCGACCCATCACCCGCTCCCGGCGGGATGCTGCGGCGCATGAAACTGGGCCGTAAATCCTGACCCTCCCGCTCAGCCGAGGTAGCCCAGCTGACAGGCGCGGAAAACCGATTGGGCGCGGTTGATGGCCCCCAGGCTCACACAGGCCCGGCTCATATGGTATCGCACCCCGGCGTGGCTGCAGCCCATGATGATGCCGATTTCATAATCGGTCTTGCCCAGCGCCGCCCAGCGCAGACATTCGATCTGGCGCGCCGTCAGCACCGTCTCGGTCGGCAAATAGCGCGGGTTGCGGCTGACTTTGACATAGCCCGCCATGAAGCGCTGCACGAGCCGGGCGAGCGCATCGCCAAGCCGGGCAAATTCGCGCGACAGATCGGTCTGGGCCGGGTCCGTGCTGGTGAAGATCGCTGCTGCAATCTGCCCGAACGGCATATGGAGCGGCACCACAATCGCTGATTGCAGCGGTGTGCGCTGGTCAAAGTCCTCCAGCCCGATTGTTTCGAGATAGGGGTTGTCCCAGCGGCTGCGAATCCCGCGCCGGTTGATCCAGAACGGCTGGCTTTCCACCCGGCAGGCGCGCAGCACGGGCGAGCGGATCGCCTGATCGATGTCGGTGAACGGGGCGAGCTCAGCTTCGTCCCACCCCAGAATCGCGGCGTTGAGCGGCAGCCCTTCGGCATCGACGGCCGGTTCCATCGTGGCCAGATCGTGCCACAGCATGACCCGCAGGCCGAAGCCGCGAACCTCGCGCTCCAGCGCTGCGGCGGCATCCGCGATGTCGGCCTTCGTGCGGATGGTGACCGCGTCGAGAATGTCGCGCGGGGCAGTGTCCGGCTGGAACTGGTAAAGTTCCACGACATTGGTGGCCATTCCAAATCTCCTTGCACGATGCCTGTCGCATTCCAGCTGCCCGAAGGCGGTCTGACGACGAAGGAGTTGCGCAACCGCACGCGCCCGTCCAATGTTAATTTGCAAATTTGCAAACACAAACTTTGCAAACTGGAGCGGGCCGATGAGTGCAAGACACCGGATTTTTGCAGGCGCGCAGCTGAAGGTGCTGCGCGAACGGCGCGGGTTGAAGCAGGCCGATCTGGCCCGCCAGCTGGCGATCAGTCCGTCCTATCTCAGCCAGCTCGAACATGATGATCGTCCGCTGACCCCGCGCCTGATCGAGCGGGTGGCAAGCCTGTTTCCGCTCGACTGGCAGGACTTCCCCGGAGACGACACCGAGCAATTGTCGCTGCTGCTGCGCGAGGCGGCGGCTGATCCGATCTTCGATTCGCCGCTGGCGCCCGATGCGATTGCCCGCCTGGCCGAACAGCAGCCCGCCTTCGCCCGCCGCTTTGTCGAATTGCACGAGGCGCTGCGCCGCGCGAACCAGCGGCTGGAGATGGTGGACGAGGCTTTGGCCGACAACACCGGCGGCGGATCGCGCCTGCCGTGGGAGGAAGTGCGCGACTGGTTCCACCTGTCCAACAACTATGTCGATCCGATCGACCGGGCCGCCGAAAGGCTCGCGGCGGCCATTGCCGGCGATGACGAGGTGCCGAACACGGCGGCGCTGGAACGCCATCTGCATGACGCGCACGGCATTACGGTGGCGCTCAAACCGTCAGACACCTTGCGCCAATTCGATGCCGCACAGCGCGTGCTGCGGATCGCCTCGGACCAGCCGGCGGCCGGGGTGCGGTTCCAGATCGCCTATCATGTCGCGGCGATGACGCTGGGCGAT
>Ga0209278_1000309_pt1 | contig 44468 bp, 41 predicted proteins | sample JI81BgreenDNA_FD_187504 | JGI IMG/M metagenome (GOLD analysis project Ga0209278, IMG submission 187504) | Wastewater effluent complex algal communities from Wisconsin, to seasonally profile nutrient transformation and Carbon sequestration -... | ecosystem: Engineered > WWTP > Effluent > Algae...
GGGTGCTGGTGGTGGGCGCTCGCAACAGCAGCAACAGCAACCGCCTGCGCGAGGTGGCCGAGCGCGCCGGCGTGCCGGCCCGGCTGGTGCAGGACGCCACCGAGATCGACCACGACTGGCTGCTTGGCGCCCGGCGCGTGGGCATCACCTCCGGCGCCTCCACGCCGGAACTGCTGGTCGAGCAGGTGATCGACGCCCTGCGCGCGCGCGGCGCCCGCGCGGTCACCCACCTGGGCGGCGTGCGCGAGGACGTCAGTTTTCGGCTGCCCGCCGATCTGGCGGTCTGACATGAGCGCCGTCGCCCCAGACATCGTCACCCTCTCCGGGGTGGTCGTGGTGGTGCTGGTGAACTACCTGCGCCCCCACCAGGGCTGGGGCTGGATGCGCCTGATGCAGGGCCCGGGCGCGTTGCGCGATGTGCCGGGTCTGGCCTTCGCCAAGGTGATGGGCAGCGGCCACGGCGGCGGCTTCGGCCTGCGACCCAGCGCGACCCACCAGGGCCTGATCGCCCTGTTCGACCACGCCGACCAGGCCACGGCCTTCCTGCAGGGCGACACCGTGGCCGCCATGCGCGAACGGGCCGGGGACTGTTGGCGCGGGGTGCTGGAGGTGGTGTCGGCGCGCGGTCAATGGGACGGGCAGGCCTGGGGCCCGACCTCGGCCGAACAGCTCGGCGCGTGGGAGCCCGCCGCCAACGACGACGACGGCGATCCCCGCCCGCTGGCCGTGCTCACCCGGGCCAGCATCCGCCCGGCCAAGGCCATGGCGTTCTGGCGCAACGCGCCGCCGGCGCAGAACGCCATGCTCACCGCGCCGGGCTGCCGCCTGGCGATGGGCCTGGGCGAAGCGCCGCTGGTGCGCCAGTGCACGTTCAGCGTGTGGGACGACACGCCCGCCATGCTCGCTTATGCCCACGCTGGCGCGCACCGCGCGGCGATCGAGGCCGCCCACCGGCAACAGTATTTCGCCGAGTCGCTGTTCGCGCGCTTTCGGGTGCTTCACCAGGAAGGCCAGTGGCCCGCGCCGCACACCCTGCCCCAACCCACCGGAGTCCGCCATGACTGACACCGAACGCGTGGTCGTCGTGGGCGCCGGCATCGGCGGCCTCGTCACCGCCCTGAGACTGGCCCACGCCGGGCTGGACGTGACCGTGGTCGAGGCCGCGGCCACACCCGGCGGCAAGCTGCGACAGATCGAGGTGGACGGCGCCCCCATCGACAGCGGCCCCACCGTCTTCACGCTGCGCGGCGTGTTCGACAGCCTGTTCGACACGGTGGGCACCCGGCTCGAATCCGAGCTGCGGCTGAACCCGCTGCCGGTGCTCGCGCGCCACTGGTGGGCCGAAGGCGGCACGCTCGACCTATACGCCGACGCCGAACGCTCGGCGCAGGCGGTGGCGAACTTCGCCGGCGGCGACGAAGCGCGCCGCTTCGAGGCCTTCTGCCGGCAGGCGCGCGAGGTCTACCGCACGCTGCAAGGCCCTTACATGGACGGCCCGCGCCCCACGATGGCCGGTCTGGGCCTGTCGCTGGGCTGGCGCGGGATGGGCGTGCTGGCCGGGCTGGGGCCGATGAGCAGCCTCTGGAGCAGCCTGGGCCGCCATTTCCGCGATCCGCGCCTGCGCCAGCTGTTCGCCCGCTACGCCACCTACACCGGCTCCTCGCCGTGGCAAGCGCCGGCCACGCTGATGCTGATCGCGCAGGTCGAGCTCGACGGCGTGTGGTCGGTCGACGGTGGCATGCACGCCCTGGCCCGCGCCCTGGAGCGCCTGGCCCGCGCGCGCGGCGCCCGCTTCCGCTACGGCCAGCGCTGCGAGCGCATCGAGCTCACGCGCGGGCGGGTCAGCGGCGTGTTGCTGGCGCAGGGCGAGCGCCTGCCGGCCGAGCGCGTGGTGTTCAACGGCGACGCCGCCGCCCTGCGCGGTGGCCTGCTCGGTCAACCCGTGCAGCACGCGGTGCCGTCGCGGGCGCCGCCGCGCTCGCTGTCGGCCGTCACCTGGTCGGTGCACGCGCCCACCCGCGGCCTGCCGCTGGACCGCCACAACGTCTTCTTCCACAGCGACTACGCCACCGAGTTCCAGGACATCTTCGGCCACGGCCGCCTGCCCGCGCGCCCCACGGTCTACGTCTGCGCGCAGGACCGTGGCGCCGGCCTGCCCACGCCCGAGGGCGCGGAGCGGCTGCTGTGCCTCGTCAACGCGCCCGCCGTCGGCGACGGGCCCTCACTCACGCCGGAGGCGATCGACGAATGCGAGACCACCAGTTTTCAGTTGCTGCGCCGCTGCGGTCTGAAGATCCGCCACGCGAATCCCCCCGCGGTGCGCACGACGCCGGCGGATTTCCACCGCCTCTTCCCGGCCACGGGTGGAGCGCTCTACGGGCAGGCGACCCACGGCTGGATGTCGCCGTTCCAGCGGCCGGGCGCGAACACGCCGGTGCCGGGCCTGTTTCTGGCGGGGGGCAGTGTGCACCCGGGACCGGGGGTGCCGATGGCGGCGCTGTCCGGCCAGCGGGCGGCCGAGGCCGTGCTGGCGAGCCTCGCTTCGACCAGCCGGTCCCCCCGGGTGGCTACCTCTGGTGGTACGTCGATGCGCTGAGCGACGACGGCCAGTTCGGCCTGACGATCATCGCCTTCGTCGGCAGCGTCTTTTCACCCTACTACGCCTGGGCGCGCCGCGGCGGCGCCACGACCGACCCCGAGGCCTTTTGTACCCTCAACGTGGCGCTCTACAGCCGCCACGCCCGGCGCTGGACCATGACCGAGCGCGGCCGGCGCCACAACGCCCGCAGCCGCACCGACTTCGTCATCGGGCCCAGTCACCTGCGCTGGGATGGCGACGCGCTGATCATCGACATCAATGAAGTGGGTGTGCCGATCCCGCACCGCGTGCGCGGCCGGGTGGTCGTGCACCCGCAGCAGCTGTTCACGTTCAGCACCCCGCTGGACGCGGCCGGCCGTCACCGCTGGGGCCCGCTGGCGCCGCGGGCGCGGGTGACCGTGAGCCTGGCTTCGCCCGCCCAGCAATGGCAGGGCACGGCCTACCTCGACAGCAACGAGGGCGACGAGCCGCTGGAGCGCGCCTTCACCGAGTGGGATTGGTCGCGCAGCCCGCTTGCCGACGGCAGCACGGCCGTGATCTACGACGTGGAGCCCGGCCAGGCGCACGAGCGGCTGCTGGCCTTGCGTTTCCGCCCGGACGGCGGCGTCGAGCCGTTCGACGCGCCCCCCATCCACCGCCTGCCGCGCACGGCCTGGCGCCTCGACCGCCGCCTGCGCAGCGAACACGCCCCGCGCGTGCACGAGTCGCTCGAAGACACGCCCTTCTACCAGCGCGCCACCGTGCACCACCGCGTCCTGGGGGAAGACAGCCTGGCCTTCCACGAAACGCTGCACGTGCCCCGGCTGGTCTCGCCGGTGGTGCAGGCCATGCTCCCGTGGCGCATGCCGCGGCGGCGCTGAAGCCCCGCAGCGGCCATCGCTCCCGGTCGTTGCCCGGCCATCGGCGTCCCCCGTTGATGGGAAATAAAAAAGCCCGCTCGCGCGGGCTTTTTATTGCAACTCGCCGGATCGAAGAATTACTTCTTCTTGCAGGCTTCCTTGTCGGCATTCTCTTTCTTCGAGCAATCCACCTTCTCGTCCATCTTGCCGCCGGCGTGGGCAGCGGCGAAGGCGGGGGCGGAGGCCAGGGCGAAGGCGGCGACGATGGCGGAGATCAGCAGTTTCATGGGATTGTCCTCGGGTAAAACAACGTTGTCTCGAACATTGCAGAATGGGCGAATTCCCGAATCTGCAAACGCTATTCTCTGCCCAATACCGACCCGTGTTTGTTAACGCCGAGTTAACCGTGAAAATTGCTCTGGATTATTTTGGATTCAAGGGAAAACCCTTGGGTTTATCCCGGAACCGGGCGATTTGCACGGTATTGATGACGTTGGCAGCCGGATTGGCCAACGGCCAAACGCGGTTTTCTCCGCCTGCATCGCAGGTGGTGGTGCCGCAGTCGGTGTTTGCGGCGGCCGGCGGCGCCGAGCTGCGGGCGGCCGAGCGCGCGTGGCGGGCCAACCCGCGCGACGAAGCCACCGCGCTGCGCTACGCGCGGGCGGTGTTTGTGCTGGGCCTGAGCGAGGGCGATCTGCGCTGGTACGGCGCGGCCAAGGCGGCGATCCAGCCGTGGTGGGACGCGCCCCGCCTGAGCGCCGAGGGCCACTACCTGCGCGCGCTGGTGCGCCAGGGCTTTCACGACTTCGCCGGCGGGCTGCGCGACCTCGATGCCGCGATCGCCCTGGACCCGGCGCCGGCGGAATACTGGTCGTGGCGCTTCTCGCTGCACCTGCTGACCACCCAGCTCGACCGTGCCCGGGCCGACTGCGCCGCCATCACGCAGCGCCTGGGCGCCGACGAAGGCAGCGCCTGCGAAGCCACGCTGGCCTACCGCACCGGCCGCGCCGCCGAGGCCGTGCCGCGCTGGGCGCGGCTGGTGGCGCTGCCCGATTACCAGGGCGGCCTCACCCAGGACTGGCTGCGCTACCACCAGGGCATGACGCTGGCCGCGGCGGGCCGCGTGGACGAGGCGCTGGCGGTGTGGCGCGCGCACCTGCAGCGGCGTCCGCGGGCGCACCTGGTGCGCCTGTCGCTGGCCGAGTGGCTCAACGCCACCGGCCGCGCGGCCGAGGCGCTGGCGGTCAGCACGGTCGACGCGCTGCCCAGCGACTCGCTGCTGGTGCAGGCCCTGATCGCCGCGCGGGCGCTGGGCGACCCGCGGGCCGCCACCTGGCAGGCCCAGATTGCGCAGCGTCTGGACGCCAGCGACCGCCGCGGCGACACGCTGATCGAACGCTCGCAGCTGATGTTCCTGATCCGCGCCGGCCACGACGTGGCCCGCGGGCTGGCGCTGGCCGAGGCCAGCTGGGCCGAGCAACAGGAGCCGGCCGACGCGGTGCTGCTGGCCGAGGCCGCGCTCTCGCTCAAGCGCCCGCAGGCCGGCCGGCCGGTGCTGGAGTGGATGCGCGCCACCGGCTACACCGACCCGCTGCTCGCCCCGCTGGCCGAGCGGCTGCGCGCCGGGAGCGGCTCATGACCGGCTGGCGAGCCCGCATTGCCCGCGCCACCCGCGCGCTGGCCGCGGCCTGGCTGGCCGTGGCGGCCGCCGGCGCGCTGGCCCACTCCAGCAGCAACAGCTACCTCGCGCTGGAGGCCCAGGACGGCCGACCGGTGCTGCGGGTGGACATCCACCTGCGCGACGTGGACCTGCGCATCGACCTCGACGCCAACCGCGATGGGCAGGTCACCTGGGGCGAGACGCTGGCCCAGCGCGACACCCTGATCGACTGGCAGCGCCAGGGCCTCGCCGCGCGCAGCGACAGCGGCGCCTGCACCCTGCGCCCGCGCGACCTGCTGGCCAGCGAACGCGGCGACGGGCTGTACCTGAGCACCGCCTTCGACCTGGACTGCCCGCAAGACCGGCTGGACGGGTTGACGCTGCGCTACACGCTGCTGTTCGATCAGGACAACCTGCACCGCGGCCTGCTGCGGCTGGACTGGGCCGGCCAGCAGGCCAGCGCCCTGTTCAGCCCCGACCAGCCCGAAGCCGCCCTGCTGGCCGCCGCGCCCGGCGCGTGGCCGGTGTTGCGGCGCTACGTGGTCGAGGGCGTGTGGCACATCTGGATCGGGCTGGACCACATCCTGTTCCTGCTCGGGCTGCTGCTGCTGGCGCCGCTGCAGCGCGAGCGCGGCTGGGTGGGCCGCTGGGCGGCACGGCCCGCGCTGCGCCCCGCGCTGTGGGACGTGTTCACCGTGGTGACGGCCTTCACGGTGGCCCACAGCCTCACGCTGGCGCTGGCGCTGTTCCGCGTGGTGGAGCCGCCGCGCGCGATCGTGGAAACGCTGGTGGCCCTGTCGGTGGTGCTGGCGGCGCTGAACAACCTGCTGGGCTGGTTCGCGCTGGACCGCTGGCGACTGGCCTTCGTGTTCGGCCTGATCCACGGCTTCGGCTTCGCCACCGCGCTGCTCGACCTGAACCTGCCCCGCGCCCAGCTGGCGATCGCCCTCGGCGGCTTCAACCTCGGCGTGGAGGCGGGGCAGCTGGCCATCGTGGCGGCCTTCATCCCGCTGGCCTGGTGGCTGCGCCACACGCGCTTCTACCGCTGGGGCGTGGTGGGCATCGGCTCGCTGGTGATCGCCGCGGTGGGCAGCGTGTGGCTGCTCCAGCGGCTGGGGGTCGTCGCGTGAGACCCTGCATCCAAGCCGCCGCCGCGCGCGTACCCTGTCAAGATCAGCCTCCCTTGTCCCCCGCCGCTCGGCCACCCGTTGATTCCCTTTAGTTCCCTTTTTTCCCGGAGACCCCCATGCGCCCTGACCGCCGCCCCGCCGCCGTTTTCGCCCTGCTCGCCTGCCTGCCGCTGCTGCTGGCCACCCCGCTGGCCCACGCCCACGCCGACGCGGCCAACCTCGCCGGTGGCTTCGCCAGCGGCTTTGTGCACCCCATCGTTGGCTGGGACCACGTGGTGGCCATGGTGGCCGTGGGCTTGTGGGGCGCCTTCATGGGCGAGCGCGCGGTCTGGACGCTGCCGGTCGTGTTTCCGGCGGTGATGGCGCTGGGCGGGGTGCTGGGCCTGCTCGGGGTGCCGGTGCCGCTGATCGAGCCGGGCATCGCGGCCTCGGCGCTGGTGATCGGCGCCATGATCGCGCTGGGCACCAAGCCGCCGTTGTGGCTGGCCGCGGTGGTGGTGGGTGCGTTCGCCATCTTCCACGGCTACGCCCACGGCACCGAGCTGCCCGAGGCGGCCAACCCGGTGATGTACACGGTCGGCTTCATGATCGCCACCGGCCTGCTCCACCTCGGCGGCATCGTGCTGGGCATGGCCGTGCGCTGGCCGGCCGGCGTGGCCGCGGTGCGCGGCACCGGCGCGGTGATCGCGCTGGCCGGGCTGGGCTTCCTCACCGGCCTGCTGTGAGCGGCACGCGAGCGCTGCGCTGGATCGGGGCCGCCGCGGCGGCGTGCCCCGCGGTGGCCTTGGCCCACGGCGAGATCCCGGGCGCCACGCCCTTCTACGCCGGGCTGCTGCACCCGCTGCTGGCGCCGGCCCACCTGCTGGCGCTGCTGGGTCTGGGCCTGTACCTCGGCCGCACCGAGGAGTCCCACAAGGATGGCGCCGTGACCGCGCTGGCCGTGGCCCTGGCGGCGGGCGGGGCGCTGTCCCTGCCGCTGGGCGACCCGGGCACCGACCGCTGGCTGCTGGCGCTGTCGCTGCTGGCGGCGGCGCTGGTGGCCGCGCTGCGCCCGGGCGCGGCGGTGCCGGGCTCGGCCTTCAGCGCGGCGCTGGCCGCGGCCGTGGGGCTGGCGGTGGGGCTCGGGTCGGGCGATCCGGCCTTCACCCCCTGGAACCGCTTCCTCGCCATCGGCGGCAGCGCGGTGGGCGCCCTGCTTCTGGTCGGTCAGCTCGGGTTCTGGATCGACACCCTCGGCCGCAGCGGTCTGGCGCGCGGCGTGGGCATCGGTGTGCGCATCGTCGCCGGCTGGCTGGTGGCGATCAGCCTGCTGATGCTGGTCATGGCCTTCGTCACCCCCGGCGCACGCTGAGTCACCCGGCTGGCCTACCATCCGGCGCATGGCCGACCCGCAGGCATCCGCCCCCGCCTCCCCGCCCGCCGCGCCGCCCGCGCCCACCCGCGCCGAAGCCTTCCGCTTCTGGCTCAAGCTCGGCTTCGTGAGTTTCGGCGGCCCGGCCGGCCAGATCGCGCTGATGCACACCGAGCTGGTGGAGCGCCGCCGCTGGATCAGCGAGCGCCGTTTTCTGCACGCGCTGAACTACTGCATGCTGCTGCCCGGCCCGGAAGCGCAGCAGCTCGCCACCTACCTGGGCTGGCTGCTGCACCGCACCGCCGGTGGCCTGATCGCCGGGGTGCTGTTCGTGCTGCCTTCGCTGCTGCTCATGATCGGGCTGAGCTGGGTGTACCTGCGCTTCGGGCAGGTGCCGGCGGTGGCGGGGCTGTTCTACGGGCTGAAGCCTGCGGTCACGGCCATCGTGCTCCACGCCGCCCACCGCATCGGCACGCGCGCGCTGCGCAACCGCTGGATGGTGGCCCTCGCCGCCGCCGCGTTTGTGGCGCTGGCGGTGTTTGACGCGCCCTTCCCGGCCATCGTGCTGGCCGCGGCGCTCATCGGTGTGGTGGGGGCGCGGGTGGCGCCCGCGGTGTTCGAGCCCGCCGGTGGCCACGCCACCCGCGGTCTGGCGCAGGCGCCGGCCGTCATCGACGACGACACGCCCACCCCGGCCCATGCACGTTTCAGCCGCGCCCGGCTGGCGCGCGTGGTCGGCGCCGGCCTGGCGCTCTGGGCCGCCGTCATGGGCGCGGTGGTCGCCGCCTTCGGCTGGGACGCCACGCTCACGCGCATGGGCCTGTTCTTCAGCCAGGCGGCGCTGGTCACCTTCGGTGGCGCCTACGCGGTGCTGCCCTACGTCGTGCAGGGCGCGGTCGACACCCACGGCTGGCTCAGCGGGCCGCAGATGATCGACGGCCTGGCCCTGGGCGAAACCACGCCCGGCCCCCTGATCATGGTGGTGGCCTTCGTGGCCTTTCTCGGCGGCTGGCAGCACGCGATCCTCGGCCCGGACGCCCTGCTCGCCGGCGGCGCGCTCGCCGCGCTGCTCGTCACGCTGGTCACCTTCCTGCCGTCCTTCGTGTTCATCCTGGCCGGCGGTCCGCTGGTCGAGGCCACCCACGGGCGCCTGGGCTTCACCGCGCCGCTGACCGCGATCACCGCCGCGGTGGTCGGCGTGGTGCTCAACCTCGCGCTGTTCTTCGCCAGCCACGTGGTCTGGCCGCGGGGTCTCGACGGCCCCTTCGACGCCGTGGCCGCCGGCTTGGCGGTGATCGCCGCGCTGGCGCTGTTCCGCGGGCGCGTCGGCGTCATCCCGCTGCTGGCCGCCAGCGCCGCAGCCGGATGGGCGCTCACCACCGTGTGGCCGGCGCTGCTGCCGGCCGCCGGCTGAGCCACCCGCCGGAACCCGCGCCCGACACCCCAGAAGATATGCCCCGCTCCAACCCCCACCTCACCGTCCCCTCACTACCCATCAGCCCCACCACCATGCGCCGCCGCACGCTCGCCCTGACCGCTGCCGCCCTGTTTGCCACCGCCGCCCAGGCCGAGGCCCCGCCGCGCGAGCGCATCGGCGCGCTCGACTGGGACCGCCACGAAGTCACCATCGCCGCGTTCGCCCGCTTTGCGCAGGCCACCGGCTTCGTCAGCCGCGCCGAGCGCGAAGGCGGGGGCTTCGAATACGCGGGCGGCTGGACGCGCCGCGCCGGCTGGACCTGGCGCACGCCCGAAGGCCGTGCGCCCGCCAGCGACCGCCTGCCGGCGGTGCACCTCAGCTTCGACGAAGCCGCCGCCTACTGCCGCTGGGCGGGCGGACGCCTGCCCACCGCCGCCGAGTGGGACGCCGCCGCCTACACCGAGCAACGCGCCCAGCCGCCCGCCCCGCTGCAGCGCGGCACCACCTACGCCTACCCCACCGGCGCCACGCCCGCGGGCGCCAACACCAGCGCCAGCGACCCCTGGCCCAGCGCCAGCCCCGCCGGCGCCACGCCCGCCGGTGTCAACGGCCTGCAGGACATGGGCGCCAACGTGTGGGAGTGGGCCAGCGACGCGCGCGGCAGCGGCCCGGACACCGAGCGGCGCACCATGGGCGGCTCCTGGTGGTACGGTGCCTCGCAGATGCAGGCCGGCGTCAACGCCTGGAAGCCCCAGGGCTTCTACGCGGTCTACATCGGGCTGCGCTGCGTGTACCCGCGCTGAGCCGCAGGTCGCCGCGCCGTCAGCCGGTCCGGCACGGGCCGGAAAATGAACCGTACACTTATTAGTTGAACCGGCGAACCCCAGCCGCGCATCCCCACACAACCACCCGAGGAGACCCCATGACCCGCCACGCCTTCATCTGCGACGCCATCCGCACCCCCATCGGCCGCTACGGCGGCGCGCTGTCCAGCGTGCGCACCGACGACCTGGGCGCGATTCCGCTGAAGGCGCTGATGGCCCGCAACCCCGGCGTCGACTGGGCCGCGGTGACCGACGTCATCTTCGGCTGCGCCAACCAGGCGGGTGAAGACAACCGCAACGTGGCCCACATGGCCAGCCTGCTGGCGGGCCTGCCGCTGGAAGTGCCCGGCGCCACCATCAACCGCCTGTGCGGCTCCGGCCTGGACGCCGTGGGCACCGCCGCGCGGGCGATCAAGTCGGGCGAGGCCGGGCTGATGATCGCCGGCGGCGTGGAGAGCATGAGCCGCGCGCCGTTCGTGATGCCCAAGGCCGAGAGCGCGTTCTCGCGCGCCAACGCGGTGTACGACACCACCATCGGCTGGCGCTTCATCAACAAGCTGATGAAGGAAAAGTACGGCGTGGACTCGATGCCGGAGACCGCGGAGAACGTGGCCACCGATTACCGCATCGAGCGCGAGGCGCAGGACCGCATGGCCCTGGCCAGCCAGCGCAAGGCGGTGGCGGCGCAGCAGGCCGGCCACCTCGCGCGCGAGATCACGCCGGTGACCATCCCGCAGAAGAAGGGCGATCCGGTGGTGGTCAGCGTGGACGAGCACCCGCGCGAGACCAGCCTGGAAGCGCTGGCCAAGCTCAAGGGCGTGGTCCGGCCGGACGGCACGGTCACCGCCGGCAACGCCAGCGGCGTGAACGACGGGGCCTGCGCGCTGCTGCTGGCCGACGAAGCCAGCGCCGCGAAACACGGTCTCGCCCCCAAGGCGCGCGTGGTCGGCATGGCAACCGCCGGCGTGCCGCCGCGGGTGATGGGCATCGGCCCGGCGCCGGCCACCGAGAAGGTGCTGGCGCTCACCGGCCTGTCGCTGGCGCAGATCGACGTGATCGAACTCAACGAAGCCTTCGCCGCGCAGGGCATCGCCGTGCTGCGGATCCTGGGCCTGGCCGACGACGACGAGCGCGTGAACGCCTGGGGCGGCGCCATCGCGCTGGGCCACCCCCTGGGCGCCAGCGGCGCGCGCCTGGCCACGACCGCTGTCAACCGCCTGCACGCCACCGGCGGCCGCTACGCGCTGTGCACCATGTGCATCGGCGTGGGTCAGGGCATCGCGGTGGTGCTGGAGCGCGTGTGAGCCTCGGCGCCGACGCCGCGCTGGACCTGCCGCTGCGCGCGCTGGCCGCGCGGCTGGCGCGTCGGGAGTGGTCGGCCGAGGCGCTGGCCGCTGCCTGCGCGGCCCGCGTGGCGGCGCACGAGCCGACGCTGCGCGCCTGGGCGGCCTTTGACGCGACGGCGCTGACCGCGGCCGCGCGTGCGCTGGACGCCGGCCCGGTGCGCGGCGCGCTGCACGGCGTGCCGGTGGGCGTCAAGGACCTGATCGACACCGCCGACTGGCCCACCGCCTATGGCTCGCCGCTGTACGCCGGCCACCGGCCCGCGGTGGACGCGGCCTGCGTGGGCCAGCTGCGCGCGGCCGGGGCGCTGATCGCGGGCAAGACGGTGACCACCGAATTCGCCGCGATGCACCCGGGCCCCACGCGCAACCCGCGCGCCCCGGCCGGACGCACCCACACGCCCGGCGGCAGCTCCAGCGGCTCGGCCGCGGCGGTGGCGGCCGGCCTGGTGCCGCTGGCGCTCGGCACCCAGACCGCCGCCTCGGTGGTGCGGCCCGCGGCGTTTTGTGGCGTGGTGGGCTACAAGCCCACCTATGGGCTGCTGCCGGTCACGGGCGTGAAGCTGCAATCGCCCAGCCTGGACACGGTGGGCGTGTTCACCCGCGCCGTGGACGACGCGGCCTTCGCTGTGGGCGCGATGAGCGGTCTGGACCTGACGCCGCAGCGCCCCGCGCGGCTGCGGGTCGGCCTGTGCCAGACCCCCTGGTGGCCCTCGGCCGACGAACACGCGCAGCGCGCCTGGGCCCGGGCGGGCGAGCGCCTGGCGGCGCGCGGCGCGGCCGTGAGCGCGGTCGACCTGCCGGCCGACTGGGCGGCGCTGGCCGAGGCCCAGCGCGACCTCATGACCTATGAAGCCGCCGCCGCGTTTGCCCCGGAGCGGCGCAGCGGCGTGGAGCGCATCAGCGCGGCCTTCCGCGCGGTGCTGGACGCCGGCGCAGCGATGCCGCTGGCGCGCATCGCCGACGCCCACGCCCGGCTCGACGCCGCGCGGGCGGCGCTGCCCGGGCTGATGCGCGACGTGGATGTGCTGGTCGCGCCCAGCGCGCCCGGCGCAGCCCCCGAAGGCCTCGCCGGCACCGGCGACCCGCTGTTCAGCCGGCTGTGGAGCGCTCTCGGCGTGCCCTGCGTGCAGGTGCCGGTGGATGCCACCGACGACGGCCTGCCGCTGGGCGTGACCGTGGTGGCCCCGCGCTGGCACGACGCGCTGGCGCTCGGCGCGGCGCAGTGGCTCGAAGGACCGGCCGGCGCCTGAGCCGACTTGGCCGGCTCGCCCCGGCATGCCGTGGAGCGGGAGGCGACAATGCGGCGATGGACCTCCCCTCGCACCAGCTGAGCATGACCGTGCTCATGACCCCCGACATGGCCAACTTTTCGGGCAACGTGCACGGCGGCACCGTGCTCAAGCTGCTCGATCAGGTCGCCTACGCCTGCGCCAGCCGGTATGCCGGCCGCTACGTGGTCACGCTGTCGGTGGACCAGGTGATGTTCCGCCAGCCGATCCATGTGGGCGAGCTGGTCACGTTTCTCGCCTCGGTCAACCACACCGGCACCTCGTCGATGGAGGTCGGCATCAAGGTGGTGGCGGAAAACATCCGCACGCAGGTGGTGCGCCACGCCAACAGCTGCTTCTTCACCATGGTGGCGGTGGACGATGAAGGCCGTCCGGCGGCGGTGCCGCCGTGGCAACCGGTGACGCCGGACGAGCAGCGGCGCCACGCCGCGGCGCGCGTGCGGCGCGAACTGCGCCAGGAATTCAACCGCCGTTTCGACGCGCTGCGCGCCCCCGCGGCCTGAGGGCGGCGACGGGTCAGCGCGCGCCGCGCCCGTTGAGCCGTTCGCTCAGGCGTTGCTGCTCCAGCCGCTCGAAGAGCTCGATCATCCACACCACCCGCTCGCGCACCGGCCGGGCCAGCGCCGGCACCACCGCCGCGGCGCTGGCGTCGTCGCAGTGGTCGATGAGGTAGCGGATCGCCGGCAGCGGGGCCGGCGCATGGCGGGCTTCGGGGGCGCGGGTGCGACCGGCAAGCCACCAGGCCTGCGTCAGCAGCACCAGCTTGCGCGCCGCCGGCACCACCGCGCGGCGGCTCACCGGGTCCAGGCCGTCGCGGCGCAGTTGGGCGCCGATGTCGGCGTAGATCAGCCGCGCGGCCAGGATGGCGGCCTGGCAGTCGCGCGGCAGGCAGGCCACGCCGCCGGTGGCCTGGGCGTACAGCCGCTCGGCCTCGACCAGCAGGCGCTCGACGACACGCTGCAAGGGCGGCGTGCAGGCCGGCGCGGCGAGCCAGGCCTCGGGGTCCAGGCCAGCCTCCCGCAGCCACTGCCGCGGCAGGTACAGGCGACCGAGCCGCGCGTCGTCGCCGACGTCGCGCGCGATGTTGGTGAGTTGCATGGCCACGCCCATTTCGCAGGCGCGCGCCAGCGCCACGGGCGAGCGGGCGCCCATGATCCAGCACATCATGGCGCCCACACTGCCGGCCACGCGCGCGCCGTACCCGTGCAGGTCATCGACGGTCTCGTACTGCCGGCCGCGCGCGTCCCAGGCGAAACCGTCGAGCAGCGCGTCCAGCAGCGGACGCGGCAGCCGGTGGCGCTGCACGACGGCGGCCAGCGCCCGGTCTTCGACCGCGTCCCCCGGGCGACCGGCGTACACGGCGTCGAGCCGCCGGCCCAGCAAGGCGAGGCTGTCGTCCACGCTGTGCGGCGGGTCATCGACGAGATCGTCGGCCACACGGCAGAACGCGTAGAGCGCCACCGCGTCCGGCCGCACGCGGGCGGGCAGCAGCCGGGCGGCGGCGAAAAAGCTGCGCGAGCCGGTGCGCATGAGCGCCAGGCAGGCCTGCAGGTCGCGGTCGGCGTCGCTGACCGCGGCACCGCCCGGCGGGGCCTCGTGGGTGGTGGCTGGGGTGGCGGTTGGCTGGGTCATCGGGTGGCGGCCGGTGTGGGGTTGTCGCGCTGGAAGACGGCGGCGTCGGGCACCACGCTGTCCAGCGCCTTGGCCGACATCAGCACCCCCGGCACACCAGCGCCCGGGTGCGTGCTGGCGCCCACCATGTAGAGGCGGTCCACGTCTTCGCTGCGGTTGTGCGGGCGGAACCACGCGCTTTGCAGCAGCAAGGGCTCCAGACCGAAAGCGGCGCCCTTGTAGGACAGCAGGCGGTCCTGGAAGTCCTGCGGCGTGGTGATCAGGGACGCCGTGAGGCGCGACTCGAAACCGGGCAGCACGGTGCGGTCCAGCACCTCGGCGATCGCCTGCCGGAAGGTACCGGCGCGCACGCTCCAGTCGGTGCCGCTGTCGAGATGGGGCACCGGCGCGAGGGCGTAGAAGGTGTCGTGGCCGGGGGGCGCCATCGAGGCGTCGTGGGCGCTGGGCCGGTGAAGGTAGAGGCTGAAGTCGTCGGCCAGCCGGTGGCGCTTGAAGATGTCGGCCAGCAACTCGCGGTAGCGCGGGCCCAGCAGCATCATGTGCTGCGGCACCTGCTCGTAGCGTCCGCGCACGCCGAAGTACCAGACGAACAGGCTCATCGAGTAGCGCCCGCCCGCGATGCGGGCGTCGCTCCAGCGGCGGCGGTGCTCGGGCGCGACGAGGTGTCGGTAGGTCCAGGCGGTGTCGCCGTTGCTGACCACGATGTCGGCGGCGATCCGCTCGCCGCTGGCCAGCGTGACGCCGGTGGCACGGCCGCGGTCGACCTCGATGCGGCGCACCTCGGCGTGGCAGCGCAGCGTGCCGCCCTGCCCTTTCATCAGGCCGACCAGGCCTTGCACCAGACGCCCGGTGCCGCCCTCGGCCCAGTGCACGCCGTGGCGGCGCTCCAGCGAGTTGATCAGGCTGTAGATGCAGGTCACCGAAAACGGGTTGCCGCCGATCAGCAGGCTCTGCAGGCTCATCGCGATGCGCAGCTTGGGGTGGCGCAGGTGGCTGGCGACCATGCCGTGCAGGCTGCGCCAACCCCGCATGCGCAGGATGGCCGGGCTGGCCTTGATCAGGTCGCCCACCGTGTCGAAGGCCTTGTCGCCGAGCGCCTCGAAACCGAGGCGGTAGCAGTGGTCGGCCTCGGCGGTGAATCGGTCGTAGCCCGCCAGGTCGTCGGGGCAGATGCGGCGGATCTCGGCGCGCTGGCGCTCGGGGTCACCGCTGTAGTCGAAGTGGTCGCCGTCGGCAAACCGGATGCGGTAGAACGGGTCGAGCGGGCGCAGGGTCACGTCGTCGGCGAGTCGCCGGCCCGCCACCTGCCACAACTCCTCGAAGAGGTAGGGCACGGTGATGATGGTGGGGCCGGCATCGAACACGTGCCCCGCCTGATGGTGGACATAGGCCCGGCCACCGGGCGCGTCGAGCTTTTCCAGCACGGTCACGCGCCAGCCGCGTGCGCCCAGCCGCACCGCGGCGGCCAGCCCGCCGAAGCCGCTGCCGATGATGACCGCGTGGGGCCGGGTGTCGGGTCCGGCCGGTTCGCCGAACCCGGTGTCTTCGCCGCGTCGCCAGGCGTTCATGCGCCTTCTCCCTTGACGCCGCTGCGCGCGGCCATGGCCCAACCCCAGAGTTTCTGCATCGGCACCGGGAACACCATGATCAGGTGCTCCACGATCGCCAGCCCCAGCAGCGCGGCCAGCAGCACCCAGCCGGTGCTCACCTCGGTCTGCCCGGTCGCCAGGCGGTGGACCATCCAGGCCCACACCACGCAGGCCACGCCCACCGACAGAAAGAAAAAGGCGCTGATGGAGCCGCGCCGGAAATAGGAGGCGAGGTAGGCGAGGTGGCGCGGCAGGTACTGCTCGCCGACCTCGGGCACGCCGAAGAACAGGTTCATCTTGGCCGAGAAGCGCATGCACCACAGCAGCGCGAACGTGCAGATCGCCACATGGCTGGGCTGGCCTTGCTGCATCAGCAGCAGCGCGGCGAAGTTCGCCAGCAGCGCCAGTTCGTGCCACAGGATGGCCTGCACCGAGTGCACAAAGCGCGACCAGCCGCGGCTGCCAGGCGGCAGCGGGCCGCGGCGCGGGCCGGTGAGCCAGCCCGTGAGGAAGGCCAGCTCGTGCCAGCTCCACATCAGGATCACGCTGGCGAAGGCCAGGTAGGCGTGTGCCGGGGTGGCCGACTGCATGCTCACCGCGGTGGCCCAGAAACTCAGTCCCAGCAGCGCGGTACCCAGCCCCATGCTCCAGCCGAAGGTCGCCGGGCGACGGCGCACCAGCCACAGGATCGCGCCCGTGCCGAACCACCAGCACAGCAGCGCGAACAGGGCCGGGGCGGCCAGGGAGCCGGGCAGTCCGGTCATGGGGCGGGCCGGTGCGGGCTCACCACGTGGGCTGCAGCCGCACGTCCTTGGGCAGGTCGTGGCGCTTGACGGGCAGGATCAGCAGACGCCCGAAGGTCAGGGCGGCGCGCGCCGCGCACCAGCCGCGCTGCAGCGTGCCGATCACGCCGCCGCGCGCGACCGCGCGGTCGTTGGCCTGGGAGATCGCCAGCAGGCGGTCCAGGCCGGCACGGAAAGCCGGGTGGTCGATGTCGAGCTCCACCGGGAACACCTGACGGCAGATCTCGCTGGTGATGCGGAAGACCTCGTAGTCGTAGGTGGTGGCCTCCAGGCCCATGGCTTCGTGCATCAGCGGGCGGGTGTGGTCGCGCACGTACATCGTGGCGTACACGGCCAGGATGAAGAAGCGGATCCACCAGGTGTTGGCGCCGCGCAGCAGGTGCGGCTGGGCGCGCATCATCAGCGCGAAGGATTCGCCGTGGCGGAATTCGTCGTTGCACCAGCGCTCAAACCAGCGAAAGATCGGGTGGAAGCGCTTCTCGGGGTGGCGCTCGAGCTGCCGGAAGATGGTGATGTAGCGGGCGTAGCCGATCTTCTCGGACAGGTAGGTCGCGTAGAAGATGTATTTCGGCTTGAAGTAGGTGTAGGCCTTCACGCGCTTGAGGCTGCCCAGGTCGATGCCGAGGTTGAAGTCCTTGAGCGCCTGGTTGATGAACCCGGCGTGGCGCGACTCGTCGCGCGCCATATAGGCCATCAGCTGCTTGATGTCGGGGTTGCTGATGTGCTTGCGGATCTCGTTGTAGAGGATGCAGCCGGAGAACTCCGAGGTGCAGGAGCTGATGAGGAAGTCCATGAACTCCTGGCGCAGCTCGGGCGAGAGCTGCGGCAGCAGGGCCCGCAGTTCCTCGGCAAACGCGGCGTCGCGCTTGAAGTGGTCCTGGTTGTTGTCGCCCTCGTACTCGGCCATCATCGCGTCCCATTCGGCGCGCACCGGCGACACATCCAGCCGGTCCATGGCGTCGAAGTCGGTGGTGTAGAAGCGCGGCGTGAGCATGGTGCTGCGCGCGGCGCGGGCGGTGGCGTCCTCGGTGTCGCGCAGGGTGTCCATGAGCGCGGCGACGTGGTCGGTGTTGCTGTCGAAATCGGTGGTGTTCATCGGGAAGCTCCGGAAACGGGGTCGGTCGAACCCACCGGCCGGGCGTCCCGCAGCACGGCGAACACGGCGAGGTTGGTGGGCCCGAACGACTCCAGGGAAATGCGCTGCCCGGTCGCGGGATCGGACAGCACCAGCCGGCCGTCGCGGTGGGCGGTCAGCACGAAGGGCTGCTGCGGCCCGAGGCCGCTTTGGGCCCGCGCGCGCGCCAGGGCGCGCAGCGTGCCGCGGGCGAAGCCCTGCTCGCCCTGAAAACGGTGGACCTCCGCGCCCTGCGGGCCGGCGGTCGGATCGATGACGGCGATGTCGCCGTTGGGCCGGTCTTCAAAGCGCAGGCTGCGCTGCCACAACACGTCGGTGACCGCGGCCTCGGCGCGCGGGGCATTGACGTGTTCCCAGCGCTGCCAGGCCACCACGGCCAGCGTGGCCAGCATCAGCCCGCCCAGGGCCCAGACGGGCCAGGGCGTGACCGGGCCGAACGGCGCGTCGTGGTGGCTCATGCGGTGGCCGCCGGCAGGCGGTCCTCTCGGGTGTCGACCGCCATCGGCGCCGCCGGCGTGGGCCGCAACGGCACCACGTTGCTGCCGGCGGGACGCGCCGGGGCGGCCGACACCGCGGCCACCGGCGCGGCCTGCAGGGCCGTCCAGTGGCGCTGGATCAGCGCGCCCACGGCCGCGGCATCGGGCACGCAGCGCAGGCTCGGCTCGGGGCGCGCCAGGCGCCAGGCCCGGGCGTGCGGCCACAGGTTGGCGTAGCCGATGCGTTCGCGCCCGGCGAGCTGCAGCGCGATGTCGCCGCGGCCGCCGGACAGCGGTCGCAGCGAGGCACCCGCCAGACAGCGGAGCGGCAGGTTGAAGGTCAGCGTGAGCACGATCCCGATGCGCATGACCACGCGACGGTCGGTCACGGTGTAGAGCGCGGTGCGGGCCGACAGCCAGGCGGTGGTGGCCAGCAGCGCCAGCGCCAGACCCGCCAGCACCGCGCTGGTGACCAGCGGCGCGATCGCGAACGGGCCGGGACGTCCGACCAGATAGGCCGCCTGCACCGCGAGCATCAGCCCGAAGTAGATTGCGATCTTGCGCACATGGAAGGCGTGAATCGCCAGGGACCGCCAGTCCGGCCGGCCCTGCCAGAGCAGCTGCTCGCCACGCGGCAGCGGCTCGGGCAGCCCCGGGGCGGCCTCAAACTCGTGCTCGTGGCTCGCGTTCATACCAGCGGCTCCTGGCGCTCGGGCGTGGCGTACAGCGTGCCCGCGCCGTAGTAGGCGCTGATCTTTTCTTCTTCGAGCAGGGTGATCTGGTCGGGGTGGCGGGTGGTGGGCACGTTGGCGAACTGGTCGGCCAGCAGCGCGTGCACGTGCACACCGCTTTTGCGGATGCGGGCAAACGGCACCGGCAGCAGCACCGTGCGCCCATTGGGCAGCGCCACTTCGAGGTAGCGGAACATCATCTCGGAGCGGTCAACCCACAGGTCCTTGACCTGACCGGCCACTTCACCGTCGGCCCCCGTGACCGGGAGGCCGCGGGGATCGGTGTCCTGGCGCGCGATGCCGAAGTCGCCGGCGCTGCGCAGCGGCACGATCTTGGCTTCGTTCTCGATGGTCATGTCCGGGTGGTCGGCGCGGGCCGCCCAGGCGCCGGGGCCCACACCGGCCAGCAGCGGATCGCCGACGGGCTCCAGCGGTGCGCCGTTGAAGCGGTGGGCGGGCCGGGCGCTGTAGGCGCCGTCGGGCCGGTTCACATCGGGCGCGATGGTTTCACCGCCGTGCAGCAGCTTGAAGGTCTTGGGCTCCGGGACCGGCCAGCCGTCGATCTTGGGGCCGTTTTCCCGGCCCGGGTCCATGGGATAGCCCTCGCGGTGGCTTTCGCGCTGGAGGTAATAGATGAGGCCGAAGAAGAAGAACCAGAACGCGTAGAGCACGAGCTGGGCCACGTCGACGTACTGGGTGATGGCGCCTGTTTCCATGGTGGTCTCCTGGGGGGATGGCGGGGAACGCGGTGAGGGTGGGTGAGCGTGATGGGGCGGGGTCAGCCGGGCAGTTCGGCCAGCCCCATCGGCTGACCGGGTGAACGGGGTGCGGGCGGGCTGTGGCGGCGGGCCAGCGGGCCCAGCGCGATCAGCACGACGAACAAGAGGTAGATCTCCAGGTGGAACACCACGCTGTAGGCGGTGGCCGGCGAGTCGAGCGGCCCGCCGAGCCAGCCGGCGTCCACCGCCGCGGCCACCAGGTCGCGCAGCACGCCACCCAGCGCCATCGCCAGGCCGGCGGCGGTGGCCTGCACCGCGCCCCACGCGCCCAGCACCAGCCCGGTGTGTTCCCGCTCGGGCAGTTCCATCGCGGTCAGCAGCATGCCCACCGAGAACAATCCTCCGCCGAAGCCGATGAGGGCTGCGCCGATCTCGTACAGCAGGGGCGAGGACAGCGGCGCCGAGAAGATCACGCAGGCAAAGGCCGGCAGGCCGGTGAGCGCGCCCGCGGCGGCCACGCGGATCGTGTCCAGCCCGCGGCCAAGCAGGCGGGTCGACAGCGCAAAGGCGAGCAAGGCCCCGCCGGCGCTCAGCGCCGTGACGGTGCTGGTCAGCCCCACGTCGAGGCCGAGCACCTGTCCGCCGTAAGGCTCCAGCACGATGTCCTGCATGCTGAAGGCCACCGTGCCCAGCCCGACGGTCCACAGGAAGCGGCGCATCTGGGGGATGGCCATCAGGCGCTGCCAGCTGCGCGAGAAGCCATCGGCCTCGCGCGCGCCGCGCCGCGTGCCGCGCGCTTCCTGCTTCCACAGCGAGGTCAGGTTGAGCAGCACGGTGAGCACGGCCGCACCCTGCACCACCTGGATCAGGCGCTTCGGGCTGAAGTCTGCCAGCAAGGTGCCGAGCAACGCGCTGCCGGCGATCAGGCCGACGAGCAGCATGGCGTACAGCAGGGCCACCACGCGCGGGCGCTTGTCAGCGGGCGCCACGTCGCTGGCCAGCGCGAGGCCGGCGGTCTGCGTGATCTGCATGCCCGCGCCCACCAGCAGGAACGCCAGCGCCGCGCCGATGCGGCCCGCCCACACGCCCAGCGCGCCCGGGGGCGGGTCGGACAGCAACAGCAGGGCAAACGGCATGATCGCCAGCCCGCCGAACATCAGCAGGCTGCCCATCCACAGATACGGCAGGCGGCGCAGGCCGAGCACAGAGGGGTGCGTGTCGCTGCGGTAGCCGATCAGCGCCCGCAGCGGTGCAAACACCAGCGGCAGCGCCACCGACACCGCCACCCACCAGGCCGGCACACCCAGCTCCACGATCATCACGCGGTTGAGCGTGCCCACCAGCAGCGCGGTGGTCATGCCGATGGCCAGCTGGAACAGGGAAAGCCGCAACAGCCGCCCCAGCGGCAGGTCGGGGCTGGCCGCGTCGGCGAACGGCACGTACCGCTGGGCGATCTGGGCCGCCCAGGGCGGCATGAGCCATCGGGTGAGCGTTTTCACCGGCTCCACTCCCAGGCGTGCGAGGTGTAGAAACCGCTGGCCACGCGGCGCTGGCGGCCGGGCGCAAAGCCCAGCGGCGCCACCTGGGGCGCGAGCGCCGCGGCCAGCAGCGGCTGCGACACCGGCGTGAGCGCAGGCGATCGGTCGCTGCGCGGGAACAGGCGGCCCACGCGGTGCATCGCCGCCAGCAACGGCGTGCGCGGCGCGAAGGTGAACAACAGGCTGCCGCGCGTGCGCAGGCCCAGCCGCTGCAGCGCGGCCACGATGTCGGGCACGTCGTAGTGGATCAGCGAGTCCATCGCCACCACGTGGTCGAACTGGCCAAGTGACGGGTCCAGCATGTCGCCCGAGGAGAAGAGCAGCGTGCCCGCGCCGCGCGCCTTGGGCGTGGCGGCCCAGCGCTCGCGCGCCAGGTTGACCAGCGTGGGCGAGAGGTCGATGGCCACGACGTCGGCGCCGCGCTGCGCCGCCTCCATCGCCAGCGCGCCGGTGCCACTGCCGGCGTCCAGCAGCCGCAGGCCGCGCAGGTCGGCCGGCAGCCACGACAGGAGGGTGGCGCGCATGTCGTCGCGCCCGGCGCGCACGGTGGCGCGGATGCGGCCCACCGGCGCGTTGCTGGTCAGGCGCGCCCAGGCCTGGGCGGCGGTGCGGTCGAAGTAGGTCTCGATCTGCGCGCGGCGCTGGAGGTAGGGAGAGTGGTCCATGGTCTGAGCGGCTCCGGGGGTTCAGTCGTAACCCAGCAGGTCGAAGATGTCGCGGTCCTTCATCGGCACCGCCGGCAGCGGATCGCCGCCGCGCCACAGCACATCGGCCAGGCGCATGTACTCGTCGCGCACGGCCTGCACGTCGGGCGAGTCCTCCATCTCGAACAGCGTCGACTTTTTCAGCCGGCTGCGGCGGATGGCGTCGAGGTCGGGGAAGCGCGCCGCCAGGCGCAGGCCGGTGCGGTCGTTGTATTTGTCGATCTGGTCGGTGGCCGCGCTGCGGTTGGCGATCACGCCGCCCAGGCGCACGCCGTAGTTCTTGGCCTTCGCGCCGATGGCCTGCACGATGCGGTTCATCGCGAAGATCGAGTCGAAGTCGTTGGCCGTGACGATCATGGCGCGGTCGGCGTGTTGCAGCGGGGCCGCAAAGCCGCCGCAGACCACATCGCCCAGCACGTCGAAAATCACCACGTCGGTGTCCTCGAGCAGGTGGTGCTCCTTGAGCAGCTTGACGGTCTGGCCGACCACGTAGCCGCCACAGCCGGTGCCGGCCGGCGGCCCGCCCGCTTCGACGCACATCACGCCGTTGTAGCCGGGGAAGACGAAGTCCTCGGTGCGCAGTTCTTCGGGGTGGAAATCCACCGCCTCCAGCGCGTCGATCACGGTCGGCAGCATCTTCTTGGTCAGGGTGAAGGTGCTGTCGTGCTTGGGGTCGCAGCCGATCTGCAGCACGCGCTTGCCCAGGTGGGAAAACGCGGCCGAGAGGTTGGAGCTGGTCGTGCTCTTGCCGATGCCGCCCTTGCCGTAGATGGCGAACACCTTGGCGGTGCCGATCTTCAGGCTCGGGTCGAGCTGCACCTGCAGGCTGCCTTCCCCGTCTTCACGGGGCGGCACCGGCCGCGCCGCGCGGCGCAAGTCGGTCAGGGGGACGCTGGTTTCCATCATGCGGTGGCTCCTTCGATCACGCCTTCCAGGCGGTCTTCCAGTTCTTCACTGGCTTGCCGCAGGGCTTGCAGCGTGCGGGCGTCGGGGCTCCAGAACTGTCGTTCCGAGGCCTCGATGAGCCGGTTAGCCATCCGCGCGGACGCGGTGGGATTCAGTTCCGCCAGGCGACGACGCATCTCGGGATCGAGCACGAAGGCCTGGGTGAGCTGTTCGTACACCCAGGGCTGGACCTGGCCGGTCGTGGCCGACCAGCCCAGGGTGTTGGTGAGGTGGACTTCAATCTGGCGCACGCCTTCGTAGCCGTGCTTGAGCATGCCTTCGGTCCATTTGGGGTTGAGCATGCGGGTGCGGGTTTCCAGCGCCACCTGCTCGTTGAGCGTGCGCACCGTGCCGCCGCCGTGGGCGTCGCGGGTCTGGTCGCCGATGTAGACCGGCGCCATCGCGGCGGTGCTGCCCTGCGCCTGGGTCTTGGCGCGCTGGATGGCGCGGCTGATGCCGCCGAGGGTGTCGAAATAGGTGTCCACCGTGGTCACGCCCAGTTCGACCGAGTCGAGGTTCTGGTAGGCGAGGTCCACGCGGGTCAGTGCATGCTGCAGCAGCGCGCCCTGGGCCATCGGCCGGCCGGCGCGGCCGTAGGCGAATCCCTTGCGGCGGGTGTAGGTCTCGGCGAGTTCATCGCCATCGTCCCAGCGGCTGTTGTCGATCAGGCTGTTGACGTTGGCGCCATAGGCGCCTTCGGCGTTGCCAAACACGCGCAGGGACGCGGTTTCGAGGTCGCCGCCGTGCTCGGCCTGCCAGGCCAGCGCGTGGTCGCGCAGGTAGTTCTGGTCGCGCGGCTCGTCGGCGCTCGCAGCGAGGAACGCCGCCTCGGCGAGCAGCTTGATCTGCAGCGGCAGCAGGTCGCGAAAGATGCCCGAGAGGGTGATCACGACGTCGATGCGCGGGCGGCCCAGTTCGGCCAGCGGGATCAGGGTGGCGCCGGCCAGCCGGCCGTAGCTGTCAAAGCGCGGGCGCGCGCCCATGAGCGCCAGCGCCTGCCCGATCGGGCCGCCTTCGCTCTTGAGGTTGTCGGTACCCCACAGGACCATGGCAATCGACCGCGGCAGTGGGTGGCCGTCGGCGGTGTGCCGGGCGAGCAGCCGCTCGGCTTGCCGCGCGCCATCCTGCACGGCGTAGGCGCTGGGCAGGCGGAAGGGGTCAAAGCCGTGGAGGTTGCGGCCGGTGGGCAGGATCGACGGCGTGCGCAGGAGATCGCCGCCCGGCGCGGGACGCAGGTAGCGGCCGTCGAGGGCGCGCAGCAGGCCGTCGATTTCGTGGTCGTCGGCCAGCAGGCGGTCGGTCGCGGCGAGGTCGGTCAGCAGCGCGGCCTGGGCGTCGTCGGCCGGCGTGGGCGGGACGCCGTCCACCACGGCCTGCACCCACTCGCGCGGCAGGCGCTGGCCGTGCGCGGCCTCGGCGTGGCTGAGCAGCAGGTCGACCCGTTCGGCCGGCGTCGGTGCGCGGCCCACCACGTGCAGCCCGTGGGGAATCAGCGTGTACTCCACCTCCAGCACGGCCTCGGCCAGGCGGGCGATCGCGCGCTCGGCGTCGTCGCCCCAGGCGGGCTCGGCCGGGGCCAGCTCCAGCGTGGCGGCCAGGGCCTGGATCATGGGCACGAGTTCGGCGCGTTCGCGCTGGGCCTCCGGCTCCAGCGAGCGGAAGCGCTCCAGCGCCTCCTTCAGGTCCACCAGACCCTTGTACAGACCGGCCTGGGCCACGGGCGGTGTGAGGTAGCTCACCAGGGTGGCGGCGGCGCGGCGCTTGGCGATCGTGCCTTCGCTGGGGTTGTTGCTGGCGTAGAGATAGAGGTTGGGCAGGTCGCCGATGAGGCGGTCGGGCCAGCAGGTGGCCGACAGGCCGGTCTGTTTGCCGGGCATGAATTCCAGCGCGCCGTGGGTGCCGAAGTGCAGCACCGCGTGCGCGCCGAAGTCCTCGCGCAGCCAGCGGTAGAACGCGGAGAACGCGTGGGTCGGCGCGAAGCCGCGCTCGAAGAGCAGGCGCATCGGGTCGCCCTCGTAGCCGAAGGCGGGCTGGATGCCGACAAACACATTGCCGAAGCGTTCGCCCAGCACGAAGATCGACGCACCGTCGCTTTGCTGCTGCCCGGGCGCCGGGCCCCAGGCGGCCTCGATCTCGGCGAGGTGGCGCTCGCGGCGGACGTGGTCGTCGGCCGCGATGCGGGTGTGCACGTTGGCCATCGCGCCGAAGCGGGCGGCGTTGCCCTCGATCAGCTGGCGGCGCAGCGCGTCCACGCTGGCCGGCACCTCGACGGTGTAGCCCTCGCGCTGCATGGCCAGCAGCAGGTTGTGCAGCGACTCGAACACCGAGAGGTGGGCCGCGGTGCCGGTGGCGCCGGCGTTGGGCGGGAAGTTGAAGATGACCGCGGCCACGCGGCGCTCGGCGCGTTCGCTGCGACGCAGGTCCACGAGCTTGCCCACCCGCGCGGCGAGCATGTCGGCGCGCTCGATGCAGCTGTGCATGTCGTGGGCATCGGGCGCGCGCTCGAAGCGGCAGCCCTGGCTGCAGCCGGTGCAGGTGTGGTGCGCCGCGTTGCCACGGCCGCCGAACACCATCGAGCCGGTGGCGCCGTCCAGCTCGGGGATCGCGACCATGATGGTGCTCTCCACCGGCATCAGCCCGCGCGGCGAGCCGCCCCACTGGTCCAGCGTCTGGAACTCCAGCGGATGCACCGCGAGGTAGGGCACGTCGAGCCGCGCCAGCACGTCTTCGGCGGCTTTGGCGTCGTTGTAGGCCGGGCCCCCGACGAGCGAGAAGCCGGTGAGCGACACCAGCGCGTCGATGGTCGGGCGCCCGTCCTGGAAGAAGAAGGCCTCGATCGCCGGTCGCTGGTCGAGGCCGGTGGCAAACGCCGGGATCACGCGCAGTCCCCGCGCCTCCAGCGCCGTGATCACGCCGTTGTAGTGTTCGGCGTTGCCGGCCAGCAGGTAGGAGCGCATGAGCAGCAGGCCCACCGTGCCGCGACGACCGGTGGTGGCGCAGCGCGGCAGCGCCAGCACCCGCTCGGCCATGTGGGCGACCGCCTCCACCGCGTCCATCTTCGGGTGGTAGACGCCGACCTCCGGGTAATTGACCGGATCGGCCGGCCGGGCCACACCGCGCAGCGCCGCGCGCGGTCCGCTGGCGTAGCGGTCCACGAGGTAGTGGACCAGGTTGACCATGTTCTGTTCGGACCCGGCCAGCCAGTACTGCAAGACCAGGAAATAGGCCCGCACGTCCTGCGCCGTGCCGGGGATGAAGCGCAGAAGCTTGGGCAGCATGCGCAGGGTTTTCATCTGCTGGGCGCCGGCGCTGGCCGATGGCCCGTCTTTCCCTGCCTTGCCGGCGTTGCCGCGCAGGCGCTTCAAAAAGGCGAGCGCGCCGCTGGCCGGCGCACTCATGTCGAAGCGGCCCATGCGGGTCAGGCGGGTGACCTCGGCGGCCGACATCGCGCAGACCATGGCGTCGCACTGGTCCCGGCGGGCGCGCAGCGCGTCGATGATCGGCAGGAAGTGGTCTTCCATGAAGAGCATCGTGACGATCACGATGTCGCCGCGCGCGATGTCGTCGCGGCAGCGCGCCAGCGCGGCCGGGTCATCGCCCCACTCGGCCGCGGCGTGGACCGTCAGCGTCAGCCCGGGCAGGTCGCGCGAGAGCCGCCGGGCGGCCCGCTCGGTGGCGCTGGCGGAATGGCTGTCCATCGTCACCAGCACCGCACGGGTGGCGGCGGCGGGGGCGCGGCCTTCAGCGGCTGAAGTGGGCTTTGGCATCGTAGAGGGTCTCCAGCGTGATCAGCGACAGGCCGCGGTCGCGAGCGAACAGCTCGGTGTTGCGGCGGGCCTTGCCGCGCACGAAGAAGGGGATCTTTTTCAGCTCGCGCTCGGCGTCGTCGCCCCACACGGTGGCGGTCGGGGCCGAGGACACGCCCGCGGGCGCGGCGGTGGGGGCAGCGGGTTCGGCCGCCGGTGGCGGGGTCTCGCGCGGGCGGGCCACCGTGCCGCCGAGGTGGGACGGGGCGGCGTCGGCGTGGAACTCGCTGTCCTCGCGGAACATGCCGATCAGGTGTTCTTCCAGCCCCATCATGAGCGGGTGGACCCAGGTGTCGAACAGCACGTTGGCGCCTTCAAAACCCATGACCGGCGCGTAGCGGGCCGGGAAGTCCTGCACGTGCACCGGCGCGGAAATCACCGCGCACGGGATGCCCAGGCGCTTGGCGATGTGGCGCTCCATTTGCGTGCCCAGCACCAGCTCCGGCTGCGCGGCCGCGATCGCGGCCTCGACGTCGAGGTAGTCGTCCGTGATCAGCGGCTCCAGTCCCAGGCCGCGGGCGGCCTCGCGGATGTCGCGGGCGAATTCCCGGGTGTAGGTGCCAAGCCCGACGACCTCGAAACCCATGTCCTCGCGGGCGATGCGCGCGGCGGCCACGGCGTGGGTCGCGTCGCCAAAGATGAACACGCGCTTGCCGGTGAGGTAGGTCGAGTCGACCGAGCGCGCGTACCAGCGGGCCCGGTAGGCGGCCTGGCGCAACACCGGCTCGGGATCGATACCGGCCAGGGCCGCGACCTCGCGGATGAAGTCCAGCGTGGCGCCGGTGCCCATGGGCACGGTGCGGGTGGATGGCTGGCCAAAGCTGCGCTGCAGCCAGGCGGCGGCGGTGCCGGCGATCTCGGGGTAGAGGACGACGTTGAAGTGGGCCTCGCCCAGGCGGGCGATGTCCGCCGGCCGGGCGCCCATGGGCGCTTCCACGTTGATGTCGACGCCCAGCTCTTCCAGCAGGCCGCGGATTTCACGCAGGTCGTCGCGGTGGCGGAAGCCCAGCGCGGCGGGGCCAAGGATGTTGCAGCGCGGCCGGTCGCCGGGTTGGCGTGGCGCGGCGCGGCGCGCCGGGTCGGCCAGCGTGCGCACGATCTGGTACAGCGTTTCGGCCGCGCCCCAGTGTTCTTTGCGCTGGTACGACGGCAGCTCCAGCGGCACCACCGGCACGGGCAGCGCCAGCGCCCGGCACAGGCCGCCCGGGTCGTCCTGGATCAGCTCACCGGTGCAGGAAGCGCCGACCACCAGCGCCTCGGGGCGGAAGCGCTCCCAGGCCTCGCGTGCCGCGGTCTTGAACAGCTCGGCGGTGTCGCCACCCAAGTCGCGCGCCTGGAAGGTGGTGTAGGTGACCGGCGGGCGCTCGGCGCGGCGCTCGATCATGGTGAACAGCAGGTCGGCGTAGGTGTCGCCCTGCGGCGCGTGCAGCACGTAGTGCACGCCTTTCATGGCAGTGACCACGCGCATGGCGCCGACGTGCGGCGGGCCTTCGTACGTCCAGAGTGTCAGCTGCATCTCAGGCCTCCAGCCAGCGCTCGGGCGCGGCCTGCGGATCGGGTCCGAGACGCTCGCGGCGCCGCAGCGGACGGGCGAACAGCTCGGCGAGGTCGCCGGCCTGCTCGTAGCCCTGGATCGGGGTGAACACGAGTTCAATCGCCCACTTGGTGGTCATGCCTTCGGCCTCCAGGGGGTTGGCCAGCCCCAGACCACACACCACCAGGTCGGGCTGCAGGGCGCGGCAGCGGTCGAGCTGGCGGTCCACGTCCTGGCCCTCGCTCAGCGACGTCTCGGCGGGCAGGCGCTCCAGTTCGGCGCCGAGCAGCGCGCGGTGCAGGTAGGGCGTGCCGACCTCGGTGAGCCGCATGCCGGTTTCGCGGGACAGAAACCGCGCCAGCGGAATCTCCAGCTGCGAATCGGGGAAGAAGAACACGCGACGCCCCTCGAGCGCGGGGCGCTGGCGGGCCAGCGCGGCGCGGGCGCGCTCGCGGCCGGCGCCGGTGACGGCCTCAAAGCGCGCGGCGCTCACGCCGAACGCGGTGGCAGCGGCCTGCAGCCAGGCGGTCGTGCCCTCCTCGCCCAGCGGAAACGGCGCGTCCAGGCGCTGCGCCCCGCGGGACTCCAGCGCCCGCGCGGTGTCGGCGAGGAAGGGCTGGGCCAGCAGGAAGCGCGTCTGGGGGCCGACCGGCGGCAGGTCCGCGGCGCGCCGCGGGGGGAAGAAGTGCACCGGACCGATGCCCAGCTGGGCCAGCAGGCGAGCGAACTGGTCCTCGACCACATCGGCCAGCGCCCCGACCACCATGAGGGCCGGCGCAGCCAGCCGGTCGTCGGCCGGCAGCGTGGGCACGAGGGCCGCCAGACACGCGTCCTCGCCCTGCGTGAAGGTCGTCTCGATGCCGCTGCCGGAGTAGCTCAGCACGCGGGTGCGCGGTGCGGTGCGGCTGTTCAGGCGCTGCGCCGCGCGCGTGAGGTCGAGCTTGATCACTTCCGACGGACAGGAACCGACCAGAAACAGCAGCCGGATGTCCGGGCGCCGCTCCAGCAGGCGGTTCACCACGCGGTCGAGTTCGTCGTGGCAGTCGGCCAGCCCGGCGAGATCGCGCTCGTCGATGATGGCCGTGGCAAAGCGGGGCTCGGCAAAGATCATCACGCCGGCGGCGCTCTGGATCAGGTGCGCGCAGGTGCGCGAGCCGACCACGAGAAAAAACGCGTCCTGGATCTTGCGGTGCAGCCAGATGATCCCGGTCAGGCCGCAGAACACCTCGTGCTGGCCGCGCTCGCGGCGCACCGGGGCGGTGCTGCAACCCGCGCCAGCGGCCTCGGCGCGGATCGGGATGGTCGCGGCGGTGTTCATGCGGGGCTCCCTTGCAGACGCGCCGCCCGCAGCTTGATGAGGAACTGGGCCGCGTTGATGACGTAGGCGGCATAGGCGGCCAGGGCCAGCCCCATCAGCGCCCGCGGCGCCAGCCAGCCCGCGACCAACGCGGCGAGGTAAGCGGTGTGCAGCGCCAGCACCAGCATGCTGAACACGTCTTCCCAGAAAAAGGCCGGTGCGAACAGGTATTGCCCGAACACGACCTTCTCCCACACACAGCCCGTGACCATGATCAGGTAGAGCAGCAGCGTCTTGATCACCACCGACACGGTGGCGGCCGCCTCGCCCTGGCCCGTGGCCAGAAAGCGCAACACCAGGGCCAGACTGACCAGGAAGACCAGGAACTGCAGCGGCGCCAACACGCCTTGCACCAGCGTCCAGCGCGTGCTGTCCCGGCGCTGGCGCTGCGCCGGCGTGTACAGCGGCGCGGCGCGGCGGAGAACCGGGGCGGAGGCGGAGGTGGAGGCCATGGACCCAATTTAGGCGCTTGGGGCCACGGTGTCAATCTAAATTGACGTTCAATTAAATTGACATTCGAGGCGGAGGGAGTAAAGTCGGCGTGACGGCCTGCACAACCCGGTGTGACCAACTCCCGTGACACCGACTCCAGGCCCAGCCCGGTCCGCCGCTGTTACACACCTGTCAGGCAGGCGTGGCACGATGGCCGGCAACGGATGGCTCCGGCCCTGAGACAAGGCCCCTGCCGATCGGCAATGCGCGTCACGCGCGAAGGACTTGGAAAATGGGCTCGTACTCTCGACTCAGCCCCCCGAAGCCGGGGGACTACCTGAGCCCCCAGCCGGGGGAGTCTTACCTGCCGGATCTCGACGGCATGCTCGACGGCATCCCCGACACCCTGCCCCCGACGGACACCGTGCGGTCGGTGTTGCTGAGCAAGGCCGTTGAATACGAAATCATTCCCCGGCTGATCCTGGCGCATCGCGAGACGCCGGCCTGCGCGCCCTCGCCCTATGCCCCGGTGACCCGGGTACAGCCGGAAGACGTGGCGCTGTTCGCCGAGCTCGTGCTCCACGAGGACGATGCGGTGGTGCAGTCCGCGGTCGATGACATGCTCGCGCGCGGGATCCCGGTCGAGGGGATCTTCATGGACCTGCTCGGGCCCGTGGCCCAGCACCTGGGCGTGCTGTGGGAGCGCGATCTCTGCGACTTCACCGCGGTGACCATGGGACTCGGACGGCTTCAGCAGGTGCTGCGCCACAACAGCCGGGGGTTTCGCCAGCTGCAGGAGGCGGTGCCGGTGGCGCCGCACGGGCGGCGGATCCTGCTCGTGCCCAACCCCGGTGAGCAACACACCCTGGGCCTGTCGGTGGTGAGCGAGTTTTTCCACCGCGCCGGCTGGGAGGTGGACATCTGCCTGCTGTCCGACCAGCCGGTGTCCGAGCGGGTCCACAGCACCTGGTACGACGTGGTCGGTTTCACCCTCGGATCGGTCGGTGGGATCGCACGGCTGGGCATCACCATCGCGCAGGTGCGCCGCTGCAGTGTCAACCCCCACGTCTCTATAATCGCCGGCGGTGCGGTATTCGGTCTCATACCGGGCATCGCCGACCAGATTCAGGCCGATGCCATCGTCTCCGATGGCGCCCAGGCCCCGCAGGTCGCCGACCGCCTTCTTGCCGAGCGATCCGGCAAGAAGTAAGTCGAAAGAATCAGTTATAACAAGCGACACCCCTACCCGGAAGCCCACCATGCCCCAGGCATCGCCCGTTCCTGCCGAGCACCTGTTCGCCGCGCCGGAACGCCACCTTGCCGGCCTGGGTGCCGATGCGGTGGCCGACATCGTCAGCGCCGCGGCCGATGTGGTGCTGGTGGTGGACCCAGCGGGTGTGATCCGTGATCTGGCGTGCCGCGCCGACGATGGCATGGGCGAGCGCTGCCGCGACTGGATTGGCCGCGCCTGGCGCGATTGCGTCACCCAGGAAAGCCGCAACAAGGTTGAGGCCCTGCTCGCCGACGCGGCGACCGATGCGGCCGGTCCGCGCTGGCGCCACGTCAACCAGACCCTCAGCGACGGCGGCGACTGGCCGGTGTCGTTTGCGGTGGCGGCCCTGGCCCGACCCGGCGTGCAGGACGGCTGGCGCCTGGCCTTCGGCCGCGACCTGCGCAGCCAGGTGGCGCTGCAGCAGCGGCTGGTGTCAGCCCAGTTGTCGATGGAGCGCGACTACTGGCGCCTGCGGCAGGTGGAAACGCGCTACCGGCTGCTGTTCCAGATGGCCAGCGAGCCGGTGCTGATCCTGCAGGGCGCGGTGGACAAACTGGAAGAGGCGAACCCGGCGGCCTACGAGTTGTTTGGTGAGCGCATGCGCGCGCCAAACTGGACGCTGAGCGACAGCCTCGACGAGCGCAGCGTGGGCGCCCTGCGCGACATGCTGGAGCGCCTGCGCGCCACCGGCCGGGCCGATCCCTGCACCGTGCGGCTGGTCGACGGCACCGACGACATGACCGTGGCGGCCTCGCAGTTCCGCCAGGACAACGTGGTGCACTTCCTGCTGCGCTTCACCCGCCCGCAAGACAGCCTGGCGCCCAGCCTGACCAGCGGCCGCCAGCAGCTGCTCCAGGTGACCGAAGCCGCGCCCGACGCGGTGGTGGTCACCGACCTCGATGGCCGCATCCTGAGCGCCAACCGCAGTTTTCTCGACCTCGGCCAGCTGGCCAGCGAGGAGCAGGCGCGCGGCGAACCGCTCGATCGGTGGCTGGGCCGCACCGGCGTGGACTTTCGCGTGCTGCTGACCAACCTGCGCCAGCACGGCTCGGTGCGGCTGTTTGCCACACAGCTGCGCGGCGAGTACGGTGCCACGGCCGAGGTCGAGGTGTCGGCGGTGGCGGTGCAGAGCGGCCTGCAGCGCTGTCTGGGATTCACGATCCGCGACATGGGCCGCCGCCTCAGCCTGGACGGCCGGGCCAACAAGGAGCTTCCACGCTCGGCCAGCCAGATGACCGAACTGGTCGGCCGGCTGCCGCTGAAGGACATCGTGCGCGAGACCACCGACCTCATCGAGCAGCTGTGCATCGAGGCCGCGCTGGAGCTCACGGGCGACAACCGCGCCTCGGCCGCCGAAATGCTGGGCCTGTCGCGCCAGAGCCTCTACATCAAGCTGCGCCGCTTCGGCATCCTCGACGGCGCCAGCGACGAGCCCAACTGAGGGCCGCCGGCCCGGCCGGCGATCGGTAAGTGTCAATTTTTGTTGACGCTATTTGATGTAAAGCGTACAACGGCGCATGGCCCGCCCTGCCCTGTCCGCCGTCACCGAGCTGTTCAAGCCCATCACCTGGTTCCCGCCCATGTGGGCATTTGCCTGCGGCGTGGTCGCCTCCGGGCAGCCGCTGGCCGAACGTTGGTGGCTGGTGCTGGTCGGGGTGGCGCTGGCCGGGCCGCTGGTCTGCGCGACCAGCCAGGCGGTCAACGACTGGTTTGACCGCCACGTGGACGCGATCAACGAGCCACAGCGCCCGATCCCCTCCGGCCGCATGCCGGGTCGCTGGGGCCTGTACCTGGCGGTGGGCTGGACGCTCTTGTCGCTGCTCGTGGCCACGGCGCTGGGCCCGTGGGGCTTTGGCGCGGCGGCGCTCGGCCTGTTGCTGGCCTGGGCTTACAGCGCCCCGCCGCTGCGCCTGAAGGAAAACGGCTGGTGGGGCAACGCGGCCTGCGGGATCAGCTATGAGGGCATCGCCTGGATCACCGGCGCCGCCGTGATGGCGGGCGGCGCCATGCCGGGCGGCGAATCGCTCGTCCTGGCCGCGCTGTACAGCGCGGGCACCCACGGGATCATGACCCTCAACGATTTCAAGGCCGTCACCGGCGACCGGCTGATGGGCGTGCGCTCGCTGCCGGTGCAGCTGGGGGTGGACCGCGCGGCGCGCGTGGCCTGCTGGTTCATGGCCCTGCCGCAGGTGCTGGTGATCGCGCTGCTGTGGCAGTGGGACCGACCGCTGCACGCCGGCGGCGTGGCGGCGCTGCTGGCGGTGCAGGCTGTGCTGATGCGCCGCTTCCTGGCCGATCCGGTGCCGCGCGCGCTGTGGTACAGCGGCTTTGGCGTGCCGCTGTTTGTGGCCGGCATGATGGTCAGCGCCTTCGCGCTGCGCAGCCTGGGGGTCGGGGCATGACGCCGTTTGGCTGGGGATCGGTGGTCCGCCTGGGGCTGGTGCAGGCCGCGCTGGGCGCCATCGTGGTGCTCACGACGTCCACGCTCAACCGGGTGATGGTGGTCGAACTGGCGCTGCCGGCGCTGCTGCCGGGCGTGCTGGTGGCACTGCACTACGCGGTGCAGATCGCCCGCCCGCGCATGGGTTTTGGCTCTGACGTGGGCGGCCGACGCACGCCCTGGATCGTGGGTGGCATGGCGGTGCTGGGCGCCGGCGCCGTGACGGCCTCGCTGGCCACCGTGGTGCTGGCGCAGGACCGCGCGCTGGGCATCGTGCTGGCGGTGGTGGGCTTTGTGATGGTCGGGCTGGGGGTGAGCGCGGCCGGGACATCCCTGCTGGCGCTGCTGGCCAAGCGCGTGCCCGACGCCCACCGCGGGCCGGCCGCCACCCTGGTCTGGATGATGATGATCGTGGGCTTCGCGCTCACGGCCGGCGTGGCCGGCAAACTGCTGGAGCCCTATTCGCCCGAGCGACTGCTGGCGGTGAGCGCGGGCGTGGCGGTGCTGGCCTGGGTGCTGGCGGTACTCGCCGTGCGCGGCGTGGAGGGACGCGGCAACCCACCGGCGGCGGTGGCCTCGGGCGGCGAGCGTCCCGCCTTCCGCACCGCGCTGGCGGCGGTGTGGGACGAGCCGGTGGCGCGCCGCTTCACGGTGTTCGTGTTCGTCTCCATGCTGGCCTTCAGCGCGCAGGACCTGATCCTGGAGCCCTTCGCGGGCACCGTGTTCGGCTATTCGCCGGGCGCGTCGACCCAGCTCTCCGGCGTGCAGCACGGCGGGGTGCTGCTGGGCATGCTGATGGTGGCCGGCAGCGGCCTGCTGGCCGCGCGCTTCCCCGGGCGGCCGGCGCTGGTCCGGCTGGCGTCGCTGCGCGGGTGGACGGTCGGTGGCTGCCTGGCCTCTGCCGTGGCACTGGGTCTGCTGGCCGCGGGCGGTGTGCACGGGGCGCCGTGGCCGCTGGCGGCGACCGTGTTCGCGCTGGGCGCGGCCAACGGCGCGTTTTCGATCGGAGCCATCGCGTCCATGATGCGGCTGGCCGGGGCCGGCGGCAGTGGCCGCGAAGGCCTGCGGCTGGGCCTGTGGGGCGCCGGGCAGGCGGTGGCTTTTGCCCTCGGCGGTCTGGTCGGCACCGGCGCGAGCGACCTGGCGCGGTTCCTGATCGTCGATGCCGGCGCGGCCTACGCCATCGTGTTTGCCCTGGAAGCCCTGGCCTTCGTGGCCGCCGCCGCGCTGGCCTGGCGCATCGGTCTGACCTCCGCCCCCCGCCGCCCGACGGCGCCGCAGTCCGCGGGACTTCCCCCGCGCGGCCTGCCCACGAGACAACACCCATGAACCACGAGTCCGCCGACTACGACGTGGTGGTGATCGGCGGCGGCCCCGCCGGCGCCACCGCCGCCCACACCCTGGCCCGCGCCGGGCGCCGCGTGCTGCTGCTCGACCGCGCCGGGCGCATCAAGCCCTGCGGCGGTGCCATCCCGCCGCGCGCCATCCGCGACTACGACATCCCCGACAGCCAGATCGTCGCCCGCGCCCGCTGCGCCCGCATGATCGCGCCCTCGGAACACCGGGTGGACATTCCGATCGACAACGGCTTCGTCGGCATGGTCGACCGCGGTCCGTTTGACGAATGGCTGCGGGCCCGTGCCGCCGCCGCGGGCGCGGAGCGCCGGACCGGCCGCTTCACCGGCCTTTCGCGCGACGCGCAGGGGCGCGCGGTGGTGCAGTTCAGCGCCGCGGCCGGCGACGGCGACGACGAAAACACCACCGACCGCCGATCGACACACACCGTGACCGCCCGCGCGGTGATCGGTGCCGACGGCGCCAAGTCCGCCGTGGCGCGGCTGGGCGGCGTGCCGGGCGCCGAGCGCACGAAATACGTGTTCGCCTACCACGAGATCCTGCAGACGCCGGCCGCGGCCGAGCGACCGCCGGGCTACGACGAGACACGCTGCGACGTCTACTACCAGGGGCGCTTCTCACCCGATTTCTATGGCTGGGTGTTCCCACACGGGGACACGCTGAGCATCGGCACCGGCAGCGCCGACAAGGGCTTCTCGCTGCGCGACTCGGTGCAACGCATGCGCGCCGCCACCGGCCTGCAGGGCGCCACCACGCTGCGCCGCGAAGGCGCGCCGCTGCCGCTCAAGCCGCTGCCGCGCTGGGACAACGGTCACAACCTCGTGCTCGCAGGCGACGCCGCCGGCGTGGTAGCCCCGGCCTCGGGCGAGGGCATCTACTACGCCATGCTGGGCGGCGAACTGGCCGCCGACGCGGTCCACGCCTTCCTCACCTCCGGCGCCGCGGCCGACCTCAAACAGGCCCGGCGGCGCTTCATGCGCGAGCACGGCACGGTGTTCTGGGTGCTCGGCGTGATGCAGTGGTTCTGGTACCGCAGCGAGCGCCGGCGTGAGCGTTTCGTGAAGATCTGCGAAGACCGCGACGTGCAGCAGCTCACGTTCGAGTCCTACATGAACAAGAAGCTCGTGCGCAAAAAGCCCATGGCGCACCTGCGCATCTTCCTCAAGGACGTGGGCCACCTGCTGGGTCTGGCCAAGGTCTGAGCGTGACCACGGCCACGCTGACGCTGCTGCTGGACGCGGTGATGGCGCTGACGGTGCTGGAGGGTGCGCTGCTGTGGGCGCTGCACCGGAGTGGTCGGCGGGTGCCGGCGCCGGGCGAGGTTTTGCCTAACTTGGTGTCGGGCCTGTGCCTGATGCTCGCCTTGCGCGCCGCGCTGGCGGGCTGGCCGTGGGGGCTGGTGTGGGCCTCGCTCGCGGCCTCGGGAATCATTCACGCGGGCGATCTGTGGCGGCGCTGGCCGCGCCGCTGACCGCCCGCGAATCCGGCGATCAGCCGGCCTTCTTCACCCAGGCGCTGCACCAGCCCTTGGTGGCCACCTGCTTGCCTGGGAAGATGCCGCAGCCGCCAGCGGCGTCGGTCGGCTTGCCCACGAAGAGCTGGCAGTTGCCGCAGATCTGGCCGGCGGCGTACTTCGGGTACTTCTTGGTGTCGGTCTTGGTGGCGTCGGCCACGTAACCGAGGCTGACGGCCTGCGGGTCCTTTTCATTGACCATCGGCGCACCCTGCGCCATCGCAGCCGAACCGGCCACCAGCGCGGTGCCGCCCAGGGCCACTTGCATCATGAAAACGCGACGATTGGATTCACTCATGGGAACACCTCGTGGGGAAATGGTTGTGAAGCAACGCAGTTGCGAGCAACTTGCCAACGCATGCTACGGGCCGCAGTCTGAAGCGAAGGTTAAGGCGTGGGAGCGCTTGACAAAGACAGTGCGGCATTGCGCGTCGCCGCCTGCGTACACTCCCACGACCGCCCCGCCCCGCTCCCCATGACGCCCCAAGAGTACGTCCAGCAGAAAGCCGCCGCCTCGGGCAGCAGTTTTTATTACGCCTTCCTGTTTTTGCCACCGCCCCGGCGCGCGGCGATCACCGCGTTCTATGCCTTCTGCCGCGAGGTGGACGACGTGGTGGACGAGGTGAGCGACCCCGGGGTGGCGCAGACCAAGCTCGCGTGGTGGCGGCAGGAGGTCCAGCGGGCCTTTGCGGGCGAACCGACCCACCCGGTCCTGCGCGCGCTGCAGCCGCTGGCCGGCGAGTACGGCATCGAGGCCCGCCACTTGCAGGCGGTGATTGACGGCTGCCAGATGGACCTGGAACAGAACCGCTACCTGGACTTCGCCAACCTGCAGCGCTACTGCCATTTGGTGGCCGGCATCGTGGGCGAGGTGGCCGCGCGCATCTTCGGCCAGACCGAACTCGCCACCACCGAGTACGCCCACCGCCTCGGGCTGGCGTTCCAGCTCACCAACATCGTGCGCGACGTGGGCGAAGACGCGGTGCGCGGGCGGATCTACCTGCCGGTCAACGAGTTGCAGAGTTTCAACGTGAAGGCCCACGAGCTGCTCAAACGCGGCCCGGCCCCGGGGACCGACGCGGCCGATTTCGAGCGCCGCTTCCGGGCGCTCATGGCCTTCCAGTGCGAGCGCGCGCGGCGCACCTACGACGAAGCGCTGGCGCTGCTGCCGGCCGCGGACCGGCGCAGCCAGAAGCCCGGCCTGATGATGGCCAGCATCTACCGCACGCTGCTCGCCGAGATCCAGGCCGACCCCATGCTGGTGCTCACGCGGCGCGTCAGCCTGACCCCGCTGCGCAAGTTCTGGCTGGCGTGGAAGGTGCAGGCGCTGGGTCGGCTGTGAGCGGACTGCGCGTGGCGGTGGTCGGGGCCGGCTGGGCCGGGCTGGCCGCGGCCGAGGCCTGCGTCCGCGCCGGCGCCGCGGTGACGCTGCTGGAAGCCACCGCCCAGCCGGGCGGCCGCGCGCGTGCCCTCGCGGTGCCCCACAGCGACGGCACCGCGCTGCCGCTCGACAACGGCCAGCACATCCTGATCGGCGCCTATGTGGACACGCTGGCGCTGATGGAGCGCGTCGGCGTGGATCTGGGCACCACGCTGTGGCCGATGCCGCTGGCCCTGCCGTTTGCCGACGGCGGCGGGCTGGACACGCCACGCTGGGCCGCCGGCTGGCCGGCGCCGCTGGCCGCCCTGGCCGCCATCGCGACCGCTGGCGGCTGGGACGGGCGCGACCGCGCCGCGCTGGTGGCGCGGCTCGTGCGTTGGCGGCTCGGTGGCTTTCGGGCGCCGGCCGGGGCCACGGTCAGCGCGGTGTGCGCGGGGCTGCCGCCGCGGGTGGTGGACGACCTGATCGAGCCGCTGTGCGTGTCGGCGCTGAACCTGCCGGCCGCCCAGGCCAGTGGCGCGGTGTTCCTGCGCGTGCTGCGCGACGCATTCACCGGCCGCGGCCACGCGGGCTGGGCGCCGTCGGCGCTGCTGCTGCCGCGCACGGACCTCGGCGCCCTGCTCCCGGCGCCGGCCCTGCGCTGGCTGGGCGAGCGCGGCGCGTCGGTGCGGCTGGGGACGCGCGTGACGGGTGTGACGCGAGACAGCCGCGGCTGGACGCTGGCCCTGGGCAGCGACACGCTGCACGCCGACCGCGTGGTGTGGGCCACCGGGGCGGCTTCCGCCGCGAAAGGACTGAGTACCGTGGCGCCGGCCTGGGCCGCGCAGACCGGCGCCCTGCCCCACACGGCGATCGCCACGGTCTGGGCGCATCACGCGGGCGGTCTCGGCCGGCCGATGGTGGCGCTGCGCGGCGGGCCTGCGCAGTTCGCCTTCGACCGCGGCGCGCTGGCGCCCCAGGAGCCGGCCCTGCGCGGGGTGCTGGCCTTCGTGGCCAGCGCGGCCGAGGGCGAACGCGACACCTTGCAGGCCGGCGTGTTGGCGCAGGCGCAGGCACAGCTGGGGCTGGCGGTCACCCCGCTGCAGACCGTGGTGGAGCGGCGCGCGACCTTTGCCTGCACACCCGGCCTGGTCCGCCCCGCGCCGGTCGTGGCCCCAGGGCTCTGGGCCGCGGGCGACTACGTGGATGGTCCCTACCCGGCCACGCTCGAAGGCGCGGTGCGCAGCGGGCGGGCGGCCGCCGCTGCCGCGCTCGCCTGAGCCGCCGCGCTCAGCCGGCGCGGCGCAGCCCGGTGTAGGCCGGCCGCTCCATGCAGCGGCGAATCCAGTCGTGGGTCAGCGGATGCGCGGCCATCAGCCGGGCGGCCGGCCGCGCCCAGTTGAGCACGGCGGCGGTGCACAGGTCGGCCACGGTGAAGCGCGCCGCGGCGAGGTGGGCGTGGCCGACCGCTTGCTGTGCCGCGAGATGGGATTCGATCACGCGCAGCGGCACCGCCAGCCGCTTCTCGGCCGCGTCGGCCAGTTCGGGCCGTCGCCGCGCCTCGGGCATGGCCATGCGGTGCATCAACACGGTCAATGCGTCGGCTTCCACTTCGTTGGCCGCCCAGAAACTCCAGCGCAGGGCCTCGGCGTCTTCCCGCGGTGTGGCCGGGGTGATGGACACGCCGTCGGCGCGGCCGTGGTGGCGGGCGATGTACAGCGCGCAGGCCATGCTCTCCCACACCACCACCTCGCCCTCGGGGCGTCGGTCGATGACCACCGGGATGTGGCCATTGGGGTTGAGGGCGAGAAAGGCCGGCGTGCGGGTGGCGCCGCCTTCAAACGGCGTGGGCACGTGCTCGTAGGCGACGCCGAGTTCGGCCGCCGCCCACAGGGGGCGGATGGCGCGGGAGGCGACGATGCCGTGGATGGTGAGACTCATGCAGAAAACTCCCGGGGATCAGGCTGCCATTCAGGCGGTGAGGCCGAGCTGGGCGCACAGCGCGCGCAGATCGGTGACGGTGGTGTGGGGATGCAGGGGAGCGTGTTCCCAGGGCGCGCCGGGGCGGTTGAGCCAGGCGGCCTGCAGGCCGGCGCCGAGGGCACCCACGGCATCGAGGTGGGCGTCGTCGCCGACGTGCAGCACCGCCTCGGGCGGCACGCCCGCGGCGGCGGCGGCGGCGTGGAAGATGCGCGGGTCGGGCTTGCCGACGCCGAACTCGCGGGCGCTCAGGCTGGCGCGGAAGTGCGCGCCCAGGCCTACGCGCGCCACGTCGGCATTGCCGTTGCTCACGGCCACCACCGGGAAGCGCGCGGCCAGCGCCTGCAGCGCCGGCAAGGCGTCGTCGTACAGCACCACACGCTGGCGCTCGGCGAAAAACACCTCGAACGCCGGCTCAGCGAGCGCCGGGTCATCGCCCGCGCGCTCCAGCACCGCGCGGATGGACTCGCGGCGCAGCGCGCTGAGGTCGTGGTGCAGGTCGGGCCGCTCGGCGTGGACGCGCTGGCGCGCCGCGCGCAAGGCCGCCGGATCGCCGGCCAGCGCGGCCGCGGCGGGCGCGTGCTCGTGCAACCAGGCAGACAGCGCGCGCTCGGCACGCTCGATGGTCGGCCAGATCGGCCACAGCGTGTCGTCCAGATCGAGGGTGATGGCGCGGATGCGCGCCACGTCCAGCGCCGGCGGGCGGGCGGCTACGGGGGTATTCATGCTTGCGGGAGAATAGCGCATGGCATTCAACCGCGAACCGCACTTCCAGCACGGCCAGGCGCCGCGCACGGCCATCGTGCTGTGCAACCTGGGCACCCCCGACGAGCCCACCGCGCCCGCCCTGCGGCGCTACCTCGCCGAGTTCCTGGGCGATCAACGTGTGGTGGAGATCCCCAAGCCGGTGTGGTGGCTGATCCTGCACGGAATCATCCTGCGCGTGCGGCCCAAGAAGTCGGCCGCCAAGTACGCCGGCATCTGGACGCCCGAAGGCTCGCCCCTGAAGGTCTGGACGGAGAAGCAGGCCACGCTGCTGCGCGGCTACCTCGGCGAGCGTGGCCACGTGGTCACCGTGCGCTACGCGATGCGCTATGGCAACCCGGGCATCCCCGCGGTGCTTGATGAGTTGAAAGCCGAAGGCGTGACCCGCCTGCTGGTGCTGCCGGCCTACCCGCAGTACAGCGCCACCACGACGGCCAGCGTGATGGACGGCGTGATGCAGTGGGCGCTGAAGGTGCGCAACGTGCCCGAACTGCGCTTCATCAACCGCTACCACGACGACCCCGGCTACATCGAGTCGCTGGTGCGCCGCGTGCGCGAGCACTGGCAGGCCCACGGCCAGGGGGATCGGCTGGTGATGAGTTTTCACGGCGTGCCCGAGCGCACCCTGCTGCTGGGCGACCCGTACCACTGCGAGTGCCACAAAACCGCGCGCCTGCTCGCGCAACGCCTGGGGCTGCCGGCCGACCGCGTGACGGTGACCTTCCAGTCGCGTTTCGGCAAGGCCAAGTGGCTGGAGCCCTACACCGAACCCACGCTGATCGCGCTCGCCCAGCAGGGCGTGAAGCGGGTCGATGTGATCTGCCCCGGCTTCACCAGCGACTGCCTGGAAACGCTGGAGGAGATCAACATGGAGGCCCGCGAGGCGTTTCTCCACGCGGGCGGCGAGCGCTTCGAGTACATCTCCTGCGTCAACGACTCGCCCGAGTTCATCCGCGCGCTGGCCGACCTGGCCGAGCGCCACCTGCAGGGATGGCCCACGCGCGAGCTGCCCGATGCCGAGGCGCTGCAGGCCAGCCGCGACCGCGCCCTGGCCATGGGGGCACCGCGCTGATGGGTGCCGCCAGCGCGCCGGCCGCCCCCCGCGTGCGGCTGGACAAATGGCTCTGGGCTGCGCGGTTCTTCAAGACACGCGCCCTCAGCGCCGAAGCCATCGACAAAGGCCGCGTCATGGTCAACAGCGCACCGGCCAAGCCCGGTCGCGAGGTGCGTCTGGGCGACACGCTGTCGCTGCGCACCGGCCCGGACGAGCGCGTCGTGGAAGTCCTGGGCCTGAGCGATGTGCGCGGCCCCGCCCCGGTGGCCGCCACGCTGTACCGCGAAACAGCAGCGTCGCTGGCCCGGCGGCAGGCCGCCGCCGAGGCCCGGCGTCTCGCCCCCGAACCCGCGCTCACCCAGGCCGCCGGCCGACCCACCAAGCGCGACCGCCGCACGCTGGCGGGCTGGAACGAGCGCTGGAGCGCCTCGGCCGACGGCTGAGCCGTTGCGCGCCGCTCACGGACTGCGGCGCAACCCGAGCCACATGACCGTGGCCACCACCAGCAGCGCGCCGGCCACCTGCACCGCCGTCATCGCCTGCCCCAGCACCGCCCACGCCAGCACCAAGGCAAACACTGGCTCCACATTCATGATCGCCGAGTTGCCCACCACGCCCAGGCGCGGCAACACGGTGAACATCACGGTAAAGGCCGTGCCATACAACACCGTCAACCCGGCCAGCCCCCACCAGCCGGCCAGCGACTGCGGCCATGCCGGCCCGCCCTGGGCCAGCAGCACCGCGCCGGCCAGCAGCGCCACGATGCTCAGCGTGCAAGCGCTGCGCAGTCGACCGTCCAGGCCCCCGGTGGCCTGCTGGGTGAGCACCAGCGCGCCACCAAACGCCGCCGCCGCCAGCATCGCAAACCCGATGCCGGTGCCGATGGCGGCCCAGTGACCGGACAGCCCCGCGCCGGACGCGACGCCCGACACGTCCAGCGCCAGCGCCAATCCCACCAGCAGCACCGGCATGGCCCGCAGCACGCGCGGCTCGGGCCGCTGACCGTAGACCACACGCGCCCACAGCGCGGTCCACAAGGGATAGGTGTTGAACGCCAGCAGCGCCAGCGCCACCGGCACCCGCGCAACCGCCGCGTACAGGCACAGGCTCTGCACGCCGATCAACAGCCCGATCACCGGCAGTGCACGGCGCTGTCGTGGCGTGAAAGTCAGGGGCACGCGCCACAACACCAGCATCACGGCCAGCACCAGCGCGGTCACCGCACTGCGACACAGCACCGCGGTGACCACGCCCGCGCCCGCGTCAAACGCCAACCGCGCCGCCACGTGATTGGCCCCCATCAGACAGGCCACCGCCAGCAGCGTGGCAAACGCCGCAGGGCGCAGCGCGGCAGAGGCGGTCATGGCGGCAGACATCGGCAGCGACGGTAACGGACGTCCCGGAAAAACAAAAGCCCCGCAGCCGGGGGCTGCGGGGCGGGGACTCTGGCGGAGTGAGAGGGATTCGAACCCTCGATGAGGCTCTACACCCCATACTCCCTTAGCAGGGGAGCACCTTCGGCCACTCGGTCATCACTCCAGAAGAGACGCGCATTATGCCTCAATTCACCCGCCTCCCCGGGCCGCGTCAGGCCAGGCTGGCGGGTGCCGCGGCACTCAGCGAGCGAGGGTGTCGGCCGTCTGATCGAGATCGAACTCGCGGTGCAGCGCGCGCACCGCCAGTTCCATGTACTTCTCGTCGATCACCACCGAGGTCTTGATCTCCGAGGTGGAAATCATCTGGATGTTGATGCCTTCGGTGCTCAGGCAGCGGAACATGCGGCTGGCCACGCCCACGTGGCTGCGCATGCCGATACCCACGATGCTGACCTTGCAGATGCGGTTGTCGCCCACCACGTCGGCCGCGCCCAGCGCCGGCACCACCTGCGCCTTGAGCAGGTCGAGCGTCTTTTGGTAGTCGTTGCGGTGCACCGTGAAGCTGAAGTCGGTTTTGCCGTCCTTGCTCAGGTTCTGGATGATCACGTCGACCTCGACGTTGGCATCGGCCACAGCGCCCAGGATCTGGGCGGCGATGCCGGGCTTGTCCGGCACGCCAAGCACGGAGACCTTGGCTTCGTCGCGGTTGAAGGCAATGCCGGAAACGACGGCTTGTTCCATGGTTTCGTCTTCCTCAAAAGTGATCAGGGTGCCGGAGGCGGCCTCTTCGGCCAGGTCAATGTCCCAGGGCGTGAAGCTGGAGAGCACGCGCAGGGGCACGCGGTACTTGCCCGCAAACTCCACCGAGCGAATCTGCAGGACCTTGGAGCCCATGCTGGCCATCTCCAGCATTTCCTCGAAGCTCACGCGCAGCAGCCGCCGCGCCTCCGGCACGACGCGCGGGTCGGTGGTGTACACGCCGTCGACGTCGGTGTAGATCAGGCACTCGGCGGCCTTCAGCGCCGCCGCCACGGCCACCGCCGAGGTGTCGCTGCCCCCACGGCCCAGCGTGGTGATGTTGCCGCCTTCGTCGACGCCCTGGAACCCGGTGACGATCACCACCTTGCCGGCAGCCAGGTCGGCGCGCACGCGCGCGTCGTCGATGCTCTCGATACGGGCCTTGGTGTAGGCGTCGTTGGTCCGGATGGGAACCTGCCAGCCTGCGTAGCTCACCGCCTCCAGGCCCTCGGCCTGCAGGGCGATGGCGAGCAGCGCCGACGATGCCTGCTCGCCGGTGGCCGCCAGCATGTCGAGTTCGCGGTAATAGGGGGTGCCCGGCTTGGCCGGCGCCACGTCCTTGGCCAGGGCCAGCAAGCGGTTGGTTTCGCCGCTCATGGCGCTGGGCACGACCACCATCTGGTGACCGGCTTTGTGCCATTTGGCGACACGGCGGGCGACGTTGCGGATGCGCTCGGTGGAACCCATGGAGGTGCCG
>Ga0209278_1000310_pt1 | contig 44401 bp, 54 predicted proteins | sample JI81BgreenDNA_FD_187504 | JGI IMG/M metagenome (GOLD analysis project Ga0209278, IMG submission 187504) | Wastewater effluent complex algal communities from Wisconsin, to seasonally profile nutrient transformation and Carbon sequestration -... | ecosystem: Engineered > WWTP > Effluent > Algae...
TCGTGGACGCGCACATGGCCTACGGTGCGACGAGCCGCCGCGCCGAGTTCGCGGGTCAGCTGAACGCGCCCTAATCCCTCACGGGAACCAACAAGCCCTACTACCTACCCGGTGGTAGGGCTTTTTTTCGTCTAAGGAGATTGACCCATGCGTACCGAACTCGACGTTGTGAACTCCTGCTTGGCAGTCATGGGCCAGTCCCCCGTAACTTCCCTGGTCAGGCCTACCCGCCACGCCACCATGGCGCTGGAGCTGCTGCGTAAGTACACGCTGAAGCTGCAGTCGACCTCCTGGTGGTTCAACAGCTTCGTGCGGGAACTCACCCCAGACGCGGGAGCTGCCTTCAGCGTCCTGGCTCAGCTGCCCGCCGGCCTCGTTTCCCTGCGTGCCCTTGAGGGCGCGCCCCGGCTACTGCTCAAGGCCCCGGGCGTGCTGGAGTACGCGGACGGCCGGGTGGTCGAGGCGCCGGTAAAGGCCCACCTGACTGTGGCCTACCCGTTCGCAGACCTTCCGCCTATGGTGCAGTTGGCAGTCGAGGACATCGTCATCCGGGCTTTTGCGGCCCGTGCTGAGGGTGACCCCCAGGCTGCCGTCGACGCCGACCGGGACTTGGCCCAGGCTGTGGTCCAGCTCAACGCCGAGCACATCCGGCAGATGGGCGCCAACATGCTGAACAACCAGGATGTGCAGGCTCAGCTGTTCTTCGCTCGCGGCCCGCGGCCGAGCCTGCGCTACCGTTCGTAAGGAGACCCGATGAGCAAGATCGAATCCGCAGCCTCCAGCGTAGTGGCGGGGGTCAGCCAGCTCCCAGACCACGCCCGGAAGCTCGGGGAGCACAGCGAGCAGGTCAACATGGTGAGCGACCCCATCCGGGGGCTTGTTCGCCGCAAGGGCTCCGTCCAGCTGTCCGCGGTGGCGCTGGCCGGTACGAACGATGCCGTGACCTTCTCGGATGCCGTGGGCTTCCAGAGCACCCGGCTACAGGTCGAGGGCGCCCAGTACAGCGTGCACTACCGCTCGGGGACTCGCCCGGCGGGCACGAACATCCCGGACCTCGTGGTGGTCAACGACGCCACGGGCCAGCAGCTCACCATCAGCCGGCAGACCCCAGACGCAAACCTGGACCTCCTGCTCAGCGGCGGGGTGCGCGCAGCGGCGGCCCTGGGCAGGTTCGTGCTGTTCAGCGGCAACACGGTGCCCGTCGCCTACTCGACCACGGAGAACTTCCTGGTGGAGACGAACCAGCAGCGCCACGTTGCCTGGGTGCGCGGGGGCGCCTACAGCCGCTCCTACAAGCTCAGCCTCATCCGAGGGAACCAGAAATTCACGGTCGAGTTCACCACCCCGTCCGCCTCTTACCCGGAGCCGCTGGACACCTCTGACATCCTGGCTACCGACCCGGACTACCTGAAGAAGGTCAACGACCGGACGAACGCGTACAACAGCGCGGTCACTCGCTGGGCAGGTGACGCCCTGGCTGTCTCCAGTCCCGAGAGCATCGCCAGCCGACTGGCTGCTGAGCTGCAGGCAAGCGGCTTCCTGGCCCCCGGCGGCACCGTAGCCACGGTGGGCAGCTCGGTGGTGGTCACTGACCCGAGCGTCGAGGACATCGAAGTGGACGACGGCGGGGACCAGACCCTGATGCTTGCTGCCGGCAACGTGGTCAAGTCTGTCGAGACCCTGACCAGCATCAGCTACCCGGGGAAGGTCGTGCAGGTGCGTGCGCAGGACGGCGCCGACGCCGTGGCCTTCTACATGCGCGCCGTTGCCAAGGACGGCAGCTCCGGGGCCTTCACGGAGGTGTCGTGGGAGGAGGCCGCTGGTACTAGCTTCGTGCCGACCTCGGGGCTGTGCTTCGGTACGGTTGTCGGCAGCACCTTCCACATCGCCAGTACCCCTGCAGGCATCCGGGCCCTCACCGGGCTGAGCTTCCCAGACTACCAACCCAGCCGCGCCGGCGACCTCGACACGAACGGGCCGCCCGAGTTCCTGCGCAACGGGCGCATCGACATGCTCACGGTCTTCCAGGATCGGGTCATGCTGGGTGCGCGTAACGCGGTCAACACCTCGGTGGTTGGAGACTACCTCAACTTCTTCCGCCCGAGCGTGGTCACGGTCAGCGCCAGCGACCCTGTGAACTTCGGGATCATCGGGGGCGAGGAGGACACACTTCGCCGGGCGCTGATGTTCGACCTGAACTTGGTGCTGTTCGGGGATGCTCAGCAGTACGTCATCAACGGGCGTCGGCCCTTCGTGCCGGGTCAGGTGACGGCCTCGGTCATGGCGTCTATCCCGGGTGCCGGTCGAGTGCAGCCGGTCATGGGCGAGAACTATATGTTCTTCGTCAAGGCCAACGGCACCAGCGCGAGCCTGCATCGGTTCCGCCCCGGTGAGGTCGACGGTAGCCCGGTGGTGGACGAACTCAGCGACGAGTTGGACGACTACCTGCGCGGCGCCCCGGTGGACGTCCAGGTGCACAGCACGCCGAACTTCTGCGTGATCCGCACCAACGACGCTGCCAACACGGTGTATGTCTACCAGTTCAAGGACTACCTGAACGGGGAGAATCAGCACCGAGCGTGGCACAAGTGGACGTTCTCGGGTACGCTGGGCGCCCTCGTCGGAGTCAGCTCGTACAACGGCTTCCTACGCCTCGTGTTCAGGCGCTCGGGCCACGTCATCGTGGACTCCGTCGAGCTGGATACTGCCCCCAACGACCTGCCGTACCTGGACAGCTTGGTGCCGTCGAGCAGCGGGGTGCGGCCGCCACCGGCCAACGCGGATTCTTTCCAGGCGCTGGGTCGCAGCAGGGACTACGTGGGGGCGCGGGCCAACATCCCGCTACCCGAGGCTGTCACCTTCGTTGACGGTAGGGTCACTGCCTCGGCGTGGTTCGGTGTGGGGTTCCCGTCGTTCATTCGCCCAGCGTACCCGGTTCTGCGTGATCAGAAAGGCGCGCCTATGCTCGGGGGCACCACCACGGTAAGCCGGGTGTTGATCCGCGTGCGCGATACAGGCGGGGTGGCGTACAACCTGACTGGGCCCTCAAGGCAACCTTCTGCGGCGGCCCACCGCGGGAGGGTGAGCAGCCTTTCGACGGATGGGCGTGACACCCTTTTCCCACAAGTGGGTCTGCTCTTGATGGGAGACGACGCCAACGCCACGACCTTCACGGATGCCAGCCTGTTCAACCGGGTGCCCACACTGGGCAGTGGTAGCACCGTACAGAACACGTCGGCCTTCTCTCGGTTCGGTCGTGGCTCGATCACCGCGACTGGCACCAATGCGCACCTGAACTGGACACTGTCCCCCATCGGGGGAGTTACCACCTGGAACAACTGGTGCGTTGACCTGTGGGCCCGCTACCGGGATGACTACGTGGCTGGGCAGCGGTTTGGAGTTCACTACCAATCCAACCAGAATATGTACCTGGGGCAAAGCAGTACGTTCCGGGAGCTGGCGGTGGTCTTCTCAGGGTTTAAGTTCATGTCCGTACTGGACCTGCCCCTGGGTGAGTGGTTCCACATTGCCTTGAGTAGCCAGCAAATCAGCTCAAGTGTCACTGCCGTTCGCGTCTTCATCAACGGGGTGCTGCGTGCGTCCACTGTGTCGGCCGGTATCCAACAGCTGGGCAGTCTCGGCACGTTCACCCTCGGGCGGACGGACAGCGCCGGCTTCAGCGGCATGGCGGGCTATGTTGACGCCTATCGAGTAACCCTGGGTGCGCCACGGTGGACCGCGGACTTCGTTCCGCCGTCTACTATTGACGAGTACCTACCTGTGAGCATCTGACATGACTTGGCCCACACTGCCTACCCCGGCATTCGTGGTCGGGCCTCCCGCTGAAGGCACGTGGGCCCTGGGGGAACTCCCCCAGGCGCCCCCTGCCGACCTCGTGGAGTCCTTGTCCAACGAAGCCACGCAAGACCCCGACATCACGTCAGTCAAGGAGCTGGTCCCTGTACCTGAAGGGACCTTCGAGCTGAGCGTCATGGCGGGGCAGGGGGACTACGGGTTGGCCGTCGGCGCCTACCTGTGGGCCCCTCTGACCATCACCCAGATCGACTACGACATGCACTACTTGAACCGCACCCGTAGGGTGTAAGGAGGACCTATGGCCGTACCCATGGACGCCATGGCCTCGCTCAGTCAGCTGGGCGGGGCCCTGATTCGCTACAACACTGAGCGGAGCATCCGCAAGGCAAATCGCTCAGTCGAGCTGGCTACGGCTGAGGCCGAGAACCAGATCAGGGGCGCGGCCAATCAGCGCAACGCAGCGCAGGCCAGCTTGAGCCGCACGCTGCAGACCCTCAACAACGCCCGGTTCGTGCGCGGCCGGGAGGACGCCATCGCCAGGGCGCGAGCGGCCAGCGCCCGCGAGCAGAGCGCAGCCTCAGCAGGGCGCCTGGAAGCCCGCCTACGGGCCTCGGAGGAGGCCGGTGCGGCCCAGGCCCAGGCGGCGTTTTCCGGCGTCTCTGGCGGCTTCCTGGACGTTGCGCTCGCTACCCGCGCGCTTCAGAACCAGCGGGCGGACGAGGTCGCCCAGCGGGACTCCGAGGTGCGCCTGTTCCAGGACGCGCTGACCCAGGGGCAGTTGCAGGGTTCGATGTTCTCTGGGCAGGATACCACGTTGGTGAACACCAATCTGGACCTGCGTGAGAGCCGCGCTCCAGTCGAGCCCTACACTCCAGACCTGACCAGCACCCTGCTGCAGGCCCTCACCAGCAACAACGCCATCACGCCCCTAGTCAACTGGGGCGCCTCGTTCTTCCGCCCGAAGGCGGCGACCTGGGGCGATATGTTCTCCAACAACATCGACAGCTAAGGACCCATGGAAAGCTACTCTCTCCCAGCCCGCCAGCCGGTCGGCCCGGGGGCAGCGCCTGACAACCTCGCCGTGCGTGGCGGGGTCCAGGGTGGTGTCCAGCCCGGCCTCACCGGGGGCTTTACCCCCACCGCCCCCACTGCGGCGAACAGCACCCTCGACAGCATCGCCCGCTTCGCTGGCAACCTGATGGCACCTGCCATTCAGCGTGAGCGGGAGGCCCGCTTCCTCCAGGGCGCCAGTCGGGTGGCCCAGGGTGAGGCCGCTGCCGACATCGACGCCCAGCGCCCCGCATGGGCCCGCGCCTTTGGGGACACCGACGAGGTGCTCGGGGCGCGTGCCTACGAGGGCAAGGCGGACGCCGCCCGCGCCGAGCTTGCCCTGCGCGACACGATGGACCAGGACGCGGAACTCGACCCCGACACCTACGCGCAGACCATCCAGAAGCGGCTGAAGGAGCTGGACACTGGTGACGCTCAGCGGGACACCGTCTGGCGTGCCCAGGTCATGGGCACCTTGCCGATGCTGATGAAGGAGCATGCCAAGGCGCACAAGGCATGGAATCAGAAGCGGGCCCTGGTGGCGCGAGACGACGCCATCGGCGCGCACCTCACCGCTTTCGAGACCGCCGCTCGCCAAGCTGGGCAAGCGTGGAGCGTGGACGACCGAACCCAATTCGCCCAGCGGCTCCTGGCCGACATCGCCCCGGTGGTGCCGGGAGAGAACCCCGAGGTGCGTGACGCGCAGCTGGCGCGCCATCTGGAGGCTCAGGTTGCACGCGGCAACTTCGCGGCAATCACCCTGTTCCGAGACAACCCCGAGCTGTGGGGCTCCCTGCCCACTGGGGTGCAAGACCGCCTGGAGCAGCTGACTCGCACACGCGCCAGCCAAGAAATTGGCAAGGCCATCGGGGACCACCCCGATATGTGGGAGAAGATGGACCTCATCTACAGCGATCCTCCGGACACTGTCGAGGAGCTTCTCAAGCAGGTCGACGCCTTCAACGATGAGCTGCAGATTCGCACGGGCATCCCGGCCGACCTCATCACCCAGAACGATGTCATGCGTATCTGGCAGCAGCAGAAGGTGCGCGACCGCCAGGAAGCAGCCCGCGTGCGTGCGGCGGTCCAGGGCCGCATGGGAGGAGGCCGCGGGCGGCGCCTTGGCGTCGACTCCGAGATCAAGGCCCAGGCGGCGACCCGCTACTTCGAGTTCCCTGGCGGGCCCGAGCGGGCGCGGGACCGCGGTGACGTTACCGCCAAGGATCTTGCCCTAGCCGGGGACCAGTTGTTCGGCAAGGCCCAGACCCCCGAGGAAGCTGCTACCCTGCTGCTCAACGCGGACAGCGTGAAGATTCCGGCCGCCGAGCAGCAGGCAACGGCGATCTCGCGCGCCACCCAGTGGGGCCCGGAGTTCGACAGCCACGCCAAGATCGTGGCGGCCATGGGCTTCGAGCGGGCGGGCAAGCTGGGCTACTGGAGTGCTGAGGCCCTGGACATCATGGAGAAATATCTCAGTCTCTCCTCGCAGGCCGATCTTCGTGGCAACCCGACGCACACGCCCCAGCTGGCCTTCCAGGAGGCCCGTGCCCGGGTACTGACAGCGCCCCTTCGGGCATCGGCAACGAAGGGTCGCAGCGAGGCAGTCACCAAGCTGGTGGACTCCACGATCAAGTCGTGGGCCGACCCCTGGTTCGGGCCGGATCAGGCGACCAAGCAGGGCATGGGCGTGCTGCGGGCACTAGTGTTCCAGGAGATCGACAAGTCCCCGGTGGGCCTATCCGATCAAGTCGCCGTGGCCGCTGCCTGGGGCAAGGTGAGGTCCTCTGCCAAGTCCATCGGTCAGCACTTCTACGTGGACAAGAGCGAGAGCCGCCAGGACCCCCTGTCCCTCCTCAACCGAGACGAGCGAGGAGTGCCGCAGGGCATCCGCGCCTCTCTGGCCCAACCCGCCTTCGATGCGGCCCTCAGCAAGAAGCTCGGTCGGGAGGCCAAGCTGAACGAGGCCGACTTCCTCATCCGCATCCCGGCGCAGGATGGCGACTTCGCCTTCCTGACAACGGCGATGAACAAGGATGGGGTGCTGATCCCCGTGGTCATCCGTGCCCAGGACGTGGAGCGCGAGTTGAAGGGTGCCCCCGAGCAGCGGATCACGCGTCAACCCCCAGCCGAGGCGATCATGTCCGGCGAAGTACCCATGTTCCCTTAACCTAGACGGCCCACAGGGCTCTCAGGAGAACCATGAGCATTGAACGATTCCTGGCTGGCCTCGCCCAGCTCGAAACTGCCGGCGGCGCCAAGACCATCAAAGGCCCCAACGGCGAGGACAGCCACAACCTGTTCAACATCAAGGACTTCAGCGGCAAAGGCTTCCGAGCCTACGACCGCATGGAGAAGTCCAACGATGCCTACCGCGTGTTTGCGTCCCGGGAGGACGCCACGCGGGAGGTGCTTGGTCTCCTGGAGCGGCGTTACCCGCGGGCACTCTCGGCGCAGTCCAGCCGGGAGTTCGCGGAGGCGCTGAAGGCCGGCGGCTACGCCACGGACCCGGACTACGTCGAGAAGCTGACCCGGGTGATCGACTCCCTCCCGGAGGACGCATCCCTGGCCGTGTCCCAGGCACCTGTGGCCCAGGCCCCCGGCTACATGCAGGTCCCAACGGGGCTTGCACCGGAGCGCATCGCGGACGCCCAGGACGCCCGCCTCGCGGACGAGGAGCGGCGGGCCGGCATCAGCTGGCTCGACACCTTCCGCACGGCGCAACGCGATGCGGACGTGATGCTCACGTTCCAGGTGGCCGATGCCCTGACCCGCGAGTCTGAGGAGGCTGAGCCCGGCTTCCGCTGGTCTGCCATCCGAGCCGCCACCATCAAGGACCGTGACCTGGACGAGGTCGAGGAGCTGGACGCGGGCGCCGTCAGCTCGCAGGCTGTGCAGCGGATCATCGCAGAGCAGAACATGCGCCGCGAGAACGCCCGGCACTACGCGGACGCGGGCGGGTGGCAATCGTTTACCGCCCAGATGGCCGCAGGAATGACCGACCCGGGCGCGGCCGTCGCCACACTCGCCACCGCCGGCCTGTTCCGGGTGGCGCGCATCGGCTCCGGTGCGTACATGGCGGCGGGTCGTCCTGGTGCAGCGGCTGCCTCCGCAGTGGCCGAGTCCGCAGCAGCCGAGGTCGCCATGACCGCTGCGGCCGACATGGCGAACGGCCGGCAGACCGCAGAGGACTACGCCGTCGCCGTGGCCGCTGGCACACTGTTCGGCTCCCTCCCTGCCTACAGCGCCTACCGTGGCGCAGCTGAGCGGGCCAGTCTGAATCTCGCCCAGGAGACCATCGACCGGGCCCTCCGCGAGAAGCTGGACAAGCCGCCGGAGGTGCGCCGCCAGGAACTGGAAGACGCGGCCAAGGAACTTCGGGCTGACAACGTCAGCGCCAAGAAGGTGATGCCTGATGACCTCCGCAAGGAGATCGAGGCCGAGTACGATGGCACCCCGTCGCCCAGCAAGGAGGAGGCCCTGGCGCAGGCCCGGCAACACATGGCCGAGTCGCGCGCCCGCGCCAAGGCTGCGAAGGAAGCCAACCCTGACGGCCCCACCCCGCCGGTAGAGGAGACATACGCCCAACGCCTCGACCGTACCATCGTGGAGCTTCAAGAGCTGCACAAGAAAGGCGACTTCAGCACGACCCCTGACCGCCTGCGCGAGCTGATGGAAGACGAGGAGGGGGACTGGAACGGGCTCCAGGAGCAGAAGATGCAGGCCCTGATGGCCGAGGCCAACCACGTCATGTTCGGCTCTGGCTCTAACCAACGGGTCGACATGATGGACGGTACGGCCGACGGTGGGCCCGTGCGCCTCCGCTTCGACGGCACTCAGCAAGAGGCCATCGCCGCCTACCGCAAGGAGAGCCTGGAGGAAGGGTTCGTCGTGCACGAGACCACGGTGCGAGGCGCGCTGACTGCCCTAAAGAAGCAGAAGAAGAACGCTGCCCACGCCAAGCTGGCAGGCCTCATCCTGGACCGCCTGCAGCGCCGCATGGGCGGCAAGGATGACCCGGTGCTCGACACGGTGCCGGTCATCTTCAAGCGCTTCGTGGACACCGCGGACCCAAGGCAGGCCCCTCGGGGCGAGTCGGACCCCCGCGGTGCAGTGCGTGTTGGCATGACCAGCGATCCTGGTGCGGGCCCTGTGCGGGGCATCCAGGCGATGCGCCGGGCCCCCCTGGAGGACCTGCTGAACGACTCCACAACGTGGTCGCTGGACACCACCCTGCACGAGATCGTGCACGCGGTTAGCCAGCATGTCGTGGCAATCTACAACGACGTGCCCAACCGCAATCGCCTGGACCCCGACCTGATCGCGGCCCTGGACCGTGCTGAGGGTGTCCTGATGCGCCTGCGGGCTGCAGTCAAGGGTCAGTACGAGGGCGGCGCCAACGAGGGTGCCGGCGGTGAGTCCCTGACCGTGGGCCCGAACTACGCCGCCAAGAACCTGGACGAGCTGTTCGCCATGGCGCTGACCGATGCGCGCACTCAGGTGGTCCTGTCCCGCATGCCGGCCAGCAAGGGCTTTGGGGGAAAGTACAGCAACGCACTGCGGGAAGTCTTCGATACCATCCTCAAGGTCATCCGGTACTCCCTCACAGGCAAGTCCCGGGCGACCGCGATGGACGAGGTGCTGTGGGCATTCGAGGTGCTCCTGGATCGACGCCTGGGCGGGACCAAGGACTACGACACAGGGGAGATCATCGGCTGGCGAGGTGACTCGCTCAAGAGCCCCGCCGGCCCGGCCCAAGGCGTCAACCCGGTAGCCACGGTCAACCCCGCCCGCAAGTTCGCCCAGCGCATGCTGCAGCACGCCCGCGAGTGGACGCGCGAGAACCCCATCGACCAGCAGAAGCTGAACGTGCTCACCGACAAGATCGGCAGCCGCAGCGACGGCATCATCCTCGCCCGGAGTAAGAACCCGGTGATGCAGATGGTGGCGGGCATGGTCACGGAAGTCACAACGGGCGCCGCGGGGCGTCGGGCCACGGTGGCTATCCGCCGGTACATGCTGGAGAAGAAGCTCACCGGGCGCGGCATCCAGGACTATCGCGCGGCCATGGCCGACTGGCTGCGGTCGCAGAACCGTGGGCAGGTCTCAGAGGCCGTGACAGGTGAAGGCCAGCGCGAGTTCGACCGCCTCGTCTACGAGGAGATTCTGGCGCGTCGGGAGACGAAGGAGCCAGCCTCCCAGGACCCCGCGATCCGCGCGGCTGCCGACGCCCTGGAGGCGGTGTTTACGCGGGCCCTGAACGCCCAGAAGCAGGCCAGCGTGCTCGGCGCGCAGCGCCTGCCCCCGGACTCGGTGGGCTACATCCCGCAGGCACTGGACGGCCGCAAGCTGGCCCTCGCCAGCGCGGACGACATTCGTGCCCTGGAAGCCCACCTCGCCAAGCACTGGGCCGCCGCCTTGGGTTGGGACACGGACTTCTCCCGGGACTTCGCGCGGTACTACACCACGCGGGCTCGGGAGCGTGCCCAGAACACCAAGGGTGTGGACACTGCCGGCGGCGACAACGCTGCCGCGGTGATCCGGGACACCCTGGAGGTGATGAAGGAGGTGCGCCTCAATGACCCGCAAGGGTTGATGGCGGTGCGCCGGGCTGAGGCTGTCCTGTCGAAGGCCGGCCAGGGCCACACCAAGCACCGCCTGGACGTGGACCTCCTGGCCGAGTTGCCCAACGGCAAGCGCGTGATCGACTTCTACGAGACCGACAGCCTGAACATGATGCGCCGCTACGTGGGGCGCACCAGCGGCACGGTAGCGCTGACCGAGTTCGGCATCCACGGGGCTACCGGGGTGCGCCACCTTCGGCGGGCCATCACCGAGTCGGGAGACTTGGAGGAGCGGGCTACCCAGCAAGAGCTGGACGCCTTTGACCGGGTGATGGGCGAGCTGCTGAACGGGCACATCGAGGGCGAAAAGCCCGTGCGCTGGGCGAGCAACCTCGCCACGCTGGTGCGCGTGCAGCGTCTTGGCTCGCTGGTGTTCACCCAGTTCGCGGAAACCATGAACATGGTCCACCACCTGGGCCTGACCACGACGCTCAAGGGCATCGCCAGCCTGCCCCAGATCATGGGCGAGGTCGGGCGTGTCAAGCGAGGGGCACCACGCAATCGGCACATCCTCACGGACATCGAGCTGTGGGGTGGCGACATCGGCATGGAGAACTACCAGCTGCGCATTCCGGTCGAGGCCCCCGACGACCGGCTGGCTGAGTACGCGAAGGACGCCGGCGCAGGGACCCGCATCCTGTCGGGCCTGCAGCACGCTCAGGGCAAGATCACCGGGTTCCGGCGGCTCATGGCCGCCCAGCACCGGATGGTGGCGGAGCAGATCGTCATGAAGGCAGCCCGCTACGTGCGGGATGGCAAGAACGACATCTACCTGCGGGACATGGGCCTCAACGACGAGTTGATCGCGCACCTGCGGGTCAACCTGGACCGCATCGCGTCCTGGGATGACCGCGGCAGGCTGACCCGATTCGACATCACGGCCCTCCCCAACGTGGCCGCCGTCGAGGAGTTCGTGCAGATGGTGCATCGTGGCACCGCCCAGATCATCCAGGGCACGTTCGTGGGCGAGCGCACAGCGTGGATGCACAACGACTACATGAAGCTCATCGCCCAGCTGCGCACCTTTGGCATCACTGCCATGGAGAAGCAGTGGTCGCGCACCGCCCGCCTCAATGGCAGCGGTGTCAGCGGCTACGGCACGGCGGCCATGATCCTCGTTGCGCAGATGGCGCTGATCCTGCCTATCCACCTTGCCCGGGTGCACGCGGCCAGCATCGGCCGTGAGGACCAGGAGGAGTACATCGAGAAGAACCTTGCCCCCGCCGCCCTGGTGCGCGCGACGGCGAACTACGCCTCGATGTCCGGCCTGCTGGGCGACTTCATCGAAGTCGTAAACGGGGCCGCCACCGGGTGGTCAGGAGAAGAAGACCTCCTCGGGGGTCGCTATCCGAACCAACTGACCGTGGCCGGTGTGGTGCCTGCGCTGGGAAGCGTAGACGCCGCGAGTAAGCTGTTCCTGCAGGGGCAGGCCCTGGAGAACCCCTACTGGGCCCTGAAGCAACTGCCAGGGGCTAACATCCCGTATGTCATCCCTTTCCTCAACCTGCTGAAGGAGTAACGCAAGGGCCTTCGGGCCTTTGCGTGGTCCCTATAGTAGTCAACAAGGAGTTCGCCAATGAAGACTGAACAACTGCAGCCTGCACTGGCGGCTCCCCCTGCCGCCGCATCGGGTTTGGTTGTCCTGGGAGTACCCCTGGACACCTGGGTCCTGGTCATCAGCGCTGTCTCAGGTATCCTGTACCTGATCGCGCTCATCCGGGACAAGTATTGGAACCACTACATGGGCAAGCGGAAGGAGGACGCAGATGGCTGACACCGGCTCGCAAGACGACCTGTCCGCGCTCCACAAGCTGATGACCGACAGCTTTACCAAGCTCCTCCGAGGTGAGGTGAAGCGGGTGTCGGAAGACGGCAAGGAGTACGTGGTCCAGCCGACTGCCTCGGAACTTGCGGTGATCCGCGCATTCCTGAAGGACAACAACATCACTGCACCCATTCGCAAGGGTGGCAAGCTGGAGGAGCTGCACAAGAAGCTCCAGGGTGGGCAGGCTGTCAAGTCCCGCCCGGCTACCCTGCCGCTGGCGGCCGACCTGGAGGAGCACCTCCGCTTCCCTGGTGAGCCTCTGCAATGAGTCGACGCGAGGGGCCCGAGGAGGCAGCTGAGCGCTGGGCATTGCTGAACGCAGTCGCCCTGCACTACAAGGACTTCGTGGACTTCCTGCGGGACGGCATGGCCTTCCTGGGCTTCTCCGCCTCGGAGATTCAGGAGGACATCGCCAAGTTCATGGTGGATGGTCCGTCCAGCATCATGATTCAGGCCCAGCGGGGCCAAGCCAAGACGACCATCGCCGCGCTGTTCGTGGTGTGGTCCCTGGTGCACGCCCCGCACCTACGGTGCCTTGTGGTGTCCGCAGGCGGCACACAAGCCAACGAGATCAGCACGCTCATCGTCCGGGTCATCCAGACCTGGGACATCCTGGAGTGCATGCGGCCGGATTCCAACGCCGGCGACCGCACCTCCGTCGAGCACTTCGACGTGCACTACAGCCTCAAGGGAATCGACAAGTCCCCGAGCGTGGCCTGCGTGGGTATCACCGCGAACCTCCAGGGCAAGCGCGCGGACATCCTGCTGGCCGACGACGTTGAGAGCGCGAAGAACTCGCTCACCGCCATCATGCGCGGCCAACTGCTGCACCTCACGCGGGACTTCACGTCCATCTGCATGGGGCGCGACGGTCGGCCTGGGCGCATCATCTGGCTCGGCACTCCGCAGAGCACAGACAGCATCTACAACACCCTGCCAGGGCGTGGCGTTGCCATCCGCATCTGGCCCGGTCGCTACCCCACTGCGGCCGAGATCGACAACTACGGCGAGTACCTCGCGCCCCTGCTGGTGCGGCGCATCCGAGACAACCCGGACCTGCAAACCGGCGGCGGCCTCGCGGGTGACAAGGGCCAGCCTATCGACCCGTCCTACATGGGCGAGGAAGTCCTGCAGCGCAAGCTGCTCGACCAAGGCGAAGCCTACTTCCAGCTCCAGCATATGCTGGACACCCGACTGTCCGACGCCATGCGCTACCCGCTCAAGCCTGAGCGGCTGGTGTTCATGCGCCTCGACACCTCCGGCCGTGTTCCGATGGAAGTCATCCCAGGGGTAACCCGGGACAGCCTTACCGAGTTCTCGGTGGGCACGCACCGCTTCCGCATGACGCAGCCCCAGGCGGGCAGCGTAACGGCCACCACCACCGTCACCGGTCTGCATATGTATGTCGACCCTGCCGGCGGCGGCCAGAACGCTGACGAGACTGGCTTCGCTGTGAGCGGAGCCGCCAACGGCAACATCTTCCTGTTCGCGGTTGGCGGCGTACCCGGTGGCTACGAGCTGAGTAAGCTGGAGGCAATCGCTGAGGTGGCAGCCCGCTGGAAGGTCAACGTAGTCACCATCGAGAAGAACATGGGCTACGGTGCTTTCCGCGAGGTGTTCCTCCCGGTGCTGCGGCGCATCCATCCTGCGTGTGCAGTAGAGGACGACCTCGTGCACGGCCAGAAGGAGCGTCGGATTCAGCAGACCCTTGAGCCCATCGTCGGCCGTGGCAGCCTCGTCGTCAACGAGGAGTGCGTGGCCGAGGACTGGCGCATGGCTCAGCGCTACGGCCCGTCCGTGGCCCTCACCTACAGCTTCTTCTTTCAGTTCTGCAAGCTCACGCTGGAGCGCGGGGCCCTCATCCACGACGACCGCCTGGACGCCGTGGAGGGCACCTGTCGCTACTGGCAAGTCCAGCTAGGCCAGGACCAGGGGAGCATCCGCAAGAAGTACGAGGAGGAAGTGTGGAAGCAAATGACCTCCGACCCTCTCGGGTACAACCGCTACAAGGTCAAGACGGGCGGCAGCCTGCTCGGGCGCCTGCTGCGGCGCGGGTGACAGTGATCGACCCGGCACTCCACTGGGAAAGCATCGGGCGCCTCCAGGCGCTATGCTTCCCGGCGGATGCCCCGGTCGGGCTCTCGCCTGCAGACCTCTGGGTTGGCGCGTTCATCGGCAAGGACCTCGTAGGGTTCACCTGCTTTTCGTGGATTGGCCTGTGGTACTACAGCCGCGCCGGGGTTCTCCCTCGCGCCCGTGGTCAGGGCCTGCAGCTCCGCATGCTCCGCCGTGCGCTCCGCGAGACCACTGGGCTTGTCGTCAGCGACTGCACCAACTCCAACCCCGCCAGCGCGGTCACGATGGTCAAGGCCGGCATGATGCCGTACTGGCCGTCCCGACCCTGGGGGCTCCCCCATTCAATCTACTGGAGGCTCGACCGATGAAGCTCGAAGACCTGCCCTCTCCGGGCCCGCTGTCCAGCGGCGTGAACCTTTCCAAGGAAGTCCTGCGCGCGATTAACTACGCCCAGGTGATGTCCGACAACTCCGGCGGTTCCTCGGACGTGGGCGCCCGCCTCGCCGAGTTCTTCGCCGAATGCGCCAAGATCTGCGCACCCCTGACCAAGAAGGAGAAGAAGAATGCCGCTGCCTGATTTCCTGCCGTCGAGCATCATCGGTGGCCTTGCCTCCGGTGAGCGCCTGCGTCACGCCCTTCTGCGGGCCGTTGACGAGGCCCTGGAGGACACCTCCGGCCGTAAGCGCCAGCGTCTCACCACGGCCCTGAATGCCGCCACCACGGCCCTGAACGCGGGCCGCGACACGGCAGTGCCCACGATCAGCGCCCGCCAGAACCTCGCAGGCGTCAACGTGATCCGCATAACCTGCAGCGAGGGCCTGGACCCCGTTGCAGTGCCCCTGGCTGCCGCTTTCACGCTGGCCCCGGCGCGCACGATCACCAAGGTCGAGGTGCAAGGTCCCTGGGTGCTGCTGCACTACGCAGGCGCGAAGTACGTGGCCGGCGACAACCCCACGGTGGCCTACACCCAGCCCGCTGCAACCCAGGTTCGCGTGCAGGACGACGCCGGCAACCTGCTGGCGACCTCGGCGGCCACCGCCGTCACGGTGCTGTGATGGCCGGCGTCCGCCGCCTTCTGGCGGGCGCCCTGCTCGCCACCTCCGCGGCGGGCGTGGCCTTCGTCGGGCACCACGAGGGACTCAAGAAGACCGCGTACAGGGACCCGGTGGGCATCGTGACTGTGTGCTACGGGCACACGGCCACGGCCCGCCTGGGGCAGTCGTACTCCAAGGAGGCCTGTCAAGCCCTCCTCCAGAGTGATCTCCGTGCCGCCGAAGCGGCTGTGCGACGGCTCGTCAAGGTGCCGCTCTCGCAAGAGACATTCGACGCCCTGGTCAGCTTCGTGTTCAACGTGGGCGAGGGCAACTTCGCCCGCTCGACCCTTCTGCGCAAGCTCAACGCGGGCGACTACGTGGGCGCCTGCCGGGAGCTACCCAAGTGGACCCTGGCCCGAGGCCGGGAACTCCCGGGGCTGGTTACCCGCCGCAACGACGAAATGGCCCTGTGCCTGAAAGGACTCAAATGAGACCCGACCTGAAAAAGCACCTCATCGCGGGCGTCCTGCTGGGCGCCGCTGGTGCTGTGCACTCGTTCGAGATCGGCATCGCCCTCGCCACCATTGTGGGTTTCGGCAAGGAGCTGGTGTGGGACTACCTCCTCAAGCGTGGCACCCCTGATCGGGACGACGCGATCTACACCGCCGCCGGTGGCATCCTCGGCGCCAACCTCATCACCATCGGAGCCTACTTCCTGTGAAGCGCTTTGACCCTACGGCGGGCCGGCTGGCCCCCATCGCACCCCTGGTGCCCGCAGCGGGCGTAATCCCGGCCACGTCGAAGGGTCAAGCCACCAGCGAGCAGGCCTCCTCCGACACCATCGGGGCCGTCATTGCTGGCGGCACCCAAGACGGTATCCTGGCTGTCTACAACACCCTTCTGAGGGCTATCGACCTCACCAACTCGGACAAGGGCACTGTCGCGCGGGCTGCGCATGAGGCGGAACCCAACCCCCATCCGCAGTACGCTGCGCTTGCTGGGGCCTCTTTCACAGGCCCTGTCGAGGTTCCTGCGGGCAGCGCTGCTGCGCCCTCCTTGCTGACCGGCGGGGCTGGCCTGTACAGCCCGAGCGCGGGTGCCCTCGCCGCGGGGAGCGGTGGCCAGCAGGCTGTGCAGATCACCTCCGACCGCACCCTCATCGTGGGCCCGCAGGATACCCGCCTCCTGCCCACTGCCCTTGAGGTGGCCGGCATTGCCGCGTCGGTGCAGCAGTCATCCGATGTCGCAGGGGCTGGCCTCTCGATGTACAAGGCCCGCGCAGGGCTCTCCGCCGTGCAGGCCGGGGATGTGATCGGGCGGCTCCGCTTTCTCGGCAGGTCGGACACGGGTACGTGGTCCGAGGCCGTGTGGCTGCAGGTTAGCGCCACGGCTAGCCCCTCCGGCGGCAACGTCCGAGGCCTCCTGCGCATCGCCACACGAGACGCCACCGGCTTTGCCAACCGAGTCACCCTGTCAGAAGACGGGGCGGTGGGCATGGGCTCGGAGGCTACCGGCGGCATGGGCATCCGGATGTCCAAGACCCTTGTTGGTGCGTCGTTTACCCGAGGCATCTGGAGCAACCCCGCGGTGCCTGTCACCGCCGGTGACGTGACGGCTGTTGAGGCAACGGCCACCTTCGCCGCTACCGGCACCGGGCACGCCTTGAATCGCTACTGGGCGTTTGCTGCCAACAACATCGGCAACTCGGCTGGGAACACCGTCAACCAGCAGTACGGGTTCATCGCCAACGACCTGACCTCCGGCACCACGAACAACTACGGGTTCTTTGGCAACGTCTCCGCGGGGGCCGGCAAGTGGAACCTGTATATGCAGGGGTCTGCCCCGAACTTCCTCAGCGGGGATGTTGGCCTCGGTGTCTTCCCGACCATTGCACGATTGCAGATTTCGGGCAATGTCACGGGGGGAACTAACCGCGCCGGTATCTCGCTGGGCGGCGTCATCCAGCCAGATGTCACCGCCTCCTACAACTCCCTCAACTCTTTCCCCTCCCTGGGAGGAGGGGGCACGCTGGCGTCGTTGACGCACTTCAGTGCCTCTTTCAACTCCCTTGGGGGAGGTTCGCTGGGGGAGCAGGCCGGTTTCCGGGCAGCCTCCACCATGACGCAGGCAACCAACAACTACGGCTTTGTTGGCAGCCTATCGTCAGGTACTGGCCGCTGGAACCTGTACATGAACGGCAGTGCCCCGAACTTCCTGGCTGGCAGGTTGGGCATCAACGTGGACTCCCCTACTCAGCTGCTCGATGTGGACGGGAACACGGTGCGCGTGCGTACCTCCCGTACCCCCGCCTCGGCCACGGCCCCTGGCGACCAGGGAGACATCTGCTGGGACGCCAACTTCCTGTACGTTTGCGTCGCAACCAACACCTGGAGGCGAGTCGCCCACTCGACTTGGTAATCACATGAGACTTACCCTCGCCCTGGCTGCCCTCGTGGTGGCCCTGGGCGGGGGGCTTTTCGTCGTTTGGGAGTCCAAACGCGAGCAGGCCCTCCGCCACGAGTCCGAAAAAGCGGCTCTACTGTCCGCAGTTCAAACGCTCCAGAAGGCGCGCGAAGTCGATCAGGCTGTGTTGGCCCGTCTTCGCCAGAAAAACGCCTCCACGGCCCGAAAAGCGGCCTCCCTGAGCCTGTCTCTCGGCGCCGCCACCGCGCGCAACCGCGAGTGGGCCGCTCAACCCCTGCCCGAGGAGGTGAAACGTGTACTCGAAGCCGATTTTGGTGACCCTGGCGCTGCTTCTGGCGGGCTGCGGGAGCCTTCCGCACCCTGAAGTCCGTGTGCTGACTCCTCCCGAGGACCTGCTGAGGGACTGCCCATTCGCAGCGAGGCCGCTGGCGACCAACAAGGACCTCGCTGAGGCTTACCTGGAGGTCCGCAGTGTGCTGCAGCTCTGCAACAACGACAAGGCAGCCCTCCGGGAGTGGGCCAGGGAGGCTCGGACCCAAAAATAGGGTTGGCTACGCGAGGGGAGCCCTCCCCGAACTGCCCCCACCCGCTCCCCCGTGCGCCCCCTTCGCGCGACACACGCACGTCAACGCGGGCGGATCGCGGGCGGGCGCCCCCGTGGGCGACAACGCGCGAACGACGCGGGCGGTATCGCGGGATCACGCGACAACGCGCGACCATGAAAGCCCCGAAGGGGCCTAGAACCGCGGGCGGGCGGGCGGGCATCTGTCTGCTTCGTCCCTAGGTCCGGTCCCCATAGTAGCGGAGGGGGGAGCCCCTGGGGAGCCCGCCGGGGCGCCCGCCCTGGGCCCGCCAGCGCACCAGGGGAGCCCATGGCCCGGCACTGGGAGGGGAGCCCCTGGGGGCGCCACCAGGGAGCACCCTAGGGTTTACCCTATTGACACCCCGAATCGAACCATGAGACTATCCAGTCCGTCAGCCCCTGGTCAGTGCTGACGGACTAGTCCACCAGGGAGCCCTAGGGTTTACCCTATTGACACGGTCCTAGGCCCCGGGTTAGGATAGACGCCAGATTGTTGAGCTACAGGGTATGCCCTAGGGGCGCCCTGCCGGATAGAGCACGCACCTAGGACATGGCACCTACACCTATTGCCGTGGCTTACGCTAGGACCGCATGCTAGGCTGCAAGGCCTGCCGGCAGGGGGTTGACAGGGGCTAGGCTTTGTGGTAAGATAGTCGCCAACGCTGGATAAGGCCTTCGGGCAGTGGCCGGCGGGTTGACCGGGGGTTGACAAGCCCGGCCGATTGTGCTAAGATAGTCGCCACGCTGAGACAAGCATCCTGGCTTGCTTGGCTGTAGGTCGGTTCACGCCGATGGTTCCCGGGGTCACACCCGATGGTTCCCGACGTGGGCAGACTGCTCCAGGATGGCGTAAGGGCCTACCCCTAGGTGCGAAAGTGCCGAAGACCGCTTAGACCCGGTGCCTGAACTATGGAAAGGCCCGGCGAGTGCGAACCATAGGGGCTTAGTGTCCGGTGATTGATCCACAATCCGGCGGCTATGCTACAGTAACACCCAATTGTGGTTATCCCCTAGAGTGACAGTCTAGGGCTCAGGGTATGCTAGTATCACAGCAGCCCGCCGCGCCTCCGCTGACACCTTGCCTCATCGCATCCAGTCGGTTGTGCCGGTGGCGTGTGCTCTGCTAGTGTGCCCTGAGCCCTGCACTGTCGCAGGACACTGGAGTGCAACATCATGTCCGAGAACAAGACCACGGCCCTCGTGGTGAACGTGAACACCGAATACGCCATCAAGGTGGGTGCCAAGACCCGCATGGTGGCCGCCGAGACCCTGATGGTCAAGGGTGGTGTGGCCGCCCAGACGCTGCTGGCCGAGGTGGGCTTCGCTGCCGCCTACGCCAAGGCCCGCAACGGCAACTACCGTGCCGCCGTCGAGATCATGGGGTTCGGTGCCACCCCGGCGCAGATCAAGGCCACCCAGCCGCAGCCCAACGAGGCCGGCCACATCGTGTGGACCAAGGCCCGCGTGGCGATGCTGGCCGAGCTGATCCTGGAGCGCAAGCCCAAGGACCCGGCCAAGGGCTGGTCCAAGCAGGTGCTGAAGGGCCGCACCATGGCCCATCTGGTCTCCAAGCTGTTCAGCGACCCGCCGCAGGCCACGGAGACCCCGACGGACGCCGCCACGGACGCCGCCCCGGTGCCCGCCGAGTGCCACGCCCTGGAGGGCCTCGAAGACGCCCCGATGTAAGCCCGGGCCGCAAGGCCCTGGAGTGCAGCCCCTAGCCCTCTACGGAGGGCCTGGGAGTGCAGTCCGAAGAATGGTGCCCAACTATGATGGCGGGCCCCCTGCACGACAAGGACACGGCCAGCGCCCAGTGGGGCCGTGTACCGTGCTAGCTGGCGTAGCCCCTGCCGCATCGCAAGGTGCGGATGGGAGTGCGCCTTGCACTGCAACATGGAGAAGCCTGTGGAAGCCGGCCTCGTGATCCTGTACGTGGTCATCGGTGCGATGTACGCCGACGACTTCCTGTCCTACATGCGCCACCGCGACAAGCCCGCCGAGTTCTTCGGCAACCTGCTGGTGGCCCTTCTCATCCTCGCCCTGTGGCCGCTGATCTTCGCGGCCCAGGTCTACTCCCGGATCAAGCCGTGAGCTGGGCCGAGTATCTCCTGGTCCTCGCTTCCTGGGTGACGCAGCGCCCGCGTCACCACCAGAAGGTCGGGGGCCTATGGTTCTTCCGCCTGGGGCGCCTGGGTGGGAGCATCTACTGGGCAAAGGAGCCCAAGCGCCATGCGTAGATGAATGGGCTTGGGATGCGTCCATGTGCCCGCCCCAAGGACGTGCCCTCCGCGGCCGGTAGGTTAACCCGGCGTGCTGATCGACCAAGACCCGCTGTGCTTCGGCGCGTGAGCGGGCTGTTGCCGTGACTACAGGGCTGTCCGCCCTGTGAGTGTGCAGATGCTACCGTCATTGCGACGCTCTAGCGGACGCCACAATCCCGGAAGGGCCGTGCACTGGAGCGTGCCTGTACTGCGCAGTATCGCAGAGCCTGCCCCCGCCGGCTGATAAACGCGGGGGCCGTCCAGGGCTGCAGACCTGGGTACACGGCAGAAGGGGCGGGCAATAGGCTTCGCCTCGCGGGATGCGACATAGGACATGGCCGGTGAGAAGACTGCGGGCCCTTCAGGGCTGCCGAGCGTCAGGCTCACCCGTTGCATGGTGTCATAATCCGCCCCTTCTGCCGTGTGCAACAACGGAGGTGATCCGTGCTTACTGTCGAGTGCTTCAATAGCCCCGCCAAGCTGCGGGCCCTGCGTGCAGACTTCAACTCAACCCGCCACCCGCAGTACCTGGGCGGTGGCCTGTACTCCTACGTCTTCTGGCTCAACAGCGAGCTGGTGCTGAAGGTCGGATACAACGACCGGACCCGTGAGTACCTTGAGCTGTGTGCGGACTTCACGGCGGCGGGACACTTCCCCGCCAACACCCCGAGGGTGTTCGGCATCCGCTCTGTGGGCCAGCGCATGTACGCGGCCATCATGGAGCGATTGCAGTTCACCAGGACGCGAGCTGACAACACTTGGCCGCAGACGCCTCAGATGATCGAGGCAATGGCGATCAGTAGGCCGTCCGCTGATGGTGTGCTGCGCCGCATCGACTTCGGGCATGATGCCTGTGATGCCCACGGCGGCAACTGGATGTGGAGTTCCCGCCGCAAGGAATGGGTCCTGACCGACCCCTGCGCCGGCTCCTACGAGGGCCACGGCATCACGACCCCGCTGCCGAAGTCCCGCGAGGCCCAGTGGAAGACGCCCGCTCACAAGCGCCCGCTGTTCTGACCTCACCATGCACCCTCGCGGGTGCAGTCCAAAGCGTGCATCTGTGCGTTTTGGCCTGCAACCACATGGAGGTATCCATGCACACCCAAGCCCTCACGGGCCGCCCGCAGTCTGCCATCCTGGCCCGCGCCTTCTCGGCGGTGGCCCAGGCTCGGCTGGACCTCGAAGCCCTGGAGCAGTCCGGGGCGTCGCCCAGCGTCATCGACGCCGGCCGCATGGCCGTCCGCTGCGTCGAGCAGGGCGTGAGCCCGCCGGCGCATCTGCACCGGGTCCTCATGGACTACTGCCGCAAGCACCGGCAGCAGCAGAACCGATGGGGGCAGTGATCCTCAACATCGGGCTCGCCGGTCCCACCGCGGTGTCCTGGCAGCTCAACATGGGCATCGCCGCGCGAATCCTGCTACGGGCCTCGCCCTACGTGCCTGTTGGCATGTTCCTGGAGCCCAAGTCCGAGAGCGGCCCGGCAGAGCCCACGCTGGTGGCCCGCTTGGAGAACCACACGGGCATCCAAGTGGCACGCCTGTGCTTCGACATCTGCGAGCACACCTCGCAAGACTGCATCGCAGTCAAGGCTGAGGGCACGCCATTCGGCGTCGGTGCCCTTTTCGGGCCGCGGCCGGAGCAGTGGCTCCCGTTCAACGAGGCTTTCTTCATCAACTGGAGGTGATACATGGGACTTCGTCCTGAGTCTGTGGGCGGGCTTTACCCGCTGACGCCGGTACTCATCGGCAATGCGTGGTACGTCCTGAACTGCCACACGGGCCTCTACGCCGGCTGGGCGGGCTTCGCTGGGAACTACCCGCGGGTCTGGAACTCCGCGGGTGGCGCCATCGACTTCGCCTCCCGAGTGCTGAAGGGCTTGGATTCGGCCACCTACGAACTCGTGTGGGTGCCCGAGGAGCGTGTGCGGCCGGTGCCGAAGTCCGACACCCTTCACACGGCCGCGGCGAAGGAAGAAGCCATCCGCACCTGGGCGCCCATGCAGTTCGCCACCCACGGCTCCCGCCTGAAGGCAGTGGCCGACGCGGTGGGGCTCCCCGTGCCCAACAGCCCGCAGGACAATTACCGCCTGCTGCGTGCCGTCGAAGACCTGATCGGAGGTCGCATCCGCTGACGCCAGCCGCTTGGGCCCTACGGGCCCTTGCGGGTGCTGTTAGCACCCCGGGGGGGGGAAGCCTCGGATTCATCAACCTGAACTGGAGAGCACTACATGAGCATTGCCAAGCAGATCGCCGCCATCGACGCCAAGATCGCCGCCCTGAACGAGAAGCGCGCCGAGCTGGTCGAGAAGCAGGGCCGCGAGGTCAACGTGGACGCCTTCGTGCCCGGCGTGACCAAGCTGACCTTCACGGTGGGCAAGGACGACAAGAAGCGCACCCTGGAGGGCATCTTCCTGGGCGCCAAGCGCGCCGACAAGGGCGGCACGGTCGTCAAGGCCCAGGTGGGCAGCGGCGTGGACACCGAGATCATCGGCCTGTTCCCGAGCCAGATCGTCAGCGTGGCCTGACCACAGCGTGACTGCTGCCTAGTGTAGCCGGTAGGGCCCTGCGGGGCCCCTCCGAGTGCACTTTCGCACTGCCATCGAGTACCTACCATGGTCAAGAGCATCAAGTCCAAGTGTGGCCGCTTCGAGCTGCGCTTCCGCAACGGCCAGTGGGTGGCGTTCTGCTTCGCCACCTTCAAGCACGTCGACCGTTTCCCCCTGCTCAAGCAGGGTGTGGACAAGTTCAATTCCCTCGGCTACCTGTGAAAGGACCCACCATGATCGTCACCAAGACCTTCCCCGCCGCCCTGCTCAACGCCATCGTGCAGGCCCTGATGTCCCTGCAAGGCGCCGTCAACCGGGCGGCCGGCTCCGCCCAGGGCCGCCTCGACAAGGCAGCCGAAGTGGCCTTCAAGGCCGAGGCCCAGGTCATCGCCAACAAGCTGGAGCAGGAAAAGATCGCCGTGGCCACCCTCCGGGAGGCCCTGCGCCGCGCCGAGGATCGCCTCCTGGACTTGAAGGAGGAGACCCTGGACGCCGTGTGGGACGCCCACAGCAAGGCGCTGGTCCGCCAGAGCTTCTTGGCGGAATCTCCCGAGGTGCCCGCCTGGGTCTCCATCCTGGAGAACGAGCTGAACCCGCCCGAGGAATCCTCCACGCTGTGAACCGCAACCCGTTCAACGGGAGAGCGTACTACCACCACTACCCGGAGGCTGACCGCGCAGCGGCGGACCTCCGGGCCCTGATGAAGGAACGACATGCGAAACAAGCAGAAGGCGTGGCGCCTGGGTGCCATCGTGATGGGCCGCCGCGCCCGCTCCAACAAGGCAGCAGCAAGCATCGTGGGCAGCATCTTCCGGGAGCATCCCGGCAAGCTGCCGGCGACCCACGCGAAGCGTGAGGCCCTGATGGTCAAGCACCGCGAGCGCACCAAGTGCCCGTTCACCGGTGCCCTGTTGGCTCCCTGGACGGGCTACACGGCGCAGCAGGACCCGGCGGGCCCCTACCGCCCGCAGGCCCACCATGGGCGGAGCGGGCCCTGGGGCGAATGCTTCGTGCGCGCTCTGTGATGAAGACGGTCTTCCGTGCCCGGCTGAAGCCGGACGGCCCTCGGCTCCCGCCCTGGACAACCATTGGCGGCATCATGGAGGCTCGGCTGAGTGGCCGCGACCTCCATGTCACGCTCCAGGATGAGCAGACCTACATGGTCCTCAGTGCCGAAGGATGCCTGAACTCCTGGTACATACACGAAGCCGACCTCGACCTGTTCGAGTCCTGGGTGGAGTGGCCCGAGGGGGCTCAGCTGGTGGCCTCCACCTACACCGCCGAGCGTTTCCTGCCTGAGGCTGACTGATGGCAAGGGCGAAAGAAACCTTCGTCCCGGGAGTTTTCCTGGACCTGTGCCTGGACGTGACGAATAAGCACACCGTCGAGCTGCTTGCCTGGGAGAAGGAGGGGATCTTTGTGGTCTGGTAGCCGACTCTCCTACTACCCCTGGACCTCTGTGCACAGCGTCAGTACGCTATGACCCGCCTAGTCCGGGAGTCCTGGGTACAACATACCGAGGGGCTCCCGGACGGGCACTCAGTCCGCGTCGAGCACGACTGCGGGCCCGGCCGGGTCCTCAAGGTCTCAAGAGAAGGAGCACGATACCGTGCCTTTTGCTTCCGATGTGACTCATCAGATGGATTCGAGGTTGAAGAACCACTCGCCGTTCGGCTGGCACGACTGGCCGGGCTACGCGCCGCCGAGTCCGCAGTGCGAGTGGCAGCCTCAGTACCTGCCGGTTCCGGTGATCCCTCAACGTGGCCCCAGTACGCTGCGGCCTGGGTCTACCGTGCAGGTCTCGGGCGACAAGACGTCGGCCGAGTCGGGATCACGTACAACGAAGACCTAGACCGGGTCATCATACCAACCCCGTGCGGGCGCTTCTGGCAGGCCCGCGCAGTGCAACCTGGGCGTCAGCCCAAGTACCTAGCCCCAGGATTCAAGCCGCCCGACCTGCTTGCCTCCTGGGGCTCTTTCGTCGTTCCAACGCTGGTCGAGGACATGCTCAGCGCCATCAAGATCGGCAAGGTTGCCGAAGGCTGGGCTATTCTCGGCACCCACATAAGCCCGCACATGATCTCCACGATCTTGTCGCGCGGGCGCAGGTGCAACCTGTGGCTGGACCCCGACCGCGGCGGCGAAGCCGCGGTGGCCCGGTACATCCGCCCGCTACGTGCGCGCGGGGTCGAGGTGCGGATCATCCGCAGCCAGCATGACCCGAAGCTACACAGCCTGGACTACATCAAGGAGACTCTGCATGTGCCCGCTCTGCAAGGGTGACCACACCCTCAGCCAGTGCCCCCGCTGGAAGGTGGCACGGTTCCCGGTGCCGCCCGTTCCCCACAACCTTTGGACGGACCTCGACTGGATTCGATGGGCCGGCCTGGAGCCTGCCAAGTGAGCATTGACATCACCACCCTGCGCATCCTCAAGCACAGGGACAAGTACGAAAAGCTGATCCGTGGTGTCCCGGAGAAGGCGCTCGACCCGCATACCAGGTCCCTGCTGCGCTACTTCGGCAGGTACTTCCGCGAAATGGGCGACGTGCAGAAGATCGAGCACGCCCCGTTCATGCTGTGGTTCCGCATGGTCAACCCCAAGATGACCGCCGAGGGGTACTCCATCATCGAGGACGTGATGGAGCAGGCCCAGCAGGACGAGACCCCGGGTGTCGAGGCAGGGCTCATGGAGCGCCTCATCGCGGCCGAGGTGGCCGCCGAGACCGCCGAGTTCCTGCAGCAGTGGAACGAGGGCGCCGAGATCGACCTGTACCTGCGCTTCCGTGAGCTGATCGAGAGCTACGAGGCGCGGCTCGACCGCAAGGTCAAGAACCCCCAGGTGCTCGACCCCATCGAGGACCTCCTCAAGGCCGAGGAGGACGACACCGGCCTGCACTGGCGGATGAACTGCCTGAACGAGCACATCAAGCCGCTGCGACCCGGGGACTTCGTCGTGGTCGCCGCTCGCCCGGACAAGGGCAAGACCACGTTCATGGCGGACCAGCTCACCCACATGGCGGCCCAGGTCGACGGCCTGTACCCAGGGGAGAACCGCAGCATCCTGTGGTTCAACAACGAAGGGCCGGGCAATCGCATCGTGCTGCGTAACTTCCAGGCGGCGCTCAACGCCACCGTGGAGGACCTCGTCAAGCTGAGCAACACCCCGGCGGACCCGGACTTCGCCCACTACAAGACCATGGTGCGGCAGAAGTACGCGCAGGCCCTCGGTGGGCGCCCCGGTGTGCTGCGGGTCATGGACATCCACGGGTTCTGGAACCACGAGGTCGAGGACCTGATCGCCACCCACCGGCCGGCCGCGGTGGTGTTCGACATGATCGACAACATCAAGTTCGGCGGCGGCACAACCAACGGCGGGGAGCGTACCGATCAGCTCCTGGAGGCGATGTACCAGTGGGCACGCCTGATGGGCGTCAAGTACGACACGGCCGTACTCGCCACCTCGCAGATCAGCGCGGACGGCGACGGCCTGCAGTACCCGACTCTGCCCATGCTGAAGGACTCCAAGACAGGCAAGCAGGGGGCGGCCGATGTCATCATCACCATCGGCGCGGTCAACGACCCGGGGCTGGTCCGCAGTCGCTACATGGGCGTGACCAAGAACAAGAAGGTCCGCACCGGCAAGCCCATGTCCCCGACGAAGGAAGTGATCCTCGACGGGGACCGCGGCCGCTACGTGGAGGTGTCCTATGGGCAGTAAGTGGGGCCTCAAGTTCCAGCCGGGCGCCCTCTGGCTGGGCGCACACTACAGCCCGCGCAACCGCCGCTGGTGCATCAACCTGATCCCGATGGTGACGGTGTGGGTGTGCCTGCGGGGAGGGAAGACACCGTGATGAGCTTGCCGACGAGGTTCTACCGCACTGCGCCGGCCGTCTACATCAACGGCAAGCGCCACACTGGTAAGGTTGAGGTAGTGGACGACCCACTCCGCATCTGCACCGAGGTCTACATCACAACACCGCAGGAAGTCCTCCCCGAGGGGCTGGTCCTGCACAGCCTTGACGAGGTCATTCGCCTGTGGGCGAAGGAGAGCAAGTGAGCATCAACAAGGTATACGTCATCGGTTCCCTGCGGAACCCCAAGATCGCCAACGTGGCCGAGACCCTGCGCCAGCGCCTGGGTGTCGAGGTCTTCGATGACTGGCTGGCAGCCGGCCCCGAGGCGGACGACAAGTGGAAGGAGTACGAGGAGGCCCGCGGCCACTCCTACGAGGAAGCCCTCAAGGGCTACGCTGCCACCCACGTCTTCAACTTCGACAAGCTCCACCTGGACACCGCAGACGCGGCCGTCCTGGTGCTCCCGGCGGGCCGCTCGGCGCACCTGGAGGCGGGCTACATGGTGGGCCGGGGCAAGCCGGTCTACATCCTGCTGGACGAGGTGTCGGGCAGCATCCGCTGGGACGTGATGTACAAGTTCGTCACCGGCGTGCACCGCGACCTGGAGGACATCATCCAGGCGCTGCAGGATCAGCCTCGTGGTGAGCCGTTCCCGTACCCGACCTTTGGCGGGGGTGGTGTGCAGCCGTGCTACGGGCCTGCACTGGGCGCGGCAGGCAACTGGCGGGACATCGCTGCCCAGGACCTCATCACCGCGGAAATGGTGGGCACCAAGGAGGTCGTTGTGCAACCCCTGTGTGAGCTCATCCGATGAGCGACATCCGGTTCCGCATCTACATGGGCAACGGGGTGTGGGTACACTTTCCGGGCCAGTGGGAACATAAACACCACGACCACAGTCAGATCGAGGAGGTAGGCGAGAAGATCGCGTCAGTCCTCGGCGGCACCTACCAGGGTTGGGAGATTCCATGACCGTCATCAAGACTTGCCTGGGCCGGTACTTCGACCTCGCCAAGCCGCGCCGGCAGGAGTACCCCATCGAGGAGATCGCGTGGCACCTCGCACACATCGCCCGGTTCACCGGCGCTGCGGAGGTGCCGGTGAGTGTGGCCTACCACAGCGTGCGGGTGAGCAACATCGTGCCCCCGCAGTACGCGCTAGCGGCACTGCTGCACGACGCCGAGGAGGCCTACTACGGGGACATCAGCAGCCCGGCCAAGAAGCTGGTGGGCGCGAAGTACCTGCGGCTGGCCGAGGAGGCTCGACTGTGCGCCCTGGAGCAGAACGGGGTTCCCCAGGAGCTTTGGGAGCTAGCCGCCAAGTCTGTGCACGAAGCTGACGCCCGGCAGCTTCGCATCGAGGTCATGTTCTTCACCCACCAGGAGAAGTACCAGCACCCCATGGGCTTCCCCTTCGAGGCTGAATACTGGACCAAGGCGTACTGGGGCAAGAAGCGAGACGCTCGGCGCCGACACCCGGGACTCTACGGCCAGGGTGCAGCGGAATACTTCATGGCTCGCTACTACGAGCTGATCGGAAGCTCCCCCACCAGAGAAGACATGGAGGACTGATGACCCACGCACTACCCAAGTACCGCGTCTGGGACGTGGAGACCACCACCTACGAGCTGATGAAGCGCAAGGCCAGCCCGTTCGACACGCGGAACTGGGTGGTGACCCATGCCTGGAAGCGCTACGACGAGACCTCCGTGACCGAGGAGCGTTTCGGCAATGAGCGCCCGCCGCAGGGATGGTTCGTGAAGCTGCTCCAGGGCATCACCCTGCTGGTCGGCTTCAACATCAAGTTCGACCTGTTGCACGCCATCTACGCCGACAGGGAGAACCTCGAAGCCTGGATGAGCTTCGTCTCCCGCGGCGGCATGGTCTGGGACTGTCAGCTTGCGGAGTACCTGCTCAACGGCATGAGTCAGCGTGACCACATGCTGAGCCTGGACGAGGTGTCGGTGCGCTACGGTGGCGAGACCAAGGTGGACGAGGTCAAGGTACTCTGGGCCGCCGGTGTCCAGACCAACGACATCGAACCCGCGCTGCTGACGCGCTACCTGTGCGGCGGCCCCGACGAGAACGGGCACTTCGCCAAGGGCGACATCGAGAACACCGAGGTTGTCTTCCTGGGGCAGCTCCAGCGCGCCCGGGAGGCCGATCAGGTCAACTCGATCATGCTCAACATGGGTGCGCTGATCTCCACCACGGAGAAGGAGCGCAACGGCATGTTCGTGGACACCGCCATGGGCCACGAGCAAGCCGCCGAACTCCGGGAGGAGATCACGGGGCTCACCGCCAAGCTGGCGACCTACCTGCCGGACAACCTCCCGTTCGACTTCAACTGGGGCTCACGCTACCACAAGTCGGCGCTGATCTTCGGCGGCCGGATCAAGTACCCCAAGCGGGAGTACCTGCTGGGACGGGACTACGGCAGCACCCCGGCGGGAGAGTACCTGTTCCCCGAGGACTTCGCCAGCCAAGAGGACTTCTTCTCGTTCCGGGCCTACGCCAACAAGACCGAGAAGCACTACGTCCTCACCGACGGCACTACCACCCCTACCCCGCCGAATGGGTACATCGAGGGAGGGGACGCCCGCTACGCCAAGTTCGCCACAGGCAAGAACGCGGGTACGTACAAGACCAAGAACGTGACCGTCGCGGACTACGACAAGCCCAAGTCCCGGATGGGTGAGGACTACTTCACGTTCGAGGGGTTCGCGCCGCCGCAGAAGAAGTGGGCCACGAGCGAGCCCGGGGTGTACTCTGTCACCGACGAGGTGATCGAGGAGCTGGGCGTCCTGCACAATGTGCCGTTCCTGAAGGACCTCGCCCGGCTGACCAAGCTGTCCAAGGACCTGGGAACCTACTACATCGCCACCGACGCGCAGGGGCGACAGAAGGGCATGCTGTCCCTGGTGGGCCCGGACGGCATCATCCACCACAAGATCAACCAGACCTCCACGGTCACGGGACGTTTCAGCTCCAGCGACCCCAACCTGCAGAACGTCCCGAAGGGCAACAACTCGAAGGTCAAGTCGGTCTTCGTGTCGCGCTTCGGGCCTGACGGTAAGATCATCCAGTCGGACTTCACCGCCCTGGAGGTCTACATCCAGGCCATCCTGACGGGATGCAAGCAGCTCATCGACGACCTTCTGGCGGGTCTCGACATGCACGTCAAGCGGCTGGCCACCAAGGAGGGGATCAGCTACGAGGAGTGCTTCAAGCTCTGCAAGGGCTACACCCTGGAGGACGGTACGAAGGTGCCGCCCGAGAAGGAGTGGGACTACAAGCGCACCGGTGCCAAGGTCTTCAGCTTCCAGCGTGCCTACGGGGCAGGCGCTGCCAAGATCGCAGCCTCCACCGGCATGCCCATCGAGGACGTGACCGCCCTGATCGAGGCCGAGGACCTGATGTACCCGGAGATCGGGCAGTTCTACGAGAAGCTGGCCGCGACCCTGAAGGCTACCCGCAAGCCCATCGGGCGGGTCATCCCGCACCCCGAGGTCCGGGGCGTCATGTGCCACATCGGGGAAGGCGTGTACCGTACCCCCGACAACAAGCTGTACCTGTACACCGAGCACCCTGCCCCGGAGTTCGCCGTCAAGCGCGGCGAGTTCCAGAACTTCAGCCCGACCGAGATCAAGAACTACGTGGTCCAGGGGGAGGGTGGAGAGTGGGCCAAGGCGGCAGACTACATCGCAACCCGCGAGTTCTACCGCCGCAAGAACTTCGACCACCGCGCACTCCTGGTCAACCAAGTGCACGACGCCCAGTACGCCGACGCCGCTGCGGAGGTTGCCTTCGAGGCCGCCGCCCTGCTGCACGCCAGCATGGAAGCCGCCTCTGACTACATGGAGTGGCGCTTCGACTGGCCCATCCCTGTTCCTGTGCCGAGCGACACCACCTGGGGCCGCTCGATGATGGAAGAAGAACCCATCCCCGGAGTCCGGGACCGCGCGGCGGAGCTTCGTCTCGACATTCGCCGCCTGCAGATGGGTGGTTATACCCCGAGCTTTGTTCACTAAGGAGAACACATGACCTTCGATTTCAGCAAGCTGGACGCAGACCTGGGCGCCAAGGGCGTCGACCTTTCGCAGGCCAAGGCCGGCGGTGACTTCGAGCGCGAGGTTGCCGCGGCCGGCCCGTGCCGCCTGCGCTTCGTCGGCTACATCGAGACCGGCGAGCACATGGACGAGTACCAGGGCAAGCCCAAGAAGGTGAACCGCGCCTACCTCACCTTCGAGGTGAGCGGCCCGAAGCATCCGCCGATCAAGCTGCAGGACGGCACCGAGGTCCCGCACCTCATCACCTTCGACCTCAGCATCAGCCAGAGCGAGAAGGCGCACTACTTCAAGCTGTTCAACCGCATGAACCACGAGGGAACCGCCAAGCACTTCGTGGGCCTGCTGGGCCGCCCCTACAAGGGCACCATCATCCACAAGCCCGGCAAGCGTCAGGGCAAGGACGTGGTCTACGTCGAGCTGTACGACAAGGCCGCGGGCTCCTTCACCATCATGCCGCCGCTGTACGACGACCCCGAGACGGGCGAGATCAAGCCGCTGCAGGTGGCACCGGCCAAGACGCCGCTCAAGTGCTTCGTCTGGAGCGTGGCCGACAAGGCCATGTGGGACAGCATCTTCATCGACGGTGAGTGGCCCGCCCGCAAGGACGCCCAGGGCAACGTCACCTCCCCGGCGCGCTCGAAGAACCGCTACCAGAACGAGATCAGGTCCGCCCTGAACTTCGCGGGCTCCCCGGCCCAGCTCGTGAGCGGCGCGCAGCCGCTGAACATCGACCTGAGCCCGGAGACCCCGGAGCGCCTCAGCCAGCCTGCCGGCACCCCGCCGCAGCAGCGCATGGCGGGCCGCAAGCCGGACGCCCTGGACTGCATGGACGACATCCCCTTCTGATGGACCTCGCCGACTCCATCCGTAAGGTGGAGGAGTCGAGCCAGCTTGCCAACGCCAGCCTTCCGCCCATCCCCGGGCGGATGCTGCTGGTGGACGGCGACGGGCTGGCCTACTCCTGTGCCGGTAGCGACGACACGGACCCCGGGCAGGCTCGCATCAACGTCCTCACGAAGATCGAGGCGGCGATGCGAGCGGGGCGCTGCGAGCGGGCGTGTATCCTCCTCACCATGCCGGGTAGCCACAAGGGCCACCGCTTCGCGGTTGCCACGGTGAAGGCTTACCAGGGCCAGCGCAGCAGCGGCAGGCGCCCCAAGAACTGGGCTTACCTGCGCAACCTGCTGGAGAACAGCAAGCTGCCCTACCCCATCGTCCGCACGTACACCGCCGAGGCTGACGACCTGTTCGGCCGCGCTGGAAAGTCCCTGGGCTGGGACAACGTGGTCATCCTGACCGAGGACAAGGACATGCAGATGGTGCCTGGGCATCACCTGTCGTGGCGCGACCTCAACTACGTCTGGGTGCCCGAGGACGCCTGGGAGATCAACGCCCACGGCAAGGTGTTCGGCCGCAAGTGGTTCTGGCTGCAGATGCTCCAGGGCGACACTGCCGACAACGTGCCGGGCCTGCCTGGCTTCTTCGACGCGAAGGGCGCGTTCAAGCCCGTGGGCCCCAAGACGGCCGAGAAGTTCCTGGCGGACTGCAAGGACGAGTTCGAGGCGCGGGCCACTGTCCTCGGCCTGTACCGCAACACCTACGACGACAAGGCCGGCGAGCACCTCGCAGAGCAGGCCGTGCTCCTGTGGATGCGCCGCGATGCGTACTCCTCGTGGATGGATGTGTTCCGCCCAGGGCACCCTCTCGACGGGTGGGCCCTCGATCCAGCCTTCCAGGAGATCGCTCGCCGGGTCGAGGAAGCAGACAAGCTCAACATCGGAGTGACCGTATGTCCACCGTGCCCCGAAAGCTGAAGTACAGCGAGGTGGCGGTCGTCCGGGAGCAGCTATTGCTGGCCCAGGGCGGTCGCTGCAAGCTGTCCGGTATGCCGATCTCGTCCGGCGAAGCGGTACTCGACCACTGCCACACGACCGGGCAGGTCCGCGGCGTGCTGCACCGCGGGGTCAACTCGATGCTGGGGAAGATCGAGAACCACCGACGCATCGCTGGTCTGAGCAAGGACACCGACCTCTCCAAGATGCTGGCCGGGGTGGTGTACTACCTCTCCCGCAAGGAGGCGTACCCTGCCCTGATCTACCCCACCCACAAGACGGCCGATGAGAAGCGCATCGCCCGTAACGCCAAGGCGCGCAAGCGACGGGCGACTGCCAAGGAGAACGAATGATTCGAGTCAACCGGAGCGTGATGGCGCAGGCCCTCCAGGAGGGTCAGCCGATCTCATCCTGCACCGAGCGTGCTGTCGGCAAGACGACTGGGGCCATTCTGCTGGCCCTCGGGGAAAGCTACAAGCAACCCGGAAAGAGAGTGTGCATCCCGGACCCGGACATGGAGACAGTCCATCAGCGGCTGTACGTCAGATACCTTGCCGAGGACATCTTGCGTAAGCTCAACTTGACCAGCATCCGGGTCACGTTGCACGGCCTGGATGTGTGCATCGAAAACAACTTCAGCGAGGTGCTCGTCAAGTGACCCAACCCAAGATCAAGACCCTCGACATCGAGACCAGCCCCCTGGAGTCCTACACCTGGGGCCTGTGGAACGTCAACGTGGGCGTGCCACAGATCAAGACCGAGTGGTCGATCCTGTCGTTCGCAGCCAAGGACCTGGGCCGCAAGCGAGTCCGCTACATGGACGCCGGCGGTCGGGGCACGTCCAAGGTCCGCGACGACTACCACCTCCTCGAAGCCCTCTGGCAGGAACTCCACGAGGCGGACATCGTGGTGGCCCAGAACGGCAAGCGCTTCGACGTGCGCAAGATCAACGCCCGCCTGATCCAGCACGGCTTCACCCCGTACTCGCCCATCAAGGTGGTGGACACCAAGGTCGAGGCGCAGAAGGTGGCGATGTTCACGTCGAACCGCCTGGAGTGGTTGTCGAAGCACCTGACCAAGACCGAGAAGTCCAAGCACGGCAAGTTCCCCGGCTTCGAGCTGTGGGTCCAGTGCCTCGCGGACAACCCGGCGGCCTGGGCGGAAATGAAGCGGTACAACATCCCGGACGTGGTCTCCACCGAGGAGCTGTACCTGCGCCTGCGCCCCTGGATCGTTGGTCACCCCAACCTCGCGGTCTACAACGCGGCGGGTGAGGTGACCCAGTGCCCGAAGTGCGGAAGCAGTGACATCCACCGCGAGGGCGAGTGGCACACCCAGGTCAACACCTACCCGCGCTTCCTCTGCGGCGGCTGCGGCGGGTGGTCGCGCGGTCGCTACACCACCACGAGCACGGAGCGGCGCAAGCTGCTGCTGGTGAACTGATGCTTGTCAACGGCATCAAGCTGCGGGCAGTGCCCGAGGAGGCTCCGCGGTCATGTCTCGGATGCGTGGTTCGCACCGACGAGGCTCTGGCCAAAGAGTGTGTTCGCAGCCACTGGGCGGAGAGTTGCTTGGAAGCGCGCACCATCTACATCAAGGACGAGACCGTGACGCAAGAACTGGACCCCACTGGGCGCGCCGCCCACTCCCCCGGCGCCAAGCTGGACGCTGGCAAGAACCGCCTGGGCCTCGTGATCGGCGGCTTCACCCGTGCCCTGCAGGAGGTCGGCAAGGTCGGCACCTTCGGGGCCAACAAGTACACCGACAACGGCTGGGTGACGGTGCCCAACGGGCAGGCCCGCTACACGGACGCCATGTTCCGACACCTCCTCAAGGAGGCCGAGGGTGAGACAAACGACCCGGACAGCAAGCTGAAGCACGCTGCCCACGCCGCCTGGAACGCCCTGGCCCGACTGGAACTGGCGCTGATCGAGGAGGCCAATGCGAAGCGGTGAACACCCCCAGGCGCTGACCCTGTCCCTCCTCATCCACGCCGAGGGCCTGCGGGTCGCCGGTGCGGACTTCGAGGACGGCATCCACACGGTCATCGACAAGTACCTCACGGAGCGGGACTTCAGCGACGAGCGCAAGGCGGATCTGTACGCCCTGCTGGTGGAGAAGCTGAAGCCCAACATGCTCCACTCCCAGATGCGCGAGGTGTGCGATGCCTGCCTCAAGCTGAACGCCACCCACTGGAGCTTCAAGCATGGCCGGTGAGCTGATCCTGAAGGCGGTCGAGTTCGACAAGACCTCGGCTGCCCTCCGAAAGCAGTACAAGGACGAGGACGCCCTGTTCAAGGCAGGGTGGGATGCCCAGCCCAAGTACGATGGGGTCTTCGGCATGGCCTGCATCCACGAGGAGCTGATGCTGAGTCGCCTGCTGAGTCGCACCGGGGAGGACTACACGCTCCAATGCCAGCACATCATTCAGGTCCTGTGGTCCCGCCTCATGCGGGTGCGAGGCACCGGCTGGCACGGGGCGGTGGTCCTGGGGGAGGTGTGGCACCCCGAGCTGCCTCAGCGCACGATCTCAGGTGACTTCCGCCGACGCAAGCCCGCGCCGCATCTGGTCTTCATGGCGAACGACCTGTTGCCCATGGCGGAGGACGGTATGGCGGCCGAGACCAGCCGCAGCTACTACGACCGCTACGAGGACCTGTACGCTACCTTCGGGGCCTACGGTACTCCGACCGTGCGGGTGGTGCAGCCCGCCGTGATCAGCCGAGACGCTGAGCGCACGATCATGTCTGACGCCCGTGCCTACGTCAAGCGCGGCGGCTACGATGGCCTGATCCTCCGCGACCCGCGGGCCGGTTACCGCCGAGGTCTCGCCAAGAACGGTGAGATCGTCAAGGTCAAGCCGAGCCTCACCCTGGACCTCCGCGTGGTCGGCATCGAGGAGGGCCTCGGCAAGCACGCCGGCCGTCTGGGTTCGGTCACGGTGGAGTACCGTGGCGTGCAGACCAAGGTGGGAACGGGCTTCACGGACTCCGACCGGGTCGCCTACTGGCCGGACGGCAAGGGCATCCTGGGCCAGATCGTGGAGGTCGAGGCGATGGGCCTGACGGATGCTGGCGCCCTCCGGGAGCCCCGCTTCAAGGGCGTGAGGTACGACAAGACCGAGCCCGACGCATGACGGACTACCTCCTCACCAAGCTGGCTGAGGAGGCAGGGGAGCTGGTGGTGGCGGCACTGAAGCATCGCCTCCACCGCTCCGCGAAGACTCGCCGGGAACTCCGCAAGGAGGCCGGCGACGTACTCGCACTCCTGGGCATGCTCGTCAAGGACGGCGAGGTCGATCAGGCTTCGCTTCACAAGTCAACCCAGCGCCGGGCGACGCGCGAACGCAAGAGGTGCAAGAACCGATGACGCTACTCACCCAGGTCCAGATCGAGCAGCAGATGCGCGAGCAGGGCCGGGACCGCATCCTGGCGATGATCCAGACTGCCGAGGAGAAGGGCCGCGCCGCCACGGCCCCCTACGCCCAGCGCGTCTTCCGTCAGTACGTGCTGCCCCTGTCCGCGGCCATCCGCGAGGACATCCTGGCAGAGAAGGCAGGCCCACACAAGGCCCACGCCAAGCTGCTCATGGAACTCGACATCGACTCCGTGGCATTCCTCACCGTGCGCCACGTCCTCAACTCCTGCCTTGCCAGCCCTCAGTATCATCGCCAGCTGGGCTACAGCATCGGCAGAACCATCCACCGCGAGCTTGTCCTGGCCCAGATCAAGGACGAGCTGCCTGACCTCTACCACACGCTCGCTCGGGACTTCTCTCGTCGCATGAGTCAAGATGAGCGCCACCGTCTGACGGTGTTCAAGATGCAGGCCAAGAAGGCCGGCCTGGAGGTCGGGGAGTGGACCATCGGCAGCCGCGATCAGGTCGGGTTGTACATGATCCACATGCTGGTCGAGATCGGCATGATCGACCTGGGCCCCATCATGTCCGACCCGCACACGCACAAGCGGGAGTACCGGGACGTGCACCTCACCGATGACGCCCTTCGCATCCTGGACGAGGTCCGCGGGTACATGGCCGAGACGATGCCCAGCTACGGGCCATGCGTCGAGCCGCCGCTGCCCTGGGAGTCGATGGTGGGCGGCGGCTTCCACACGCCGGACATGCGCCGCATCCATCGCACCCTGGTTAAGGCCAGCGCCACGGCGCGCCCGTGGGTCTTGAAGCACAGCCCGCCCAAGTTTCTGGCCGCCGTAAACGCCCTACAAGCCACGGCGTGGCGCGTCAATGGGGGTGTGCTCCAGGTGGTCCAAGAACTCGCCTCCAGGGGCCTCTACGCGGGCGAGGTGACCTCCCCCGCGGCCCCCGAAAAGCCCGCCCGGCCGGCGTGGATGGACGCCGTGGGGCCGGACGGCATGAGCCCCGAGCAGCAGGCCGAGCTGAAGACCTGGAAGGCCGCCATGGTCGAGTGGTACGAGGCGCGCAAGCTGCACACCGGCAAGTACGGGCGCTTCTACACAGCTACCCGGCAGGCCGTTATGTTCAATGACTACCCGGCCCTGCACTTCGTCTACTTCGCGGACTCCCGGGGCCGGCTGTACCCGATGACCTACGGCATGAGCCCGCAGGGCAGCGACCTGCAGAAAGCCCTGCTGGAGTTCTCCCGCGGCATGCCACTGCACAGTGACTCCGCGATCAAGTGGTTCCTGATCCAGGGCGCCAACAAGTGGGGCTACGACAAGGCCACCTTGGAGGAGCGCGAGCAGTGGGTTCGGGAGCGTATGCCTCAGCTGCTCGCCATGGCACAGGACCCCGTGGGTAACCGCGAGTGGCTGCAGGCCGACAAGCCCCTGCAGTTCCTGGCATGGCTGCTGGAGCTTTCCGCATGGCGCAAGGACCCGGAGGGCTTCCTGTCCCGCATCCCGATCAGCATGGACGGCTCCTGCAACGGGCTTCAGAACTTCTCGGCCATGCTCCGGGACGAGATCGGCGGGCGGGCCACCAACCTGACCGACAACGCCACCATGCAGGACATCTACATGGAGGTTGCGCGGGCCGCCGAGCGGCGCCTGCCGGCTGTGCAGACCGAGCACACCGACCTCCTGCAGAAGTGGGTGGCCCGCGGGATCGAGCGCGGGTTGGTCAAGCGCTCCGTCATGACGACGCCCTACGGCGTGACCTACAGGTCGGCGGCCAAGTACGTCATCACGGACTACCTCGCCGGAGGGGCGGCGCCTGAGTTCGAGCGCAAGGACTGGCCGCGGGCTTCCGAGGTTGTCATGACAGCGGTGTGGGCCGCGATTGGCGACGTGGTGGTCAAGGCGCGGGAGGCCATGGACTGGCTCAAGAAGGTCGGCAACCAGCTCGCGGAGCAGGCCAAGACCAACCCAGACCCGTTCCTGGCCTGGACTACACCCAGCGGGTTCCCTGCCTCGCAGGCGTACTTCGAGCTGCAGGTTCACCGCATCCGGACGCTGCTCCACGGCGCCGCCCGCATCCGGGTTGTCAGCGAGACGGACGACCCGGACATCCGCCGGCACGCCCAGAGCTTCGCCCCGAACTTCGTCCACAGCATGGACGCCTCGCACCTGCACTTCGTGGCGGCCCGCTGCGCGGCGGAGGGTATCGAGGACCTCGCCATGATCCACGACGACTATGGCACCCACGCGGCCAACGCCGAGCGGCTGTACCACATCATCCGCGAGGAGTTCGTCAGCATGTACGAGAACCACGACCCCATCGAAGACATCGCCCGGCAAGCGCCCCTGGTGCCAGGTAAGCCCACCAAAGGCACTCTCGACCTGTCCGGGGTTCTGCGGTCCAAGTTCTTCTTCTCTTGATACGGTCCCTATAGTAGACCAAGGAGCACCTATGAGTGAACCCAAGAAAGTCGTGGAGGTGGTGAGACTCTCCCCGCAACAATATGAGGCCCTGGAGAAGTCCCTTCCGGGGCCCCTGGCACAGCCCAATGCAGCCGAGCACTATGTCGGTATGCTCTTGGGGATTCAATTCGTCCTGCAGAAACTTCGGCAGGGCTTTACCGTGGGGTAAACTATGCCTGTTGGATTGACCTTGAACGGGGTGGCGTTCGCCAACTCCGGGGTGTCTGGGTTCACCCCCGGGATGCGAGTGATCGCCACCGTGAGCCTTGTGGTGTCAGACGCGATCATCGCGGAGATTGACGCCAAGAAGGGCGCAGAGCACATCGCCAACATCACACCCACTTCGGTCTCGTTCAAGACGAGCAAGGGGGTAGTCCTTGCCGGTGCCACACCCACCCTCATCACGGTCAAGTTCCACAGCCTGCAGCGAGGCAGCCCCACGCTCGGCAGACTGGTCAGCATCAACCTGCCCAGTGTGCACTACTTCGGGACGGCCTACTGCACGGCGTTCGGTGTGGTGGGTGCTAGCGTGTCAGACGCGGGAGGGGCCCTCGGCACAGCGCCGGGGGACTCCAACTGGGCACAAGTCCAGTTGCGCCTCGTAGGGGCTGGCGCGGATGGCAGCACTGTCATCACAGACAGCAGCTCGTTCAATCGCACGCCCATCGCAGGCTACGCCGCCTCGGTATCCGACGACGTTCAGCTGTTCGGCGCGAACACACTGCGACTGCCTGCGGGTTTCCAGCTGGCGTACACGAGCAACGCTTGGCACAACCTTAACGATGGCGACTGGACCATCGACGTATGGGCCTACGAACTGACGGGCGGAGGCGGCAGCCTGATGTCCCGTAGGGCGGGAGGTACGTCTCGGGGATGGGCCTGGACGCGCAGCGGACTGAGGGCCCACATCAATGGGGTATGGAGTGACACCCAGATGACCTGGGCAGCGCCCCCGGTGAACGAGTGGCACCTGTACTCGCTTGTGCGGGCGGGTTCGGCACTGTACGCTTTTGTGGACGGGGTATTGGTGGCCACCAAAACTGGCGTCACCAGCATGGACGACCAGTCCCTGGCACTAGTCATCGGACAGAGTGACAACGCCTCTGAAAACCGCTTCAACGGTTACCTGTCCAATGTGCGTTGGACCAAAGGGGTGGCCCGGTACACGGGCAACTTCCCCGTGCCGACAACGGGTTGGCCCGACGACACGCCTGTCGTGGTTGTCCCGCCGTCCACTCCGGACGCTGGGGGCCTGCTTGGCCGGTACTACAACAACACCGACCTCGTCGGTTTGCCGGCCTACTTCGCCAAGGAGGTGCCCGCCTTCGCTGGTCGCTGGGGCGACCCGGAAGTGCGACCAGGGGTCAGTGAGTCGGTCGGCGGGTTCTTCTCTGCCCGTTGGACTGGATTCATCCGACCGCCATCTACAGGCAAGTGGCAGCTCATCTTGGAGTCCGACGACGGTGGCAACGTCTGGTTCCAAGGCCTCCAGGCCATCAACGCCTACGGGGCCGCTGCCGGGGCACGGGCCACCGGGTGGCTCGACATGGAAGCTGGGACCGACTACTCGATCTGGGTCGAGTACGTCAACAACGCCGGTCCAGGGTACTCCATAAGTCTGCGGTGGCGCAAGCAGCAGCCTGACGGCACACCGGGGCCCGAGGAAGTTATCCCCGGTAGTGCGATGTCCGCGTCTCTCCCCACCGAGCCGGCGAAAGAAGTGAAGCTGGCTACGCGCCACTTCGTCACCAACGTCAACCGCTACTAAGGAGGAACCATGCTCGCAGCCGCTGCATTGGTAGGCACGAACCTCGGCGTGCAACTATTCGAGGGGAGCCGCGCCAGCAAAGCGGCGAGGGCGGCTGCAGAGCAGCGCAAGCGTGAGCTGGCTGTGGATGCAGATCGCCAGAGCAAGGCCCTGCTCGCCGAGGCCGAAGCCATCAACGCTTCCCGGTTGTTGGCCTTCGAGCGGGATGCTCTCTCGCAGGAGGCCGCGCGCCGCGCCGAGCAAGACGCGCGTGAGGCGCGGGGCCCGGCCCTCAGCCTGAGTCGGGACGAGGCGTTCACCCGTGCCGCCCGCACCCGCCGCCGGCAGTCCTTCTTCTCACAAGGAGCCCCCGCACTGTGATGACGCCCGCCCAATTCTGGGAGAAGCGGAAGGCTCTCCGGTCCCAGCTCGAAAGCCGCTGGGAACGGCTGGCCCAGTTGACTCTCCCCTACCTGTACACACCCAACGGTGTGGACGCAGACCGAGACGGGGCTGCCCGAGATTGGCAGTCCCTCGGTGCCACCAGCGTGAACCACCTCAGCACCCGACTGATGCTCACGCTGTTCAACCCTGCGCGCCCGTTCCTGCGGCTGGACCCCACCCCGGAAATGCAGGCGACGGCCGCGGAGGCGGGGATGCCCCTGTCTACCCTCAAGGCCGCCCTGGTCGAGGCCGAAATGGCCGCCGTCAAGCGCATGGACCAGCAGGCCCTCCGTCCCAAGCTGTTCGAGATCCTCAAGCACCTGATCGTGCTGGGCAACGCAATCATGCACCTGGACGACGACAGCGAGGAGCTTCGAGCGATTTCCGTCAAGCACTACGTGATGCAACGGACGATCACGGGTAAGGTCCTGCGGGTCGTCATCCGCGAGGAGGTCCTGTACGAGGAGCTGGAAGAAGGCGTGCGGGAGCGCGAGGGCATCGCGCTGCTCCAGAAGAAGGAGGGCGACAAGGTCTCCTTCTACATCGACATCCAGAGAGACGGCGGCAAGTTCTACGTGTCCCAGCACGTCGAGAGCACGCATCTGGTCGAGTTCGACAAGACCTACTCGGAGGACAAGTGCCCCTACCGGGTACTCACCTGGAACCTTCCTGACGAGGCGGACTACGGTATCGGCCTCGTGGGCGAGGTGCAGGGTGACCTGGACGCGCTGAGCACCCTGAGTCAGGCGATGATCGAGGGCGCCGTCCTGGCCTCGCAGTACCGCTGGCTCGTCAACCCAGGGGGCGTGACTAAGCCCGAGGACTTCGAGCGCAGCAAGAACGGGCAGGCGATCCCCGGCATGGAGGGAGATGTCACCCTCCTGCAGGCCGCTGCTGAGGTGTCCGGGGCGATCACGACGCAGGAGAAGATCGCCGCGGGATACATCAACCGCCTGGGAAGGACGTTCCTCCTGGGGTCAGCCGTCACGCGGGATGCCGAGCGCGTCACCGCCGAGGAGATTCGACTCCTGGCGGCCGAGCAGGAGGCCGGTCTGGGCGGGGCGTACAGCCGTCTGGCGGTGGACATGCAGAAGCCCTTGGGCCTCTGGCTGCTCCAGTTGGTCAAGGTCGTGGTCAACGAGCGGGAGGTCACTCCCAGCGTGGTCACTGGCCTGGACGCCCTGTCCCGCAACGGCGAGGTTGAGGCCCTGGGCCGCTTCCTCGACAAGGTGATGAAGGTGGCCTCGATGCCCCCTGAGGTGCTGGAGTGGCTGCAGATCGACGCCATCTTCACGGACCTCGGCAACGGCGAGGGCGTCAAGGCGTCGAACTACGTCAAGACCCTCGCAACCGTCCGCCAGGAGCGCGCCGACCGACGCGCTGCCGAAGTGGCCCAGGCCACCGCCACCGCTGCGGGCGAGAACGCAGCCACCAACCAAGGAGCACAGCCTCAATGAAGACCGAGAACCAGCAGACCGAAGGTCAACCCAACGCCGCCGAGAACAAGCCTGACGAGGGCGTACAGAGCCAAGCGCCGGCCAAGGTCGAGCTGAACATCCCGGCCCCTGCCGCCGAAGCGGAGGAGAGCACGGGCGACGCCCGCAAGGACGTGGCCCTGGGCTGGCTCAAGCAGGCCGGGGTGGCACGCAACAGCCCGGCCGTCAAGCACGCCATCGACACCGGCGACTTCTCGCTCCTGGAGAGCGTGCTCAAGGAGAAGGGTGCGGCGGGCTTCGAGCCCTACGTGCAACTCCTCCAGGACGCCCGCAAGGACGAGGTGACCAAGGCCGAGACCGCCAAGTCCGAGGCCAAGTCCGCGATCCTCAAGGTGTTCGACACCGAGGCTGCCTGGGACGAGGCCCGCGCCTGGGTTGGTGCCAACGCCGACGAGAACGAGCGCCGGGTCCTGTCTGGCATGCTCACGGGCGGCGACCCCACGGCGGCACGCATCGCGGCACGCTTCATCCAACAGGCCCGCCTCGCTGCGGGCAAGCCCGCGGCCACCTCGGGCAGTGCCGTCAAGCGTGACGCCGGCCGTCAGGCCCCGGGCCCTGAGGGTGGCGCCCTGAGTCCGGAGGGCTTCACCAAGGAGCTTGCCAAGCTGGTGGCCGAGCATGGCGACCGTGGCGCGTTCTCCCGTCCGGAGTACGCACAGTTGCGCGCCCGACGCGCAGCTTGGCGCGGCTGACCCGGTCCCTATAGTAGCGGCATTCGCGCCGTCTACTTCCAATCAACCTGATCTAAGGAGAACGCAATGCCGTTGGACGACACCTTCAATGTCACCCGACCGAACCAGCAGAACAGCGCTGGCTCGGAGCAAGCCCTCATCATCGAGGAGTTCACGGGCATGGTCGAGGGCACCCTCGCCCGCAAGTCCGCCCTCAAGGGCTGGGTCAACGTCCGCCCCGTGAAGGGCACGTCGACCATCCGTGACGACGCCGTGGGCGAGTCGACCATCCAGGTCCTCCAGCCGAACGGTGCCACGGTCGACTCGACCAAGAACGACTTCTCGAAGAACACGCTGACCATCGACACGGTGGTCCTGGCGCGTGCCACCTTCCCGATCCTGGAGGTCTTCCAGACGAACTTCGACAAGCGCCGCGAGGTGGCGTCGGAGCACGGCAAGATCCTGGGCAAGCTCTGGGACGAGGCCATGTTCATCCAGGCCATCAAGACCGCCCTGCTGGCCGAGAGCGCGTTCGACAAGGGTGCCTCGGGTGCCAAGCCCGCCGGCCACTTCGGCGGCAGCGTCGAGACCCTGGTGGCTGCCCTGGACGCCTCGGACCCGGCCAAGCTCTACGCCGCCATCGCCCGCCTCCTGGTGAAGATGGAGGACAAGGACGTGGACCCGCAGGGTGACGACTGCATCCTGGCCCTGAAGCCGGCGGCGTTCTACACGCTGCTGCAGGCCGAGCAGATCATCAACGGTGAGTACATCACCGCCGAGGGCAACCGCGTCAAGGGCATGATCCTGAATGCCTACGGCATCCCGGTGATCCGCAGCAACAACTACCCGGGCGGCAAGAACGTGACCGCGCACCCGCTCAGCACCTCGCTGAACGGCAACGCCTACAACGGTGACTTCACCAAGGCGGTCGCCACGATCTTCAGCCCCCGCGCCCTGCTGGCCGGCGAGACGATCCCGCTCACCACGGAGATCTTCTACGACAACGTCACGAAGCTGCACTTCGTGGACGCGCACATGGCCTACGGTGCGACGAGCCGCCGCGCCGAGTTCGCGGGTCAGCTGAACGCGCCCTAATCCCTCACGGGAACCAACAAGCCCTACTACCTACCCGGTGGTAGGGCTTTTTTCGTCTAAGGAGATTGACCCATGCGTACCGAACTCGACGTTGTGAACTCCTGCTTGGCAGTCAT
>Ga0209278_1000312_pt1 | contig 43779 bp, 37 predicted proteins | sample JI81BgreenDNA_FD_187504 | JGI IMG/M metagenome (GOLD analysis project Ga0209278, IMG submission 187504) | Wastewater effluent complex algal communities from Wisconsin, to seasonally profile nutrient transformation and Carbon sequestration -... | ecosystem: Engineered > WWTP > Effluent > Algae...
AGTCGTGGCCGCCGACGCGGATCTGCGCGCGATGCACGCCCTTCAGCTCGGCCAGCAGCTTGGCCTGGTGCTCGGGGCGGACGTGGAACTGGTCGATGCTTTCGCCCACGAGGCGATCGGCGGAGAAACTCGGGAACACCGTGCGCAGCGCTGCTTCCGCCTCCTTGAGCACGCGGATCACGGCGCGGTTGACGAACACGATCCGGCGGTTCTCGTCGGCGATCATCGTGGCGCTGGAGGCACTGTCGAGGGCGTGGCGAAGGCGGAGGTTCTCCGCGGCCTCGGCACGCTCGTGCTCGATCTGCGTGCGCAGCTGGTCGCGCATGTGGGCGAGGCGCGCCATCAGGCTGGTCGAGTCGCCCGCCGCCACGGGGATCGGCACCGTGAGCTTGCCCGCGGCGATCTCGCTGGCCGCGCCGGCGGCAATCGCCGGATCGCCGCCGACCGTGCGCAGCAGCACGCGCGTCGTCCACCACACGAGCGTCGAGAGCACGAGCAGCCCGCCCACGAGCAGGCCACCGATCTGCCAAGTGGCACTCTTCCGGGCAACGGTTGCCGCGTCGGAAGCCGCCGTGGCCGCGCCTTCGATGGCGCCGCTGGTCGCTTCCATGCTGGTCGCGAGTTCGTCGTAAGCGGTGTCGAAGGCGGCGAGGTCGGGCGCGGCATTGCCGCCCTCCACCTCGGTCATCAGCCCTTGGGCCGCGGCGACGTAGCCGTCAAGCGCCGGCCGCACGGCGGCCACCGCAGCGGCCGTCTGGGCATCGAGCGGCAGGGTGGCGTTCTCGTCGACCACGCGCTCGAACCAGGCCACGTGCTCGTCGAGGCCGGCGCGCGCGCCGGCCAGCTTCTCCTCGTTGCCGAGGGCCCGCGCGTGCAGGGCTTCGTAGAGGTCGGCCTTGATGGCGTCATGCATCATGTCGGCCTCGAGCTGGTTGCGCAGGGCCTGGGTATTGACGGCCTGCGCATCGACGAGGTCGCCAAGGTGCGTCTGCACGCGAAGGCTCACCACACCGACGACCAGGGCGCCGAGGATGCCGCTGACACCGAGCAGCAGCAGCCGCCCGCGGAAGTTCAATCGAAGGGACATGGCGGCCTCACCAACGGATCGAGAGGCCGGTGGTCAGGCCGAGGTCGGGCGTGCGGTTGTTGAGCCCCACCGATCCGGCGAAGTCCCATTGCGTATTGTTGTTGATGAGGTAGGCGCCGCCGAGGTCGAGCGCGGCCTGCGTACCACCGTCGCGATTGCTGGCGATCTGCGGCATGGCCAACTCGGCGAAGGTACGGAAACGGTCGGTCCAGCCCTTGCCCACCACCACGCCGAAGATGCCCGCGGTGTAGCGGCCGTCGTCACCGTTGTCGTAGATCACGCCCGGCATGACGCCGAGGCTCATGTCGTTCGGCAGCTCCCACTCGGCGACGAGGCGCAGGGAGGGGCGGGCGCCATCGCCGCGGAAGGCGCTGGAACCGGTGTCGAGGTCGACGTGCATCAGCCAGGCCATCGAGGGGCCGCCGTTCTCGCCGCTGCCGGGCACGTGGTACTTCAGGCCGACGGCGAGGTCGGCGACGCCGTCCTCGTCCACGCGCAGGCCGGGCCCACGGAGTTCGGCATCGATGAACCCGTCGGTCTCGAAGCGGAGTTCCCAATGCTCGGCGATGCCGTAGCGCAGCAGCGTCGGGGTGGAAAAGGCGCTGGCTTCGAAAGCGCCGTCCTCGTCCTCTTCCCAGGCGACGCTGGTTTCGATCTGCCATCGGCCGAGGCCGACCGTCTGGCTGGACTCGACGAAGTCCGGGCGGTCGGTGGCGATCGGGTCGTCCGCCCACGCCGGACTGGCTGCCACGACCATGGACAAGATCAGTGCAATCGATTTGCGCTTCATCGCTCCGCTCCCTGTGCTGGTGTCGCCGGCTCCCGCGGGTTGCGGGAGGGAAGAACCAGGTCCGTCGGGCAGGTCGCGCAAGGCGCGTTGCGATGACGGGCGGACCCTGAAATCCGGATCAGGGGGGGCAAGCGCGAAGAGCATCACACAAAAACGCCGGCCCTGCAGGGGCCGGCGCCACGCGGCTTTGACGGGCTCAGAAGAGCTCGATCTCGCCTTCCGACATGTTGTTCTGCGTCACCGGTTTGTGGGGCTGACGCTCCCACTCGCCGCGGAATTCCTTGATGCGCGACGACAGGCGGCGCAGGGCGGCGAGCAGCTCCTGCTCGTTGCCTTCGCCGGCCTTGTTCAGCAGTTCCTGCATGCCCATCGCTTCGCGGTTGATGGCGGCAAGGCGTTCCATGTGGGTCAGCGCCGAACCCATCGCCTGGGTGGCGATGTCCTCGAACTGCAGCGAGCGAACGGCGTCGCCCACATGCTGCTCCATCGCCGAGTTGGCGCTCTGGATCTCGCGCATGCCGTCGCTCAGCGTGCGCTGGATCTGGTCGACCTGGCGCAGCATGTTGGCCGACTCGTCCTTCGCGCCGCGCGAGCGGTCGAGGTCGCGGCTGGCCATCGTGCTGACCGTCTCGCGCACCTTGTGGATGGCTTCCTTGGAGTTGTAGGCCAGCTTGCGGATCTGCTCGTTGAAGGCCGTGCTGCGCTCGGAGAGGTTTCGCACTTCGTCGGCCACCACGGCGAAGCCGCGGCCCGCCTCGCCGGCGCGCGCCGCCTCGATCGCGGCATTGAGCGCGAGCAGGTTGGTCTGGTCGGCGATCGACTTGACGTCCTCGAGGAGGGCGAAGATGCCGTCGAGATGCTGGGCCATCAGGTCGATCTGCTGCACCGTCGCCGAACTCTGGCCGCTCACTTCCTCGAGCGCCTCGACGAGGCCGCTCATCTGCGACGCCGCCTGGTGGGCGAAACGCTGCACGTCGACGCCGCCGCCGTCGCTGCGGTCGACGATCCGCGAGACTGCGCCGGCCTGCTCCTTCGAGCGGCGCATCATCGCGTCGAAGCTGATGCCCAGCTTGGCCACGGCCTCGCGGATCAGCTCGCGGGTGCGATTGACCTCGCCGCGCGTGCCTTCGATCTCGTTCGAGACGAAGCTGCGCAGCTCGCCGAGCAATGCGCGTTCTTCGGCGATCATGCGCGACGCGTTCTTGCTGCGACCGCCGGTGGCGGCCAACACCCCGACGCCGACGCCCCAAGCGAGCAGGGTGACCAGCAACAGGGCCCACTCGAAGGCCGGCGGCGCGCCGAAGAGCTTCGCTCCCAGCAGGATCAGGGAGAGGACGAGCGGCGCGGCGGTGAATTTCAGCAGGCGCTGGATCATGGCGGATTCCTTCAATCTCCCCGCTGGTATCGGCGCTTGCGGGGTGTTCTTTAGAGTCCTCCTGAAGCCAGGAGGGGGCCTTCCACCCCCTGCAAGTCCCGTGCCTCAGGCGTTCCGGGCCAGCTCCAGCAGGCGCCCCGCGACCTTGTCCAGCGGCAGCACTTCATCGGCGGCCCCCAGCCGGAAAGCCGTACCGGGCATGCCCCAGACCACGCTGGTGGCCTCGTCCTGGACGAGCGTGCGGATGCCGGCCTGGCGCAGCGTCAGCAGTTCGCGGCTGCCGTCGTCGCCCATGCCGGTGAGCAGGGCGGCCACGCAGTTCGTCCCCGCCGCCTTCAGCACCGAGTTGAACATCACGCCCACCGAGGGCTTGTGGCGGTTCACCGGCTCGGTGTCGACGACCCGGCAGCGCCAACGCGCGCCATCGCGCACCACTTCGAGGTGCTTCCCACCCGGCGCGACATAGGCATGGCCTGCGAGGATCGGCGCGCCGTCCTCGGCCTGCATCACCACCATCGCGGAATGCTTGTTGAGGCGCTCGGCGAAGGGACGGCTGAATTCGGCCGGGATGTGCTGGGTGATGACCGTGGCCGGCGCGTCGGCCGGCATCATCTCGAGCACCACGCGCAGGGCCTCGGTGCCGCCGGCCGAGGCGCCGATGGCGATCAGCTTGTCGGTGGTGCGGAAGGCCATCGCCGTCGCCGGCGCCTGCGTCACCGGCTTGTCCACCGGACGCGCGGGCAGGCTGATGATCTTGGCCTTCGCGGCCATCTTCACCTTTTCGCAAAGGATCGGGCCGTAAGCCGTCAGCCCTTTTGCGACATCCAGCTTCGGCTTGGTGACGAAGTCGATGGCGCCCAGCTCCAGCGCCTTCAGGGTGACGTCGGCGCCCGCTTCCGTGAGGCTGGAGACCATCACCACCGGCAGCGGATGCAGGCGCATCAGGTTCGCGAGGAACTGCAGGCCATCCATGCGCGGCATCTCGACGTCGAGCGTCAGCACGTCGGGCTTCAGCTGCTTGATCTTGTCGCGCGCGATGATCGGGTCCGGCGCTGCGCCGATGACCTCGATCTCGGGATCCTTGGACAGGATCTCGGTGAGCAGCTGCCGCACGAGGGCGGAGTCGTCGATGATCAGGACCTTGATGGGCATCAGAACAGCTCCACGGAGCCGGCGATCGGCGCTTGCCGCAACCGCTCCTTGTAGGCGACTTCCTCGGCGGCCACGGCGTCGTCGTGTGCGTGCGGCAACAACTTCACCATGGCCTTCCCGGTCGTCGGGAAGTAACAGATCTTGCGGGGATGGATGCCGCCGAGGTCCTTGGCGACGACGTTGATCTTCTCGTCGCGGAGGAACTCGGAGACGAACTGGGCGTTGCGCGTTCCCACCGGCGTGGACGTGAAGCTCTTCAACACGTTGCCGCCGCCGAACACCTTGCACTCGAAACGCTCGCGGCGGGCGCCGGCCTTGATGAGCTCGTTGATCAGCAGCTCCATCGCGTGCAGGCCGTAGCGGGCCGGCGCACCGTCGCTGGTGTCGCCATCGGGCAACATGAAGTGGTTGATGCCACCGAGGTGAGTGAGCGGGTCACGAATGCAGGCCGCGACGCAGCTGCCGAGCACCGTCATCAGGCCAACCGGCTGGTCGGTGACGAAGAACTCGGCCGGCAGGATCTTGATGACGTCGGCACCGAGCTGCGCGTCCTTGTAGACCAGGGGCGAGGCGCGCGAACGTGCCGAAGCCTCCGGATCGAGCGCGCGGGCGGCGCGGATCTTCACCTGCCGGCCCCGCCGACGGCGGACGCGCGGCGGTACAAGGACCGCCCGCAGGCGGCGACGATGTCGCTCGCGTGCATGTAGTTCTCCGAGTGGCCGGTGTAGAGCAGGCTCTCGGGGCCCATCTTCAGCACGATCTTCGACAGGATCTCGCGCTGCATGGGCTTGTCGAAGTAGATCATCACGTTGCGGCAGAACACCGCGGCGAACTCCGGGCTGCGCGGGTAGCTCGCGTCGAGCAGGTTGAGCGTCTGGAACTCGACCAGCTCGCGCAGCGCGGGCTTGATCCGCACGAGGCCCTCGTTGCCGCCGGTGCCGCGGAGGAAGAACTTCTTCTTGCGCTCTTCCGAAAGGCCGGCGATGCGTTCGAAGGGGTAAACGCCGCGCGATCCGGTTTCCAGCACCTGGGTGTCGACGTCGGTGGCCCAGAGGCGGACGGGCGGCTTCAGCGTGCCCCAGACCTCGCAGGCCGTGATCAGGATCGAGTACGGCTCCTCGCCGGTGGAGGCCGCGCAGCACCAGAGGTCGACGTGGCCGCCCTTGGCCTTCAGCTTGCCGAGCTGCTCGGCAAGGATCTCGAAGTGGTGGCTCTCGCGGAAGAAGCTGGTGAGGTTGGTGGTCAGCGCGTTGGTGAACTGCTGCCACTCCTCGTCGTCCGCGGGCTGGCGCTGCAGGTGGGCGAGGTAGTCCTCGAAGCTCGACAGTCCGAGGGTGCGAAGCCGGCGCGTCAGGCGGCTGTAGACCATGTCGCGCTTGCTGTCGGTGAGGGCGATGCCCACCCGCTTGCGGATCAGGTCGCAGACGACCTTGAAGTCGCGGTCGGTGTACTCGAAATCGCGAGGCCCGCTGCCGATCGCCGCCATGGATCAGGCCCCGCCGTCGCCGGCCAGCCGGAAGCGCGAGACCAGCTGCACCAGTGTCGCCGCCTGGTCTTCCATGGAATGGGCGGCAGCGGTCGCCTCTTCGACCAGCGCGGCGTTCTGCTGCGTCGCCTCGTCGATGTGGGTGATGGTCTGGTTGACCTGCTCGATGCCCTGGCTTTGCTCGACGGACGCCGCGGAGATCTCCCCGATCAGGTCGGTGACGCGTCGCACCGAACCGACCACTTCATGCATGGTCTGGCCGGCCTGCCCGGCCAGCTTCGCGCCGGTGCCGATGCGGGTGTTCGACTCTTCGATGATGCCGCGGATCTGCTTGCTGGCCTCGGCCGTGCGCTGCGCCAAGCTGCGGACTTCCGAAGCAACGACCGCGAAACCGCGACCCGCCTCGCCGGCACGCGCGGCCTCGACCGCGGCGTTGATGGCGAGGATGTTGGTCTGGAACGCGATGCTGTTGATGGTGCCGATGATGTCGCCGATCTTCTTCGAGCTGGCCTGGATCTGCGCCATGGTCTGCACCACGTCGTTCACCAGCTTTCCGCCGTCGACCGCCACCTGGGCAGCGCCGCCGGAGAGCGTTGCGGCCTGCTTCGCCGACTCCGCATTCTGCTTCACCGTGGCGGTGAGTTCCTCCATCGACGAGGCGGTTTCCTCGAGGCTGGCGGCCTGCTGCTCGGTGCGGCTGGAGAGGTCCTGGTTGCCGGCGGCGATCTCGCTGGAGGCCGTGGTGATCGATTCCGCGGCGTCGCGGATCGCGGCGATCACCTCGGAGAGCCGTTCGGCGCTGGTATTCGCATCGTCACGCATCTGTGCGAACACGCCGCGCAGTTCCGCGGTGGAGCGCTGCGCCAGGTCGCCCTCGGCGAGCGCTGCCAGCACGCCCTGCACCTCGGCCACGCCGGCGCGAGTGGCGCCCAGCAGCTCGTTGATGGACGCGGCGAGATCGCGGAGGAAGCCCTGCTTGCCTTCGAGCGAGAGCGCGCCGGACAGGTCGCCGGCCGCGGCGGCGGAGACGATCGTCTGGACCTCGCGCTGCGTGGCCAGTTCCGCGGTGCGCTCGGTCCAGGTGACGACGCTGCCGCGGTAGCTGCCGTCGTCGTCGAACCATGGGCTCAGTTCGAGTAGGAAGGTCCGGCCGCCATAGGCGCGCTCGACCTCGAAGGCCTGCACGGGCGGCGTGGCCATGGGGTACAGGGCACCGAAGTGGAAGCCGACCATGGCCTCGGCGCTGAAGCCCTTCGCGACGCTGGCGATCGCCGCCTCGGCATCGGCGAACAGCGTGCGCATCGCCCGGTTGGCGTAGCTGATGACGTGGTCGCGGTCGGTCATCATCACCGCGCTCGACGCGGCGTCGAGGGCATTGGCGATGGCCGAGGTCTCGTCGGCCAGGCGCTTCACCTCGGCCGCGGCGCGACGCTCCACTTCCTGCCGCTCGCGCAGCTTGGTGATCATGTCGCTGAGCGCGCGATTGAGCGCACCGATCTCGGCGCGTGCTTCGGCGTCGGGACGCGCTTCGAGGTCACCGGCAGCGACCGCATTGGCGAAGCCGACGGCGCGGTTCAAGGGCTGCGCCACCAGCAGTCGGGACAGCCAGACCACGGCGGCGCCGATCACGATGGCGCCGATGAGGGAGAACAGCAGGATGCGCCGCCCAAGGGCCTTGGCCTGGGCCTGCACCGCCTTCTCCGGCACCTGCGCCATCAGGCGCCAGCCGAAGGGCTCGAAGGTGCGCAGTGCCACGAGATGGGCCTCGTCGACCGCGGGTTGCGTCGGCTCGGCCCACACGGGCAGGTCGGCCACGTGGCTGCCGTCGGGATTCTCCAGCGCCTTGGCGATGCTGGCGGCGGCGGGATCGGCTTCGTCGCCCGTCAAGGCGGTGTCGTAGAGCATCGGATGCACCACGAAGCGCGAATCGCCGTCGCGCGTCTGCACCACGACGAGACGACCGCCATCGCCGAGGTCGAGTTCGGCCAGCTTCTCGTTGAGGGCGGTCAGCGCGGCCTCGTAGCCGATGCCGACCATGATCGCGCCCACCACGCCGCCGTCGTCGTCGGTGGTCCCGCTGGCCGAGAAGATCGGCTCGTAATGGGTGATGTAGTCGATGCCGTAGAGGCGTTCGGCCGAAGTGAGCGGCTCGCCGGCCATCAGCTTCTCGTAGGCCGGATGTTCGCGCGGCATGGTCGTGCCGAGCGGGCGGCTGCCGGTGTCGTCCAGCAGCGAGGAGGTGATCTGCTTGAAGTCTTCGCCATCGAGGACGAAGACCACCGCGGCGGCTTCGGTGTTGGTCGTGAAGTCGTCGACCAGGACGGTGTCGCCGTTGATCAGACGCTCGTCCATGCGCAGTGCCGGCGCATCGCCGTCACCGGCCGGAATGCGCTCGTCGGCACTGCGAACGATGATGTTCTGCGGGAGCGTGCCGAGGAAGGCGCCGTACATGCGCACCGCATCCTCGTCCAAGCCTTGGCGGTAGACCTCGAGGGTGGCCATCACCGCATCGGTGGAGGCGGCGAGGCCCTGTTCGGCCTTTTCGTTGAGCGCCGAGGCACTGCTGCGCGAGACGATCTGCGCGATCAGGCCGAGGATCAGCACGACCACGATGGCCGCGACGATGCTCAGCCGTCCGCCGACGCTCCACTCGCGGCCGTCGCTGGTGCGGAACATGGCCAAGCTGCGGCTCGCCGCCGCTCCGACCAGGCGCACCGGTGGCAGCGCTCGGAAACGCCCCCAGCCCGAGGCGATCGCCCCGGTGGCCTTCGCGAGGGCTGGATGGCGGAACACACCGCCGATGCCCGAACCGATGCGACGCAAGACCCCGAGGGTCCGCTGCACCACCTGCTTCAGCCCCTGCTGCGCCATGCGACTCCCCTCGCGTGCTGGATCAGGCGGCCACCGGCGTGGCGCCGGTGATGTCGGCACTCAGGATCAAGGCTTCGATGTCGAGCAGGATCAGCATGCGCTCGCCGACGGTCGCGATGCCGGAGATGTAGCGCGTATCGATGATCCCGCCGAACTCCGGCGTGGGGCGGATGTCGACCGGTTCGACGCGGACGACGTCGGAAACGCCGTCGACGACGGCGGCGATCACCTTGCCCTTGAGGTTCAAGACGATCATCACGGTGAACTCGTCGTAGGTCGCGCTGCCGAGCTTGAACTTCAGCCGCAGGTCGACCACCGGGACGATGACGCCCCGCAGGTTGATCACGCCCTTGATGTATTCGGGCGCCTCGGGGACGCGGGTGACCGTGTCGTACCCGCGGATCTCCTGCACGGAAAGGATGTCGACGCCGTACTCCTCCGGCCCGAGCTTGAAGGCGAGGAACTCGTGCGAGACGTCGTTGTTGGTCGTGCTCATGGGCGGAACCCTCGGGAAGACGTGGAGATCATGCGTCGTCGCGGAACGACGATCCGTGCGCTGCGGCCGATTCCTCGCGCAGCGTGAAGCGGGCGGTGAGCTCGGCCAGGGCGGCGGCCTGGTCGGCCATGGACTTGGCCGCGGCGGTGGCTTCCTCCACCAAGGCGGCGTTTTGTTGCGTCGCGGAATCCATCTGCGTGATGGTCTGGCTGACCTGGCCGATGCCGGTGGCCTGCTCGACCGAGGCCTCGGCGATCAACTGCATCAGGCCGTTGACGCGGCGGATGGCCGCTTCGGTGTCCTGCATGGTGCGGCCGGCGGCATTCACCACCTGCGAGCCTTCGCCGACACGCTGGTTCGACTGCTGGATGAGCGCCTTGATCTCGCGGGCCGAAGAGGCTGAACGCTGCGCCAGTGCACGGACCTCGGAGGCGACCACGGCGAAGCCGCGGCCCTGTTCGCCGGCGCGCGCGGCTTCCACTGCCGCGTTGAGCGCCAGGATGTTGGTCTGGAAGGCGATGCCGTCGATCGTGGTGATGATGCTCTCGATCTGGCGCGCCCCGTCGGCGATGCCCTGCATCGACTGCACGACCTGCTCGATCTCCTTGGCACCGCGCCCGGAGATGTCGGCGGCCTGGGCCGCGACTTCGCGACCACTGCGGGCCGAATCGGCGTTCTCGCGCACGCTGGCCGTGAGCTCCTCGACCGAGGCCGCGGTTTCCTCGAGGTTGGCCGCCTGCTGCTCGGTGCGCACGGACAGGTCCTGGTTGCCCGCGGCGATTTCGCTGGACGCGGTCTGGATCTGTTCGACCGCCACCTTGATCTGAGACAGCACTTCCTCAAGCGCGTCGGCGGTGGCATTGGCGTCGTCGCGCATCTGCGCGAACACGCCGTGCAACACCGCCCCCGAACGCACCGTCAGGTCGCCCTCGGCCAACGCGGCCAACACCGCCTGCACTTCGCTGACACCGGTCGCGGTGGCGTCGAGGAGGCGGTTCAGGGCGGTGCCCAGCTGCAGGAAGAAGCCGTGCTTGCCGGCGAGCTGGATGCGGCCGTCGAGGCGGCCTTCGGAGGCCGCGCCAACGAGGGCATTGACCTCCAGTTCGGTGCGGACCTCGTCCGTGCGGTCGGTCCAATTCGCGACGAGGCCGGCGAAGCGACCCTCGTCGTCCCGCAGCGGGGCCAGGGCGAGTTGGACGTGGTACTCGCCGAACCGCAGCGCGGAAACATTCACCCCGGACTGGCCGCTGCCGTGGCGTGCCTCAGGATGCAAGGCGTACAGCGACTGCCCGACCGGCGCCGCGGCGCTGAACCCGGCCACCGTGGCCTCGATGGCCGTGGCCATGTCCCGCAGCGAGCGCTGGGAGGCGTCGTTCGCGTAGACGATCTCACCGCTGGCGTCGGCAATCATGACGCCGGCCGCCGCGCCATCGAGGGCGCTGCGGACGCGCTGGTTCACCGCGGCGACGCGGCGCTCCTCGGCGATGCGGGCACCCAGGTCGCGCTGCATCTTCCGAAGCGCGGTGGCCACCTGGCCCACTTCGTCGTCGCCTTGGCCGGCGATCGGGTGGTCGAGCTTGCCCTCGGCCAGCGCCGAGACGTCGACGACCGTCTGTTGCAGGGGATTGCGGACCAGCCGGACGAGGATCACCCGAGCCAGAATCGCCAAGGCGAGCGCGCTCAGCAAGCCGATCAACAGCACGCGGTTGCGGATGCTCTGCACGCCCTCGAAAACGGTCGCCTCAGGCGCGGAGACCCCGAGCACGAAGTGCTTCGGGTCCTTGGTGCCCACGCGGAAAGGCATGAAGAGCTGAAGAGCGGTACCGCCGACCGCCGCATCCTCGGCGCTGAGGAGCAAGGTCTCGCCCTTGCCCGCCGCAGCGAGGATGTCGGCCATCCGGGGGTGGGCCGCCGGCTTGCCGAGCTGGTCGGCTTCCGGACCGGCCATCAGCATGCCGGTCGGCGAGTACAGACGGAGCACGCCGGTGCCATAGGGGCGCACCTTGGCCAACTCGGCCTGCAGGCCAGCGAGCGTGACGTCGGCTCCGGCCACGCCGCGGAACTCGCCGTCCTTGAAGATCGGCACCATCAAGCTGGTCATCAGCACTTCGGCGCCGCTGACCTCATACGGATAGGGCTCGAACATCGTCTCGCCGCCGAGGTCGCGCGCCGAGGCGTAGTACTCCTCGGCCCCGATGTCCTCAGTGTCACCGCCCTCTTCCGCGGTGACCGAGCCGTCCTCGTTGCGCACCCAGTACGCGGTGAACCGGCCGATCGTCGGGATGGCAATGACGTTGTTGCCGAGGTAGTCGGCGTCGCGGCCGTCGAAGGCCTCGCGCTCGAACTCCACCCAGTAGCCCAGCGCGGTGGTATCACGCCGTGTGTAACGGCCCACCATGTCGTTGATCAGCTCGCGGCTGGGGCGCTCGCGGGCCATTTCCGCCTCGGTGGCATCGGCGAGCCCGCGCACCTGAGCGAGCGTGTTTTCCATCGCCAGGCGCACGCGGAAAGCCTGCGACTCCGCCAGCGAATGCAATTCGCTCTCGGCGCTCTCCGTCTGGACCTGGCTGGCCTTGCCATTGATCAGCCATGCCGCCGCGCCGAAGGCAACGATTGCAAGGGCGCCGATACCGAGCGTGGTGCGTGCCGCGATCGAACGCATCTGCTACTCCGTGGGGCGATTCAGAAAGGGATCAAGCCGCCTTGCTGGGCGTGTTGACCCGGCCCCGGACGAGGCCGGGGACGTCGAGGATCAGGGCCACGCGGCCATCGCCGAGGATGGTCGCGCCGGAAATGCCGTCGATGCGGCGGTAGTTGGTCTCGAGGCTCTTGACGACCACCTGCTGCTGGCCGATCAGCGCATCGACTTCGAGCGCGAGCTTCTGGCCGTCGCCTTCGACGATGACCGTGATCTCGGGCTTTTCGGCGCCGCCCATGCCGAAGTGGTTGCCGAGGTGGACCATCGGCAGGTACTCGCCGCGCACCTTGAGCACGCGCCCTTCCGCGTTGACGGTGCGGACGTTCTCGCCGGCCGGCTTCATCGACTCGATGACGTAGCCGAGCGGCAGCACGAACACTTCGTCGCCGACGCCGACGGTCATGCCGTCGAGGATGGCCAGCGTGAGCGGCAGCTTGATGGTGACCTTGGTGCCCTTGCCGGTGACGCTCTCGAGCACGGTCTCGCCGCCGAGGCTCTGGATGTTCCGCCGCACCACGTCCATGCCCACGCCGCGGCCGGAGAGGTCGGTCACGGCATCGGCGGTGGAGAAGCCCGGCGCGAAGATCAGGTTCCAGACGTCGGCATCGGTCGGGTTGTCGGCGACCGGGATGCCCTTCTCGCGGGCCTTGGCGAGGATGCGCTCGCGGTTGAGGCCCTTACCGTCGTCGCTGACCTCGATGATGATGTTGCCGCCCTGGTGCGAGGCCGCCAGCGTGATGGTGCCGGTCGGGTCCTTGCCCGCCTTGATGCGGTCCTCGGTGGTCTCGAGGCCGTGGTCGATGGCGTTGCGCACGAGGTGCACCATCGGGTCGGAGATCTTCTCGATCAGGCCCTTGTCCAGCTCGGTGCTCTCGCCGAAGGTCTTCAGCGTCACCTGCTTGCCGAGGCGGCCGGCGAGGTCGCGGACCAGGCGCGGGAAGCGCTTGAACACGGCATCGACGGGCAGCATCCGCACGCTGATGACGGCTTCCTGCAGGTCGCGGGTGTTGCGCTCCAGCGTCTCCAAGCCGGCGAGCAGGCGCTCGGCGAGCGGGCCCTCCATGCCGGTACCGACCTGCTTCAGCATCGCCTGCGTGATGACCAGCTCGCCGACGAGGTTGATCAGCATGTCGACCTTGCTGGCCTGCACGCGGATCGAGGCGTCTTCATTCGCACCACCACCGCCCGCGGGCGCACCAGCGCCCGCTGCGGCGATCGGAATCGCGGCGGCGGCCGGGGCCTCGACGGCCACGGGCGCCGGTGCGGCGACGGGTGCCGGTTCCGCGGCCGCAGGCGCTGCGGGCGCCGCGCCGCCATCACCATTGATCGACAGGTCGCACTCGTCCTCCACCCAGGAGAACGCGTCGCGGATGACCGCTTCCGACGCCGAACCGGGGAGGGTCAGCGTCCACTTCAGGTAGCTCTGGGTCGGATCGAGGTCGCCAAAAGCCGGCAAGCCGGAGAGATCGCAATCCACCTTCATCTCGCCGAGTTCGGCCAGCTCGCGGATGATCCGCAGCGGGTCGTTGCCGCTCATGAACATCGAGGGCTTCGGCGCGAAGGCGATGACGAACTGGTCGGGCGCCTTGGGCTTCGGCGCAGCGGCCGCAGGCTTGGCGCCGCCGCCGACGGCGATGGTGGCCTTGCCGGTGAGCACCGCATTGAGCTGGGCGACGATGGCCGCGCCATCGTCGGCCGGGGGCACGCCCTGTTCGGCGGCCTTCAGCAGGCCGCGCAGCACGTCGACGGAAGCAAGCAGGGCGTCCATCGCGTCGGTGGTGAGTGGGCGCTTGCCGGCGCGCAGCTCGTCGAGCAGCGTTTCCAACACGTGGGTGAGTTCGGCGACCTTGGTGAAGCCGAAGGTGGCGGAACCGCCCTTGATCGAATGCGCGGCGCGAAACACGGCATTGATGGTGTCCGCACTGCCGCGTCCGCCCTCGAGGTCGAGCAGGCCGGCCTCCATGACCTCGAGGCCTTCGCGGCTTTCCTCGAAGAAGGTGGCGTGGAATCGCTTGAGATCGTTGCTCATCGAAGAATCCCGGGATGCCAACCGCGAAACGTGGGTAGCGCGCCGGCGTCCGCCGGCGACGCCGTCAGCCGAGCACTTTCTTGACCGTCGCGACCAGCTGGTCGGGGTTGAACGGCTTCACCAGCCAGCCGGTGGCGCCCGCAGCCTTGCCTTCGGCCTTCTTGTCGGCGCCGGCTTCGGTGGTGAGCATCAGCATCGGCGTGAACTTGTAATCGGGCAGCTCGCGGAGGTGCTTGATCAGCGTGATGCCGTCCATGTTCGGCATGTTCACGTCGGTCACGACCGCGTTGAACTTCGCCCCCTTCGCCTTGCCCAAGGCGACGACGCCGTCCTCGGCCTCGGTCACGGTGAACCCGGCACCCGTCAGGGTGAAGGCGACCATTTGTCGCATCGAAGCCGAGTCGTCGACGACCAGGATATGCGCAGTCATGGGGCAGTCCTCATTGATTCAATGGAGTTCAGGCGAGGCCGAGTTCGGCGGCCAGACCGAGGGAAACCGCGGCGTCGCGCACGGCGGGAGCGCACGGCGCGATGCGCGTCGTGCGACCGGACTGGCGACGGGTTCGGGCAAAAGCGGCGAGGACCTGGATGGAGGCGCTGTGGACGCGTCCGGCCTCGCCTGCGGCGAGCACCACCTCGTCGGCGGTGTCGAGATGCGCGGCCAGCGTCGCCTTGAGGCCCTCGCTGGCTTCGATGCCCCATTCGGGACTCAACGCTACGGTCGGCATGTTTCCCCTCGACGTCCAAGACGGTCCATGGAACACCCCCCGCCCCGTTGCGGTGGGCGACGAGGTTGCGTTCAGCCTAGCAGCCCCACCGCGTCGAGGAGTATCACAGGTTGTGAATTCAATCGTGTCACACCGCGCAGCATCGCGCTGCCCGGGGCGGCCAGGGTGTTCTCGGCCGGCTCGACCTGGCCGTCCGCGATGGCGTGGACGTCCAGGACGGCGCTGACCTTGAGCGCGAGGCAGTCGCCATTCTGCTCCAGCACGACATAGCGGGTCTGTGCGGAGTCCTCCACTTCTTCGAGGCCGAGCCACAGGCCGAGGTCGAGCACCGGGACGACGACGCCCCGGAGGTTCATGACCCCGAGGATGGCCGCGTCGGTATCGCGCATGGGCAGAACCCCGACCGGCAGCAGCACCTCCTGCACCTTCAGCAGCTCGACGCCGTAGTCCTGGCCATGGACGCGGATGCGCAGCCAGCGCGAACTGCGGCGGCTGGCGCGGCGCTCCTGGCCCCGCCAGTCATCGCCGTCCTCTGCAAGGGCCTCCGCGGGCTCGGCGGCCAGAGCCGGAGGCGATGCGGCCGGGGTGCTGGCACGCGCGGCGGCGACGGCGACATGGGCGGCCAAGGCGACCGCACCGGGCGGCTTGCCACCATGCAGGGTGTCGAGCAGGGCTTCGAACTCGTCCTCGGTGATCTCGTCACTGGCGGCGGCAGGGGCAGGGGCTGCCGCCGGCGCGACGGCCGGCGTGACCGCCCCGGGCGGCGCGCCGCCATGCAAGGCGTCGAGCAAGGCTTCGAACTCGTCTTCGGTGATCTCGTCGGGATTGGCCGGCGCCTTGGGCGCGGCGGCGGGCGCGGCAGGCGCGGGCGTGACCGCCCCGGGCGGCGCGTCGCCGTGCAGCGCGTCGAGCAGCGCCTCGAACTCGTCCTCGGTGATCTCGTCGGGATTGGCCGGCGGCGGGGTGGACACGGTCACGGCAGGCTCCGGGGCGACGGCAGGAGTAGGGAGGGCCACCTCGGCAGCCGGTGGCGGGGCCGCGGCCGGTTCGGGCGGCGCAGGCACCGGCGCCGTGGCAGGCGCGGGATCGCCGGCCATGGTGCCGGCGGCGGCGGCACCCAGAAGCTGGGAGAGATAGTCATCGACGAGGCCACCGCTCATGCCGGTTGCTCCTGCGGCTGGGGCGCCTCGCGCAGCAGCCACGCCAGGGCGCGCTGGTAGGCGTCGTAGCCACGGCTCTGCGTGACCTCGTGCGACAGCTCGGCGTGGGTGAGCTCGGCAGCATCACGCAAGCGGGTGTCGAGCGGCACGGCCTGCACCCACGTGCGCTCCGGGTGCTGCTCGCGAAGCAAATCGAGGGTCTCGGTGCAGGCGCGGGTGCGGCGGTCGAACAGGGTCGGCAGGATGCGCGCCGGCAGCGGGCGCTTGCGCGAGCGCTCGATCATCGTCGCGGTCTTCAGCATGCCCTCCATGCCGTGCACGCCCAGCGGCTCGGTCTGGGTGGGCACCACGAGCTGGTCCGCGGCCGCCAGCGCATTGACCATCAGCAGGCCGAGCGTGGGCGGGCAGTCGAGCAGCGCGTAGTCGTAGTCGGCGGCAGCGGCGGCGAGGCCCTGGCCGAGGGCGAGGCCGAGGCCGGGCGCGGTGGCCGACCGGCGTTCCAGGGTCGCCATGCCGGCTTGCGCCGGGAGCAAGCGCAGGTTGGCGATAGGCGTGGCGCGCGACACCTCGGCAACGGCCTTCGGCGGCGATTCGAAAAGGTCGAGCGTGCCGGGCGGCGACGGCTCGGCGGGGATGCCGAAAGCGCGCGTCAGCGAGGCGTGCGGGTCGAGGTCGGCCAGCAGCACGCGCTGTCCGCGGGAGGCCAGCAGCCGTCCGAGCAGCAACGTCGTCGTGGTCTTGCCCACGCCGCCTTTCTGGTTGGCGATCGCCCACACCTGCATCAGGGAACATCCTCGGTAAGCGCCTGCGGCACCGACACCGGGGCCGGCGGACGCGCGGCCTCGGTCGGCGAGACCGCACCGGCATCAACGGCCGGCGGCGGGGAAACTTGACCCGCGGGCGGCGCGGAGCCGCCACCCGGCACGCCCGGCGACGTGGCCAGGATCACCAGCATCACGCGGCGGTTGGTCGAGCGTCCGGCCGGCGTGCTGTTGTCGGCGACCGGCCGCTTGTCGCCGAAGCCGATCGCCGCCATGCGCCGCGGATCGACGCCCCGGCCTTCGAGCAGCCGGATCACGCTGGCCGCGCGGGCGCCCGACAGCTCCCAGTTGGAGGGGTACAGGGCGCTGGCGATGGGCTGGTTGTCGGTGTGGCCTTCGACGCGGAGTTCATTCGGCAACTCGCGCAGCACGGTGGCGAGCTGGTCGATGGCCTCGCGGGCCCCCGCCGAGAGCGCCGCCGAGCCGCTGGCGAACAGCACGTCGCTGCGGATGTTCACTTCCAGCCACAGGCCCTCGCGGGTGACCGTCACCTGGTCGGACATGATCAGCGGGCCGAGCGCGCGCTCGACCTGGCGCTGGATGGCGTCGAGCTGGGCATCGGCCTGCGCCTGCTGCTGCTCGAGCTGCATCAGCTCGATCGGGGTGATCACCGCATCGGCACGCACGCGCTCGCTGAGGTTCACCACGCTGGGCGAGCCGGGATCGTTCTGGAAAGGCTGCGGCGGCGCGATGCTGGAGGCCTCGGTGGGCTGGCCGATCTGGATCGGCGCCATGCTGCGCGGGACGCCGTCGAACGCGGCATTGAGCGAGTCGGACATCACCCGGTACTTGCCCTCGTTGAGCGTCGAGATCGCGTACATCACGACGAAGAAGGCCAGCAGCAGGGTGATCAGGTCGCCGTAGGGGATGGCCCAGGCTTCGTGGTTGACGTGCTCCTCGTGGCGGGCATGGCGGGCCATGGCACGGACGTCAGTGCAGGAAGCCGCCGAGACGGGCCTCGATGTTGCGCGGGTTCTCGCCGTGGGCGATCGACACCAGGCCCTCGAGCACCAGCTCGCGGTCACCGGCACGGTGGCGGATGATCGCCTTCAGCTTGTTGGCCACGGGGAGGAACAGGCAGTTGGCCGAAGCGATGCCGTAGATGGTCGCGGTGAAGGCCGCGGCGATGCCGCCGCCGAGCTTCGACGGGTCGGCGAGGTTCTTCATCACCGCCATCAGGCCGAGCACGGCACCGACGATGCCGAGCGTGGGCGCGTAGACGCCGGCGGCCTCGAAGACCTTGGCCGCCTGCATGTCGGCGTGCTCCTCGGCGGCGATCTCGATCTCGAGCATGTGGCGGATGGCCTCGGGCTCGACGCCATCGACCAGCATCTGCAGACCCTTGGCGGTGTACTTGTCGGGCTGGCGGGCCACCTGCGCCTCGAGGCCGAGCAGGCCCTGCTTGCGGGCGGTGCCGGCCCAATCGACGATCTGCGCGATCAGCTTCTTGCGGTTGTCCGGCGGCGGCTGGACGATCCAGCGCGCGATCTTCATGGCGCGCTTGAAGGCGGGCAGGCCGCTCTGCAGCAGCACCGCGCCGAGCGTGCCGACGATAACGATGAGGAAAGCGGCGAAGTTCCACAGCGCCGACAGCCCCGCGCCCTTGGCGACGCTCCCGCCGACGATGGCGATGAGCGCCAGGACGAGGCCGGCGAGGCTCAGGATGTCCATCGATCAGGCCCGCTTGAGCCGGCTGTTGCCGCTGCTGACGCTGCGCTGGATGCCGTCGACATCGAGGATCAGCGCCAGCGAACCGTCGCCGATCAGGGTGGCGCCGGCGTAGCCGGGCAGGCCGCGGACGCGCTTCGGCAGGGCCTTGATGACGACCTCCTCGCGGCCACGCACCTGGTCGACGACGAGGCCGTAGCGGAAATCGCCGGTCTGCAGCACGACGATCACCTCGCCGTTCTCGCAGTGCGGCAGGCGCAGCCACGCACGCAGCCAGACCAGCGGCAGGGTCGTGGAGCGCAGGTCGAGCACCGGCTGGCCGTCGACGTAGTCGGGCTTGCGCTGCGGCATCGGCAGCACCTCGACCACGCGGCCCAGCGGCAGGGCGTACGAGGTGTCGGCCACGCGCACCAGCAGGGTCGGCAGGATGGCCAGCGTCAGCGGCACCTTGATGGTGAACCGCGACCCATGGCCGAGTTCGGACTGGATCTGGATCTGGCCGGAGAGCTCGCGGATCTTGCTCTGGACCACGTCCATGCCGACGCCGCGACCGGAGATGTCGGTGACTTCCACCTTGGTGGAGAAGCCGGGCATGAAGATGAGCTGGAAGCATTCCTCGGCGCCCAGGCGCGCGGCGGCTTCCGGCGTCAGCAGGCCCTTCTCGACGGCCTTGGCGCGGAGCTTCTCCGGGTCCATGCCGCCGCCGTCGTCGCGGATCTCGATGGCGACGGCATCGCCTTCCTGCCGCGCGGAGAGGAACACCTGGCCCATCGGGTTCTTGCCGGCGGCCTCGCGGATGGCCGGCCGCTCGATGCCGTGGTCGATGGCGTTGCGGACGAGGTGCACCAGCGGATCGGCCAAGGCCTCGACGAGGTTGCGGTCGAGTTCGGTCTCGGCGCCTTCGAGCGTGAGCTCCACCTGCTTGTCGAGCTGGCGGGCGACGTCGCGGGCCATTTTCGGGAAGCGCTGGAACACGCGGCTGACCGGCTGCATGCGAGTGCGCATCACCGAGCCCTGCAGGCGCGCGGTGGCGTGGTCGAGCGCGGTCACGGCGCGATGCAGGTCCTCGTCCTTCAGCTTGTCACGCAGCACCTTGAGGCGGTTGCGCGCGAGCACCAGCTCGCCGGTGAGATTGACGATGGCGTCGAGGCGCTTGGTATCGACGCGGACGGTCTGCTCGGTGTCGCCGCCGGTCTTGGCCGGGCCGGCAGGCTTGGCGCTGGGCTTGGCAACGGCCTTCGCCGCCGCGGCCTTTGCCGGCTTGGTGGTGGCTTGGCCGGAGGCCCAGGCCTTGATCGCGGCGATCAGGTCGGGGTCGGCCGGCTCGAGCGGCTGGCCGGCGCCGAGGGCCGCCATCTGCACGGCCAGGGTGTCGTGGCAGCGCTGGGCGTAGTCGAAGGCGTCGTCGTCGAGCAGGATCTTGCCCTCGCGCGCCTTGTCGAAAGCGTCCTCGAGGGCGTGGCAGAGCTCGACCATCGGCACCAGGCCGAGGAAGCCGGCGCCACCCTTGATGGTGTGGAAGCCCCGGAAAACCGCGTTCAGCAGGCCCTTGTCGTCGGCCGCCTGCTCGAGCTGCACCAGCTGTTCGCCGAGGCGCTCGAGGATCTCGCCGGCTTCGACGAGGAAATCGGCGGCAATGTCGGGCGAGACGGCGGACATGGAAACACTCCCTTAGAGACCGAGGTCGGACAGCAGGTCGTCGGCGTCGCTCTGCGACGTCGCCGGCTTGTCCACCCCTGCAATTGCCGGGCCAGAGCCGGCCAACGGGTCCTCGTCCTTGCGGCGCGAGCCACCGCCGGTCGGCGGCAGGCCCATGGCGGTCAGCTGGTCATGCACCCCGCGGACGATGCCGGCCACCTTCTTGATGATCTGGCCGGTGAGGTCCTGGTAGCTCTGCGCCAGCGCCATCTCCGAGAGGTTGCTGCGCAGGGCGCGCAGCAGGGCCTCGTGGTCGTCGCCGGGGATGAGCAGCTTCTCCATCAGCTTCTGCGAGTCCTCGACGAGGTCGAGGGTGCGGTTGGTGGCCTGCTCGGTCATCGCTACGACGTGGTCGAGGCGGGCGCAGGCGTCGGGCAGCTCGCCGACGGCGGCGTCGACGGCGGGAATCTCGCCGAGGGCCTCGCCAAGGCTCTGGCTCAACTTGGCCAAGCCCTGCATCAGGGGCTGCTCCTGCCACTGGACGATGGCGCCCAGCTCCGCCTTCAGGCTGGCCTCGTCGGCGTGGCTGATCGCGGCCAGCGCGGCGCGCAGGTGGGCGGTGATTTCCGCGTTGCGCGCCGGGTCGGTCATGCGGCGCTGCCCAGGCGTTCGAAGATCTTGTCGAGCTTCTCCTTCAGCGTGGCGGCGGTGAAGGGCTTGATGATGTAGCCGTTCACCCCGGCCTGCGCGGCCTCGATGATCTGCTCACGCTTCGACTCGGCGGTGACCATCAGCACCGGCAGGGTCTTCAGCTTCTCGTCGGCGCGGATCATCTTCAGCAGCTCGATGCCGGTGGTGCCCGGCATGTTCCAGTCGGTCACGACGAAGTCGAAACCGCCCTGCTTGAGGATGGTGTAGGCCGCGCCGCCGTCTTCGGCCTCGGCGGTGTTGGTGAAGCCCAGGTCGGCGAGCAGGTTCTTGACGATGCGTCGCATCGTCGAGAAGTCGTCCACGACCAGGATGCGCATGTTCTTGTTCACAGCGGTGCCTCGGATGGAAGGGTGCGGATTCGGTGCGGTGGTGCGCCCCTTCGCAGGGGGGTCGCCCAGCCGTCGGCCGGGCGAGTGTAGTCCGGGCTAGCCGGCGTCCTCCGTGTCGGTATCGGCAGAACCGAACTCTCCTAAACGGCTGCGCAGGCGCAACATGGCCTGGCCGTGGATCTGGCAGACCCGCGATTCCGAGACGCCGAGCACGGCGCCGACCTCGCGGAGGTTCATCTCCTGCTCGTAGTACAGGGACAGCACCAGCTGCTCGCGTTCGGGCAGCTGGCCGATGGCCGCGGCCAGCGCGTGGCGGAACTCCGCGGCCTGCAGGCGGCGCTCCGGCGAATAGGCGGCCCCGGCGGCGACGTTGGGCTCGCCGTGGTCGTCGATGTGGGAATCGAGGCTGAGCACCTGGCCGGAGACGGCGTCCTCGAGCAGGCGGGCGTACTCCTCCGGGGCGAGGCCCAAAGCCTGCGCCACCTCGGCGCCGGTGGCGGCACGGCCGGTGGTCTGTTCGATCTGGCGGGTCACTTCGGCGGCCTCCCGGGTGCGCCGGTGGACCGAACGCGGGGTCCAGTCGCCTTTGCGGATCTCATCGATCATCGCCCCGCGGATGCGGATGGAGGCGTAGGTCTCGAAGCTGGCGCCCTGGTCGCTGTCGAAGTTCCGGGCCGCCTCGATCAGGCCGAGCATGCCCGCCTGCACGAGGTCATCGACCTCGACGCTGGCGGGCAGGCGGGCGGCAAGATGGTGGGCGATGCGCCGCACCAGGTCGGCATGCCGCTCGACCACCTCGACGGAGGCGCTGCGCTGCACGGCTCGGTACTGGGCGGCGGGAGCGATCATGCGCGGGCACCTCCGGCCTCCAGCATACGCTCCACGAAGAACTCGATATGTCCTCGGGGCGTGGTGGACCGGGACCAGCGGTGGATACGGGTGGCCAGTTCGCGGAAGGCGGCCGAGGCCTGGGCCGAGGGGAAGGCTTCGACAACGGGTTTCTGTTTTTGGACCGCGCGGCGCAGGGCGTCGTCCTGCGGGATGGCGCCGAGGTAGGCCAGCGAGGCCTCGGGCAGGAATTTCTCCACCACCCGTGCCAGCTTGTCGTAGAGGGCGCGACCCTCGACCGGGCTGCGCACCATGTTGGCGATGACATGCACACGCTGGATGCCGCGCTCGCGGCACAGCACCTTCACCAGGGCGTAGGCGTCGGTGATCGAGGCGGGCTCGTCGCAGACCACCACCAGCACTTCCTGGGCGGCCTGGCAGAAGGTCAGCACGGCGTCGTTGATGCCGGCGGCGGTATCGACGATCAGGGTGTCGAGCGGGCCCTCGTAGGTGCTGACGGCCTGGACGATGCCGGCGTGCTGCTGCGGCGTCATTTCCGCCATGTGCCGCTTGCCGGAGGATGAAGGCACGATCTGCAGCCCGCGCGGCCCCGGCAGGATCACGTCGGCCAGCGTGGCGCGGCCGGCGACGACGTCGGCGAGCGTCTGTTTCGGCGTGAGGCCGAGCAGCACGTCGACATTGGCGAGGCCGAAATCGGCGTCGAGCAGCATGACCCGCTCGCCGAGCGCGGCCAGCGCCGTGGCGAGGTTCACCGAGACATTGGTCTTGCCCACGCCGCCCTTGCCCGAGGCGACGGTGAGGACACGGACCGGGGCCGGCGCGGCCTCAGGCGGCATCGGCGTCCTCCGCCGGACGGTCGCCAGCGCGGCGCAGTTCCTCCAGCTTCAGCACGAGGCGGCTGGCCTCGGCGGTGCTGAGGTCGTCGGGCACGTGCTGGCCGTCGGTGGTGTAGGCGAGCGGCAACTGGTGGCGCACCAGCACCGAGAGCGCGGCGCCGAGGCGGCCGGTTTCGTCGAGCTTGGTGAGGATGGCGGCCTCGGGCGCGACGAAGCCGAAGCGACGGATGACTTCATCCAGGTCGGCGCTATGGGCGTTCGCGGGCATGACCAGCATCGTCCGCACCTTGCCGGCGTGACGCAACCAGTTCAGCTGCCCGACCATGGCGCGGTCGCGCTGGCCGTGGCCGGCGGTGTCGACCAGCACCAGCGGGTAGTCGCGCAGGCGGTGCAGGGCCTCGTGCAGGGCCTCCTCGCTGCCGGCTTCGACCACGGTCAGGCCGAACTGGCGGCCGTAGGCGTGCAGCTGCTCGCGGCCGCCCGGGCGCTGGGTGTCGGTGGTGATCAGGGCGACATCGCGCGGGCCGTGCTCGGCGGCGTAGCGGGCGGCCAGCTTGGCCAGCGTGGTGGTCTTGCCGGCGCCGGTCGGGCCGACGAGGGCGACGACGCCCGGGGTGCGCAGCGGATCGAAGCTCGCGACCGGCAGCAGGTGGGCCAGCTGGCCCAGCATCAGGCCGCGGGCGCGGGCCGGGTCGGCCTCGGCCGGGATCTTGGCGGCGACCTCGCGGGCCAGCGCATCCTCGCAGCCGTAGCTGGCGAGGGCATCGAGGGCGAAGGCACGGGCCGGGCTGCCGCGCAGGCGTTCGCCGGTCATGCGCTGCATCTCGCGCTCCATCATTTCCCGCATCTCGACGAGCTCGGCGCGGACCTGCACCAGGCTCGGATCCTCGTCCCAAGGCGAGATGCGCACGGCGCGCGGCGCCGAACGGCGGGCGACGGCCTCGGCCTCCCGGTGGCTGGCACGGGTCTGATCCTCCAGCGCCGCCAGCGACGGCGCGCCGGTCGGCTCGGGGTCCATGAAAGACGCGGCCGGTGCGCGGACCGGGGCCGAAGCCGGACGGGCAACCTCGGGCGCCGGCATCTCGGACGACGTCGAACGGGCGATGCGCTCCTTGGCCTCGGCGAGGAAGGCGGAGAAATCGGCGCGCTTGCCGGCGCTGGGCGGCGGGGCCGCCGCAGGGACGGGCGCAGCCGCCTTGGCGGCGATGGCCCGGACCACGGCTTCGGGGATCAAGGCGGGGCGTTCGTCCATCGCCTGCGGCGGCGCGGCGGCGCGCAGGGCGCCGGCGAGTTGGGCCGGCAAGCCGATGTCGGCGTCGCGGGCCTGGTCGAGGGCGGTGGCGGGCTTTTGCGGCAGGAGCGATTTCAGCGCGTCCTGCGCCAGCTGTTCGTCGTAGTCGGTGGCGGCCACCACCTCGATGCCGCCCGGCACCGGGCGGTTCGAGAGGATGACCGCGTCGGCCCCCTGCTCCTCGCGGACCATGCGCAGCACCGTCCTCATGTCCGGGGCAACGAAGCGCTTGATCTTCATGGTGGCTCTCTCCGAATCCTGCTAACCGCAACCGTTGTTTCGAGGCCTCAACCGATCGAACCGACCAGCTTCAGCCGCTTGTCTTCGGGGATCTCGCTGTAGGCCAGCACCTGTAGCGACGGCACCCCGTGCCGGAACATCCGCGAGAGCACCCCACGCACCCCGCCCGGCACCAGCAGCACCGAGGGTTCGCCCCGCGCCTCCTGCCGCTGCACGCAGTCGGCGAGGCTCTGGTGCAGGCGCTCGGCCAGGTTCGGTTCGAGTGCTGCGGTGTTCCCGTTCACCGAGTCCTGCAAGATGCGTTCCAGCGGCGGCGCCAGCGTGTAGACCGGCAGCTCCGGGTTCATGCCGTTGATCTCCTGCACGATGAAGCGGCCCAGCGCGTTGCGTACCGCGGCGGTCAGCGCGGCGGGATCGGACGTGGTGGCACCGTGCTCGATCAGGGCTTCGGCGATCTGGCGGATCTGCCGCACCGGCACCTTCTCGGCCAGCAGGTTCTGCAGCACGCGGACGACGACGGCCAGCGGCAGGGTCTTGGGCGTGAGGTCCTCGACCAGCTTGGGCGCGGCCTTCTTCAAGGTGTCGAGCAGCGCCTGCGCTTCCTCGTGGCCGAGCAGCTCGCTGGCGTGCTCGCGCACCAGGTGGGAGAGATGGGTGGCAATGACGGTGGCCGGGTCGACGACTGTGTAGCCCAGCGATTCGGCCTGCGCGCGCTGCGCCGGCTGGATCCATACCGAGTCGAGGCCGAAGGCCGGGTCGCGGCCGGCGATGCCCTGCAGGTCACCGTAGACCTGCCCGGGGTTCAGGGCCATGTCGCGGTCCGGGTAGACCTCGCCGCTGGCCACCGGCACGCCGTGGATCACCACGCGGTACTGGTTCGGCGGCAGGTCGAGGTTGTCGCGGATGTGCACCGCCGGCACGAGGAAGCCGAGGTCCTGCGTCTGCTTGCGGCGGATGGCCTTGATGCGCGCCATCAGGTCGCCGCCCTGCGCCTTGTCGACCAGCGGGATCAGCCGGAAGCCGACCTCGAGCCCCAGCGCATCGATCGGACGCACTTCGTCCCAGCTGAGCTCGGCCGGCGCGCCGCCCGGCGTCTGCGTGGCCATCAGCTTGCGGGCTTCCACATCCGCCACCCGCGCCTGTTCCGCCTGTTCGCGCTGGTAGAGCATCCAGGCGAGGTAACCGAGGCCCGCCGCGAACGTCAAAAAGGCGACATTCGGCATGCCCGGCACGAGGCCGACGAGGCCGATGATGGTCGCGGTCACGGCCAGCGCGCGGTACTGGCCGAACACCTGCCCGAACATGGCGTTGCCCATGTCCTGCGAACGCGAGACGCGCGTCACGATCACGGCGACTGCCGTCGACACCAACAGCGCCGGCAGCTGGGCCACGAGGCCATCGCCGATCGCCAGCAGGATGTAGATCTCGGCGGCATCACCGGCCGACAGGCCGTGTTGCATCACGCCGATGGCGAAGCCGCCGAGGATGTTGATGAAGAGGATCAGGATGCCGGCGATGGCGTCGCCGCGGATGAACTTGCCGGCACCGTCCATCGAACCGTAGAAATCCGCTTCCTCGCGCACTTCCTCGCGGCGCAGCTTGGCTTCCTCGCGAGTGAGGATGCCGGCGTTCAAGTCGGCGTCGATGGCCATCTGCTTGCCGGGCAGGGCATCCAAGGTGAAGCGCGCCGCGACTTCCGAGACGCGCGTCGAACCTTTGGTGATGACGATGAAGTTGATGATCGTCAGGATGCTGAAGACGATGATGCCGACGGCGAAGCTGCCGCCGATCACGAACTGGCCGAAGCTGGCGATCACCTGGCCGGCGGCGTCGTGGCCCTCGTGGCCGTGCAGCAGCACCACGCGGGTGGAAGCCACGTTCAGCGCGAGGCGCATCAGGGTGACCAGCAGCAGCACGGTCGGAAAGATCGAGAATTCCAGCGGCCGCTTCACGTAGATCACCGCCAACAGCACCACCAGCGAGGCGGCGATGTTCAGCGTGAACAGCACGTCCAGCGCCAGCGGCGGCAGCGGCACGACGATCATCGCCAGCACGCCGATGAGCACCAGCGGCACGGCCGCCCCCTGCTGGATCAGCTGGCGGGTGCGGTCGAAGGGAGTCATCACGGCGGCCATCGGGTCTCGCGTGGGCGTGGGGTCGGGCGAGACGTGCAAGACGTGTGCCGGGGTGGGCCGAGGCCGATTCCTGCGCCTGCCTCGCGCGCCGGTGGGCCGCTCTCCGCGGACTCGGGGCTGTCCTGCCCCGAGCCGCGGGCGCGGCGCCACCGAGCTTCGCGGCGAACGCGAGCGACACGGCGGGCGCCGACGGCGAGGCGAATAAGGAGCCCCGGCGCGCGGTCGAGGCGAAAGCCCCGAAGGGGTCGCACAGGACGCGCGATCGGCCCAAGGGGCAGGACGCCCCCTTTGGGCCGACCGCCGGAAATCTCGCGTGGCTGGTGACGGGGCGGGCCAGCCTCGACGGCGAAGCCCGTCGTGTTGCGAGCAGCTTCGCTGCTAGTCCCCGCGTTCCAGAGCCCCGAAGTCCGGCAGCGTCGGGTAGGCCCCGCGCTTCGGCGTCCACACCTTGAGCTGGTAGACGTAGCTCAGCACCTGCGCCACGGCCTGGTAGAGCTTCACCGGGATCTCGCGGTCGAGTTCCGCCTGCGCGTGCAGCACGCGAGCCAGCGGCGGCGCCTCGACGATGGCGACCTTGTGCGCGTCGGCGACCTTGCGGATGTTCAGCGCGACTTCGTCCACGCCCTTGGCGACGACGATGGGCGCCTGTGCCTTCTTCGGGTCGTACTTCAGCGCGACGGCGTAGTGCGTCGGGTTCACCACGACGACGTCGGCGGTGGGCACGGCTTCCATCATCCGCCCGCTCGCCAACTGCTGCTGCATGCGGCGGATCTGCCCCTTCACCTCGGGGCGGCCCTCCATTTCCTTCATCTCCTCGAGCAGCTCCTGCCGCGTCATCTTGAGCCGCCGCTTCCAGGTCCAGAGCTGCCAAGGCACATCGGCGACGGCGAGGAGGACGAGACCCACGCCCATGGCCATCAACAGGCCGAGGATCAGGCCGAAGCCCTGCGCCGCGGCCGTGGCCACCGGCAGCTGCGACAGCTGCAGCAGGCGGTCCTCGTAGGCCAGGTAGTAGACCGTGCCGATCGCGCCAAGGATGGCGATGCGCAGCAGGGACTTCACCAGCTCACCGAGGCCCTGCGTGCCGAAGATGCGCTTCAGGCCCGCGATCGGCGACAGGCGCTCGGCGTTCGGCGACAGCGCTTCGGTGCTGAAGTTGAAGCCCATCACCGCCGGCGCGACGAACGCGGCGAGCACGCACGCGCCCATCAACGGCCCGACGGCGAGCATCAGTTCGCCGATGGACAGGCCGGCGCGCGTGACGAGGTCCGCACCCAAGCCTTGTCCTTCGCCGGCATGGCGCAGCTGGTTGCCCATCCAGGCCATCGCGTGACCGGCCATCCAGCCGCCGAAAGCGATCAGGGCGAGGATGGCGGCGACGAAGACCGAGGCCGTAGCGAGCTCCGGCGATCGCGGGTTGTCGCCTTTTTCGCGCGCGTCCTTGAGCCGTTTGGCACTCGGCTCTTCGGTTTTCTCCTGGCCGCTTTCGCTCTCCGCCATGGCGTCAGCCCAACCAGCCGGTGGAAAGTTCGAACGCCGCTTCGAGATTGGCGCGCAGCGGGCCCAGCAGCTGGCCGGTGAGCGTGCCCATCAGCAGCAGGCCGACCAGCACCGACGCCGGCAGGCCGAGCTGGATCGGGTTCAGCGAGGGGGCGGCGCGACTCATGACGCCGAACGCGAGGTTGATCACCAGCATCGCCAAGACCACCGGCAAGGCGATCTGGATGCCGACGAGAAACATCTGCCCGCCGAAATCGGCGATGGCACGCAGCGCCTCTGGCGTCGGCGCCCAGTTCGACTGCAGCGGCACCGCTTTCCACGAGTCGGCGAGCAGCTCGACGATCATCAGGTGCCCATTCATCGATAGGAAAATGAGCGCGAAGCAGAGATAGAACCACTGCCCGACCACGCCGGCATTGGTGCCGCGCAGCGGGTCGGCCATCACGGCGAAAGACAGGCCGGTACCCTGCGCAACGAATTCGCCGGCCAGTGCGCCGGCTTCGAACGCAAGGCGCAGCACGAAGCCCATGCCCACGCCGATCAGCACTTCGCGGGCGACGGTGAGCACGGTGAGCGGGTCGACGCCGGGCAGCGGCGGCGGCGGGCCGGCCAAGGGCGACATCGCGAAGGCGAGGGCCAGCGCCAGCATGCCCTTCACCCGGCGCGGCACGGTGCGCGTGCCGAACAGCGGCGCCACCATCAGCAGGCCGCCGACGCGCAGGCTCGTCCACAACGTCGCGTTGATGACGGCGAACATATCGCCGCCGTCGAGGACGATGCCGGGGATGCTGCCCGCGGCGGCCATCAGCCCACCAGCGATGGGATGCGCTGGAACAGCGCGATCGTGTAGTCGACGAGCTTGCCGAGCAGCAGGCTGCCCATCGCGGCGAGAGCGACGGCGAGCGCCACCGCCTTGGCGATGAAGGCGACGGTCGGTTCGTTGATCTGCGTCGCGGCCTGCACCAAGCCGACGGTGACGCCGACGCCGAGCACGACGACCAGCAGCGGGCCGCCGACCAGCAGGGCCAGCTCGAGGCCGGCGCGGAGTTCGGTGATGGCGGTTTCCGGCGTCATGTCAGCCCGCTCCCACCGCCGTCGCGGCGGTGCTCATCACCGCGGGATTGAAGCTGCCGGCCAGCGTGCCGACGATCAGCACCCAGCCATCGACGAGCACGAAGAGCAGGATCTTGAAGGGCGCCGACACCAGCATCGGCGACATCATCATCATGCCCATCGACATCAGCACGCTGGCGACGACGAGGTCGATCACCACGAAGGGAATGAAGATCAGGAAGCCGATCTCGAAGGCCGTCTTCAGCTCGGAGGTGATGAAGGACGCCACCAGCACGCCGAACGGGATCTCCTCCGGCGAAGCGAAGCCCTGCGTGTGCCCGGACAGGTTGGCGAAGGTGAGCAGGTCGGTCTCGCGGATCTGCGCCAGCATGAAGGCGCGGAAGGGCTCGGACGTCGCCGCCCACGCGGCGTCGAAAGGCAGCGTGCCGTCGAGATAGGGCTTCAGTCCCGCGGTCCAGGCCTGGTCGGCCACCGGCATCATCACCATCATCGTGATGAACAGCGCCAGCCCGACGAGGATCTGGTTCGACGGGGTCTGCCCGGTGCCGAGCGCCATGCGCAGCAGGGCCATGACGACGATGATGCGGGTGAACGCGGTGCAGGCCAGCAGCAGGCTGGGCAGCAGCGTGAGGGCCGTCATCGACAGCAGCACGGCCAGCGAGACGCTGACGTCCTCGCCACCGACGTTGGCGACGGTCACCTCGGGCAAGCCGGTGGGCTGCGGCCCGGCGGGCGTGGCGAAGCCCAGCGCCGGCAGCAGGGCCAGCGCGAAGAACGAGTAGCGGAGCAGAGAGGAAAGAGAGGGCACGACGGGCCTCCGGCGGGGATGCCCGGTGACGTGCAAGCGGCGTGCCGGACTACGCGGAGTCGCGCGCCTTCAACCGCGCCAGCAATTCGGCGAAGCCGGCCTGCGTCGGCGCATCGAGCAAGGGCTCGGGCAGGGTGTGCAGCAGGTTGACGCTGTGCTGGGTGACGCCGAGCAGCAGCTGCTGGCCGCCGCAGTCGACGATGACCACGCGCTCGCGCGGGCCGACGGCGAGGCTGGCCACGGTCCGCAGGCCGGCCATGGATTTGAGGCCGGCGCCCGGCAGCTTCTTCAGCACCCAGGCGAGGACGAGGATCAGGCCGATGACGAGGCCCAGTGCCAGCAGGGTGCCGCCGAGGCCGGCGGTCTGCGGAACGCCCTGCCCCACCTGCACGGTCTTGGCGGCGGCGGGCGCGGCGGCGGTGGCCGAAAGGAGCAGGGACAAGGGCTCGCTCATGGCGGGGCCTCAGCGCAGGCGCTTGATGCGCTCGGACGGGCTGACGACTTCGGTGAGCCGGACGCCGAAGCGCTCGTTCACCACCACCACTTCGCCCTGTGCCACCAGGGTGCCGTTGACGTAGACGTCGAGCGGCTCGCCGGCGACACGCTCGAGCTCCACCACCGAGCCCTGGTTGAGCTGCAGCAGGTTGCGGATCGGAATGCGCGCGCGGCCGACCTCCAGCGACAGGGTCACCTGCACGTCGAGGATCAGGTCGAGGTTCGCGTCGCCGCTGCCGCTGCCGCTGCTGGCGGCCGGGGCCGGGCTGGGCGCGAGGTCGCCCCACATGGCGAGGTCGGCGGCGTCTTTTTCGGTGCTCATGGGGTGGTCCTCAGTTCGCCCGCGGCTTGGTGCCGGCCATGGGCGTGATGCGGGTGATCTTCACGGCGTTCTTGCCCTGGTACAGGCCGAAGTCGCCCTCGTAGAGGGGCAGGCCCTCGACGTGCAGGGGCGTCTTCTTCGGGATGTCGATGGGCAGCACGTCACCCACCTTCAGCGCGACGAGCTGGCGCACCGTCAGGCGCTTGGTGGCGAGCACGCCGGCCACGTCGAGCTCGGCGAGGTTCACGCCCTCGCGCAGCTGGATCGGGAAGTTCTCGTCCTTTTCCGAACGGTCCGAGGCGATGCCGGCGTCCAGCAGCTCGCGGATCGGCTCGAGCATCCCGTAGGGCAGCGTCACGTGCATCTCGCCGCCGCCGCCCTCCAGCTCGACGTGGAACTTGCTGACCACCACGTACTCGCGCGGGCTGACGATGCTGGCGAAGTGCGGGTTCACTTCCGAGCTCGTGTACTCGAACTCGAAGGGCATCACCGGCGCCCAAGCCTCCGTCAGGTCGGCGAAGGCCTGCTTCAGCATCAGCTGGATGACGCGCATTTCGGTGGGCGTGAACTCGCGGCCCTCGATCTTCGCGGGGAAACGGCCGGCGCCACCGAAGAAGTTGTCGAGCACCGCGAACACCAGCGTCGGCTCGAAGACGATGAGGCCGGTGCCGCGCAGCGGCTTCATCTTGATCAGGTTGAGGTTCGTCGGCACGTACAGCGTGTGCAGGTAGTCGGCGAACTTCATCAGCTCGACGCCGCGCACCGAAAGGTCGGCGGAGCGACGCAGCAGGTTGAACAGGCCCACGCGCCACATGCGCGCGAAGCGCTCGTTGACCATCTCCAGCGTGGGCATGCGCCCGCGGACGATGCGGTCCTGGGTGGCGAAGTCGAAGGACCGCGCCACGCCGGGATCGACGTCGGTCTCGGTCTCGACCGCGCCCGAGTCGACGCCGTGGAGCAGGGCGTCGATCTCATCCTGGGAAAGCAGGTCGCTCATGGCCGTCGCTTACTGGGTGACGAAGCTGGTGAACAGCAGGGCGGTGACGGTGTCCTTCTCCCCGGTCTCCGCCTCCAACACCTTGTTGGTCTCGGCCAGCGCCTTCTCCTGCAGGGTCACCATCACGTCGGGCTGGGACAGCTCCTCGTTGGTGAGCTGGCGGAACATCACCAGCAGGCCGCTGCGGATCGCCGGCAGGTGGGTCTCGATGGCCTTCTGGCCGGCCTCGCTCTTGGTGGCCAGCTGGATCTGCACCTGCAGGTACTTGGCGCTGCCCCCGGTGAGATTGACGACCAGCGGGTCCTTGACCTCGACGTAGCGGGTCTCGGCCTTCGGCGCCCCCTCTTCGCCCTCGGCGGCTTCCTCGGCAGCCTCGCCCTCGGCCGGGGCGTGCGCCGGCTTGGGCATCATGAAGAACATGATGCCGGCCACCAGGACGGCCGAACCGACCGCGGCGCCGATGATGGGCACCAGGGGCACCTTGGGTTTGGCGGCGGCGTCGGCGGGTGCGGCGGCGGGTGCGGGCTTCTTGTCGGCCATGGGCAGGTCCTAGCGGTCGTCGTGGGCAGTGCAAGACCCGTGCCGCGGCGGGGTCCCGACCCCGCCGGAAACCCGCCACCGGCGGCCCCGGGCCGGTTCCCGGCTAGTAGGCGCTGAAACCGTTCGTCGTTCAATCGGCGCGTTTTGAGTATTCCTGACTCTTCGCCGTGGGGATTCCGTCATGCTTCGCCGGCCCCTCACACCCCCGGGGGGTGGAGGAGCGGTTCGATACGCTTCGAGCGGCGCGACGCGAGGCACCCCCCCGGCCTTCGCTTCCGCCCTGTCCTGCGACCGTGCTGCTTGGTGGTCGCACCCCCTCCGAGCCCGACCCGGCCCCCGCCGCGGTCGGGTTTTCTTTTTCTGCGCGGCTTCACTTCGCCGGTAGCGATCGCCAAACTCGACGCCATGCCCGCCTGCCCGATCCGCTTCGCGATGACCGCCCTCCCCCGGGGTGGCCAGCCATGAACGCTCCGTTGGCCCCGACCAGCCCGCCCCTGCGGATCGCCCTGGTGGAGGACGACCGGATCGAGGCCGAACGGGCGATCGCCGCCCTGCGGGCCGTCGGCCACGAGGTCGAGTGGTTCACCGAGGGCGTGCAGTTCATGTCCGAGGTCCGCGAGGCCCGGCATGAGCTGTTCCTGTTCGATTGGCACCTGCCCGACACCGAGGGCACCGCCCTGGTGGGCTGGGTGCACCGGTCGGTCGGTCGCCGGGCCCCGATCATCATCTTCAGCCGCTTCGACGACGACGAGCGCATCGTCGAGGCCCTCGCCGCCGGCGCCGACGACTACATCATCAAGCCGACCTCGGCGACGGTGCTGCTGGCCCGGATCGCCGCGGTGACGCGCCGCTTCCAGGGGGCCACCACGGGGCCGTTGCGGGTCGAATTCGGCCCCTACCGGATCGACGGCGCCTCGCGCGAGCTCAGCCGCGATGGCGAGCGCATCGAGCTGCAGCCGAAGGAGTTCGATCTCGCCTGGTACCTGTTCCTGCACCGCGACCGCCTGGTGCGCCGCGAGGAGCTGGTGGCCGCCATCTGGGGCCGCGACCTCGGCGGTTCGGCGCGCACGCTCGACACCCACCTGTACACGCTGCGCCGCAAGCTGATGTTCGCGGAGAACGGCCTGCGCCTTTCGAACGTCTACCGCGAAGGCTACCGGCTGGAACTGGCCCCCGCGGCGGCCGGCACCTCAGGCGACTGAGGCTTCGCGCTCGAGCGGCAGCTCGATGCGGAACTCGGCGCCGCCCTCCGGGGGGTTGTCGACGAAGACGGTGCCGCGGTGGCGCGCCACCACGCTCATCACCATGGCGAGGCCGAGGCCCACCGAGCGGGTCGAGGACTTCGGCGTGCGCGCCAGCGGCCCGAAGCGCTGGAACAGCTGGCTGCGGCGCGACGGGGCGATGCCCGGGCCGCCGTCGCGGACGACGATGGCCAAGGCCTCCCCCCGGCGCTCCACCCGCACATCGACGCGACCGCCCGGCGGCGTCACCTTCACCGCGTTGCTCAGCAGGTTCTCGACCGCGCGGCGCAGCAGGGCCGCGTCGCCGATGACCCAGCCGACCTCCTGGTCGTCGAGGGCCAGGTCCAGCCGCACCTGCTTGGCGCTCGCCTCCGGCGTGCTGGTCTCGACCGCCTCGAGGACCACGTCGGCCAGGAGCACCGGCTCGGCGCGGGTGAAGGCCTCGGGCGACGCCGATCGGACGAAATCGAGGTAGGTCGTCGCCATCTGCACCATGCGGCGGGAGAGCCGCTCGGCGCTGCGCAGCACCTGCTGGGTGGAGGGCGTGAGGGTGGGATCGGCCAGCACGCCCTCGCAGAGCTCGACGAGGGCGTGCGCCGGCGCGCGCAGGTCGTGCGAAAGGAAGTCGATGGCGGCCTGGCGTTCGCGCTGGTCGGCCATCAGGCCGGTGAGCTCGGTGACGCAGACGAGGGTGTCGTGCTGGTCGGGCTCGCGGCCGCCGGGCAGGGGTTCGAAGGCCACGACCACCTCGCGCTCGCCGCACTGCGCCAGCAGGCGCGCGCTGCCCGCGCCGACGTACTGGCTGGCGTCGGCGGGCAACCGCAGGTCGACCGCGGCCAGCCAGTCGCGCAGCGTGCCCATCGGGGCCTCGGGGTCGATGCGCCAGGCCACGGCTTGGGCGTTGCCGAGGCGCAGGCGTTGCTGGCCATCGATCACGATGATCGCCGCCGGCTGCACGTCGATCAGCCGGTGCACGTACTCGCGCTGGCGACGGATGCTCGCGACGGCTTCGCGCACGGCGGCCAAGGCCTCGTCGAAATCGAAGCCGCGGCGCGTGGCCGGCGGCGCGGTGGCCTCGCGTCGGAGCACCGCGATCTCGGCCGCCAGCATCGACGCCGAGCGGAAATAGCGGTGCATCACCTCGACGAACACCTGCAGCGGCAGCGCGATGGCCAGCGCCACCGGCGGCAGCCACAGCAGCATCCGGTAGGCCAGCAGGTACGCCACCCCCACCAGGACGAGGAAGCCGACCGCGAAGACCGCCGCGCGACGCTGGCGCAGGTGGTTCAAGGCCAGCGCGAAGGCCAGCAGCACGCCGCCGACGATGGCGGCGTCGGTCCACGAATCCAGCACGCGGAACACGTGGCCGGTGAGGAGGGCGGCCGCCGCCTGCGCCTCGTACTCGTCGACGGTGAGGCCATGCTCAGCCCAACCGGACACCGCGGTGGTGAGGTTGATCTCGGTGTCCTGCTCCGACTGGCCGATGATGACGATGCGGTCGCGCCAGACGTCCGGGTGCACTTCGCCATCGAGCACGTCGGCGGCGCTGACGCGGCGCACCGTGCCGCCGCCACCGAGGAAGGCGAAGACGTAGGCATCCTCGGCGACGGTGGGCGAATCGAACGCGGCCTGCAGGGCGGCGCGACGCTCGTCGGGCACCAGGTCGCCGGCCTGCTGCAGCAGGGCCAGGGCGAAACTCGGCCGCAGCGCACCGGCCAGAGGCGCGGCATGGAAGCTGCCGCGGATCACGTTGTCCTCGCCGGTGGCGACGAGCTGCAGGCCCAGCGTGCGGAAGCCGACCTTCTCGGCGGCGCGGAAGGCCTCCTCGGCGCTCTGGTGCGCGGTGTCGCCGACGAAGGCCTTGCCGACCGTGTTGCCGTGGCGGGCCAGCGCTTCGCGCAGCACGCCCAGGCCCTCGCGGTCGCGCGGGTCGCGCGCGTCGAAGGCGAGGTAGGCGCCGATCACGCGCGGCTTCACCTGGTTCAGGCGATCGACCAGGCGGGCCACCGCCAGTGGTCGGCGATCGATGAAGTCGGGGTAACGGCGTTCGGCTTCGCCGTCGATGTGCACGAGCACGATTTCCGGCGGCGCCTCGCGCTGGTGCAGGCGCATCAGCTGGTCATACACCCGCGTGTCGAAGGGCGCCAGCAGGTTGAAGCCGACCAGCAGGGCGGCCAGCAACGGGATGACCAGCGCGTGGATCGGCAGGCGGCGCATCGTCTCAACGGGCGGCGGACGGCGCGGCGGGCGGGGGCGAGTTCAGGGCGTCGAGGGCCACGGCGAGCAGGCTGCGCAGCCCCGGCTCGAGCGCCGATTCGTCGAAAAGGAACTCCGGCGAATGGTTCATCGGCGCGCGGCGCGGGTCGATGCCGGGGCCGGTACTGCCGACGAACCAGTAGAAGGTCGGCGCGACGGTGCTGAACTGCGAGAAGTCCTCGCCGATCGTCAGCAGCGGCATCTCCACCACCTTGTCCTCGCCCAGCGCGGCGCGGAGGGCGGCACCACCGCGCTCGGCGCGCTCGGCCGCATTCGCGGTGAGCGGGGCATTGAGGTTGACGCTGAGCTCGGCGGTGGCGCCGGCCGATTCGGCGATGGCCTTCGCCGTGCGTTCGAAGCGGGCGATGACGTCGGCGCGGACGCCGTCGTCGAAGGCGCGCAGCGTGCCGGCCATGCGCGCTTCGTCGGGGATGATGTTGAAGCGCACGCCGGCCTGCACCTGTCCGGTCGAGAGCACCACCGGCGAACGCACGATGTCGGTCTGCCGCGAGACGATGGTCTGCATGGCCATCTGCACTTGCGCCGCGATGGTGACGGGATCGATGCCGTCCCAAGGCCGCGCGCCGTGGGTCTGGCGGCCGCGGATCACGAGGTTCCACTCGTCGACCGAGGCCATCGTCGGGCCGCTGCGGTAGCCGACCGTGCCGGCCGGCAAAGCCGCCCAAACGTGCAGGCCGTAGATCGCGTCGGGCGTCCAGTCGGCGAACAGGCCGTCATCGATCATGGCCTTGGCGCCGACGATCTGCCCCGGCTGCGGCGGGCCTTCCTCCGCCGGCTGGAACACGAACATCACTTCGCCGGCGAGCTGATCCTTCATGCCGACCAGCACCTCGGCCGCAGCCATCAGGATCGCCACATGGGCGTCGTGGCCGCAGGCATGCATCACGCCGACGTCCTGCCCGCGATAGGTCGTGCGCACCGTCGACGCGAAGGGCAGGCCGGTGGCCTCGGTGACCGGCAAGGCGTCCATGTCGGCGCGCAGTGCGATGCGCGGGCCGGGCTTCGCCCCTTTCAGGATCGCCGCCACGCCGGTGATGCCGAGGCCTTCGCGCACCTCGAGGCCGAGGCCGCGCAGATGCGCGGCCACCTTGGCCGCGGTGCGCACTTCGAGCGTGCCGAGCTCCGGGTGCTGGTGCAGGTCGCGGCGCCAGGCCGTGAGTTCGGGCATCACCTCGGCGATGAAGGCATCCAGGGCGACCGGCGCGGGCGGCGACGGCTGGGCCAGCAGCGCCACGGGCCCGACGGCCAGCGCGAGAGCAAGCCCGCGGAGCGGGGCGAAGACGGAACGGGGCGACGTCATGGTCGGAGCGGATCGCATCGGGGACACCGAAGCATACGCAGGAACGCGGTGACGTCCGCAGTCGCGGGGCGCGGCCTAGCGCCGCCGCGGGGGGCAAGGCATCGGCGGCAGCACCTGGTGGCCCGCGCACGCGAGGAAGCGGTCCTCGGCGGCGGCGCGCGGCGCCACGCGTCCGGTGAAGGCACTGAAGGCCGGGAGCACCAGTTGGCCGCGGCGCGCGCGCCACCAGAACGCGGGCAGGCGGCCGAGGCCCGGCACCGGCACGGCCGGGTGCAGGTGCCCGCACAGGCTGGGTCGGCCCGGGGGCGCGCGGTCCGGCTCGTGGCACAGGGCGAGCTCGCGCTCGATCGCCCCATCGTCGCGGATCACCAGCCCGAGGGCCGCGGCGCCCGCAGGCCGCAAGGCACGATCGTGGTTGCCGAGGATGGCGTCGACCCGCACGTCCGCATGTGCGGCACGGAAGGCGTCCCAGTCGGCGCGCCACGCCGCGTCGTCGTGCAGCGACCCATGCAGCACGTCGCCGAGGATGACGAGGCGCGAGGCCCGAGTACCGGCGAGCAGGGCCGCAAGGCGCGCCAGGTCGGCGGCGGTGCCGCCGCGCGGCACCGCCATTCCGGCCCGTCGGAACGCCTCGCCCTTGCCCAGGTGCAGATCGGCGATCAACAGAGCGTCGGCGGCCGGCCAGTGCACGGCGCGTTGGCCGTGGAGGGCCATGGCTTCACCGTCGAGCACGAAGCCCCGCGGGGTGCCCAGCTCAATCACCGTAGGTCGCCTCGAGCTGCTGGGCCGCGCGATCCACGCGCGCCTTCCAGTCCTCGGTGCTCAGCGTGCCGCGCTGCTGCTCGGCCCACAGCGGGAAGGCGAGGGGCGTGAGCGTGGCCGGATGGGTGAGCACGAGTTCGGCCGCCGCGATGGCATCGAGGGTCTCCGCGAGCCGCGATGCATCGAGCTGCGCCTCGAACACTTCCGCCTCGGCCTGGGCGAGCAGCACGTGGCCGGGGTCGTGCTGGCGCAACACGTCGAACAACAGGCCGCTGCCGGCTTGCAGCGACTTCAGGCTGCGCGGCGCGCGCCCGGGCAGCGATGGCGGCAGCAGGCCGGCGATGCGCGCCACCTCGCGGAACTGCCGGCGCGCCATCTCGGACAGGTTGAGGCTGGCGGCGAGGTCCTCGCGCAACGCCGCCGGCGCGAGCGCGCGGCGCAGCATCGCGGCGTCGAGACCCAGCGCCGCGAAGCCGCGTTTCGTGTGAGGTGCCAGCACGAAGCCGTAGTCGTTGACGGCGATGCCGAAGGTGTTGGGAGCGATGCGGCCAAGACGCAGGGCCACCAGCGCGGCGAGACCCTCGTGCACGTGCCGGCCGGCGAAGGGAAAGACGAACAGGCGCGGTCCCTCGCGGGTGGCGACGAGCTCCGCCAGCAGGCGCCCGGGCGCGGGGAGGGCGGACAACGCGGCCTGCAGCGCGCGCAGGCCGGCACTGGCCTCGGCTTCGGGCGATCCGGGCGGCGAGGCCAACGCGGCCTGCACGCGCTTTCCGAGGGTGTCGGAGAGCGGCAGCGTGCCACCGGCCCAGCGCGGCACGGCGGTGGGCTTGCCTTTCGCCAGCCGCACGTAGGCGGTCATGTCGCGCAGCTGCACGAGTTCCAGCGCCCGTCCCGCGAACAGGAAGGTTTCGCCCGCCGCGAGTCGGGCGACGAAGCTTTCCTCCACGCTGCCGAGCCGCCCGCCCTTCAGCCACTGAACGGAGACGCTGCCATCGGCGACGATGGTGCCGATGCCCAGCCGATGGCGCTGCTGCTGGCGAGGCTCCGGCACCACGAGGCGGCCGTCCGCGTCACGCTCAACGCGGCGATGCTCGGGGTAGTGCTGCAAGGCCTCGCCCCCGGTTTCGACATAGGCCAGCACGGTGGCCCACGCGGCCTCCGACAGGCCGGCATACGCGTGCGTGCCGCGCACCTCGGCGAGCAACGCATCCGCGTCGGTCGGCGCGGCAACGGCGCAGCTGACGACGTGCTGGGCGAGGACATCGAGGCAGCGCCTCGGCGGCCGGCGCGGCTCGAGCTGGCCTTCGGCGATCGCTTCGCGCAGCGCGGCGTACTCGACGATCTCCAAGGCATGCGAGGGGACGGCGACGACGCGAGGGCGCTCGCCGGGTCGATGGCCGCTTCGACCGGCGCGCTGCAGCAGGCGCGCCACGCTTTTCGGGCTGCCCACCTGGAGCACTTGGGCCACTGCCGGGAAATCGACACCGAGGTCGAGGCTGGACGTTGCCACCACGCAACGCAGCGCGCCCTCGCGCAGGCCCTGCTCCACCGCGCGGCGCGCCGCGGCGTCGAGCGAGCCGTGGTGCAGGCCCAGCGTGGCGAGGTCTTCCGGCCAGACCGCCGACAGCGCCTGGTGCCAGAGTTCGGCCTGCGCCCGCGTGTTGGTGAACAGCAGGGTGGAGCGCGCGGCGAAGATCGCCTGCAGCACGCGGGGCAGCTGCTTCAGGCCAAGGTGCCCGGCGAACGGGAAGCGCTCGCCGATGTCCGGCAACAGGGTCGTGAGCTCGATCGGCTTGGGGCGCGCGTCGACGATGCGCAGGGCTTGCGGATGCGGCCGGCGCGGGTCCGAGGGATCGGGGCAGAGGGCGGCCAACGCCTCGTCGGGATTGCCGACCGTCGCCGACACGCCCCAGACGCGCAGGGCTGGCGCGATCGTGCGCAACCGCGCCAACGCCAGCTGCAGCAGCACGCCGCGCTTGCTGCCAAGCAGTTCGTGCCACTCGTCGACGACCAACCAGCGCAGGCCGGCCAGCGTCGCCACCGCATCGCCGTGGCTCAACAGCACACTCAGGGACTCCGGCGTCATCACCGTCCACGCGTCGGCGCCGCGGCGCGCGCGGGCGCGTTCGGCGCTGCTCGCATCGCCGGTGCGCAGGCCGACGCGCAGCGGCTCCAGCCGCGGCGGGCGGCGACGGGTCGAGGGACGCGTCACCGAAGCGGGCGCCGCAGGGATCGCCTGCATCGCGCCCACGCCGGCGGCCGCCGATTGCAACGCGCGCCGCGTGTCCTCGGCCAGCGCCTTCAGCGGCGTGATCCATAGCAAGCGCGGGGCGGTGGGCACCGCGTCGACGGCATCGCGCAGCGGCCCGCCGGCCACGGCCAGCGTTTTCCCGCTGCCCGTCGGTGCGTTGACCAAGCCGCTCAGGCCCTCCGCCTGCGCGCGCCACACCGCCTGCTGGAACGACGCGGGGACGAAGCCGCGCGCAGCGAACCAGCGCTCGACCGGATCGTCCACCTTGCGCTTCGCGCCACGACCGGCATCGCCCCTAGCCATCGATCATCGCCTTCAGCGTGTCGAGACGATCGGCATCCGCCGCAGTCTTGTCGCGGCGCCAGCGCAGCATGCGCGGAAAGCGCACCGCCACCCCGCTCTTGTGGCGCGGCGAACGCTGCACGCCCTCGAAGCCGATCTCGAACACCAGCTGCGGCGCCACCGAACGCACCGGGCCGAAGCGCTCGCGCGTGTGGGCGCGCACCCAACGGTCGAGCTCGAGGAACTCGGCATCGGTGAGCCCCGAATAGGCCTTGGCCACCGGCACCAGGGCCTCGCCGTCCCACAGCGCGAAGGTGCAGTCCGTGTGCAGCGTCGAGCGACGGCCATGGCCGGCCTGGGCGTAGAGCAGCACCGCATCGACGCTGCGCGGATCGAGCTTCCACTTCCACACGTCGCCGCGCTTGCGGCCCACGCCATACGCGCCATCACGACGTTTCAGCATCAGGCCTTCGGCGCCGTGCTGGCGCGCCGCGGCGCGCAAGGCGGCGGCCGCGGTCCAGTCGGACGGATCGAGCACCGGCGACAGGCCCAGCGCCGACCCGTCGACCAAGGCGCCAAGCGTCGCGCGGCGCGCATGCAAGGGACGATCGCGGAGATCGATGCCCTCGGCCTCGAGCAGGTCGAAGGCCACGAAGCGTACCGCGGCCTCGGCAAGCACCTTCGCGCTGGGCCGCTTCCGTTGGATACGGGTCTGCAGGATCGCAAAGGGCAGCGGCTCGTCGCCGCGCCAGGCCAGCAGCTCGCCATCGAGCACCGTGCCGTCCGGCAAGGCCGCGGCCGCGGCTTCGACCTCGGGGAAGCGGCCGTCGAGGCGCTCCTCGCCGCGCGACCACAGCACGACGCGCCCACCGCGGCGGATCAGCTGGGCGCGGATGCCGTCCCATTTCCACTCCAGCTGCCACGCGTCGATGGGGCCCAGCGTTTCCGGCGCGGCCTCGAGCGGCGAGGCGAGATGGAAGGGATACGGGCGTGCGGACTCGGCCGCGCGCGCGGGCGACCCTGCGGCGGCGTCGGGGCCCTCGCGCCCACCATCGTCGACCGCAACCAGCGCCGCCCATGCCTCAGGGGTCGGCGCCACGCCACCAACAAGGCGCTCGGCCATCACCGCGGGCGCCACGGCGGCGATCTCGGCCAGCGCCTGCTGGAGCAAGCCGCCCGAGACACCGACACGAAGCGCACCGGTCAACAGCTTCGTGTAGACGAAGCGCGCGCTGCCGCGCCAGCGACGCCAGCCCTCGACCACCGCGGCGCGACGCGAGGCCTCGTCGGTGCCGGCCACGGCGCGAAGCCGGGCGATCTCGTCGGCAAGGCCCAGTGCCTCGCGCTCGGGCGCCGCGTCGAGGCGCTCCGGCAACAGCAACGCGATCGTCTCGGCGAGATCGCCGACATGCGCATAGCTGTCTTCGACGAGCCACTCCGGATGACCGCTCTCCTCGCGGAGCCAGCGCCTCAGTTCACCGCTGGCAGCGATCTTTCCGGTCTTCCCCCCACCGATCTTCCCGCCCGCGAGCAGGTGAACGGTCCATGCCGCGTCCGCGGCCGTCATCGCCCGCAAGCCATCGACCAGCGCGCGTCGCTTGTCGATCAGCGAGGTGCTCGCGTCCAGCGCGTCGTAAAGGGCGGCGAAGGCCCGCATCAGTTCTCGCCGCCGAGTTCGGTCTTCAGCGCGGCCGCTTCGATGCCGTCCTCGCGAAGCACGCGCACCAGCGCCTCGGTGTTGCCGTGCGTGGCCAGCACGCGGCGCGCTCCGGTGGAGCGGCAGGTGCGCAGCAGCGAGTCCCAATCGGCGTGGTCGCTGACGACGAAGCCGCGATCCACGCCGCGACGCCGGCGATTGCCGCGCAGCTGCATCCAGCCGGAGGCGAAACCGACGCTGACGGACTTGAAGCGGCGCATCCACGGCGAACCGATGGCCGAGGGCGGCGCCAGCACCAAGGCGCCGGCGAGGTCCTTGCTCCGCGCCTCGTCCGACAGCGGCCGGGTCGGCGGCAGCGCCACGCCAGCGTCGCGGTAGATCGCCACGCCCGGGCCCATCGCGCCGTGCAGCAGGACCTCGCGCTCCATGCCTCCGGGAAGACGCACCAGCTCCGCGAGGATCCGCTGCGCCTTTCCGAGCGCGTAGCAGAGCAGCAGGGCCGCCTCGCCGCGCGCCGCACAGGCGTCCCACCAGGCGCGGATCTCGGCCGCGACCTCACTGGCCGGGCGCCAGCGGTACACCGGCAGGCCGAAGGTGGCTTCGGTGATGAACACATCGCAGGGCACGACCTCGAAGGGCGCGCAGGTCGGGTCGTCGTCGCGCTTGTAGTCGCCGCTGACCACCCAGGTCTCGCCGTCGACCTCGATCCGCACCTGCGCCGAGCCCAACACGTGGCCGGCGGGATGCAGGGACACGCGCGCCTCGCCGAGCACGAAAGGCTCGCCGTAGCCATGGCCGGCGAGCGCCTGCGACTCACCCAAGCGCCAGCGCAGCAGGCCGAGCCCCGCGTCCGCCGCATGCACCACGCCCATGCCCGGCCGCGCATGGTCGGCGTGGCCATGCGTGACCACCGCGCGCGGCACCGGGCGCCACGGGTCGACATGGAAATCGCCGGCGCGGCAGTACAGGCCTTCGGGGGTGAGTTCGAGCAGCTCGGGCATGGCGCGCAGCGTGGGCGCCGTGCGGTCAAGCCAGCGGCAAGGCGCGGGGAGCGATGTGCCGATCAGCGCGGGGCGTCGTCGATCCCGACGGCGATCACGAACGCCAAGCCGTCGGCGTCCATCCGCACCTGTTGGAGCTCGGCGTCACTGGCGCCGGGCAGCGCTTCGATCACGGCGACCAAGGCGTGGGCATCGGCGTTACTGCCCGTACGGCCTTCGACGCGGAGGCGGCGGGTCTCCAGGGTGATCGCCGTGATCGCGCGTTCCGCATCGGCCAGCGCACCGATCCGCGCCGCGAGCTGCTGCCACGGTGCGGCGGGCAGGCCGCTGGCACGCTCGCGCACGGCGAAGGGATTGGGACGGCCGGCGACGTCGAACTCGCCGATGGCCGGCTGCGCGACGACCTCGGCGGCGGGAAGGACGAAGCGCTCGTCGAATCCGCCGAGCACGGTCCAGTCCGGGACCCAGGCGGAAATCGGCGCATGCACCGGCCAACGCGCCCAGTCGCGGAACGTCTTGCCGCCCAGCGGGATGGATTGCACGCCATCGCCGGCCCACAGTGGGATCGCGCTCTCACGCTCCTCGTCGAGGCGCGCGACCAGCCCACCGGCGGCATCGCGCGCGAGCGCCACGCGGCGCGGCGGGCGCGCCTCGCCACCGCCGTGGTCCGCGTGCTGCAGCAGCACCAGCCAGCCGCCCTCGCAGACGAAGTCCTCGACGCCGCGCAGGGTCTTCGCACGGAACGGCACCGGACCCTGCATCGCCATCTGTTCCCAATAGCGCGCCTCGCCTTGGGCAGCGATGGCCTTGGTTTGCGACGCCGGCTGAAGCATGCGCCGCCAGACATCGAAAGCGCCGCGGTCGCGATCGCGCAGCGCGATG
>Ga0209278_1000313_pt1 | contig 43775 bp, 35 predicted proteins | sample JI81BgreenDNA_FD_187504 | JGI IMG/M metagenome (GOLD analysis project Ga0209278, IMG submission 187504) | Wastewater effluent complex algal communities from Wisconsin, to seasonally profile nutrient transformation and Carbon sequestration -... | ecosystem: Engineered > WWTP > Effluent > Algae...
GAAGGCTGCTGCACCAGCGAAGAAGGCTGCTGCACCGGCGAAGAAGGCTGCTGCACCAGCGAAGAAGGCTGCTGCACCGGCGAAGAAGGCTGCTGCACCAGCGAAGAAGGCTGCTGCACCGGCGAAGAAGGCTGCTGCACCGGCGAAGAAGGCTGCTGCACCGGCGAAGAAGGCTGCCGCACCGGCGAAGAAGGCTGCCGCACCAGCGAAGAAGGCTGCCGCACCAGCGAAGAAGGCTGCTGCACCAGCGAAGAAGGCTGCTGCTCCGGCGAAGAAGGCTGCTGCTCCCGCGGCAAAAACCAAGCTCAACCCTCAGGCTGCTTGGCCGTTTCCGACCTCAAGCAAACCCTGAGTCTTTTCGAGAGAATCCATAAAACCCGGTACCCAGGTGCCGGGTTTTTTGTTCCCAGTCAACACAAAGGTGTATCCGCTGATCCGATGCCCTGAAAAGGTGCCATGTGGTCGAACGGGGCGCGCATCTGACTGGGAAGCAGCGCTCGCGAAGAGTGCATCAACAGCTTGCTTGCGGCGGCTCACGCCCACCCGGGGAGGCCTCAACTCCCTACCGCCGAGCGCCAACACCCGCTGGCGAGTCGCCAATGGTCGGTCAGCCGCAGCGGTCTGGTGCCGCGCTCGTTGCCCGGCGTCAGGCCGGGGGGGTAGCGCGGTGGCTGAAAAACGGAGGACGCTGGGCTTGGCATTCGTCATCGACGACACCTGTCCAGCGGCTCTCCGTCGGGCAGGCGTGGTCAGGGCTTCCTGGCGGGTGCCTGGTCTTTGGACGACGCTTTTTCGGGAGTCGCCGCGGGCTGGTATTTCGCGCCGTTGACGGTCAAGCCTTCGGCCGATAACTTGGCGGCGCGCTTGTCGCCGATGCCGGGTACGCGTGCGATGAGGTCGGGCCAGTCTTTGAATTTGCCCGCCTTGCGCGCCTCCAGCATTTTGCTGGATGTGCCGGGGCCAATGCCTTTGATGCTGTCGAGATCGGCCTCGCTGGCGGTGTTCACGTCCACCGCCGCCATGGCCAGGGTGGCGGCCAACGAGAGCAACAGGGCAAGTGCTTTTTTGAACATGGGGTTTCCTCCTGAAAAATGACAGTGGCGACGCCAGGCACCACACCGGGCGCCGGGAACCCGTTGGGTTCCGTTGGTTACTCTAGCGATCTGGCAGCGGCTGCCTATCCCCCAAACAAGGTAGGTATGGCCCGGGCGCTACACTGCAACGGCGCAAAGTGCGCGGCAGTCGGTGCAGAGAGGTGAGCATGGTGCGGGGTGGTTGTGGGGTGTTGACGCGATGGACGGGCCTGTTGAGCTGTCTGGCCGTGGCAGGCTGCACCACACCGGTGCATATGCCGGTGACCACCCCGGGACCGGCGGTGGAGCATGCGCCACAGCAGATGCCAGCCGAGGTGTTGCGTGTCGCCCATGCGCTGTTTGAGGTGCCCGCTGGTGGCAGTGGCTGGGCGTTTTTCCAGCTGCCCGGCAAAGCGTTTGCACCGTTTGAGCCGGTTTCTCGCCTGGGGCGGCCGGCTTTGCAGGTACAGGCCGACCGGTCGGTGAGCATGCTGCGTCAGCGGTTCGAACCGGGTCTGCCGGCGGTGGATGTGCTGCAGTTCTCGTGGAAGGTGGACGCCCTTCCAGACGGGGCCGACCTCAAGGATGCCAGCGCGACCGATGCGCCAGTGCGCATTTTGCTGGCCTTCGACGGTGACCGCAGCCGCTGGGACGCGCGGGCGCATCGCCTGTCCGAGCTCAGTCGCCTGCTGACTGGCGAACCCTTGCCGTATGCCACGCTGTCGTACGTCTGGAGCCGGGAGGACGCGCCCGAGTCGGTGTTGCACAACCCGCGCACCGATCGCATCCGCAAGTTGGTGGTGGATAGCGGCGTTGCGCACCTGGGGCAGTGGCGAGACCACCGGCGCGATGTGCGGGCCGACTTCATTCGCGCTTTTGGCGAGCCGCCCGGCCCGCTGGTGGCGGTGGCGGTGATGACCGATACCGACAACACCGCCAGCCGTTTGCAGGCCTGGTACGGTGCCTTGCGGCTCAGGCAGGCGTCCACAGCCCCCTGACAAGGTGCGCCGCCGACCATTTCGGGCCATCGGAAGGCCTGGTGTGGGTCTGTCACATGAGGGAAACACCCGCCCCGCAGGTGGGAACGGTTGTTGCATAGTGCAGGCCATGTTCAACTGTTTCAGGTGTCAAGCATGAAGTTTCGCCTTTCCCTCGTTGCCGCTGCACTGGTTTTGGGCGCCACCGGCCTGCAGGCCAAGACTTTCAAATGGACCAGCGCCAGCGACATCCCGACCTGGGACATCCATTCGCAGAACAACGCACTGGCCAACGGTATCCATGCGGCGGTTTACGAGTCTCTCGTCTACTACAACAGCCGCACATTCAAGATCGAGCCGGTGCTGGCCACCGCCTGGAAGCAGGTCACGCCGACGCAGTTGCGCGTGACGCTGCGCAAGGGGGTGAAGTTCCACGATGGCTCGGACTTCACGGCAGACGATGCGGTGTTCTCCCTGCAGCGGGCCATGGCCAAGACCTCCAACTTCGGTGTCTATGCCCAGGGTATCGACCGGGTGGTGAAGGTGGACGACGGCACTGTCGACATCTTCACCAAGGACCCGAATCCGGTGCTGCTCAACCAGATGACCGAGCTGCGCATGATGAGCAAGGCCTGGGCCGAGAAGAACAAGTCGGTCGAACCCAAGGACATCAAGACCAAAGACGAGAACTTCGCCCACCGCAACGCCAATGGCACCGGTCCCTTCATGCTCAAGGAATGGCAGCCCGATCAGAAACTGGTGCTGACCAAGAACCCCGGCTGGTGGGGCAAAGGCGAGAGCAACGTGACCGAGGTGGTCTATACCCCGGTCAAGTCCACCGCCACCCGCATGGCGGCGCTGCTGTCGGGTGAGGTGGACTTCGTGCTCGACCCCAGCCCGCAGGACCTGCCGCGCCTGCGCCAGGCCAGCAACCTGAAAGTGATCGACGGCGTCGAGAACCGCACCATCTTCTTTGGCATGGACCAGTTCCGCGACGAGCTGCCGGGCAGCAACATCAAGGGCAAGAACCCGCTCAAGGATGTGAAGGTGCGCAAGGCGCTGTACCAGGCCATTGACATCGACACCATCACCCGCGTGACCCTGCGCGGCCTCGGCCAGGCCACTGGCGCGCTGGTCGCGCCGCAGGTCAACGGCTGGACCAAAGAGGTGCACCAGCGCTACCCGTACGACATCAACGCCGCCAAGAAGCTGCTGGCCGATGCGGGTTACCCCGACGGTTTTGAGGTGGACTTTGCCTGCCCGAACAACCGCTACATCAATGATGAGCAGATCTGCCAGGCGGTGGCGGCCATGTGGGCCAAGATCGGCGTCAAGGCCAAGCTGCGCACGCAGCCGCTGGTGACCTACTTCCCGATGATCCAGCGCTACGAGGCCAGCATCTACATGCTGGGCTGGGGCGTGCCGACCTTTGACGCGCTCTACAGCCTGCAGTCGCTGGTGCGCACGGTGGGCGCCGGCGGTGACGGCAACTACAACGTGGGCCGCTACAGCAACCCGCAGATGGACGCACTGGTCGAGCGCACCAAGAAGGAGACCGACCTGAAGCGCCGCAACGAGCTGCTGACCCGGGCGCTGCTGCTGCAGAACCAGGAAGTGGCCCACATTCCGCTGCACAACCAGGTGATCCCGTGGGCCATGAAGAAGAACATTGACGTCGTGCACCGTGCGGACAACCGCCTGGACTGGCGCCTGGTCAAGGTAAACTGATTTCGGCCTGAAAACGGAGGGTCGCGCACCGCGCGGTGGCGACCCTCCCTTTGTTTTTTCACAATGTTCGCATTCATTCTCCAGCGCCTGGCGCAGGCGGTCGTGGTCATGGTCAGCGTGGCGCTGATCGCCTTCATGCTTTTCCAGTACGTGGGCGACCCGGTGGTGTTTCTGCTCGGGCAGGACGCGACGCCCGAGCAAATCCGCGAGCTGCGCGCCGACCTCGGGCTGGACCAGCCCTTTGTCGTGCAGTTCTGGCACTTTCTGGCCAACGCGGTGCAGGGCGAGTTCGGCCTGAGCCTGCGGCAGGGCTCCAAGGTGTCCAGCCTCATTGCCGAGCGTTTCCCGGCCACATTGGAGCTGGCCTTGGTGGCCGCGCTGCTGGCGCTGCTGGTGGGCATTCCCATGGGGGTGTACGCCGCCCTCAAGCGCGGCACTTTCATGAGCCAGGTGTTCATGACGCTGTCGCTGCTGGGCGTGTCGCTGCCGACCTTCCTGATCGGCATCCTGCTGATCCTGGTGTTTGCGGTGCAGCTGGGCTGGTTTCCCAGCTTCGGCCGTGGCGAGGTGGTGCAGATCGGCTGGTGGACCAGCGGCCTGCTGACCGCCAAGGGCTGGCACCACATCGTGCTGCCGGCGGTGACGCTGGCCATCTTCCAGCTCACGCTGATCATGCGGCTGGTGCGCGCCGAAATGCTGGAGGTGCTGCGCACCGACTACATCAAGTTCGCCCGTGCCCGCGGCCTGACGCAGCGCGCCGTGCATTTTGGCCACGCGCTGAAGAACACCCTGGTGCCGGTGATGACCATCACCGGCCTGCAGCTCGGCGGGCTGATCGCCTTTGCCATCATCACCGAAACGGTGTTCCAGTGGCCGGGCATGGGCCTGCTGTTCATCCAGGCGGTGACGTTCGCCGACATCCCGGTGATGGCCGCCTACCTGTGCCTGATCGCGCTGATCTTTGTGGTCATCAACCTGATCGTCGACCTGCTGTATTTCGCGGTCGATCCGCGGCTGCGGGTGGAAAAGTCGGGAGGGCATTGACATGACGCACCCCCTGCGCCGCTTCGCGTCTTCCCCCTCTCCTGCGGGAGTGGGACGCAGCCTATGGCCTGGCGAAGTCAGTTCCATGGCTGCTCTGCACGGTGTCGCCTCTTCCTCAGCTTCCTGGGTTCCGTTTTGCCAACGGCAGGCATGACATGTTGAGTCCCCGCATCAAAGCCCATGGCCGTGCGTTTGCGCACATCGCCGCCTTCCATCCCGAGCTGACCGCGTTGCGGCGCGATCTGCATGCCCACCCCGAGCTGGGCTTCGAGGAGCACTACACCGCGCGCCGCGTGGTCGAGTCGCTCAAGGTCTGCGGGGTGGACGAGATCCACACCGGCATCGGCAAGACCGGCGTGGTCGCGGTGGTCCACGGCCGCCAGCGCTCCAGCGGCCGCATGATCGGCCTGCGCGCCGACATGGACGCGCTGCCGATGCAGGAAGACAACGACTTTCCCTGGCGTTCCAGCCGCCCGGGGCTGATGCATGGCTGCGGGCACGATGGCCACACCGCCATGCTGATCGGCGCGGCGCGCTACCTGGCGCAGACGCGCCAGTTCGATGGCAGCGCGGTGCTGATCTTCCAGCCGGGTGAGGAGGGCTTTGCCGGCGCCAAGGCGATGATCGAGGACGGTCTGTTCGAGCGCTTCCCGGTGCAGTCGGTCTATGCCATGCACAACTGGCCGCAGATGCAGCCCGGCACGGTGGGAATCAACGCCGGCCCGATGATGGCCGCCGCCGACCGCATCACCATCGAGATCAGCGGCAAGGGTGGCCACGGCGCCCACCCTTACCAGACGGTGGACCCGGTGCTGGTGGCGGCGCACATCATCACCGCCGTGCAGAGCATCGTCTCGCGCAACGTGCGGGCGCTCGACCAGGCGGTCATCAGCCTGTGCTCCATGCACGCAGGCGATCCGGGCGCCTTCAGCGTGGTGCCCGGCAAGGCCACGCTGGTGGGCACGGTGCGCAGTTTCAGCGCCGAGGTGCAGAGCCTGCTGGAGCGCCGGCTGCAGGAGGTGTGCGCCGGCGTGGCCATGGGTCTCGGCGCGGTGGCCCATGTGCACTATGAGCGGGTGTATCCGGCCACCATCAATACCCGCGACGAGGCGCGTTTTGCGGCCTCGGTCGCGCGGCACCTGGTGGGTCAGGAGCATGTGAACGACGAGCTGGAGCCGAGCATGGGCGCGGAGGATTTCGCCTTCATGTTGCAGGTCAAGCCCGGGGCCTACCTGCGGCTGGGGCAGGGCACGGACCACGGCGTGGGCAGCTGCCACCTGCACAACAGCCGATACGATTTCAACGACGAGGTGTTGCCGCTGGGCGCGGCCCTGCACGCCAGCCTCGTCGAGCAGGGCATGCCGCTGGCGGCGCCCGCCTGAGCAGCGATCTTCACCCGGTCACCATCACCACAAGCAAGGAGCATTCGATGAAGTTCAAGCAGACCCTGTCCGCCGCGCTGGTCACCGGCGCCCTGCTGGCCATGGGCGCAGCCCAGGCCCAGACCGTGCGCATCGGCAACCAGGGCGATGCCCTGTCGATGGATCCGCACTCGCTCAACGAAACCACGCAGCTGAGCGTGGTCGGCAACGTCTACGAACCGCTGGTGGGCCGTGACCAGAATCTCAAGCTCTCGCCGCGCCTGGCCACCAGCTGGAAGCAGGTGTCGCCGACCGTGTGGCGTTTCGAGCTGCGCAAGGGCGTGAAATTCCACGACGGCAAACCCTTCACCGCCGATGACGTGGTGTTCAGCCTGGCCCGCGGTGCCGGCGAGGGTTCGGACATGCGCAGCTACACCAACGACATCAAGGAAGTGCGCAAGGTTGACGAGCACACGGTGGACATCGAGACCAAGGGTGCCTTCCCCATCCTGCCCGATGTGCTGACCTTCTTCTACATCATGAGCAAGTCGTGGTGCGAGGAGAACAACGCGACCCGGCCGGTGGACCGGCGCAAGGGCATCGAAAACGCGGCCTCCTTCCGCGCCAACGGCACCGGCCCCTACCGCCTGCGCGAGCGCCAGCCCAACGTCAAGACCACCTTTGTGCGCAATGGCAACTACTGGGGCAAGATCGAAGGCAACGTGGTCAACGTAGAGTACACCCCCATCGGCAACGACGCCACCCGTGTGGCCGCGCTGCTGTCGGGGCAGGTGGACGTGATCGAGCCGGTGCCGGTGCAGGACGTGGCCCGCATCAACGCCAGCGGCAAGTCCAAGGTGCTGCAGGGCCCCGAGCTGCGCACCATCTTCCTGGGCATGGACCAGAAGCGCGACGAGCTGCTGTACTCCAGCGTCAAGGGCAAGAACCCGTTCAAGGACAAGCGGGTGCGCCAGGCCTTCTACCAGGCCATCGACATTGCGGGCATCCAGAGGAGTGTGATGCGCGGTGCCTCCCGCCCGTCGGCGCTGATGGTCGGCCCAGGCATCAACGGCTACTTCGCCGACATCGACAAGCGTTTGCCCTACGACCCCGACGCCGCCAAGAAGCTGCTGGCCGATGCGGGCTACCCCAACGGCTTCGAGGTCGGCATGAACTGCCCGAACGACCGCTACGTCAACGACGGCGAGATCTGCCAGGCGGTCAGCGCCAGCCTGGCCAAGATCGGGGTCAAGGTTCGGCTGCAGGCCGAAACCAAAGGCACCTACTTCCCCAAGATCCTGCGACGCGACACCAGCTTCTACCTGCTGGGCTGGACGCCGAGCACCTACGACGCGCACAACGTGCTCAACTCGATCACCCGCTGCGTGGATGACAAGGGGGCCGGCCAGTTCAACCTGGGTGCCTATTGCAACCCCAAGCTGGACGAGCTGACGGTGAAGATCCAGTCGGAGACCGACCAGGCCAAGCGCAATGCGCTGATCAAGGAGGCCTTCCAGCTGCACGCCGATGACGTGGGTCACATTCCGCTGCACCAGCAGGCCCTGGCCTGGGGCGTGGCCAGCAATGTGAGCCTGGTCCAGCTGGCCGACAATGTCATGCCCTTCCGTTATATGACGGTGAAATGATGGCCCCCCTGCGCCGCTGCGCGGCTTCCCCCCTGCTGCGCGGGGGGACGCACCCTGTGGCCGGGCGGAGCCCGTTCCACGGGTGCCTGGAGCTGAGGGCACGCGCGCCGAAGATATGGCGTGAGTCCCCTGCGCCGCTGCGCGGCGTCCCCCTGCTGCGCGGGGGGACGCACCCTGTGGCCGGGCGGAGCCTGTTCCACGGGTGCCTGGAGCTGAGGGCACGCGCGCCGAAGATATGGCGTGAGTCCCCTGCGCCGCTGCGCGGCGTCCCCCTGCTGTGCGGGGGGAAGCACTCTGTGGCCGGGCGGAGCCCGTTCCACGGGTGCCTGGAGCTGAGGGCACGCGCGCCGAAGATATGGCGTGAGTCCCCTGCGCCGCTGCGCGGCTTCCCCTGCTGCGCGGGGGGACGCACCCTGTGGCGGGGCGCAGCCCGTTCCACGGGTGCCTCGAGCTGGGGGCACGCGCTCCGGTCAGGTTTCTCTCTCAATGCTGTTGTGACTGCTCTGTTCGCGTGTCACGCCGGTTCTTCCGGTTGACTGATCAAGAAAGACTGAACGTTGATTGCTCTTGTTCGCCGTTGGCTTGACAGCGATGTCGGCCACAGTTTCCGTACCTCGCCCACGGCCCTCCTGGCGGCGCTGATCGCACTGGTCTGTGTGGTCTGTGCCGTGTTTGCGCCGTGGATCGCGCCGCACAACCCGTTTGACCTGGCGTCGCTGGAGCTCTCCAACGCGCGCCTGCCACCGGCCTGGAGCGAGGGTGGCAACCCCGCGTTCTGGCTCGGCACCGACGACCAGGGTCGCGACATCCTCTCGGCGCTGATGTACGGCGCGCGCATCTCGCTGGCCGTCGGCCTGGCGTCGGTGGTGCTCTCGGTGGTGATCGGCGTGACCCTCGGCCTGCTCGCCGGTTTTCTGGGCGGCTGGGTCGACAGCCTGCTCATGCGGGTGTGCGACGTGATGCTGTCCTTCCCCGCCATCCTGATCGCGCTGCTGATCGCCGGCGTGGGCCGTGCGCTGTTCCCGAACGCACACGATTCGCTGGCCTTCGGCGTGCTGATCGTCTCCATCACCCTCACCGGCTGGGTGCAGTACGCGCGCACGGTGCGCGGCTCCACCCTGGTCGAGCGCAACAAGGAATATGTGCAGGCCGCCCGGGTGACCGGCGTGGCACCGCTGCGCATCATGCGCCGGCATGTGCTGCCCAACGTCATGGGCCCGGTGCTGGTGCTGGCCACCATCCAGGTGGCCACGGCCATCATCACCGAGGCCACGCTGTCTTTTCTGGGTGTGGGCGCGCCGCCCACCTCGCCCTCGCTGGGCACCCTGATCCGGGTCGGCAACGACTACCTGTTCTCGGGCGAATGGTGGATCACCATCTTCCCGGGCCTGATGCTGGTGCTGATCGCCCTGTCGGTGAACCTGCTGGGTGACTGGCTGCGCGATGCGCTCAATCCGAGGCTGCGTTGATGAGTCTGCTTCAAGTCAAAAACCTGGTCGTCGAGTTTCCCGGCCGCCGCGGCACGCTGCGCGCGCTGGACGACATTTCCTTCGACATCGCGCCTGGCGAAGTGCTGGGTGTGGTGGGCGAGTCCGGTGCCGGCAAGTCCCTCACCGGGGCGTCCATCATCGGCCTGCTGGAGCCGCCGGGCCGGGTGGCCAGCGGCGAGATCTGGCTCGAAGGCCGGCGCATCGACAACCTGCCGCCCGAGCAGATGCGCCAGGTGCGCGGCCGCCAGATCGGGGCCATCTTCCAGGACCCGCTGACCTCGCTGAACCCGCTGTACTCGGTGGGCCGGCAGCTGATCGAGACCATCACCACCCATCTGCCGGTGAGTGCGACCGAGGCACGGCAGCGCGCCATCCAGCTGCTCAAGGACACCGGCATCCCGGCGGCCGAGCAGCGCATCGACCACTACCCGCACCAGTTTTCCGGCGGCATGCGCCAGCGGGTGGTCATTGCCCTGGCGCTGGCGGCCGAGCCGCGGCTGATCGTGGCCGACGAGCCGACCACCGCGCTGGACGTGTCGATCCAGGCGCAGATCATCACCCTGCTCAAGACCATCTGCCGCGAGCGCGGCGCGGCGGTGATGCTGATCACCCACGACATGGGCGTGATCGCCGAAACCTGCGACCGCGTGGCGGTGATGTACGCCGGCCGCATCGCCGAGATCGGACCGGTGCACGAGGTCATCAACCACCCGGCCCATCCCTACACCCGGGGCCTGATGGCCTGCATCCCCGACATGGCAGCCGACCGCGAGCGGCTGCACCAGATCGACGGCGCCATGCCGCGCCTGAACGCCATTCCGCGCGGCTGCGCCTTCAATCCGCGCTGCGACCGCAGCTTCGAGCGCTGCCACGAACAGCGGCCCGAACTGCTGCCCGCAGGCGCGACGCGGGCCGCCTGCTGGCTGCACGACGCATCGAGCATGCTGACCACCGGGGAGGCCGCATGAGCCCGCTCGAACCAGCCGTGATGGACCGATCCGCCACCGCTGCACCTGCTGCGGCCGAAGCGCCGCTGGTGCGCGCCACCGACCTGGCCAAGACCTTCGACGTCTCCGCCCCCTGGCTCAACCGTGTGATCGAGCGCCAACCGCGGCAACTGCTGCGCGCGGTCGATGGGGTGAGTTTCGACATTCCGCGCGGGCAGACGCTGGCGCTGGTGGGCGAGTCGGGCTGCGGCAAGAGCACCGTGGCGCGGCTGCTGGTGGGCCTCTACGAGCCCACACGCGGCGGCTTCGAGTTTGACGGGCTGGATGCGCACGCGGCGTTCAAGACGCCGCAGGGCCGGCAGCTGCGCCGCCGCATCCAGATGATCTTCCAGGACCCGTACGCCAGCCTGAACCCCCGCTGGCGGGTGAGTGACATCATTGCCGAGCCGCTGATCGAGCACGGTATCCTGACCGAGCCGGCCGCGCTGCGCGACCGGGTGGCCGAGCTGCTGCAGTCGGTGGGGTTGTCGCCGCTGGACGCGGGCAAGTTCCCGCACCAGTTCAGTGGCGGGCAACGCCAGCGCATTTCCATCGCGCGGGCGCTGGCGACTCAGCCCGAGTTTCTGGTCTGCGACGAGCCCACCAGCGCACTCGACGTGAGCGTGCAGGCGCAGGTGCTCAACATCATGAAGGCGCTGCAGCGCCAGCACGGCCTGACCTACCTGTTCATCAGCCATAACCTGGCGGTGGTGCGCCACATGAGCGACCAGGTGGGCGTGATGTACCTGGGCCGTCTGGTGGAACTGGCCGACAAGCAGACGCTGTTCAGCCAGCCGCGCCACCCGTATACCCGCATGCTGCTGGATGCCATCCCGAAGATGCACGCCACCGGCCAGGCGCGCACACCGGTACAGGGCGAAGTGCCCAACCCGCTGAACCCGCCACCGGGCTGCGCTTTCAACCCGCGCTGCCCCCACGCCAACGACCGCTGCCGTACCGAGCGGCCAGCGCTGCAGACCATTGGCGGCGTCCGCATCGCGTGCCACGCGGTGGAGGAAGGCCGGATCTGACTTCCAGGCGGAGCAGGGCGTCCAGACATCTGGGCGTTGACGCGGACGATGAACACTCCCCTCCGCGAATGTCCCCCGGCCCGCTGCGCGGGCCTCCTCCAAGGAGGCGCCACCCGACTCCTGCGCGATGCGCTCATCCCGCTCTCGGGCGGTCTGCTGCGTTGCAAAGCCTCGCCGGGCCACCGGCCCGCATGCGTTTTGCGCCTCGCAGGCCATCCCGACAGTGGGCGAGCACCTCCGCGAAGACTCGGCCAGCGCCGCCCAGTTCGCCGCTGGAAGCACCCGTCATCCTCAGGCATATCCGGCGCGCGTGTCCGAAAGTCCAGGGATGCCGTGGAACCGGCTTTGCCGGGCCACAGGCATCGTCCCCCCTCCGGGGGGAAGCCGCGCAGCGGCGCAGGGGGGAGTGTTTAGCTCTCAACGCGCACGCTTATGCGTACCTTTTACTCCTCAAGTTCTGCTTCATCTCCTTGAGCATGGGCTGCAGCTGGTTGCCGCCGATGCGCAGCGCCAGGCAGGTGGCCACCACGTCGATCACCATCAGGTGCATCAGGCGCGAGGTCATGGGGCTGTAGCGGTCGTAGCCTTCGGGGTGGTCGGCCGCCAGGTGGATGTGGCTGGCCGCGGCCAGGGGCGAGCCGCTGGCGGTGATGGTGATGACGGTGGCGCCGTGCTGTCGCGCAATGTCGGCCGCGTCCATCAGGTCGCGTGTGCGGCCGGAGTTGGAGATGATGACCAGGCAGTCGCCGGGGCCGAGCAGCGAGGCGCTCATGACCTGCATGTGACCGTCGCTGTAGGCAATGGCGTTGATGCCCAGGCGGAAGAACTTGTGCTGGGCGTCCTGCGCGACGATGCCCGAGTTGCCCGCGCCATAGAACTCGATGCGGCCGCGGTTTTTGTAGGTGGCCAGCAGTGCGTCGACTGCCTTTTCAATGGCGTGGCTGGAGGCGTCGTTCCGATACTTGAGGAAGGCGGCCACGGTGTTGTCGATCACCTTGACCAGCACATCGCCCACCTTGTCGTCCACGTCGACGCTGCGGTGGATGAAGGGCACGCCTTCGCTCACCGTACCGGCCAGCTTGAGCTTGAAGTCGGACAGGCCGTCGTAGCCCATGCTGCGGCAGAAACGCACCACGGTGGGTTTGCTCACGTGTGCGCGCTCGGCCAGTTCGGCCACCGGCAGGCTGGCAAAGGTGCGTGGGTCCAGGAGCACGAGTTTGCCCACGCGCTGTTCGGCGGGGGCCAGTGAGGGCAGGGAGGCTTTGATGCGGTCGAGCATGCGAAAATGGTAACCCAGTTACATATCCCCGTGAAACCTTGTCCACCCTGAGATGTGCCGATGAACCAGCTCGAAGCCCTCAAACAGTTCACCACCGTGGTCGCCGACACCGGTGACTTCAAGCAGATCGCGGCGTACACGCCGCAGGACGCGACCACCAATCCCTCGCTGATCCTCAAGGCGGTGCAGAAGCCGGCGTATGCGCACCTGCTGCAGGAAGCGGTGGCGAAGTTCGGCCAACACGGGCTGGAGGAGGTGATGAACCGCCTGCTGGTGCGTTTTGGTGTCGAGATCCTGCAGCACATCCCCGGCCGGGTGTCCACTGAAGTGGATGCCCGCCTGAGTTTCGACACCGAGGCTACGGTCTCGCGTGCGCGCCGCATCATCGACCTCTACCAGGGCGAAGGCGTGCATGTGGACCGGGTGCTGATCAAGATCGCTTCGACCTGGGAGGGCATTCAGGCCGCTGCCCGCCTGGAGCAAGAAGGCATTCACACCAACCTCACCCTGCTGTTCAGCTTCTGCCAGGCGGTGGCCTGCGGGCAGGCCCGGGTGCAGCTGATCTCGCCCTTTGTCGGGCGCATTTACGACTGGTACAAAAAGCAGGCCGGCGCCAGCTGGGACGAAGCCGCCATGGCCGGCGCGAACGATCCCGGTGTGCAGTCGGTGCGCAAAATCTACCACTTCTACAAGAAGCACGGCATCGCCACCGAGGTGATGGGCGCCAGCTTCCGCAATGTGGGCCAGATCACCGCGCTGGCCGGCTGCGACCTGCTGACCATCAGCCCCGAGCTGCTGGCCCAGCTCGCAGCCACCGAGGCCCCGCTGGCCCGGGCGCTGGACGCCGAGGCCGCGAAAGCCCTGGACATTCCGTTCGTGCAGTACGACGAGGCGGCCTTCCGCTTTGCACTGAACGAAGACGCGATGGCGACCGAGAAGCTGGCCGAAGGCATCCGCGCCTTTGTGGCCGACACGATCAAGCTGGAAGCCATGATGCGCTGACCTGCGCTGCTTCGCCCCACTGCTGGAGCGACCAAAAAACAAAACCCCGCGAATCGCTTCGCGGGGTTTTTTTGGGGCTTTTGCCGGACCGCAGTGATGCGTTCCGACGCCGCATGAGCGTGCAGGGCAAGGCGCGGCAGCGTTGAGCAGTGGCAGCGCCACGGCAAGCGGCTGCAACACCGCCATGCGCCCTCAGGCAAGGAGAAGCATTACATGCCCATGCCGCCCATGTCGCCCATCCCCATGCCACCGCCGGCCGGCATCGGAGCGTCTTCCTTCGGTGCCTCGGCGACCATGCACTCGGTCGTCAGCATCAGGGAAGCCACGGAAGCGGCGTTCTGCAGGGCGGTGCGGGTCACCTTGGTCGGGTCCAGGATACCCATTTCGATCATGTCGCCGTAGGTGTCGTTGGCGGCGTTGAAACCGAAGTTGCCCTTGCCTTCCAGCACCTTGTTGATCACCACCGAGGGCTCGCCACCGGCATTGGCCACGATCTCGCGCAGCGGGGCTTCGATGGCTTTCAGGACCAGCTTGATGCCGGCGTCCTGGTCGGCGTTATCACCCTTGATGGCGCCAGCGGACTGCTTGGCGCGCAGCAGGGCCACGCCACCACCGGCGACGATGCCTTCTTCCACCGCAGCGCGGGTGGCGTGCAGGGCGTCTTCCACGCGGGCTTTCTTTTCCTTCATCTCGACTTCGGTGGCCGCACCGACCTTGATGACCGCCACGCCGCCGGCCAGCTTGGCCACGCGCTCCTGCAGCTTCTCGCGGTCGTAGTCGCTGGTGGCTTCCTCGATCTGCACGCGGATCTGCTTGACGCGGGCTTCGATGTCAGCGGCAGCGCCCGCGCCGTCGATGATGGTGGTGTTTTCCTTGCCCACTTCGATGCGCTTGGCCTGGCCCAGGTCGGCCAGGGTCACTTTTTCCAGGGTCAGGCCGACTTCTTCGGCGATGACCTTGCCGCCCGTCAGGATGGCGATGTCTTCCAGCATGGCCTTGCGGCGGTCGCCAAAGCCCGGCGCCTTGACGGCGACCACCTTCAGGATGCCGCGGATGGTGTTGACCACCAAGGTCGCCAGCGCCTCGCCTTCGACGTCTTCGGCAATGATCAGCAGCGGACGGCCGGCCTTGGCCACGGCTTCCAGCGTGGGCAGCAGGTCACGGATGTTGCTGATCTTCTTGTCGAACAGCAGCACAAACGGGTTGTCCAGCAGGGCGGCCTGCTTCTCCGGGTTGTTGATGAAGTAGGGCGAGAGGTAGCCACGGTCGAACTGCATGCCCTCGACCACGTCCAGCTCGTTGGTCAGGCTCTTGCCGTCTTCCACGGTGATCACGCCTTCCTTGCCCACTTTGTCCATGGCATTGGCGATGATGTCGCCGATGCTGGAGTCGCTGTTGGCAGAGATGGAGCCGACCTGGGCGATTTCCTTGCTGGTGGTGGTGGCCTTGGAAGCTTTCTTCAGCTCGACGATCAGGGCTTCCACGGCACGGTCGATACCGCGCTTCAGATCCATCGGGTTCATGCCGGCGGCCACATACTTCATGCCTTCGCGCACGATGGCCTGGGCCAGCACGGTGGCGGTGGTGGTGCCGTCACCGGCGTTGTCGCTGGTCTTGGAGGCGACTTCCTTGACCATCTGGGCGCCCATGTTCTGGAGCTTGTCTTTCAGCTCGATTTCCTTGGCCACGGACACACCGTCCTTGGTCACGGTGGGGGCGCCGAAGGAGCGCTCGAGCACCACGTTGCGACCTTTGGGGCCCAGGGTGGTTTTGACTGCGTTGGCCAGGATGTTCACGCCTTCGACCATGCGGGCGCGGGCTTCACCGCCGAAAACGACGTCTTTTGCTGCCATGTTGATATCTCCGATTCAGAAAATGAGGATGAATGAGGGAAGGATTACTTCTCGACAACCGCGAACAGGTCGTCTTCCTTCATGACCAGCAGCTCGTCGCCATCGACCTTGACGGTCTGGCCGCTGTACTTGCCGAACAGGACGCGGTCGCCGACTTTGACGGTCAGGGCCTTGGTCTCGCCCTTGTCGTTCGTCTTGCCCGGGCCGACGGCCAGCACCTCACCCTGGTCGGGCTTCTCGGCGGCGGCGTCGGGGATGACGATGCCGGAGGCGGTCTTGGTTTCGCTGTCAATGCGCTTGACGATCACGCGATCGGCGAGAGGACGAAGTTTCATGGCATCTCCTGAAAAATAGGATGTGAGGGTTGGGGTCTGACGGCAAACGGCTCGCCAGCGCGGGCCGCGACCGTCGTTTGACCTGGAGCGGTGTTAGCACTCGTCTCCAGTGAGTGCTGATGATAAGGGCTGCCCGGTGGCTTTTCAAGCGGGAGGAGCGTTCTTTTGTGGGGCTGCAGGCGTGACGGATGGACCGGGACGGACCGGAGCGGATCGGCCAAACCTTGATTTAAGTCGGGTACGGCACGGCTGGGTTCCTGGACAATGAGCCGGTGTGCCTGCTGATCCCTTTTTTTTGGCATCGGGGCCCACACCGCGAACACAAAAGGTCCAGCACATGTCCACCAGCCCAACACAGTCGGCCGTGGTCGGTTCCGATGCCGACGATGGTCTTGAGGTTTCGCTCTACGAGTCGCACAAGAAAATCCAGCCCCGTTCGGTCAGTGGCACCTTCAGCAACTGGCGCTGGGTTTTCGTCTGGCTGACCCAGATCGTTTTTTATGCGCTGCCCTGGTTCCACTGGAACGAACGCCAGGCGGTGCTGTTCGATCTGGCCTCGCGCCGCTTCTACCTCGGTGGCCTGGTGCTGTACCCGCAGGACTTCATCTACCTCACCGGCCTGCTGGTGATGTCGGCGCTGGCGCTGTTCCTGTTCACCGCCATCGCCGGTCGCCTGTGGTGCGGCTATGCCTGTCCGCAGACGGTCTACACCGAAATCTTCATGTGGATCGAGAAGAAGTTCGAGGGCGACCGCTCGGCCCGCCTGCGGCTGGACGACGCGCCGATGAGTGCCGGCAAGTTCGCACGCCGTGGCGGCAAGCACCTGGCGTGGGTGCTGTTCGCACTGTGGACGGGTTTCACCTTTGTCGGCTACTTCACCCCCATTCGCGAGCAGATGAGCGAAGTGCTCGCCGGCACCATGGGCGCCTGGCAGACTTTCTGGATCTTTTTCTACGGCTTTGCCACCTATGGCAACGCCGGCTTCATGCGCGAGCAGGTGTGCAAGTACATGTGCCCCTACGCCCGCTTCCAGAGTGCGATGTTCGACAAGGACACCCTCATCGTCACCTACGACACCGCCCGTGGCGAACCGCGCGGCGCGCGTGGCAAGAAGGTGGACTACAAGGAAAAGGGCCTGGGTTCCTGCGTGGACTGCACGCTGTGCGTGCAGGTCTGCCCGACGGGTATCGACATCCGCAAGGGCCTGCAGTACGAGTGCATCGGCTGTGGCGCCTGCGCCGACGTGTGCGACGACGTGATGGACAAGTTCGGCTATGAGCGCGGTCTGATCAAGTACTCGACCGAGAACGCGATGACCAACGGCTGGGACAAGTCGCAGATCATCCGCCGCGCCCTGCGCCCGCGCGTGCTGGTGTATTCGGCGATCCTGGGCGCGATCGCCATCGCCGTGATGGTCAGCCTGTACCTGCGCGTGCCGATGAAGGTGGACGTGATCCGCGACCGCGGTGCCATGGCGCGCATGGTCGAGAAAGGCCGGATCGAAAACGTCTACCGTTTGCAGATCATGAACGCCACCGAAGACAAGCAGATGGTGCAGCTGACGGTGGACGGTCTGCAGGGCATCACCCTGGCGTCCGAACCGCTGGTGGAGGTGCTGCCCACCGAGGTGCGTTCGGTGGCCGTGCGGGTGCAGATTCCGCCGGGCAGCGCCAGCGGTTCTTACCCCATCGTGTTCCGGCTGCAGTCGCAGAACGACGCTGCCATCCACCTCGACGAGAAGACCACCTTCCTCGTGCCGCGCTGAGCGCGTGCCGGGTGCGCCGCCCGTGCGGTGCTCCCGGCATCAGGCGCAGCTGCAGGCGCCGCCGCAGCCCCCGGCCGCCTCGAAGCGGGGGAACAGCACGTTGTTCTCCAGGTGGATGTGGCTGATCAGGTCGTCGGTCAGTTGCGCTGTGCCCGCGTAGAGCGCGCGCCAGGTGTTGCAGGCGCCCGGCGGTGGGGTGTGGTCGTGGGTCAGGGTGGCCAGCCGTTCGAGCAGGGCGCCGTGGCCGGTGTGTTCGTCGCGCATGGCGCTGATGGGGCCTTGCACGCCCGGCACAGCCCGTTCCATGGCAGGGAACAGCACCTGTTCCTCCTTCTCCATGTGGTCGAGCAGTTCGGCCTCCATGGCCTCCAGCAGCTCGGCCAGACCGACCGGCACCGCCGGGTGGTCGCGGTGCACGGCTTCCACACGCCGCGCCATGCGCGCCAGCTCGGGCAGCTGCTCGCGGTGCACCGCGTGGTAGCGGGTGAGGATGTGGTCGATCAGCGCGGCCGGGTCGCGAGCATCGGGCGCGGCCTGACCCTGCCGCTGCAGCGGTGCCAGCTGGGCGAGCACGGCGTCGGTGTCCAGGCCTTTCTGTGCGCAGGCGTGCTGCAGGCTGACCTGGCCGCCACAGCAGAAGTCGAGCTTGAGGCGACGGAAGACGGCGGTGGCGCCGGGCAGGTCGACGGCGATTTGCCCGATGGCCTGGTGGGCGAGCGAGGCGTGCAGGGTGGGTGTGCTCATGGTGCGGTCCTTAACATTCATTTGAAGTGCATCTATTGGGCCATAAAATGAACGCCAGATGCATATTTCCTTTGGACGACGCCGGCCATCCGGAAGAACGACCCCGCCATGCGACTGACCCAGTGGACCGACTACAGCCTGCGGGTGCTCATGCACTGCGCTGCCCGTGAGGGGCGCGCGCAGCCGACCACCATCAGCGAGATTGCCCAGGCCCACGGTATCTCGCGCAGCCACCTGACCAAGATCGTCATGACGCTGGCGGCGCAGGGCTACCTCGAGACCAGCCGTGGCCGTGGTGGCGGCATGCGGCTCAGGCGCCCGGCCGCTTCGATCACCGTGGGCGAGGTGGTGCGGCAGACCGAAACCGATTTCCAGCAGGTCGAGTGCTTCAACCGCGAGACCAACCGCTGCCACATGGACGGCAGCTGCGGCCTCAAACACGCCATCGGTCGCGCCCTTTCGGCCTACCTGGCCGAGCTTGACACGGTGACGCTGGCCGAACTGGTTGGTGCCCCGCTGCCGCCAGAGGCCCTGCCATCCCCGGTGGCCGGCGCTCGCCCCGGCACAGCCCGCTGGCGCCTTGGCGTGGAACGGTAAAGCGGGCTTCGGCCTGTCCCGGCTGCTGCCCACCGGGGCGTGCCCGCACGGCACCCGTGCGGCACCCGCAGGCGCTGGCGACAAACCGCATTAACCTACGCACATGCGTGCCACCGCGTCCCTCTCCACCAAGCTGATCCGCATTGGCGCCTGCCTGCTGGTGCTGGCGCTGGCGTCGATCAGCCTCACACTGTGGGTGACCTGGCAGCTCGAGGGCGGCGCGGCTGCGGTCAACGAGGCCGGTCGCATGCGCATGCAGGCCTGGCGCCTGACCAGTGCGGTGCAGGCGCAGCGCCCGCCGGCCGAGCTGCAGGCGCTCGTGCAGCAGTTTGATCACAGCCTGGGCCTGCTGCGCGAGGGCGATGCCACGCGCCCCCTGTTCGTGCCCTGGGATGCGGATGTGCGGCGTGAATTCACGGCGGTGGAGGTGCTGTGGCAAGCCCAGCGGGCCCTGTGGAATGCGCCGCTGGTCCCCGACGACGCGCAGCTGCTGCGGTCGGCGGACGAATTCGTGCTGGCCATCGACCGGCTGGTGCTGGCCATCGAGAGCCAGCTCTCGGGCCTGACCGCGCTGCTCAACCTGTTCCAGTTCGCCATGATGGTGCTGGCCCTGGCCAGTGCGGTGGTCATGCTCTACACCGGCTACCTGTACGTCATCTCGCCACTGTCCCAGCTGCGCCGTGGGCTCGAGCAGATCGAGGGCGGCCAGTTCAACGCCCGCATCGAGGTGGACACCCAGGACGAATTCGGTCTGGTGGCCTCGGGCTTCAACCGCATGGCCGCCACCCTGCAGTCGCTCTACGGCAGCCTGGAGGCCAAGGTACAGGCCAAGACGCAACGCATCGAAGCCCAGCGCGCCCGGCTGGAAGCGCTGTACGAGGTCAGTGCCTTTCTGGCCAAGGCCAACACCATCGAGGAACTCTCCAAAGGCTTTTCGCAGCGGGTGCGCGCGGTGATGAAGGCCGACGCGGTGGCCGTGCGCTGGTCCGACGAGGCCAACCAGCGTTACCTGATGCTCGCTGCCGACTGCTTCCCGCAGGACATGCAGGCGCAGGAGCGCAGCCTGATCGCCGGGGCCTGCGCCTGCGGCAGCCTGCAGCCCGATGCGCGCACCCGTGTCATCCCCATCCACAGCCACGAAGCGGCACCCATGCGCCACTGCGCCCGTGCCGGCTACCAGATTCTGGTGAGTGTGCCGGTGCGGCTGCAGCAGCGCCTGATCGGCGAGGTGGACCTGTTTTTCCGCAATGAAGTGCAGCTCAACGCCGACGAAACCGAACTGCTCGACGCCCTGGCCAGCCACCTGGCCAGCGCCCTGGAGGGTCTGCGCGCCGCCGCGCTGGAGCGCGAGGCCGCCGTGGGCGAGGAGCGCGCGCTGCTGGCGCGCGAGTTGCACGACTCGATTGCACAGTCGCTGGCCTTTCTGAAGATCCAGGTCCAGTTGCTGCGCAACGCGGTGAACCGGCAGCAGGCCGACAAAGTGCAGTCCACCCTTGACGAACTGGATGCCGGGCTGAAGGAAAGCATCAACGACGTGCGCGAGTTGCTGGTGCATTTCCGCACCCGCACCAACACCGGTGACATCGACAGCGCGCTGCAGGAAACGCTGCAGAAGTTCCAGCACCAGACCGGTCTGCCCACACGGCTGCAGGTGCAAGGCGACGGCCTGCCGCTGCCGGCCGACGTGCAGGTGCAGGTGCTGCACGTGGTGCAGGAAGCGCTGTCAAATGTGCGCAAGCACGCCGGCGCCAGCCATGTGAGCCTGGATGTGCACAAGGGCGAGCAATGGCGCTTCGTGGTGCGCGACAACGGCAGCGGCTTTGACACCGCGCAGCGCCATGGCGAAACGCATGTGGGCACCAAGATCATGCGCGAGCGTGCCGAACGCATCGGCGCGACGGTGCTGATCGAATCCCTGCCCGGCCAGGGCACCACCGTCACCCTCACCCTGCCCACCAACCCGGTGACAGCCGTGGGCGTGGGCACGGCGGGCCTGGACTTCTCCGAATCCGTGCTGCACACCCCATGACCCGTGCCATCCCACTGCTGCTGGTCGACGACCACACCCTGTTCCGTCGCGGCCTCAAGGCCCTGCTGTCGCAGGACGAGCGCTTCCAGGTGGTCGGCGAGGCCGGCGACGTGGGAGAGGCCCTGCGCTGCCTGGCGCAGCAGCGGCCGGATGTGATCCTGCTCGACAACCACCTGCCCGGTGTGCGCGGGGTGGACGCGATTCCCGCCCTCAAGGAAGCCGCGCCGACCGCCCGGGTGCTGATGCTGACGGTGAGCGAAAACGAAAACGACCTGGCCGCCGCGCTGCAGGCCGGGGCCGACGGCTACCTGCTCAAGACGGTGGAGTCCGACCAGCTGGCCGACACCATCGTCAAGGTGGTGGACGGCGAGTCGGTCATCAGCCCGGAGATGATGACCAAGCTGGTGGCGGTGTTCCGCGCACGGCCTGCGGCCACGTCGGCCACGTCGGCGTCACCAGCGGCTGCGCCGGTCAGCGCGCCAGCGCCGCTGGAGCCGCCGCGTGAGGCGGCCGTGTCGGGCGCCGAGCTGCTGTCGCCCCGCGAGCGCGAAATCCTGCTGCTGATCGCGCGCGGCGACAGCAACAAGCTGATCGCGCGCGAACTGGACATCGCCGAGACCACGGTGAAGATCCACGTGCAGCACATCCTGCGCAAGCTGGGCCTGTCTTCGCGCGTGCAGGCCGCGGTGTTCGCCACGAGCCACCGTCTGGCCTGACGGAACGGGTGGGCTACCGGCGCTGGCGCCAGCCCACGGCGGCCACCACCGCCCAGAACCCGAAGCGCAGCGCCAGCGCGCCCACCGTGCGCATCTCGAACGCACCGCCGCCCAGCACATGCAGGCCAAAGGCCGCGGCCACCAGCGCGGTGCCCAGCGCCAGCGCGGTCGCCAGCCACAGGCCCCAGCGCTCGCCGCGCCACAGGCCCAGCCCGGCGGCCACGTAGGCGAAACCCGCCAGGAAGTTGAACCACAGCACAAAGCCCACCGTGTGGCCCAGCGCCGCGCGGGTGGCCGCGTCGCCAAACAGGCCCTGCCAGCCGCTGAACACGGTGAGCGCGCCGAACACCACGCCCACGGCGGACAGGGCTTTCATGAGGCGGGAAGAGGTCATGGTGTTGCTCCAGGTTAGGGCCTGTTCACACTATTTTTCCAAGTGCGAATGGATTGAAAACAGCGCCAATTGAGGCGCGCGACGACGGCCAGACTGGGTGTCTGGCCTAGGAGTGCAACGACGAGTGGCGCTGTTTTCAACCCATTCCCTTCGGGTTGCGGCCAAAAAGGCCATGCGCGGCGTTGCGAAGCCTTGCCGTGGGCATATCCCGGCTGCGTTTCGCGCCTTGCGCATGGCCTTTTTGATCCGCAACGCATCTTGGAAAAATAGTGTGAACAGGCCCTATGGGGATGGAACGGGGGTGGCGCCGTCCAGCGCGCGGCCTTCGCCCGCTTCTTCCACCGTCTGGCCGTCGCGGATGTGGTAGATCCGCTTGAAGGTCGGGATGATCTTTTCGTCGTGGGTGACGACGATGATCGCGGTCTGCGCCTGCTGCGCCATCTGGTTGAGGATGCGCATCACGCCCAGCGCGCGCTCGCTGTCCAGTGGCGCGGTGGGCTCGTCGGCCAATATGACGGGTGGCCTGTTCGCCAGCGCCCGCGCAATCGACACGCGCTGCTGCTCACCGCCCGACAGCTGCGAGGGCTCGGCCTTGGCGCGGTGCTGTACGTCCAGCGCGGTCAGCAGCTCCAGCGCGCGTTCGCGGGCCTTGGCATTGGGCAGGCCCGCCAGCATGGGCAGCAGGGCCACGTTGTCGGTCACGTCCAAGAACGGGATCAGGTACGGCGCCTGGAACACGAAGCCGATACGGTCGCGCCGCAGTTCGCGCAGGTCTTTCACCTTCCAGCCGTTGTCGTAGATGACCTCGTTGCCCAGCGTCATCTTGCCGCTGGTGGGTTCGATGATGGCGCCCAGGCATTTGAGCAGCGTGCTCTTGCCCGAGCCCGAGGGTCCGACCAGACCCACCACCTCGCCCGGTGCCACCTGCATGTTCACGTGTTTCAGCGCTTCCACGGCCGTGTCGCCGTGGCCATAGACCTTGCGCAGGCCTTCGATGCGGATGCCGCCTTGTGTCAGGTGGTTCATGGCGTTCATCCGATCGCTGCGCCGGGATCGACCCTGAGCGCCACCCGGATCGCCAGCGTGCTCGCCAGCGCGCAGATCACCAGCGTCACCACCAGGCCGGTGACCGCGTCGCCCGGCAGCAGCAGCACGTATTTGGGGAACGCCGGCCCCCACACCGTGGCCGCCACCTTGCCCACCGCGAAGCCGATCAGGCCCAGGCCCAGCGCCTGCTGCAGGATCATGCCGGCGATGGTGCGGTCGCGCGTGCCGATGAGCTTCAAGACCGCGATCTCGCGCAGCTTGCCCATGGTCATGGTGTAGATGATGAAGGCAACGATGGCCGCGCTCACGATGGCGAGGATGACGAGGAACATGCCGATCTGTTTGGCCGAATTGGCGATCAGCTTGACGATTAGGATGTCTTCCATCTGGTCGCGCGTGTGCACGCTCAGGTGCTTCCAGCGCCGGATCGGTTCGGCCACCTGCTCGGGCGTGAAGCCCGGTGCGGTCTGCACCAGCACCGCGTTCACGCTGCGGCTGCTGGTCTGCAGGCCTTGCACCGCTTCCAGCAGGCCAGGGCTGCCTGGGCGGTTGAAGGCAGGGTTGGCGGCGGTGCGCGCGCGGTCGTTGACGATGGCGTCGTTGTCTTTCAGAAACTGCGTTTCCTGCGCGTCCTTCATCGGCACGAACAGCATCGGGTCGCCGCCTGAGGACACCATTCGTCTTGTCAACCCGACCACCGTGTAGTCGTGGCGGCGGATGCGCACCACATCGCCGATCTGAAAGCCGGTCTTCACATCGGCCACCGCTTCGTAGTGGTTGCGCGTGATGTGCCGGCCCGCCACCAGGTAGCCCGGCGCGCCGGGCATGCCCGGCTCCATGCCCACCACCATCACGCGGTTGTCCTGGCCGTCTTTCTGCACCTGCATCGTGAGGTAGGCCACGTTGGCCGCCGCGGCCACGCCCGGCATGCCGCGCACGCTGCGCACCACGTCGTCCTTGAGGCTCGACGACTCGGCGTACGGCCCCTGCGTGTCTTTCTGCACCACCCACAGGTCGGCGCGGCTGTTGCTCAGCAGCGCGTGCGCGTCGTCCACCATGCCGCGGTACACGCCCGCCATCGTCAGCGTCACGCCGATCAGCAGCCCCAGGCCCAGCCCGGTCAGCACGTACTTGCTCCAGCCGTGCAGGATGTCGCGGCCCGCGAGGCTGATCACTTCGTGCCTCCCGCGGGCACCAGCTGCGCCACCACCGCGATGCGCGCGCCGGGCTTCAAGGCGCTCTGGCTGTAAAGCACCACCGTGTCGCCTTCATCCAGACCGCTGAGGATTTGCACCTTGCCATCCAGCCCCTGCACGCCCAGCGTCACCGGCGCGAACGCCGGCGCGCCGTCCTTGAGCCGCCAGACGCCGGTTGTCCCTTCGTGCTGCACCACCGCCGCGTTGGGCAGCAGCAGGTGTTCTGCTGTGGCGGGCAGCTGCAGCGTGACCTCGGCCATCTCACCCACCGAAGCGCCCACCGCCGTGCCCGCTGGCAGCGCGTCGAACGCCACCATCGCCAGCCGCTCCTCGGTCACGGCGTCGGCCAGCGCTTCCACCCGCGCCACTGTGCCCGCCAGGGTTTCGCCTGAGCGTGAGCGCAGCGTGATGCGCGCCGCCAGCCCCGGTGCCAGCCCGGCGCTGCGGCCCTGGTCCACCCGCAGCTTCACCCACAGCGTGGCCGGGTCCATCAGGCGCAGCACCGCCTGGCCCGCCACCACCGTGGTGCCGGCCTCGGCCTCGCGCGCCGTCACCACCGCCGCCGCGGGCGCCACCAGCTTCAGGTTGTCGCGCTGCTGCGCCAGCGCCGCACGCTCGGCGCGCAGCCGCGCGATGTCCATCGCGCTGCCGCCCAGGTTGGCCTGCGCCGCCGCCACGCCTGCGGTGGCCGAGGCCACCTCTTGCGCGCGCGCCTCCAGCGCCCCGGCGCTGATGAAAGCCTGCCGCGCCAGATCTTCATTGCGTTTCAGGTTCGCCGCCGCCAGCGCGCGCCGCGCCTGCGCGTCGTTCACCTGCGCGCCCGCCGCCTGCTGCGCGCTCTGCGCGCGGGCCAGCGAGGCGTCCAGCGCCGCCAGCCGCTGGTCCAGGTCGACCGGGTCCATCTCGGCCAGCAGCTGGCCCGGTTGCACCGCCTGGCCCACGTCCACCTGCACGCCCAGCACCCGTCCGGCCACCGTCGGCCCCACCAGCCAGCTGCGCCGCGCCTCCACCTGGCCAATGCCAAAGATCTCGGGCGTCACGCGACCCTTGGCCACCTGCGTCACCTGCACCTTCACCGGCGCCAGCGGCCCGGTGCGCAGCGCCACAAACGCCAGCGCGCCCACCAGGGCCAGCGCCAGGCCACCCAGCAGCAGCCGGCGCGAGGTTTGGGGGTTGGTCTTCATGCGGTGGTCTCCTGGGGGCGGCGGGGCCGGGGGCGGGGCGCTGCGATGGCGTGTTCAAAGAGGTCGAACACCGCGGGCGCCAGCGGGCGGATGGCCGCCACCTGGCCGCTGAGCAGCGACTGCATCACCAGCCCCTGCACCGAGCCGATGAACAGCACCGCGCTGGCCTGCAGGTCGGTGCCCGGCGCCAGCTGGCGCGACGCCTGCGCCTGCTGCAGCAGGCCGGTGATCAGCGCGCGGTAGTCCTGCATCAGCGCGCGCACCCGCGCTTTCAGTGGTGTGTCCTCGGGGTGCTGCAGCTCCTGAAAGATCACGCGGGGCACGCCCGGTTGCTCCAGCACGAAATCCACGTGCGCCATGAACACCGCGCGCAACGCGGCCAGCGGCGCGCCTTTCGCCGCCGCGGCGGCGCGCAGGCGGGCCAGCAGCGTCTGGTGCGCGAAGTCGATCACCGCCAGCCAGATCGCTTCCTTGCTCTCGAAGTGGCGGAACACCGCACCCTGCGTGATGCCCACGGCCTGGGCCAGGTCGGCGGTGGTCACAGCGGCGGGGCTGCGCTGTGCGGCCAGGGTCAACGCGGCCGCCACCAGGCTGGCCTGGCGCTGTTCGGTGGCTTGTTTGGGGGTGGTCAGGGTCGGCATGGCGCCGAATGTAATTCATTAATTACTTATGTTCAAGAGGCCGAACGGACAGCGGTGCGTGGGGAGGGCCGGGGTGGGGCCGGTTTGATCTGGCGCAAACAGGCCAGCAAAACCCGGGGGCGTAGTTCTTTTGGACGATGCTGCCGTGTCGGCACCTCGTCCTTCTGCCGTGGCCGTGTGTGCCTCTGGCGGATGTTCAGCCCTGCCTTGAAAAGGGACATTCATGCCATGTCTTTCGGAGAGAAAACATGGCTTCAGAACTGAGAAATGAAAGAAAGGCCTGGTCGGTCCTGATCGTCAGCACGCTGGCGTTCACGGTCTGCTTCATGGTCTGGATGATGTTTGGCGTGATCGGCATCCCGATCAAGAAGTTGCTGAACCTGAACGCGACCGAGTTCGGCCTGCTGACCGCGATGCCGGTGCTCACCGGCTCGCTGATCCGGGTGCCGCTGGGCATCTGGACCGACCGCTACGGCGGCCGCATCGTCATGGCGATCCTGATGGCGATCACCGTGCCGGCCATCTGGCTGATGAGCTACGCCACCGAGTACTGGCACTTCCTGACCATCGGCCTGTTCGTGGGTCTGGCGGGCGGCTCGTTTTCGGTCGGCACGCCCTATGTGGCGCGCTGGTTCCCCAAGAGCCGCCAGGGCATGGCCATGGGCGTGTACGGCGCGGGCAACTCGGGCTCGGCGGTCAACAAGTTCGTCGCGCCGGTGCTGCTGGTGGCCTTTGGCTGGACCATGGTGCCGCAGGTGTACGCGGCCATTATGCTCGGCACCCTGGTGCTGTTCTGGCTGTTCAGCCACAGCGACCCGGCCCACCTGGTGCCCAGCCACGTCAAGTTCACCGACCAGCTCAAGGCGCTCAAGGACCCGAAGGTCATCAAGTACTGCCAGTACTACAGCATCGTGTTCGGCGGCTACGTGGCGCTGGCGCTGTGGATGGTGCAGTACTACGTGGGCGAGTTCGGGCTGGACATCCGCGTGGCCGCGCTGCTGGCGGCCTGCTTCTCGCTGCCCGGTGGCGTGCTGCGCGCCATCGGCGGTGTGCTCTCCGACAAGTACGGCGCGCACAAGGTCACCTGGTGGGTGATGTGGGTGAGCTGGATCTGCCTGTTCCTGCTGAGCTACCCGCAGACCGACTTCACTGTCACCACGGTCGACGGCCCCAAGACCTTCCACATCGGCCTGAACGTCTACACCTTCACCGGGCTGATGGCCATCCTGGGCGTGGCCTGGGCCTTCGGCAAGGCCAGCGTCTTCAAGTACATCAGCAACGACTATCCGCAGAACATCGGCGCCATCAGCGGCATCGTCGGTCTGGCCGGTGGCATGGGCGGTTTCATCCTGCCCATCCTGTTCGGTGTGCTGATGGACCTGACCGGCATCCGCTCCAGCGCTTTCATGCTGATGTACGGCGTGGTCTGGGTGTCGCTGATCTGGATGTACTGGACCGAAGTGCGCCGCACCGACGTCATGGGCGCGAACGCCGCCCCCTCCCCGCTGGCCCCCTCGACCCCTTGATGCCGGTCAGCCCCCCCGTTTTGTCCGCAAGGAAACACCATGGCAACCCTCAACCCCTCCGCCACCACCGACGGCAACTGGCTCTCGCGCTGGGAGCCTGAAAACAGCACCTTCTGGAGTGCTGGCGCGTCCGGCCTGGCCTGGCGCACGCTCACCATCACCACGCTGAACCTCACGATGGCCTTCATCGTCTGGTTCCTGGTCTCGGCCCTGGTGGTGCGCCTGCCGCAGATCGGCTTCAAGTTCACCCCCCAGCAGCTGTTCTGGCTGGCGGCCATGCCCGGCCTGGCCGGCGGCACCCTGCGCCTGGTGCACATGTTCCTCACCCCCATGTTCGGCACCCGTCTGGTGGTCAGCCTGTCCACCCTGAGCCTGCTGATCCCGCTGGTGGGCTGGTTCTACGCGGTGCAGGACCCGGGCACCCCATACTGGATGCTGATGCTGCTGGCCTTCCTGGCCGGTCTGGGCGGCGGCAATTTCTCGTCGTTCATGCCGTCCACCAGCCTGTTCTTTCCCAAGCGCCTGCAGGGCACGGCGCTGGCCATCCAGGCGGGCATTGGCAACTTCGGCGTGTCCATTGTCCAGTTCGTCACCCCCTGGATCATCGGCTTTGCGCTCCTGGGCGGTGCCGCTTTCATGGGCGACACGCAGACCCTGACCAAGGCCGGCGTGCAAAGCCAGGTCTATCTGCAGAACGCCGCTGCGGTGATGATCCCGTTCACCTTCGTGTTCGGTGTCAGCGCCTGGCTGATGCTCAAGTCGGTCCCGGTCAAGGCCCACTTCGCGCAGCAGTTCGACATCTTCCGCTCCGGCCACACCTGGAGCATGACTTCGCTGTACATGATGACCTTCGGCGCCTTCTCGGGCCTGGCCGCCACCTTTCCGCTGCTCATCAAGCAAATCTACGGCGGCTTCGAAGGCGCGCCCGATCCGCTGGCCTGGGCCTTTTACGGTCCGCTGGTGGGTTCCGCCGCCCGGGTGGTGGCCGGCCCGCTGTCCGACAAACTGGGCGGCGCCCGAGTCACCCACTGGGCCGGTCTGGGCATGCTCGCCGCCACCCTCTGGGTCACCACGCTCACCAGCCCCACCGGGCTCGACAGCTTTCCCATGTTCGTGGCCGGCATGCTGACCCTGTTCTTCTTTGCCGGTGTGGGCAACGCCAGCACCTTCAAACAGATGCCCATGCTGTTCGAGCCGCGCCAGGCCGGAGGCGTCATTGGTTTTACAGCGGCCATCGCCGCCTACGGCCCCTTTTTGTTCGGCATGTTGTTCGCCGCTTCGTTTGGCGCCTTCAAGTCCGCCACGCCAGTGTTCTACGGGCTGGCTGTCTTCTTCGCCTTCAACGTCGCGCTGAACTGGTGGATGTACGCCCGCCGCAGCGCTGCCAACCCCTGCTGACCCCCATTCCCACCGGAGCACCCCATGAGCCACTTTCTGGACCGCCTCACCCATTTCAACCTGCCCAAGGAGCCGTTCGCCGATGGCCACGGCCAGACCACCAACGAAGACCGCACCTGGGAAGACGCCTACCGCAACCGCTGGGCGCATGACAAGATCGTGCGCAGCACCCACGGGGTGAACTGCACCGGCAGCTGCAGCTGGAAGATTTATGTGAAGGGCGGCATCGTCACCTGGGAAACCCAGCAGACCGACTACCCCCGCACCCGCTGGGACATGCCCAACCACGAGCCGCGCGGCTGCGCCCGGGGGGCCTCGTACAGCTGGTATTTGTATTCGGCCAACCGGGTGAAATACCCCATGGTGCGCGGCCGCCTGCTGGAGCGCTGGCGCGCCGCCCTGAAGGTGAGCAAAACCCCGGTGGACGCCTGGGCGCTGATCCAGCAAGACGCGGACGCCCGCAAAGACTACCAGCAGGTGCGCGGCATGGGTGGCTTTGTGCGCAGCAGCTGGGACGAGGTCAACCAGCTCATTGCAGCGGCCAACGTCTACACCATCCAGCAGCACGGCGCCGACCGCATCATCGGCTTCAGCCCGATTCCGGCCATGAGCATGGTCAGCTACGCCGCCGGCTCGCGCTACCTGAGCCTCATTGGCGGGGTGTGCATGAGCTTCTACGACTGGTATTGCGACCTGCCGCCCGCCAGCCCGCAGATCTGGGGTGAGCAGACCGATGTGCCCGAGAGTGCCGACTGGTACAACAGCAGCTACATCATTGCCTGGGGCTCCAACGTGCCCCAGACCCGCACGCCCGACGCCCACTTCTTCACCGAGGTGCGCTACAAGGGCACCAAAACGGTGGCCGTCACGCCCGACTATTCGGAAGTGGCCAAGCTGGCCGACCTGTGGCTGCACCCCAAGCAGGGCACCGACGCCGCCCTGGCCATGGCCATGGGCCATGTGGTGCTCAAAGAGTTTTACTTCCCGGACGGCGGCGAAGAGCGCCGGGCCGCCCCAAGCTCTTCGAGCCCCCTTGGGGGGCAGCCGCCCTCGGGCGGCGTGGGGGCACGGTCTGTGCGCTCCAGCTATTTCGACGACTACGCCCGCCGCTACACCGACCTGCCGCTGCTGGTGATGTTGAAAGAACACACCCTGCCCGACGGCACGGTGACGATGGTGCCCGACCGCTACCTGCGCGCCAGCGACTTCAACGGCAGCATGGGCCAGAAGAGCAACCCCGAGTGGAAAACCGTGGCGTTTGACACCGCTGGCAAAGCGGTGCTGCCCAATGGCTCGATTGGCTTCCGCTGGGGCGAGGCGGGCCGCGAAGACGAGGGCAAGTGGAACCTGGAGGCGAAGGAAGCGCGCGGCAACAGCGACGTCAAACTCAAGCTCTCGGTGATCGAGGACGGCGAGCAGGAACACCAGGTGGTGGACGTGGGCTTCCCGTACTTCGGTGGCCGCGACACGCCCAACTTCACCGCCAACGCACAGAACGGCGAGATCAACCACGCCAAGGTGCCGGCGGTGCGCCTGCGCCTGGGCAAGGCCGGCGAAGAACGCTACGCCATGGTGGCCACCGTGTTCGACCTGCAGGTGGCCCAGTACGGCATCGACCGTGGGCTGGGCTCAGGCGCCAAAGACTTCAACGACAACGCCGCCTACACCCCGGCCTGGCAAGAGAGCATCACCGGGGTGCCGCGCGACCAAGTCATTACCGTGGCGCGTCAGTTTGCCGACAACGCCGACAAAACGCACGGCAAGTCGATGGTGATCATCGGCGCGGCCATGAACCACTGGTACCACGCCGACATGAACTACCGCGGCGCGATCAACCTGCTGATGATGTGCGGCTGCATCGGCCAGAGCGGCGGCGGCTGGGCGCACTATGTGGGCCAGGAAAAGCTGCGCCCGCAAACCGGCTGGGTGCCGCTGGCCTTTGCCACCGACTGGGTGCGCCCGCCCAAGCAGATGAACAGCACCAGCTTCTTCTACGCCCACACCGACCAGTGGCGTTACGAAAAGCTGGGCATGGACGAAATCGTCTCACCCACGCTGAGCAGCGCCGACAAGGCCGCCTTCAGCGGCAGCATGATCGACTTCAACGTGCGCGCCGAGCGCATGGGCTGGCTGCCCAGCGCGCCACAGCTCAAGACCCATCCGATGCAGGTGGTGCGCGACGCGCAGGCCGCCGGCATGGACGCCAAGGACTATGTGGTGCGGGCGCTCAAAGACGGCACGCTGGAGATGAGCTGCGAAGACCCGGACGCGCCGCAGAACTGGCCGCGCAACATGTTTGTGTGGCGCAGCAACCTGCTGGGCTCCAGCGGCAAGGGCCACGAATACTTTTGCAAGCACCTGCTGGGCACCGAAAACGGTGTGCAGGGCAAAGACCTCGGCAGCGAAAACGCCCCCCCCGATGCGCTGCGCGCCTCCCCCCAGGGGGCGGCCGGCTTGGGGCGGCCCGGCGCCGGCCACAACGCCAAGCCATCGGAGGTGAAGTGGCACCAGGACGCGCCCCAGGGCAAGCTGGACCTGCTGGTCACGCTCGACTTCCGCATGAGCACCACCTGTCTGTACAGCGACATCGTGCTGCCCACCGCCAGCTGGTACGAGAAGAACGACCTCAACACCAGCGACATGCACCCCTTCATCCACCCGCTGAGTGCAGCGGTGGACCCGGTGTGGCAGGCGCGCAGCGACTGGGAAATTTACAAGGGCTTTGCCAAAGCCTTCAGCGAGGTCTGCGTGGGCCACCTGGGGGTGGAAAAAGAGGTGGTGCTCTCGCCCATCCTGCACGACACCCCCGGCGAAATGGCGCAGGCCTTCGACGTGAAGGAATGGAAAAAAGGCCACTGCGAACCGATCCCCGGCAAGACCGCGCCGCAGATCACCGTGGTCGAGCGCGACTACCCCAACACCTTCAAACGCTTCACCGCCCTGGGCCCGCTGCTCGACAAACTGGGCAACGGTGGCAAGGGCATTGGCTGGAAGACCGGCACCGAGGTGGAACAGCTCGGCCAGCTCAACGGCATCACCCAGGAAGAAGGGGTGTCCAAGGGGCGGCCGCGCATCGTGAGCGACATCGACGCCTGCGAAACCATTCTGCAGCTGGCCCCCGAGACCAACGGCCATGTGGCGGTGAAGGCCTGGGAAGCGCTGGGCCAGCAGACCGGGCGCGACCACAGCCACCTGGCGCTCTACCGCGAAGACGAAAAGATCCGCTACCGCGACATCCAGGCGCAGCCGCGCAAGATCATCAGCTCGCCCACCTGGAGCGGCATTGAGAGCGAGACGGTGAGCTACAACGCCGGCTACACCAATGTGCACGAACTGATCCCATGGCGCACCCTCACGGGCCGCCAGCAGTTCTACCAGGACCACCCCTGGATGATCGCTTTCGGTGAAGGCTTCGGCAGCTACCGCCCGCCGGTGGACCTGAAGACCACCAACAGCATCCACAACATCAAGCCCAACGGCCACAAAGAGATTCAGCTCAACTTCATCACCCCGCACCAGAAGTGGGGCATCCACAGCACCTACAGCGACAACCTGCTGATGCTCACCCTGAACCGGGGCGGCACCGTGATCTGGCTGAGCGAAGCCGACGCCAGGAGCGCGGGCATTGAGGACAACGACTGGATCGAGCTGTTCAACGTCAACGGCGCGGTGGCGGGCCGGGCGGTGGTCAGCCAGCGGGTCAAAGACGGCATGTGCCTGATGTACCACTCGCAGGAAAAGATCATCAACACCCCCGGGTCTGAAATCACCGGCGTGCGCGGCGGCATCCACAACTCGGTCACCCGCATCGTGCTCAAGCCCACCCACATGATTGGCGGCTATGCGCAGCTGAGCTACGGCTTCAACTACTACGGAACCATCGGCACCAACCGCGACGAGTTTGTGGTGGTGCGCAAGATGGCCAAGGTGGACTGGCTCGATACGCCGGCGGACGACCACCTCGTTCGTGCCTACCAGTCGCAGGGCGAAAACCCCTGAGCCCATGCCCCTACCCAACGGAGTTCACAAATGAAAGTTCGCGCACAAATCGGCATGGTGCTCAATCTGGACAAGTGCATCGGTTGCCACACCTGTTCGGTCACCTGCAAAAACGTCTGGACCAGCCGCCCCGGGGTGGAATACGCCTGGTTCAACAACGTCGAGACCAAGCCCGGCATCGGCTACCCCAAGGAATGGGAGAACCAGGACAAATGGAACGGCGGCTGGATTCGCAAGGCCGACGGCTCCATCGTGCCCAAGCAGGGCGGCAAGTGGTCGCTGCTGATGAAGATCTTCAGCAACCCCAACCTGCCGCAGATCGACGACTACTACGAGCCCTTCACCTTCGACTACGACCACCTGCAGTCGGCACCGGAGATGAAGCACGCGCCCACCGCACGGCCGCGCAGCCTGATCACCGGCCAGCGCATGGAAAAGATCGAATGGGGTCCGAACTGGGAAGAAATACTGGGCGGCGAATTCAGCAAACGCAGCCAGGACGCCAACTTCGACGGTTTCGAGGCGGCGCAAAAAGCCATGGTGGGGGAGTTTGAAAACACCTTCATGATGTACCTGCCGCGCCTGTGCGAGCACTGCCTGAACCCGGCCTGCGTGGCCTCGTGCCCCTCGGGCTCGATCTACAAGCGCGAGGAAGACGGCATTGTGCTGATCGACCAGGACAAGTGCCGCGGCTGGCGCATGTGCGTCAGCGGCTGCCCGTACAAAAAGATTTACTACAACTGGAAGAGCGGCAAGGCCGAGAAGTGCATCTTCTGCTACCCGCGCATCGAGGCGGGCCAGCCCACGGTGTGCTCCGAGACCTGCGTCGGCCGCATCCGCTACCTGGGCGTGCTGCTGTACGACGCCGACCGCATCGCCGAGGCCGCCAGCGTCGAGCGCGAGACGGATCTCTATCAGGCCCAGCTCGACATCTTCCTCGACCCGCACGACCCCAAGGTGATCGCCCAGGCCCGTGCCGACGGCATTCCCGAGGCCTGGCTGGAAGCGGCCCGCAAGAGCCCGGTTTACAAAATGGCGGTGGACTGGAAGGTGGCCCTGCCGCTGCACCCCGAATACCGCACCCTGCCCATGGTCTGGTATGTGCCGCCGCTCTCGCCCATCACCGCCGCCGCCAACGCCGGCCATGTGGGCAGCAACGGCGAAATTCCGGACGTCTCTCAGCTGCGCATCCCCGTCAAATACCTGGCCAACCTGCTCACCGCCGGTGACACCGCGCCGGTGGTCAAGGCGCTGGAGCGCATGCTGGCCATGCGCGCCTACCAGCGCGGCAAGCATGTGGACCGGGTGGTCAACCACCAGGCGCTGGAGCAGGTGGGCCTGAGCGGTGCACAAGTGGAAGACATGTACCAGACCATGGCCATTGCCAACTATGAAGACCGCTTCGTCATTCCCACCACCCACCGCGAATACGCCGAGAACGCGTTCAACGTCAAGGGCGGCTGTGGCTTCAGCTTCGGCAACGGCTGCAGCGAAGGCGTGACCGAGACCAGCCTGTTTGGCAGCGAGAAGAAACGCACCATCCCCATCAAGGTGGAGGCTTGACATGGTCCACCCCTGCCGCGTTCTGGCCCTGTGCCCGGCACGCCACCACACCGCTCTTGCCTGAAGGAACGACTGCCATGAACCTGTTTTCCACTTCCCCGCCGCAGGCCCGCCTCACCCTGCGCGCCCTGGCCCACTTGCTGCGCTACCCCGACGCCGGGCTGCGTGTCCACCTGGGCGATCTGGCCGCGGCGATGGAGCGCGAAGCCGCGCTCAGCCCCGTGCGCCAGGCCGAGCTGCTGCGCCTGTTGGACCGGCTGGCACAGCGGCCGGCCCTGCAGGTGGAAGCCGATTTCGTCGAACTGTTTGACCGTGGCCGCAGCACCAGCCTGCACCTGTTCGAGCATGTGCACGGCGACAGCCGCGACCGTGGCCCGGCGATGATCGACCTGATCCAGACCTACGAAAAAGCCGGTCTGTACATGGACCCGCAGGAACTGCCCGACCACCTGGCCGTGGTGCTGGAATTTGCCTCCACCCAGCCGCCTGCGCAGGCGCGCGAATTTTTGGCCGAAACCGCCCACATCGTGCGCGTCATCTTCAGCGCCCTGGTCCAGCGCGAGAGCCCCTATGCCAGCGTGCTGGGTGCGGTGCTGGAACTCGCCGGTGAGCGGGCCCAGGCGGTGGCCGTGCCCGACGAACCGGCGCTGGACGACAGCTGGAGCGAGCCCGAGGTGTTCGGCGGCTGTTCCACCGCCGGGCAGGCCAAACCCGGCCAGGCGCAACCCATCCATTTCGTGAAGACCCCCGCATCGCATCAAGGAGCGCACGCATGAACACGCTGCACAACTTTTTCTTCAACGTCTATCCCTACATCTGCCTGGCGGTGTTCTTCATGGGCAGCCTGGCGCGCTTTGACCGCGACCAGTACACCTGGAAAAGCGACTCGTCGCAGCTGCTGCGCAAGGGCCAGCTCAAGTGGGGCAGCAACCTGTTCCACAGCGGCATCCTGTTCCTGTTCTTTGGCCACTTGCTGGGGCAGCTCACGCCGCACGGGCTGTATGAAATGTTCATCACCGCGTCGCAAAAGCAGTTGCTCGCCGTGGTCGCCGGCGGCGTGGCCGGGCTCATCTGCTTCATCGGCCTGAGCCTGCTGCTGCACCGCCGCCTGTTCGACCCGCGCATCCGCCTGACCAGCCACCGCACCGACATTGCCATCCTGGTCATCCTCTGGGTGCAACTGGTGATCGGCCTGTCCACCCTGCCGTCGTCCCTGCACCATGTGGCCGATCCGCAAACCATGCTGCGCCTGGCCGACTATCTGCAAGGCATCGTGCTGCTGCAGCCCAACGCCGCACTGGTGGCGGGGGTGGAATGGCACTTCCAGGCCCACATGCTGCTGGGCATGACCATCTTCCTGCTGTTCCCCTTCTCGCGTCTGGTGCATGTGTGGAGCGGTTTTGCCACCGTGGGCTACCTGCTGCGGCCCTACCAGGTGGTGCGCAGCCGCCGCCTGGGGCTGCGCCCACGGGCCCCGGCCAGTCAGGGCGGCCGCCCCGTTTGATCACCCGGTGATGGAGATTCCTATGCACACCCACGCATCTGAAGGCTGCGGCAGCGCACACTGCGCCTGCTCGGGCCAGCTGCAAATCGTGCCCGCCAGCATCAACGGCGTGGCCCTGCACGAACCCGGCCAGGCGCTGGACGCCCAGGCACTGCGCGAACGCGCCTGGGCCGAACTCTTGCGCCAGCGTGCGGTGCACCTTGGGCGCCTGCCGCACACCCCGGTGCAGCAGGCGCCCGAGCTGGGCACTGCCGAGCAGCAGGCCATTGAGGCCATGACCGACGAGGAGGTGCACTCGCCCGAACCCACCGATGCCGAGTGCCGCCGCTACTACGAGGCACACAAGCCGCACTTCATCGTCGGCCAGGCGCTGCATGTGCGGCACATCCTGCTGGCCGTCACCCCCGGGGTACCGGTGAACGCCCTGGCGCAGCGCGCCGAGACCGCCCTGCTCGAACTCGTCCGTACCGATGCACCGGCGGGCCGCTTCGAGCAGTTGGCGGCCGAGCTGTCGAACTGTCCTTCCAGCGCCCAGGGTGGCGACCTGGGCTGGGTCACGCCCGCAGACTGCGCGCCCGAACTGGCCAACGAGCTGTTCTTTCAGACCGATTCGCGCTGGGGCATGGGTGTGCACCCGCGCCTGGTGCACACCCGCTTTGGCCTGCACATCATCGAAGTGCTGGGGCGCAAAAAGGGCACGCTGCCCGCGTACGAAGAAGTGGCCGACGCCATCCGCCAGCGCCTGCAGCAGCAGTCGCGCGCCACCGCGCTGCGGCAGTACATGCGCCTGCTGGTGGGGCAGGCCCAGGTCGAGGGCATGGAGCTCGAAGGGGCCGATTCCCCGCTGGTGCAATAAAGCCTGCCCGAGACGCCCATGCCCGACGAACTGCTGCTGCGCCTGCGCGATTTCCAGGACGACTACTTCCCCCACCACCAGCAGCGCTTCCAGGACCTGGTGGCCCAGGGCCAGCACCCCAAGACCCTGTTCATCGGCTGCTCCGATTCGCGGCTGGTGCCCTACTTGCTGACCGGTGCCGCGCCGGGCGAGCTGTTCCTGGTACGCAACGTGGGTGCCTTCGTCCCGCCCTACGATCAGGTGATCCATCGTCCCCCCGTTGGCGTCCCTGGCGCCATGCCCCCCGAGGGGGGCGCCAGCCTGGGGGCAACCCGGCGGCTGGCAGGCCTGCACGGCACCACGGCGGCCATCGAGTTTGCGGTGCTCAACCTCAAGGTCGAGCACATCATCGTCTGTGGCCACAGCCATTGCGGTGCCATCCGGGCGGCCTACGAAGGCGTGCCCGAAGAGGCGGTCGCGCTCAAGGCGTGGTTGCAACTGGCCGACGAGGCGCTGCTGCCCGTCAGCCTAGGGCCGGAAGCCCTGCACCGCACCGAGCAGCGCGCGGTGGTGCTGCAGCTCGAACGCCTCATGGACTACCCCATGGTGCGCCGGGCGGTGGAGGCCAGACACTTGAGCCTGCACGGCTGGCACTATGTGATCGAAAGTGGCGAAGTGCATGTGTTTGACGCCGCGCGCGGCGCCTTCGTGCCCGCCATGGAGGCCGGGCACAGCGGCACCGGGCCCTACTGCCCCTATGTGGAACCCGACGAGAAGCCTTTCGGTGACGACTGACGACACCCCCCTGCACCAGACCCTGGCCCTGCTCATGGACGCACGGCAGACCGTGCTGCCCAAACGCCTGGTCGAACCCGGCCCCAGCCCCGACGAGCTGCGCGACTGGCTGGCCAGCGCCACCAGCGCGCCTGACCATGAGTGCCTGCGCCCCTGGCGCCTGGTGCTGGTGCCTGCGGCCCAGCGCGAACGCCTGGGCCAGGCCTTTGCCGACGCCCTGCGCGAGCGCGACCCCGACGCTGGCGCCGACCAGCTGGCGCAGGCGCGCGAGAAGGCCTTGCGTGCCCCGGTGCTGCTGCTGGTGGTGGTCGACGGCGCCTGTGGCGATCCCGAAGTCGATCTCTACGAACGCATCGTCTCGGCCGGCTGCGCGGTGCAAAACCTGCTGCTGGCGGCCACCGCGCGCGGCTGGGGCTCGGCGCTGACCAGCGGCAAGGCGATGAAGTCCGACGCCCTGCGCCGTCTGCTCGCACTCGGCCCGGCCGAACACGCCCTGTGCTGCCTGAGCGTGGGCAGCGTCAGCGGCCGCCGACCCGCCCGCCCGCGCCCCGCCGTGGGTGAGGTGGTGCGCACCCTCAGCGACGCCGGCCCTGTCAAGGGCCTGTACCCGCCACCGAACCCCCAGACCCCATGAACATCACCTGTTTTGACGACCTGCTCGCCGCCGCGCGCACCCAGCCCCAGTCGCAGACCCTGCTGATGGTCTTTGTCGACGTCGAACTGCCACCCGACGCCAGCCCGCAGGAGCGGACGCGCTTCGAGCAGGGGCAGGGCGGTGCACTCACCCCCCGCATGTGCCTGGACCGTGCGGCGCACGAACTGGCCGACTGGCCCACCCTGACGACCGAAGCCGACCAGCAGTCGCCCGACTGGCGCATGGTCATGGTGGCCGCGTTGTCCGGCAGCGCCGGTTTGCCACCGAAGGACGACGCCATCGAGCAGGCGCTCAACCGCATGGTCATGGCCATCCACCAGGGGCAGATCGAGGGCTTCATCCCCTTCGACCGGCAAGGGCTGGCGGTGCATTTCGGCTGAGGTCTCGGGGCGCAAAGACCCCGAAAAGTGCTCGGCAAAATACTGTACAAAAAAACAGTGAAAAGGCTATCATGGGTGCACCATGCAGCCCTTGTTTCGTCGGTCGGTGGCCTCTGAAGCCCCGACCGTTCCCGTCTCTGAAGCATCCGCCGCCGCGCCCGCCGGGCCGGTGGCGCTGCCCCCTGCCGTGGCGGCCGCCGTCTGGCGGGGCGACGCGCTGGGCCGTCCGGTTGGCACCACCTGGCCCAGCGGTTTCGACGCGCTGGACGCTGTGCTGCCCGGTGGCGGCTGGCCCGGCGGGGCGCTGACCGAGCTGCTGCTGGCGCAGGCCGGTACCCTCGAATTCCGCCTGGCCGGCCCACTGCTGGGCCGCATCGCGGCCGGGGGCGCCCGGGTGGTGCTGGTCGGGCCGCCACGGCCGCCGCACGCACCCGGCCTGCTGCCGCACGGCATCCCTCCTGACGCGCTGGTCTGGGTGCGCGCCGACACCGTGGCCGAGCGCCTGTGGGCCACCGAACAGTTGCTCAAGGCCGGCTCCTGTGGTGCGGTGCTGGCCTGGCTGCCGCAGGCGCGGCCCGAGCAGGTGCGCCGCCTGCAGGTGCACGCCGCCGCCAGCGCGGCGCCCGCTCTGCTGTGCCGCCCGGCCGTGGCTGCGCACGAGCCGTCCGCCGCGCCGCTGCGCCTGCTGGTCCAGGCCGGGCCGGGCTGGGCGCTGCAGGTGCAGGTGCTCAAGCGCAAAGGCCCGCCGCTGGCGCAGGCGCTGACCTTGTCCGCCCCGCCTGCGGGGTTGCCCGCGGTCTGGCCCGCGCGGCTGGCCGAGGCCGGTCGTCCGGTTGCCGATCGTCCTGTCGCTGGCCGTCCTGTGGTCACCGTTCCAGGCGAGGCCGTCCCTGCCGTGGTCCGCGCTGAAGTGGCCGAATACCGACCAACCGTCCCCGTCCACTGAGCGGCGCAGAGGCCATCGCTCATGTCCGTCTTGCCCCCCCACAACACCGCCCCTGCGCGCCATGGCCCGGCGACGGCTGTGCGGGACGCCTTGCCGGCGGCGCTTTGGGCGGCCCTCGCGGTTGCGCCCCATGGCCGCTCGGCTTCTGACGCGGCGCTGCAGGCGCTGGCGGTCTGGGCGCTGCAGTTCACACCCCGCGTCACCATCGCCGAAGAGGCCGTGCTGCTGGAGGTGGCGGCCAGCCTGCGCCTGTTTGGCGGGACGGCGGCGCTGCGCGAGCGGCTGTGGCCCGGGGCACAGGAACTGGGCGCTACTGCCCTGGCCTGGGCGCCCAACGCCCTGGCCGCGCTGGCGCTGGCCCGCGCCGGGGTGGAAGACGGCCTGCGCGCGCCGCTGGCCACCCGGCTCGACCCGTTGCCGCTGGGCGTGCTCAGCGCCCTGCGGCCGCATGGGCAGACGCTCTCGCACATCGGCTGCCGCACGCTGGGCGATGTGCGGCGCCTGCCGCGCAGCGGGCTCGCGCGGCGCTTCGACGCGGCGTTGCTGCGCGCGCTGGACCAGGCCTACGGCCACGCACCCCAGACGCACGAATGGGTGGCCTTGCCCGAGCGCTTCGAGGCGCGGCTGGAGCTGCCGCACCGGGTGGACGATGCCCGCGCGCTGGTCTTTGGCGCCCGCCGCCTGCTGCTGCAGCTGGCGGCCTGGCTGGCCGCGCGCCAGCAGGGCGCCACCGCCTTCACCCTGCACTGGGCGCACGATGCCCTGCGCTCGCGCGGTGCGGGCGAGGGCGGGCAGCTGACCGTGCGCACGGCCGAGCCCACGCGCGCGGTGGAGCACCTCTCGCGCCTGCTGGCCGAGCACCTGGTACGGGTGGCGCTGGCCGCCCCGGTGGGTGATCTGCGATTGACCGCCGACGCTGTGCATTCGCTGCCGCAACGGTCCGACAGCTGGCTGCCCGACGAAGCGCGCGGCCAGGAGCCACTGGCCCAGGTGCTCGAACGCCTGTCGGCGCGGCTGGGGGCTGAGCGTGTGCTGCGCCCGCGGCTGTGCGCCGACCACCGCCCCGAACATGCCGCCCGCTGGCAGCCGGTGGGCGAGCCGCTGCAGCCCGGTGCGCGCGCGGTGCCGCCGCCAGCCTGGCCCCAGCCGGCCCTGCTGCTGGCGCAGCCACAGCGTCTGCCGGTGCACCAGCACCGCCCGCATCACCACGGCGAGCTGCAGTTGCTGCTGGGGCCGCACCGCATCGAAAGCGGCTGGTGGGACCGGGGTTCAGCCGATGCTGGCAGGGCGTCTCCAGGCGCCAGCGGCGAGGCGCAAAACACAGCTGTCGCACATGCTGCGGCGCGCATGGGCAAGGCGGCTGACGCGCCTTTGGAGCGTCAGGGCGGGCACGCCCAATGCCCTCCCGGCCCCTCCGGCTGCACCCGCCATGCGGTACGCGACTATTGGGTGGCCCGCTCGGCCCGGGCGGGTCTGCTGTGGGTGTTTCAGACCCGGCTGGCCGACGAGCCGGCGTGGTACCTGCATGGACATTTCGCCTGACGGTTTTCCATGTCCCTGCCCGATTACGCCGAGCTGCTGTGCTGCTCCAACTTCACCTTCCTGCGCGGGGCCAGCCACCCGGCAGAGCTGGTCGAACGCGCACAGGCGCTGGGCTACACCGCCCTGGCCGTCACCGACGAATGCTCCATGGCCGGTATCGCACAGGCCCATGTGGCGGCCAAAAAACACGCGCTGCCGCTCATCGTGGGCAGCCAGTTCCGCGTACGCGGCGCGGCAGCCGACACCGGCGACTTCACGCTCGTTTTGCTGGCCACCAGCCTGCACGGCTACGGCAACCTGTGTGAGTTCATCACGCGCTTGCGGCGCGCGGCCGACAAGGGCACCTACCGCCTCGCGCTGACCGACATCGACGCGGCCGCGCTCAGCGACTGCATGGCCATCGGCGTGCCGCCGCGCAGCGCCACGCCCGCGCAGACCGCCGCCACCGCGCGCTGGCTGCTCGGCGCCTTTCTGGGCCGCTGCTGGCTGGGCGTGACGCAGTTGCGCCTGTTGGACGACGAAGTCCACCTGCAGCGCCTGCGCCAGGCCAGTGCGCTCACTGCCGTGCCGCTGGTGGCGGTGGGTGATGTGCACATGCACGTGCGCTCGCGCAAGCCCTTGCAGGACGTGTTGACCGCCACCCGCATCGGCCAGCCGCTGACCGCCTGCGGCTACGCGCTCACCCCCCATGCCGAGCAGCACCTGCGCACCCGGGTGCGGCTGGCGCAATGCTTTGCGCCCGATCTGCTGCGCCAGACGCTGGTGGTGGCCCAGCGCTGCACCGGCTGGTCGCTGGACGAACTGCGCTACCAGTACCCGGCCGAGGTGGTGCCCGCAGGCCGCACGCCAGCGCAGCACCTGCGCGCGCTCACCGAAGCCGGCGCCGCCGCGCGCTGGCCAGCGGGTGTACCGCCCCAGGTGGGCGACCAGATCGAACACGAACTCGCCCTCATCACCGAACTGGGCTACGAGCACTACTTTCTCACCGTGCACGACATCGTGGCCTTCGCGCGCTCGCAAGGCATCCTCTGCCAGGGCCGCGGCTCGGCGGCCAACAGCGCGGTCTGCTACTGCCTGGGTATCACGGCGGTGGACCCGGCGCGCTCCTCGCTGCTGTTCGAGCGCTTCCTGTCCAAAGAGCGTAACGAGCCACCCGACATCGATGTCGACTTCGAACACGAGCGGCGTGAGGAAGTCATCCAGTACCTCTACCGCAAGTACGGGCGCGAGCGCGCCGCGCTCACCGCCACCGTCATCCGCTACCGCCCGCGCAGCACCGTGCGCGATGTGGGCAAGGCCCTGGGTTTTGACGACGCGCTGATCGAACGCCTGGCCAAAGACCACCGCTGGTGGGACGAAGATGGGTTGGCCGACACCCGTCTGCGCGCGGCCGGCCTGGACCCGGACAGCCTGGCCGCGCGCCAGTTCGTCACCCTGGTCCGGCAGCTGCTGGGTTTTCCGCGCCACCTCTCGCAGCACACCGGCGGCTTCGTGCTCACCAGCGGGCCGCTGGCGCGGCTGGTGCCGATCGAGAACGCGTCCATGCCCGAGCGCACCGTCATTCAGTGGGACAAGGACGACCTCGATGCCATGGGCCTGCTGAAGGTCGACGTGCTGGCCCTGGGCATGCTCACCGCCATCCGCAAGTCGCTCGACTTCATCGGCCAGCGGCGCGGCCGGCCAATGGCGCTGCACGAGATTCCCGACGGCGACGAAGCCACCTTCGACATGATCTGCGCCGCCGACACCGTGGGCGTGTTCCAGATCGAGAGCCGCGCGCAGATGGCCATGCTGCCGCGCCTGCGGCCGCGCTGCTTCTACGACCTGGTGGTCGAGGTCGCGCTGGTGCGGCCCGGCCCCATCCAGGGCGGCGCGGTGCATCCCTACCTGCGGCGGCGCCAGGGCCTGGAGCCGGTGGACTACCCCAAGGGCCTGGAGGCCGCGCTGGCGCGCACCCTGGGCGTGCCGGTGTTCCAGGAGCAGTGCATGCAGATCGCCATCATCGCGGCCGGCTTCACCCCCGGCGAAGCCGACGGCCTGCGCCGCGCCATGGGCGCCTGGCGGCGCAACGGCGGCCTGGGCGCTTACGAACCCCGCCTCATCGACGGCATGACCAGCCGCGGTTACCCGCTGGATTTCGCGCTCCGCGTGGTCGAACAGGTCAAGGGTTTTTCCAGCTACGGCTTCCCCGAAAGCCATGCGGTCAGCTTCGCGCTGCTGGTCTACGACAGCTGCTGGATCAAGCGCCACCACCCGGCCGAGTTCCTGGCCGCCATGCTCAACAGCCAGCCGCTGGGCTTTTACACCCCCAGCCAGCTGGTGCAGGACGCGCAGCGCCACGGCGTGGTGGTGCGCCCGGTGGACGTGGCCCACAGCGACTGGGACTGCACGCTGGAAGAGGTGCAAGCGGTGCAGGGCTTACAGGATGGGAAAGATGGGAAAGATGGGAAAGATGGAAAAGATGGGAAAGAGGGGAAAGAGGGGAGAGAGGGGAGAGAGGGGAGAGAGGGGAGA
>Ga0209278_1000314_pt1 | contig 43573 bp, 37 predicted proteins | sample JI81BgreenDNA_FD_187504 | JGI IMG/M metagenome (GOLD analysis project Ga0209278, IMG submission 187504) | Wastewater effluent complex algal communities from Wisconsin, to seasonally profile nutrient transformation and Carbon sequestration -... | ecosystem: Engineered > WWTP > Effluent > Algae...
AGGTCGACGCGGGTGTCGCGCTGGTCGACCGGGCAGGCGCGACCATGAACGACGTGGTCCGATCCATCGAGCGCGTGGCGAGCCTGGTGCAGGGCATCAGCCACGCCAGCGAAGAGCAGTCGGCCGGCGTCAACCTGATGGGTCAGGCGGTGCACCAGCTCGACGAGGTCACGCATCGAAACGTCAACATGGTCGAAGAAGGCGCGGCGGCCGCACAGCAGCTCAATGAGCAGGCGCACCGCATGGTCGAGGTGATGAAGGTGTTCCGGGTCGAAGCCGTCAGAAGCTAGATTTCCGGCCCATCTTCAGCGCCATGACACTGGCCCTGCTGGTACCCGAGACCAGTCGCTCGGGGCGCGCTGCACTGGAATGCGTTAGCCGGGTGCGTGTTTTCGACTAGATCGGCTCCATAGGGCGCACTCGAACACCAGTGGCTTCGATCAAGTACCAACCATCGGGCAGCAAGGTGACTGCAGAGTCCGAGGTCACTAACTGCTTGTGGCGTTCAGCCCAAGGCGTCCATTGGCCGTCGCCACTGCGCTCGCGAACCATGTGGGCGACCAAATACACCTGATGGAGATTTCCCATCTCGTCCTGCATGGCGATGGGGCCAAATCGTCTTGTGCTGCTCTCTGCGCTCACAACCGTTGCACACCCAAAAACTGACACCCGCCCCAGGCAGATAGCAGTCCGCCGCTGGCTCCGTCTCAACGACGTCCCGTCATTACTTTGGGGGATTTTCGGCGTGCCTCATCGTCTTGTCGAGGGCTCTCAGTAGCACCTGCGCTTGGGCGTCCTGACGCTCCAGTTGATGCTGGGCGACATATTGGGGCGCTGCGCAGATGGGGCATAGCACCAAGGGATCGGTGACCAAGGCCTTGAAGGTTGATGAGCTTTCCCGACCACACCCAGAGCAGCTCAGCATCACCACCGTGACATCGGGGGACGAACTCATGACGCCTTCTCCGCCACTAGATGCGCGCGACGGGCGGTCGATCGACGGGTAGCTAAGCCATACCTCCATGGTGCCTACCGGGATCGGTAGGGGCCCCACCGTGACGAACCAGTTGGCATCTCGTTCCATTTTGTCCCCAAAACGAGTTACAAGCAACTGGATGTTTCTGGGTCCTCAGTGAGAGCCGATCCGGGGGGTGTGCGCGTTTAAGAGTACCCGCGCGGCCTAGTTGGGCAAGCGGCTGGCTTCACTGCCGCGAACGTGGTGGATCCTGCATCTGGATGGCTTGAAGCACTGGAAGATCGAAGACGCTGTTGAGCTTCTGGGCCAGGATGCTGGGCGGCACCAGCATGACCGCCTATGATTCCCACCCCATGTCGCCAGGATGGCCGCCCAAGCGTTGCGCGAGGTAGTAGCGCGTGAAACTCTGGCTGCGCTTGACGTCGATCAGGTGTCCCAAGAGTCGCACGTGTAGGCCTGATTCTTCCCATGTTTCTCGAATCGCCGTGGCCTGGGCAGACAGGTTTTCAATTGTTCCTTTGGGAAAGGTCGCTTGGTAGCCGCCGAAAGCGTTGCTCGGTGCTACCAGCCAGACTCGTCCGTCCGGTTCGCGAATTACCGTGCCCGCGGCCCTCTTGAAGCCGGCGGGAGCGACCAACGCAGGCTCTTCCACGGGATGCCTGGCCACCAGATCTTCCCAGCCCTGCGCGGTGGTGGGGTGGGCCGTCCACGGCGCTACCGCGATGCCATTGAGGGCACTGGGCATCGGACCATCCGGTACCACCTGCGCCAGCGATTGCGGGTTCTCCCAGACCGCCACATCGGTTGGCTGACTTGGATTCAGCAGGACGACCGGCTGGTTCTGGTCGTTTCTCCGCGGATGGATCGTCCCACCGGCGGCTGACGTTGGCGCTGATTTCGCACTCACCGATCAGCCCTTGCCACGCTTTTGCAGGCGGTAGAGGACATCCCACACCTGGTGATACAGGTTCGCTCGGCTCGCGCCTTGGCGGGCTTTGACGGCGTCCTTGAAGTTGTCGTAGTCGACCTCTTGCACCAGCATGGCCATCGCCGCTGCGACGGCGTCTCGAGGTGCCGTGGCCCGAAATCGATAGTCGTTGACAGCGCTCTCTTCGATATCCCCGAGCGCAGGGAGATACCGCGACCTCAGCGCCTCTAGGTCCGAGCGCACACGAGCGCGCACGGTCAGCGTTTGCGTCGCCTGGTCGGCAGGTTTCTGGACGACGCTGAAGAACCCCACCGGGGTAATGAGCCACATTGAATACTTCTCCCCAACTGCTGGATGGCGCTCCAGCACGCGTCACGCCAGCCAATCTGTCATCCGTTCCCAGCCTTAGCTAAGTTGAATCGTCTGGTCGACCGACCTATCCGGCTTGCTCATAGTGGTCGGCGTACGAATCTTTATCCAGCATCGATAACCCGGACGTGGCTATCGAGGCGATGCTGACCCAGCCGTAGACGCACTTCGCCCCAGGGTGTTCCCCCGAAAAAGCGGAAGTAACTCCAGCGGTCGCTCATCCCCTGCGGAGATAGTGCCTAACGGCTCAGATCCTCGAGCTGTATGTCGTTGGGAGCCTCGAACGGTCCGCTGGCTGAGCCAGTAGCTTTGACGTCATTTCAGCAAGCTCTGGTCGAGATCATGACCAAAGCACAAGGGTACCCCCCAGCCGACTTGAGTCAGCTGCGATGCAGAGCGTTACTACCTCCGTGCCGCTGTGGCACCGGAGATCAGCATGAAACGCTCGCCCCCCAAGTCGCCCAAATCAACCCTTTCTGTGAAGCCCACCAGAGGCGCTCCAGCGTCCCGAAGCACGCCAACCAAGCCGCGCTCGAAGTCGCCCGCGAAAGCGAGCGCAGCGGCGGTTTCGCGGTCGACAGCGAGGTCATCCCTCCAGCGCGCCCTCCGGTCGTCTTCGCCGTCCGCCCCAAGGTCCGCCCGCGAGGCCACCCCTTCGCCGGCGTCTGACTCCGGCACCAAGCAGTCCCAACTTATCGCGCTGCTGGGATCAGTGAAGGGAGCCACGATGCCGCAGATGATGGCGCTCACGGGCTGGCTGCCGCACACCGTGCGGGGAGCCCTCAGCGGCGCCTTGCGCAAGCGCCTTGGCCTGAATGTGCAGTACAGCCTGGAGGACGGTGTGCGCGTTTATCGGATCGTCGCCGCCGGGGAGGTGGGTGTTTGATGAGCTTTCCCGCAGAAATCCTCACCGAAAATCGATCAGCCCTGGTCGCGCGCTGGCGATCCGCGTTCGACCGCGAGCCCCCACCGCGAGTGCACACCAGCCTCATGCGCCGGGTTCTGGCTTGGCAGGCCCAGGTTGAAGCCTCGGGGCTGAAGGTGCCACCTTCGGCGAGCCTGCCTCTTCGGCGTCCCGGCAAGGTGTCCCTCCTGTCCCCCGGCACGCGTCTGCTGCGCGAGTGGCAGGGCACCACCTACGAGGTACTCGTGCTGCCGCACGGCTTTGAATACAACGGCAAGACCTACACCAGTCTCACCGCCATCGCCCGCAGCATCACGGGGACGCCTTGGTCCGGGCCCGCGTTCTTTGGGGTCAAGCGCTGATGGGTGTGAAATCTCGCTCCCAACCGACGGCGAAGGCCGGTGGCGCGTACGCGTCCGGCGGAACGCTGCCCCTTGCCTGCGCTATCTACACCCGCAAGTCCTCCGAGGAGGGCCTGGAGCAGGATTTCAACTCCCTGCACGCGCAGCGCGAAGCCTGCGAAGCCTTCGTCCTGAGCCAGAAAAGCCTGGGCTGGGCTCTGGTGCCGACCGCCTATGACGATGGAGGCTTCTCGGGCGGTAACGTCGAGCGCCCAGCACTGAAGCGCCTGATCGCCGACATCGAGGCGGGCAAGGTCAACGTGATCGTGGTCTACAAGGTCGACAGGCTCACCCGGTCCCTGGCCGACTTTGCCAAGCTGGTCGAGCTGTTCGATGCCAAGGGGGTGTCGTTCGTCTCGGTCACCCAGCAGTTCAACACCACCACCTCCATGGGGCGGCTCACGCTCAATGTTCTGCTGTCCTTCGCTCAGTTCGAGCGCGAGGTCACGGGGGAACGGATCCGGGACAAAATCGCCGCGTCCAAGCGCAAGGGCATGTGGATGGGCGGTGTGCCACCCGTGGGCTACCGGGCACATCACCGAACCTTGCAGCCTGAAGAGCCCTATGCGAGCCGGGTCGCTGAGATCTACCGGCTCTACCTACAGCTCAACTGCGTGAGGAAGGTCGCGCAGGAGCTGCAGGCCCGGGGCTGGCTCACTCCTGAGCGGGAAAACAAGCGCCCGGGCTTTGGCGGAAATAAGCCCTTCAGCCGCGGCCACCTGTACCGGATCCTGGCCAATCCCATCTATGTCGGCCTGCTCCCTCACCAAGGAGAACAACATCCCGGTCAGCACCCAGCCATCGTGGACAAGGCACTGTGGGAAGAGGTGCAGCAGCGCATGACGTCCAACCGCCAGGGGCACAAGACTCGTGGCAGCAAGGCCGGGCCGAGCTTGCTGGTGGGAAGGCTTTTCGATGAAATGGGGCGGCGCCTGAGTCCCACCCACACCACGAAGGGCCACAAGCGCTACCGGTACTACGTCACGTCGGCCGACGAGCCGGGAGAGCCGATCCGACTGCCAGCCCCGGACCTGGAGCGACTGGTGGTCAGCGCGATCACCGACTGGAGCGCGGACCACAAGCGGGTGTTGGACGCTGTCGGATGGAAGGACGCGAAGCGGGCCGACGAGGCCTTGAAAGCCGCCAAGCAGTTTGGCCACGCTATCCAGCAGGCATCGAACCCGAAGATCAGCAATTGCGTTCGCAGGGTGGAGGTAGGACCGGACAAGGTGCGCATCGGGCTCGATCTCGTGGCCTGTGGGATCCAGCCCGACAAGGGCGGAGGAGGGCGGCGGGAAGTTGCGATCGAAGTCCCGGCCAAGCGCAGGCGCTGCGGCATGGCCGTACGCCTGGTCATCGAAGATCAGAAGGCACTTAGCGCTAAGCGGGAGCCTGATCCAACGCTCGTGGCCATACTGGACAAGGGGAAAAGCTGGCTGCAGCAGTTCACCCGGGAGGGCAGGGCGATCGAGGAGATTGCTGAAAATGAGAAGTTCAGTACGCGATACGTCAATCGGGTCATCAACATCGCGCTGCTGGCGCCGGACATTGTTGCGACCCTTGAAAGGGGAGAGCAGCCTGAGGGGGTGAATGCAACGCGGCTGCTGACGTCGGTGCCGTTTCCGGAACGGTGGGAGGAGCAGCGGGAAGCACTTAGGCTCGAGAGCTAGTTGAAGGAAGTCAAAGCATAGACATCCGCGAGACGGCGAGCTGGTTTGAGAACCGCTTTGCAGCGAAAGCGGCAGTTTGGGCATACATATCCCAAAGTAGCCGACTGCGACCCTTTTGGTCATTCGTGAACAAATACCGATTGAGCTAAGGCCGCATGATCGAACTGCGGTAGTGCCGTCACGCGTAAATTGCCGCTTGATTCGGACAGGCGCATGGAGTCATGGGTGCGCCGCGGCAACACCTCACTCACCGTTTCAACGCAGAACGTCTGATAGCTCAGGCGCAGCAAGGTGGTGCCTGCGAACAGGGGGCTCGCCGGAGCGAACTACGAAATGTTGCATTATCTGCGGATCGCAGCCGCCACGCTCGCTGGTGGCACCGTTTTACGTGCCAACAACAACTCGAATGACTCCATCCCAATTTATCGCCCGCTGGCAACACAACAAACTCACCGAACGTGCTGGAGCCCAGGCCCACTTTGATGATCTGTGCGACTTGCTCGGCGTCGACAAGCCGCGCGACCCCGACCACTATTGCTTCGAGCGCGGCGCGAAGAAGTCCAGTGGCAAGGATGGTTGGGCCGATGTGTGGAAGCGCAACCATTTCGCGTGGGAAAACAAGAAGCCGGGCCGCGACCTCGACAAAGCCCTCAAGCAACTCACCGACTATTCGCTGCAACTCGAAAGCCCACCGTTGCTTGTGGTGTGCGACCGCGAGCGCATCATCATCCACACCGCTTTTCCTGGATACCCAGACGAGCCACGCGAAATCCGCATCGAAGATCTGGTGGATGATGGCCAGCGGCAAATCCTTAGATGGGTTTTCACCGAGCCGCTCAAGCTGCGGCCCGAAAAGTCCACCGCTGCTGTTACTGAAGAGGCTGCCCGGCGTTATGCCGGGCTGGCCGAAACCATGCGCCAACGCGGGGTCGACAGCAATCAGGTTGCGCACTTTTTGGTGCAGTGTCTGTTTTGCATGTTCGCCGAAGACGAAGGGCTGCTGCCGACGAAAATCTTTACGACCTTGCTCGCTGCAGCCAAGAACGATGCGACCAAGGCCGCAGACCGCATCACGAAGCTGTTCAAGGCGATGCAGGCACCCGGAGGTGAGTACGGCAACGACGATATCGCATGGTTCAACGGCGGCTTGTTCAAGCACATAGCGGTTCCGGAACTCACCGCTAGCGATCTAGAAACACTGCGCTCCGCCTCTGCCGACATGGACTGGCGCGCGATTGATCCAACAATCTTCGGCACTCTGTTCGAACGTGGTCTGGGAAGCAGTCGCGCGGCTCTAGGCGCACACTACACCGACACCGGCACCATCGCGAAGCTCGTGGAACCGCTTGTGCGCGATCCACTATTGCATGAATGGCATGCAGTGCACGAAAAGATCGCAAAGCTCGCCCCAAAGTTCGGCGTGGTGAAAGCGCGCGGCAACAAATTTCGAGCAAATGACGCTCTGAAGCAGGGCCAAGGGCTCTATCAAGGATTTCTGCTTCGTTTGGCCGAGTTTCGGGTTCTGGACCCGGCCTGTGGTAGCGGCAACTTTCTCTATCTAGCACTAAAGGCCCTGCGCGATGTCGAAAAGCGGTCCCAGGTCGAAGCGCAGGAACTAGGTCTTCAGGCCGAGATAAGTTTGCAGACCGGCCCGCACAATATTTTGGGTCTGGAAATCAACGAGTTCGCCGCCGAACTTGCGCGGGTGACGGTATGGATTGGCGACATCCAGTGGTGCCGGCAGAACGGCTGGCACCACAGCTTGAATCCGATTTTGAAGCCGTTGGATGCCATCGAACGTCGTGACGCGCTGCTGAATGCTGATGGCGGCAAAGCCGCGTGGCCCAAGGCGGATGTAGTTGTCGGCAATCCTCCGTTTATCGGCAATAAAAGGATGCGCGGCGAGCTGACTGGGCCTTACGTGGACGCATTGCGTCTGGCCTATCGAGACCACAACTTAGACGGCGTGGACTTAGTCTGTTTCTGGTTCGAGAAGGCTCGCGTGCAGATCGAAGCAGGCGACCTGCAGGTGGCGGGTTTGGTTTCCACAAACTCCATTCGAAGCGGTGCGAACAGCGAGGTTCTCAAACGTATCTTGGAGAAATCGCGCATCTTTCTGGCGTGGAGCGACGAAGAGTGGTGGGACAACGGCGCTGCTGTGCGAGTCTCCATGACCGGATTTGGACATAGCGCGATGAAGCCCCAGCTTGATGGGGTTGAAGTCGTGGCCATTCATGCAGACCTCACAGCGGACATCGACGTAACGAAAGCACCTAAGTTGCCTGAAAACTTGAATAGGTCATTTCAGGGCGTGACGCCGTCAGCGTCAGTGAGACGATCGCTGCGAGAAAAGCTCGGCCTGCCGGAAGCCAGCTTTAGCTTAAACGGGAACGAAGCCAGAGAAATGCTGCGAGAGCTCCCTACAGTGAACGGGGAGCCCATGGCCGCCGTTGTTCGTCCCTATTTGGGTGCGGACGATATCACGTCGCGCCCGCTTGACAGATTCATCGTCAATTTCGTGGGTCGCGATGAGAAGTCTGCCGCGAATTTCGACAAGCCGTTTGCGGCCATCTCGAACGTGCGTTTGCATCGGCAGCATACTGATCGCTTCAACGACTTTCAGAAGTATCCGTGGTGGCAGTTCGCTTGGACTCGCCCAGAAATGTTTGCAGCGCTCAAAAAGCTGTCGCGCTTCATCTCAATTCCACGTCACGCGAAACACTACCTTTGCGCATGGACTCACCCTGCTGTAACACCGGGAGATGCGCTTGTCGTTGTCGCTCGTGATGACGACACCAGCATCGGAATTCTTCAATCCAGACTCCACGAAGTTTGGGCGTTGCGTCGTGGCTCGGCGCTTGAAGATCGGCCGCGCTATACACATACCACTTGCTTCGAAACGTTCCCATTTCCGGAGGGCTTAACACCTAACGTTCCTGCCACTGCATACGCCGGCGATCAAAGGGCACAGGCAATCGCAACTGCCGCCAAAGAACTATTCAAGCTGCGCGACCATTACCTTAATCCGCCCGATTGGACCGATTGGGCCCTAACGCCAGAAGAACAGGCCGCAGGATTCCCGGCTCGACCTGTAGCCAAAGCGGAACATGAAGACGACCTAAAACAGCGCACTCTCACGAACCTCTACAACGTCAGCCCTGCGTGGTTAAAATTGGCGCACGAAGCCTTGGACAGAGCTGTGGCGGATGCGTACGGATGGACTGACTACACCCCGCAATGGACTGATGAAGAAATCCTCGCCCGCTTGCTTGCGTTAAACGCACAACGCAGCGCGAAGCCTTGATCGTGTGCATTTCCGAGAGGAAACACGGAGAGGTGTGCAAGCAGGTCGTTGCCCAGTAGTTGTAGAACTTCAAAAGGGCAACGTCTAAACGCCAGAACGTATCAACCCTGATCTGTCGATCACCGCTATTAGTTCGACCACTGCCAAGCTGCCCATCTTCTCCTGCCCCGGCTATCGTCATTGCGGTAGCTAGGGCATCGGGAAAAGTTCATTAGCGCCACGACGTCTATGGTGGTGTCGTGTAACCTTCCGCAATGATGACGGCGTGTGTGCGCCGCAAAGGGAGGTTAGGTATGCCGTTCGGTCGTCACAGTTGTTTGCGTTGTGAGAGTAATTCCATGCGAACGGAGAGCCTGCTATGACCGATCCGGGAGTGGCCCTTCCAGACGACTTCTTCAAGGAGGTCCAGCAGATCTTTCGCCAGACGCCGGCACTTCTTGTGGGCTCCGGATTTTCTTGCGGTTACGGTCTTCCCGGCATGGGGGCACTAGGCGCCCACCTGGAGGCCAAGGTTGGTCCTGGCTTGATGTCAGCGGAGGCGCAGGCGCTTTGGGCCAAGTCGCTGCCGGCGGTGCACGACAACCTCGAGGCTGGGCTGAACATGATCCCTCAAGGCGTGGCTGGTCGCGAGGAGATTGTTGCTGCCATCCGGGACGAGACGGCCAAGCTCATTCTTGCGGCCACTGAGAAGGCAGAGCGCGAAATCCTGGCACTGAATGCAGCCGAGCTCGCGCCAGTTCGGTTGTTGAAAATGCTCTTCTCGGGAGCGCCGCAGAACTCGGAGTGCATCTCCGTTATCACGACCAATTACGACACCCTCATCGAGCTATTCTGCGATCTCGCTGAGCTCGCCCTGGATACGGGTTTCGTTGGACATCGTCGGCGCAAGCCGAGGGGTAGCGCACTCTTCCAGACGCAGTACAGCCGGAGCTGGGCACCTGAAAAGCGGGGCGGCATGCAGATCGACCACAGGCCTTGCAAGACCATCCGCTTGCACAAGCCGCACGGCTCAATTAGCTGGTTAGCCACCGAGCACGGGCCTATCGAGGTACTGAACGCAGATTCAGTTGCTGCGCGTGCAATTGTGGTTCCTGGGCCATCAAAGTATCAGGATGCGCTGGTGAACGTCTTGTTCGACTCGATGCGGACAGAAATGAACAGCGTCATCACCGCCGCCTCGGCCTTGCTCTGCCTGGGTTTTGGTTTCAACGACGACCACCTTCAGGGAGTTATCCGTGGTCGGCTGAATGCTGGCATGCCCATGGTTCTGTTGACCCGTGGCAAGACTCCCAGCATTGAGCAGGTGCTGAAAACCTACCCCCATGTTGTTGGCGTCTTCAGCGATGGCACTGGTGCCGAGATTCACTGGCGCGGGACGATCATGCGCGCCTCCTCACCGCTTTGGCAGCTCGACGACTTTTTAAAGACATTCTTGGAGTGACCGATCAGCATGAGCATTTTCTCGTTCACAGAAGAGCAAGGCATCGGCGAGGTTCGCAGCGTAGAGACCGCACGAATCACGGTCCGAGTGACCGATGGCCAACGCCTCCAGAAGGCACGCGTTGGGCGTCTCGTCGCTATCCAATCCATGGGCGATGAATGGCTCATCGGCATCATCGAGAGGGTCTGGCGGCATCCCGTTGAGCTGCCGACTCTTGCCGAGGCCGAGATGCCTGAGGACCAGGCGGTCATCCAGCAGGAGGAGAACGGTGTGGCTATCAGCCTCGTCGGCACATACCGCGCTCGTGACGGGCAGAAGCGGGACACCTTCTCGCGCGCAGTCTTCGCGTTGCCTGAGATCAATCGCCCCGTTTTCCCTATCGAGGAGAAGTCTCTCGAAGATTTCATGGGCATCCTTAGCACCTCGTCGAAAGCCGAGGCTGCTGCTCCGCTGAAGGTTGGTACGTACACCCTTGATGGCAAGGCGACCGCCTACATAGACGGGGACAAGCTCTTCCAACGCCACGCGGCGTTGCTGGGCAGCACCGGATCTGGCAAGTCTTTCACGGTGGCTTCCATCCTGGAGCAGTCTGCCCAACTGCCCCACACGAACATGATTGTTCTGGATCTGCACGGCGAGTACTCCAGCATGAAGTTCGCTTCGCACTACCGGATTGCCGGCATCGGCGACCTCAAGGGCGTGCGCGAGGGGGCGATCTTTTTGCCATTCTGGTTGCTCACGTACGACGAGATGCAGTCCGTTTTCGTGGATCGCTCCGGCGACAACGCGCCGAACCAGGCGCTCGCGCTGATGGATTCGGTCATTGAGATGAAGCGCGGCGCCATCGAGGCGCTAAAGAGGGCGGATCTGCTGGATGGCTTCACGGTCGATACGCCCGTTCCCTATCGTCTGGCCGAACTGGTGCAGTCTCTCGACTCAAAGAACGAGGAAGTGATTCCTACGGGCGAGGAGTATGTGAGCGGTGCCAAGAAAGGCCAGCCAAAGACTGAGAAAGGGCCCCTCAATGGCAAGCTGTCGCGGTTCCTCATCCGGCTGAAGACAAAGATGAACGACAGGCGGTACGCGTTCATGTACCAGGCTCCGACGGAGTACGAGACCTACGACGCACTACATGCCCTAGCGAAGAAGCTTCTTGGGACCGGCAATGCCAAGGATGGTGTCAACCCGGGCATCAAGATCATCGACTTCTCTGAGGTCCCGTCAGACATTCTCCCTGTGGTGGTCGGCCTGGTAGCCCGCCTCGTGTATCAGGTTCAGTTCTGGAGCGACCCGGGACCAGCCGGTGATGAGCGACATCCAGTGGTCATCGTCTGCGATGAGGCGCACCTCTACTTGCCAAGCTCGGCGGCATCCACTGGGCCGCTCGAGAGGCGGGCGCTCGAGAACTTTGAGCGCATCGCCAAGGAAGGTCGTAAATACGGAGTCGGCTTGCTGGTGGTGAGTCAGCGTCCCTCGGACGTGAGCACAACCATCCTCAGCCAGTGCAGCAATATCATCAGCCTGCGCTTATCGAACAAGACTGACCAGGGCGTGGTCAAGCAGCTTCTACCAGAGAGCTTGGAGGGGCTGATGGAGGTTTTGCCGACGTTGGATGTGGGCGAGGCCGTCGTGGTCGGTGACGCGACGCTCCTACCGACGCGAATCCAGATGAACAAGCCAGTCCACGAGCCCCGCAGCGCGACGATCGCCTTTTGGTCGCGGTGGGCGCAGCCGAAGAAAGAAGTGGACTTGGTGGCCGCCGTCGAGAACATGCGTCGGCAGTCGCGAACTGCTTGACGGCCTACATGGGCTTCCCCGTCCGGCACGCCAGGCGCCAGCTGCCGACCAGCGACGACGGCGCGCCGCGCTGAACTTACAACACTACCAAGACCATCTGATCAGAGAAAGGGAGAGGAACATGTTCGGCACCATCGACAAGAACAAGGGGCTCCTGTTCGTCACCCACGATCTCGACTACTCCATACGGGCGACCATGCAGAAGATGCTGCAGGAGGTCGAGGGGTTGGACGAGAACCGGCTGCTCAACACTCCGCCTGAAGACCTGAAGCGCTACATGGTTGAGAGGCACAGCATCACGCCGATAACGCTGCTGCGCGACCAGTGGTATGCCGACTATCAGGATGCGCCGGTCGATGTTCGGCACGACCCCATGCGGTGGATTGATGACCGGAGCCGCCCGGTCATGGTGGCGGGCGAGCGTGTCGAGGTTCGCATCCCCTTCGAGGGCGAGAGCGAACTGTTCTACGCGAAGGCCAACACCTTTTCACTTAACCCGCCCCGTGCCGTCATCGAGAACAACGAGATCGTCCTGCGCTACGAAACCCCTGCCGACCAGCCCCGTGACATCCGCGCGCTGGTCGACCATACCCTTAAGGAGATTGAGCAGCATCTGGGATGGCAGCGCCCGATGATCGACGCGCATAACCAGAGCCTCCCGCGGGCTGCGGAGCAAGCGATCCACCAGCGGCGCGAGCGCCTGCTGGCACAGTCACAGCGCGCGGAGGCCCTCGGCATCCCGATCCGGAGGCGCGCCGACGCACCGAAGACCTACGCGCTCCCTACGGTGAAGCGCAAGGTGGTTCCGACCTTGCCACCGGCGACGACGGCGCAGTTCAAGCCCGAACCGGCGCTCACCATGGAGTTGTACGAGCACATCCTGAAAGTGGTGCAAGACATGGCGCTCGTAATGGAGCGCAGCCCCGATGCTTTCAAGGCGATGAACGAGGAAGCTCTGCGCCAGCACTTCCTCGTTCAGCTCAACGGCCAGTTCGAGGGCAAGGCGACGGGCGAGACCTTCAACATGGCGGGCAAAACCGACATCCTCCTGCGCGAGGGCGACCGCAACGTCTTCATCGCCGAGTGCAAGTTCTGGAAGGGGCCGAAGGCCTTCGGCGAGGCCATCGACCAGTTACTTGGCTACGCCACGTGGCGCGATAGCAAGACAGCGATTCTCGTCTTCAATCGCGGCACCGAGACCTCCACGGTTCTCACCGGCATCGACGCTGTTGCCAAGGCACACGGCAACTTCAAGCGTGGGGTGACTTGGCCGCACGAGAGCGGCTTTCGGTACATCCTTCACAGCAGCGGCGACAAGAACCGCGAGTTGGTCCTAACCGTGCTCGTGTTTCACGTTCCGACATAGCGGAACGCTGATGATTCACGGCCGACCGTATTGCATTGGCGAATAGCAGGTTCCGGTGTCAGCTGCTGTTCGATATCGAATCCCGACCGGCTGCATTCAGCCTGAAGCTGTCCTTGCTGCAGGACTACTTCAGGCTGAATGCAGCCTCTCAGCAGTTATCGGAAGAACGACTGCTGTGAACTGGAGAGTGACGGGATGTGTTGAAGCGATCTGAGTGCCTCACGCGGTGGCAGACCTTGGCTTGAACTGCCCACCGCTGGCTGGCGCCCTTCAGTTGCAAGGGGCAGCTTTTCAACCCTCGACTTGAGGAAATAGCACGTTGTTTTCCAGGTGGATGTGGCTGATCAGGTCATCGGTCAGCTGCGCGGTGCTGGCGTACAGCGCACGCCAAGTGTTGCAGGCCCCCGGCGGTGGTGTGTGGTCGGTGGTCAGGGCGGCCAGCCGGTCCAGCAGGGCGCCGTGGCCGGTGTGTTCGTCGCGCATCGCGCCGATGGGGCTGCCCAGGACGGCACTGCCGGCCTCAATGGCGGGGAACAGCACCTGTTCTTCCTTTTCCATGTGTTCCAGCAGCTCGACTTCCATGTTTTCGAGCAGGGCCGCCAGACCCACCGGCACGGCCGGGTGGTCGCGGTGCACCGCCTCCACACGCCGGGCCATGCGGATCATTTCGGGCAACTGCTCGCGGTGCACCGCGTGGTAACGCGTGAGGATGTGGTCGATCAGCGCCGCGGGGTCTTGCGTGTCGGGCGCCTGGTCGTCCCGCTGCAGGCGGGCCAGTTCGGCCAGCACAGCGTCGGTGTCCAGTCCCTTGCTGGCGCAGGCCTGTGCCAGCGGCACCTGGCCGCCGCAGCAAAAGTCCAGCTTGAGGCGGCGGAAGATGGCGGTGGCACCTGGCAGGTCAACGGCGATCTGGCCGATGGCCTGCTGGGCCTGGGGACGCTCAAGGGTGGTGGTGTTCATGTGCAGCTCCTGAATGTGCATTTGGGATGCATGTATTTAGCCAGAAAATGCATTCGGAGTGCATATTTCCATGGAACGAGTCCGGGCATCCGGACGAACGACCCCCACCACCCCCTTGGACCCCAACCGGAGCCTGCCGTGCGACTGACCCAGTGGACCGACTACAGCCTGCGCGTGCTCATGTACTGCGCCGCCACCCAGGGCCGCGAGGCCCTGCCCACCGTAGCCGAAATCGCGCAGGCGCACGGCATCTCGCACAGCCACCTGACCAAGATCGTCATGACCCTGGCCGCCCAGAGCTGGCTGGAAACCTTGCGCGGGCGCGGGGGCGGCCTGCGCCTGCTGGTCCCGGCCGGGCAGGTCAGCGTGGGCGACGTGGTGCGCCAGACCGAGGCCGATTTCCAGCTCGTGGAGTGTTTTGACGCCACAGGCAACACCTGTCGCATGGGCGGGCGCTGCCACCTGCAGTCGGTGCTGGGCCAGGCCATGGACGCGTACCTGGCCGTGCTGGACGGCGTGACCCTGGCCGACCTGGTGGCGCCGGCGACCAGCGCGCGCGTGCGCTGGGTGCCCGGCCTGCCCGACCCGGCCCTGTTGTCTGCACGGCCGCTGGCCGGGTAACCTCGCACAATGGCCGCCACCGCATCCCTGTCCACCAAGCTCATTCGCATCGGCGCGGCGCTGCTGGTGCTGGCGCTCGCCTCCATTGGCCTCACGCTGTGGGTGACCTGGCAGCTCGAAGGCGGCGCCGCCGCCGTCAACGAGGCTGGGCGCATGCGCATGCAGACCTGGCGCCTGACCAGTGCGGTGCAGGCGCAGCGGCCCGCGCCAGAGGTGCAGAGCCTCGTGCAGCGGTTTGACGACAGCCTGGGTGTGCTGCGCGAAGGCGACCCCACCCGTCCGCTCTTCGTGCCGTGGGACGACGACGTGCGGCGCGAATTCGGCGCCGTCGAGCGCCTGTGGCAAAGCCAGCGCGCGCTCTGGACCGCGCCACGGATGCCCGACGACCCGGTGCTGATCAGCTCGGCCGATGCCTTCGTGATGGCCATCGACCGTCTGGTGCTGGCCATCGAGCACCAGCTGGCCGGCTACACCGCGCTGCTCAACCTGTTCCAGTTCGCCATGATGGCGCTGGCCGTGGCCGGTTCCGTGGTCATGCTCTACACCGGCTACCTGTATGTCATCAACCCGCTGGGGCACCTGCAGCGCGGGCTGGCGCAGGTCGAGGGCGGGGAGTTCGGCACCCGCATCGATGTCGACACGCAGGACGAGTTTGGCCAGGTGGCGGCCAGCTTCAACCGAATGGCGGCCACGCTGCAGTCGCTTTACGAAGGGCTGGAGGCCAAGGTGGCCGCCAAGACCGCACACATCGAGGCACAGCGCGCGCGGCTGGAGGCGCTGTACGAGGTCAGCGCCTTCCAGGCCAGGGCCAACACCATCGAGGAACTCTCCCAGGGCTTTTCGCAGCGGGTGCGTTCGGTCATGAAGGCCGACGCGGTGGCGGTGCGCTGGTCCGACGAGGCCAACCAGCGCTACCTGATGCTGGCCTCCGACTGCTTCCCGCAGGACATGCAGGCCGAGGAGCGCAGCCTGATCGCCGGGGCCTGCGCCTGCGGCAGCCTGCAGCCCGATGCGCGCACCCGCGTCATCCCCATCCACAGCCACGACGCGGCGCCCATGCGCCACTGCGCGCGCGCGGGCTACCAGAACCTGGTGAGCGTGCCGGTGCGGCTGCAGCAGCGGCTGATCGGCGAAATCGACCTGTTCTTCCGCAGCGAGGTGCACCTCAATGCCGACGAAACCGAGCTGCTCGATGCCTTGGCCAGCCACCTGGCCAGCGCGCTCGAAGGCCTGCGCGCGGCCGCGCTGGAGCGCGAGGCCGCGGTGGGCGAGGAACGCGCGCTGCTGGCGCGCGAGCTGCACGACTCCATTGCGCAGTCGCTGGCCTTTCTGAAAATCCAGGCCCAGCTGCTGCGCGGCGCGGTGCAGAAACAGCAGCCTGAGCAGGTGCAGGCCACGCTGGACGAGCTGGACGCGGGGCTGAAAGAGAGCATCAACGACGTGCGCGAGCTGCTGGTGCACTTTCGCACCCGCACCAACACCGACGACATCGAAGCCGCGCTGCAGGAGACGCTGCAGAAGTTCCAGCACCAGACCGGCCTGCCCACGCGGTTGCAGCTTGAAGGCGATGGCCTGCCCCTGCCGGCCGACGTGCAGGTGCAGGTGCTGCACGTGGTGCAGGAAGCGCTGTCGAATGTGCGCAAGCACGCCGGGGCCAGCCACGTCAGCCTGGACGTGCACAAGGGCTCGCAATGGCGCATCGTGGTGCGCGACAACGGCAGCGGCTTCGACACCGCGCAGCGGCACGGTGAAACGCATGTGGGCACCAAGATCATGCGCGAGCGTGCCGAACGCATCGGCGCCACGGTGCTGATCGAATCCCTGACCGGCCAGGGCACTTCCGTCACGCTCACGCTGCCCACCAACCCGGTGACCACCGTGGGGGTGGGCACGGCGGGTCTGGACTTTACCGACTCTGTCCTGAGCAACCCATGACCCGTTCCATCCAACTGCTGCTGGTCGACGACCACTCCCTGTTCCGCCGCGGCCTCAAGGCCCTCCTGTCGCAGGACGAGCGCTTCCGGGTGGCCGGCGAGGCCGGTGACGTGGGCGAGGCCCTGCGTTGCCTGGCGCAGCAGCGGCCCGACGTGATCCTGCTGGACAACCACTTGCCCGGCGTGCGCGGGGTGGACGCGATTCCCGCACTCAAGGAGGCCGCGCCCGCTGCGCGCGTGCTGATGCTCACCGTCAGCGAGAACGAGAACGACCTGGCCGCCGCGCTGCAGGCCGGGGCCGACGGCTACCTGCTCAAGACGGTGGAGTCCGACCAGCTGGCCGAGACCATCGTCAAGGTAGTGGACGGCGAGTCGGTCATCAGCCCGGAGATGATGACCAAGCTGGTGGCGGTGGTCCGTTCGCGTCCGTCCGCAGCGCCCACCGCCGTGCCAGCCGCTGCCCTTGTCGGCGCTCCGGTGGCGCAAGCCATACCGCGAGAGGCCGCGTGCAGCGCCGACCTGCTGTCACCGCGCGAGCGCGAAATCCTGTTGCTGATCGCGCGCGGCGACAGCAACAAGCTGATCGCACGCGAGCTGGACATCGCCGAAACCACGGTGAAGATCCATGTGCAGCACATCCTGCGCAAGCTGGGCCTGAGTTCGCGCGTTCAGGCGGCGGTGTTCGCCACCAGCCAGGGCCTGGCCTGACGCCCTGGCGCTACCGGGCCTGGCGCCAGCCCACGGCGCACACCACCACCCAGAACCCCAGGCGCAGCGCCAGCGCGCCCACGGTGCGCATCTCGAAGGCGCCGCCGCCGAGCACGTGCACGCCGAAGGCCACCGCCACCAGCGCGGTGCCCAGCACCAGCGCCGTTGCCAGCCACAGCCCCCAGCGCTGGCCGAGCCACAGGCCCAGCCCGGCGGCCACGTAGGCAAAGCCCGCCAGAAAGTTGAACCACAGCACGAAGCCCACGGTGTCGCCCAGCGCCGTGCGAGTGGAAGCGTCGCCGAACAGGCCCTGCCCGCCGCTGAACACGGTCAGCGCGCCGAACACCATGCCCACGGCGGCCAGGATTTTGAAGAAGCGGCGGGTCGACATGGGGGCATCTCCTGAAGCGCTGTGATGCACAGCGCCATGCGATCACGGTATGCCCCAACGGGGAGGGTGATGGACTTGATCTGGCGCAATGCCACCTGAGAAACCCGCGCGGGTAGTTCTTTCGGACGATGCCCGAGCGTGGTCGCATCGTTCTTCTGCCGAGGTCTTGCGTGCCATTGGCGGATGTTCACCCTGGCCCTGAAGTGGAACAGTCATGCCATGTCCTTCGGAGTGACAACATGGCTTCAGAACTGAGAAACGAAAGAAAGGCCTGGTCGGTCCTGATCGTCAGCACGCTGGCGTTCACCGTCTGCTTCATGGTCTGGATGATGTTCGGCGTGATCGGCATCCCGATCAAGAAGATGCTGAACCTGAACTCGACCGAGTTCGGCCTGCTGACCGCAACGCCGGTGCTGACCGGCTCGCTGATCCGGGTGCCCCTGGGCATCTGGACCGACCGCTACGGCGGCCGCATCGTCATGGCCTGTGTGATGGCGATCACCGTGCCGGCGATCTGGCTGATGAGCTACGCCACCGAGTACTGGCACTTCCTGACCATCGGCCTGTTCGTCGGCCTGGCGGGCGGCTCCTTCTCGGTCGGCACGCCTTACGTGGCGCGCTGGTTCCCCAAGAGCCGCCAGGGCATGGCCATGGGTGTGTACGGCGCAGGCAACTCTGGCTCGGCGGTCAACAAGTTCGTGGCGCCGGTCCTGCTGGTGGCCTTTGGCTGGACCATGGTGCCGCAGGTGTACGCGGCCATCATGCTTGGCACCCTGGTGCTGTTCTGGCTGTTCAGCCACAGCGACCCGTCGCACCTGGTGCCCAGCAACGTCAAGTTCACCGACCAGCTCAAGGCGCTGAAGGACCCCAAGGTCATCAAGTACTGCCAGTACTACAGCATCGTGTTCGGTGGCTACGTGGCGCTGGCGCTGTGGATGGTGCAGTACTACGTGGGTGAGTTCGGTCTGGACATCCGCGTAGCCGCGCTGCTGGCCGCCTGTTTCTCGCTGCCCGGCGGCGTGCTGCGCGCCATCGGTGGCGTGCTGTCCGACAAGTACGGCGCCCACAAGGTCACCTGGTGGGTGATGTGGGTGAGCTGGATCTGCCTGTTCCTGCTGAGCTACCCGCAGACCGACTTCACGGTGCAGACCGTCAACGGCCCGACCACTTTCCACATCGGCCTGAACGTCTATGTCTTCACCGGCCTGATGTTCATCCTCGGGGTGGCCTGGGCCTTCGGCAAGGCCAGCGTCTTCAAGTACATCAGCGACGACTACCCCCAGAACATCGGCGCCATCAGCGGCATCGTCGGCCTGGCCGGCGGCATGGGCGGCTTCGTTCTGCCGATCCTGTTCGGTGTGCTGATGGATCTCACCGGCATCCGCTCCAGCGCTTTCATGCTGATGTACGGCGTCGTCTGGGTCTCGCTGATCTGGATGTACTGGACCGAAGTCCGCCAGACCGAGGTCATGGGCGCCAGCGCCAAGCCCTTTTCCCTTCAGAACTGACCGCTCCGGTCAGCACACCCCATGAACACCAACACACACAACGGCGCCGACGTCCAGGACTGGCGCCCCGAAGACGAAACCTTCTGGAACGCAACCGGCAAGAAGATCGCTTACCGCAACCTCTGGATCTCGGTGCCCGCGCTGCTGTGCGGCTTCGCGGTCTGGGGCATGTGGGGGATCATCACCGTGCAGATGCTCAACCTGGGCTTCCCCTTCACCCAGGCCGAGCTGTTCACGCTCACCGCCATCTCCGGCATCTCAGGCGCCACCATGCGCATCCCGGCGTCCTTCCTGGTGCGCCTGGCCGGTGGCCGCAACACCATCTTCCTGACCACCGCCATGCTGCTGGCCCCGGCCATCGGCACCGGCGTCGCGCTGCAGCATCCCGAGTGGCCGCTGTGGGCGTTCCAGCTGCTGGCCCTGTGGTCGGGCGTGGGCGGCGGCAATTTCGCCAGCTCGATGTCCAACATCAGCACCTTCTTCCCCAAGCGCCTGCAGGGCACGGCGCTGGGTCTGAACGCCGGTCTGGGCAACTTCGGCGTGACGACCATGCAGATCGTCATCCCGCTGGTGATGACGCTGCCCCTGCTCGGTGCCTTCGGCGGTGAGCCGATGACGCTGGTGAAGGACAGCGGCTGGATCTTCGGCAAGATCGCCGCCGGCACGCCGACCTGGATCCAGAACGCCGGCTATGCCTGGGTGCTCTCGCTGGTGCCGCTGTCCATCCTGGCCTGGTTCGGCATGAACAACCTCAAGACGGTGTCGCCCGCCACGGGCAATCCCATCGTCGCATTCGCCAAGGTCACCTACCTCTACACCCTGGCCTTCATCCCGGCCATCTTCATGCTCTGGCTGTACCTGCCGGCCCCCACCGGTCTGGGCATCCTGAACATGTGGATCGCGATCCCGCTGGACGTCGTCCTGGCGCTGCTGATGATGAAGCTGGCCGCCTTCGGCCCCATGAAAGAGGGCGTGAGCAAGCAGTTCGCCATTTTTCGCAACAAGCACACCTGGTCGCTGACCGCGCTCTACATCGTCACCTTCGGTTCCTTCATCGGTTTTTCGATGGTGCTGCCGCTGGCCATCACGGTGATCTTCGGCTTCCAGCACATCCCCGACGCCGCCGGCGTGATGACACACACGCTGAAGAACCCCAATGCGCCCTCGGCCCTGACCTACGCCTGGATCGGCCCGTTTGTGGGCGCTGCGGTGCGCCCCATCGGCGGCTGGATCTCCGACAAGGTTGGCGGCTCCATCGTCACCCAGGTCATCTCGGCCGTGATGGTGGCCGCGTCGGTCGCGGTGGGCTACGTGATGATGCAGGCCTACGGCTCGGCCACGCCTGAGCACTACTTCCCCGCCTTCATCGGCCTGTTCATCGTGCTGTTCTTCGCCAGCGGCATCGGCAACGGCTCGACCTTCCGCACCATCGGCGTCATCTTCGACCGTCAGCAGGCCGGCCCCGTGTTGGGCTGGACCTCCGCCGTCGCCGCCTACGGCGCCTTCATCGCACCGGTCGTCATCGGCGCGCAGATCAAGGCGGGCACCCCGCAACTGGCCATGTATGGCTTCGCCATCTTCTATGCCCTGTGCCTGGTGCTGAACTGGTGGTTCTACCTGCGCAAGGGCGCAGAGATCCGCAACCCCTGAACACGCGCATCCACGAAGCCACGCCCCATTCTTCGGAGACCCACGATGAGTCACTTTCTCGACCGCCTCACCCACTTCAGCCTGCCCAAGGAAGCCTTCTCGGGCAACCACGGCCTGACGACCAACGAAGACCGCACCTGGGAAGACAGCTACCGCAACCGCTGGGCGCACGACAAGATCGTGCGCAGCACCCACGGTGTGAACTGCACGGGCTCCTGCTCGTGGAAGATCTACGTCAAGGGCGGCATCGTCACCTGGGAAACCCAGCAGACCGACTACCCGCGCACCCGCTGGGACATGCCCAACCACGAGCCGCGCGGCTGCGCGCGTGGTGCCTCGTACAGCTGGTACCTGTATTCCGCCAACCGGGTGAAGTACCCCATGGTGCGCGGCCGCCTGCTGGAACGCTGGCGCGCCGCCCTCAAGGTCAGCAAGAGCCCGGTCGACGCCTGGGCGCTGATCCAGCAGAACCCCGAAGCCCGCCGCGACTACCAGCAGGTGCGTGGCATGGGCGGCTTTGTGCGCAGCACCTGGGACGAGGTCAACCAACTCATCGCAGCGGCCAACGTCTACACCATCAAGCAGCACGGCGCCGACCGCATCATCGGCTTCTCGCCGATTCCCGCCATGTCCATGGTGAGCTACGCCGCTGGCTCGCGCTACCTGTCGCTGATCGGCGGCGTGTGCATGAGCTTTTACGACTGGTACTGCGACCTGCCCCCGGCCAGCCCACAAATCTGGGGGGAGCAGACCGACGTGCCCGAGTCGGCCGACTGGTACAACAGCTCGTTCATCATCGCCTGGGGCTCCAACGTGCCCCAGACCCGCACGCCCGACGCCCACTTCTTCACCGAGGTGCGCTACAAGGGCACCAAGACGGTGGCGGTGACGCCCGACTACTCCGAGGTCGCCAAGCTGTCCGACATCTGGCTGCACCCCAAGCAGGGCACCGACGCGGCGCTGGCCATGGCCATGGGCCACGTGGCGCTCAAGGAGTTTTACTTCCCCGACGGCGGCAAACCGCGCTCCAGCTATTTCGACGACTACGCCCGCCGCTACACCGACCTGCCGCTGCTGGTGATGCTCAAGGAACACACCCTGCCCGACGGCACGGTGACCAGGGTGCCCGACCGCTACCTGCGCGCCAGCGACTTCAACGGCCACCTGGGCCAAAAGAGTAACCCCGAGTGGAAGACCGTGGCGTTCGACACCGCGGGCAAGGCGGTGCTGCCCAATGGCTCGATCGGCTTCCGCTGGGGCGAACCGGGCCGTGAAGAAGAAGGCAAGTGGAACCTGGAAGCGAAGGAAGCGCGCACCAACACCGAGGTGAAGCTCAAGCTCTCGGTGATCGAAGACGGCGAGCAGGAGCACCAGGTGGTGGACGTCGGCTTCCCGTATTTCGGCGGTCGCGACACCCCCAACTTCACCGGCAACACGCAGAACGGCGAGATCAACCACGCCAGGGTGCCGGCCGTCCGGTTGCGCCTGGGCAAGGCTGGCGAAGAACGTTACGCCCTGGTGGCCACCGTGTTCGACCTGCAGGTGGCGCAGTACGGCATCGACCGCGGCCTGGGCAGCGGCGCGAAAGATTTCAACGACGACGCTGCCTATACACCCGCCTGGCAGGAGCGCATCACCGGTGTGCCGCGCGCACAGGTGATCACCGTGGCGCGCCAGTTCGCCGAGAACGCCGACAAGACGCACGGCAAGTCCATGGTGATCATCGGCGCGGCCATGAACCACTGGTACCACGCCGACATGAACTACCGCGGCGTCATCAACCTGCTGATGATGTGCGGCTGCATCGGCCAGAGCGGCGGCGGCTGGGCGCACTACGTGGGCCAGGAAAAGCTGCGCCCGCAGACCGGCTGGGTGCCGCTGGCCTTTGCCACCGACTGGATTCGCCCGCCCAAGCAGATGAACAGCACCAGCTTCTTCTACGCCCACACCGACCAGTGGCGCTACGAGAAGCTGGGCATGGACGAGATCGTTTCACCGACGCTCAGCAGTGCCGACAAGGCCGCCTTCAGCGGCAGCATGATCGACTTCAACGTGCGCGCCGAGCGCATGGGCTGGTTGCCCAGCGCTCCACAGATCAAGACGAACCCGATGCAGGTGGTCAAAGACGCACAGGCCGCCGGCCTGGACGCCAAGGACTATGTCGTCAAGGCGCTCAAGGACGGCACGCTGGAGATGAGCTGCGAAGACCCGGACGCGCCGCAGAACTGGCCGCGCAACATGTTCGTCTGGCGCTCCAACCTGCTGGGTTCCAGCGGCAAGGGCCACGAGTACTTCTGCAAGCACCTGCTGGGCACTGAAAACGGTGTGCAGGGCAAGGACCTGGGCAAGGACGAGGCCAAGCCTTCAGAGGTGAAGTGGCACCGGGACGCGCCGCAAGGCAAGCTGGACCTGCTGGTCACGCTGGACTTCCGCATGAGCACGACCTGCCTGTACTCCGACGTCGTGCTGCCCACCGCGAGCTGGTACGAAAAGAACGACCTCAACACCAGCGACATGCACCCCTTCATCCACCCGCTGAGTGCGGCGGTGGACCCGGTGTGGCAGGCGCGTTCGGACTGGGAGATCTACAAGGGCTTTGCCAAGACCTTCAGCGAGGTCTGCGTGGGCCACCTGGGTGTGGAAAAAGAGGTGGTGCTCTCGCCCATCATGCACGACACCCCCGGCGAGATGGCGCAAGCGTTCGAGGTCAAGGAATGGAAGAAGGGCCACTGCGACCTGATCCCCGGCAAGACCGCGCCGCAGATCACCGTGGTCGAGCGCGACTACCCCAACACCTTCAAGCGCTTCACGGCGCTGGGGCCGCTGCTGGACAAGTTGGGCAACGGTGGCAAGGGCATCGGCTGGAAGACCGGCACCGAGGTCGAGCAGCTCGGCCAGCTCAACGGCAAGACGTTGGACGAGGGCGTGTCACAGGGCATGCCGCGCATCGTGACCGACATCGACGCCTGCGAAGTCATCATGCAACTGGCGCCCGAGACCAACGGCCACGTGGCCGTGAAGGCCTGGGAAGCGCTGGGCAAGCAGACCGGGCGTGACCACACCCACCTGGCGCTCTACCGAGAAGACGAAAAGATCCGCTTCCGCGACATCCAGGCGCAGCCGCGCAAGATCATCAGCTCGCCCACCTGGAGCGGTATCGAGAGCGAGACGGTGAGCTACAACGCCGGCTACACCAATGTGCACGAATACATCCCCTGGCGTACCCTCACCGGCCGCCAGCAGTTCTACCAGGACCACCCCTGGATGATCGCTTTCGGGGAAGGCTTTGGCAGCTACCGCCCGCCGGTGGATCTGAAGACCACCAATGGCATCCACAACATCAAGCCCAACGGCCACAAAGAGATCCAGCTGAACTTCATCACGCCGCACCAGAAGTGGGGCATCCACTCCACCTACAGCGACAACCTGATGATGCTCACGCTCAACCGCGGCGGCACCGTGGTGTGGCTCAGCGAAGACGATGCGAAGTCGGCTGGCATTGAGGACAACGACTGGGTCGAGCTGTTCAACATCAACGGCGCCGTGGCGGCCCGGGCGGTGGTGAGCCAGCGCGTGAACAACGGGATGGTGATGATGTACCACTCGCAGGAAAAGATCATCAACACCCCCGGGTCTGAGATCACCGGCGTGCGCGGCGGCATCCACAACTCGGTGACCCGAATCGTGCTCAAGCCCACCCACATGATCGGCGGGTACGCGCAGCTGAGCTACGGCTTCAACTACTACGGAACCATCGGCACCAACCGCGACGAGTTCGTGGTGGTGCGCAAGATGGACAAGGTTGACTGGCTCGACACGCCGGCGGACGACCACCTCGTTCGCGCCTACCAGTCGCAGGGCGAAAACCCCTGACGCGTGAGATCTGCACCATGGCACAACCTCATGCCACCGCCGGCGAAGTCATCGCCGCTGGACCACTGGGAGGCGATTGGTCCAACGGCCATTCGCTCACCTTGGTCAACGAGCGAGATCTCCAGATTTCTCGCCTGGTCCTCCCCGTTGGGCATCTGCTCAAGCCACATCGGGTCCACCAGCAACTGATCATCCAGTGCCGCGAAGGTCAGCTGGTCTTTGAAACCATGGGTCGCCGACTGACCCTGAACCCAGGCGATTTGTGTCACCTGCCGCCCAAAGAAATACACGCTGTTCATGCGCTTGCAAACAGCTCCGCGTTGCTGACCTTGATCGGCACGCACGCGAATCCGTCTAGTCATTCTGGAGAAACCCCATGAGAGTGCGCGCACAAATCGGTATGGTGCTCAACCTGGACAAGTGCATCGGCTGTCACACCTGTTCGGTCACCTGCAAACAGGTCTGGACCAGCCGCCCCGGCGTGGAATACGCCTGGTTCAACAACGTCGAGAGCAAGCCCGGCATCGGCTACCCCAAGGACTGGGAAAACCAGGACAAGTGGAACGGTGGCTGGGTTCGCAAAGCCGACGGCTCCCTTCAGCCCAAGCAGGGTGGCAAGTGGTCGCTGCTGATGAAAATCTTCAGCAACCCCAACCTGCCACAAATCGACGACTACTACGAGCCCTTCACCTTCGACTACGACCACCTGCAGTCGGCGCCGGAGATGAAACACGCCCCCACCGCGCGCCCGCGTTCGCTGATCACCGGCAAACGCATGGAGAAGATCGAGTGGGGGCCGAACTGGGAAGAAATCCTCGGTGGCGAGTTCAGCAAACGCAGCAAGGACGCCAACCTGGACGGTTTCGAGCAGACCCAGAAAGACATGATGGGTCAGTTCGAGAACACCTTCATGATGTACCTGCCGCGCCTGTGCGAGCACTGCCTGAACCCGGCCTGCGTGGCCTCGTGTCCCTCGGGCTCGATCTACAAGCGCGAGGAAGACGGCATCGTGCTGATCGACCAGGACAAGTGCCGCGGCTGGCGCATGTGCGTGAGCGGCTGCCCCTACAAGAAGATTTACTACAACTGGAAAAGCGGCAAGGCCGAGAAGTGCATCTTCTGCTACCCGCGCATCGAAGCCGGTCAGCCCACGGTGTGCTCCGAGACCTGCGTTGGCCGCATCCGCTACCTCGGCGTGCTGCTGTACGACGCCGACCGCATCGCCGAAGCCGCCAGTGTGGAAAGGGAGATCGACCTTTACCAGGCCCAGCTCGACATCTTTCTGGACCCGAACGACCCGAAGGTGATCGAGCAGGCGCGCATCGACGGCATCCCCGATGCCTGGATGGCCGCCGCCCGCCAGAGCCCGGTCTACAAGATGGCGGTGGAATGGAAAGTGGCGCTGCCGCTGCACCCCGAATACCGCACCTTGCCCATGGTCTGGTATGTGCCGCCGCTCTCGCCGATCACCGGCGCAGCCCAGTCGGGCGCCCTGGGTCTCAACGGCGAGATTCCGGACGTGTCGCAGCTGCGCATCCCGGTGAAGTACCTGGCCAATCTGCTGACTGCAGGGGATACGGGGCCAGTGGTGCATGCCCTGGAGCGCATGCTCGCCATGCGCGCCTACCAGCGCACCAAGCATGTCGACGGTCTGGTCAACACGGCGGTTCTGGAGCAGGTCGGCCTCAGCGCTGCGCAGGTCGAAGAGATGTACCGGTACATGGCGATCGCGAACTACGAAGACCGCTTTGTGATTCCCTCCACGCACCGCGAGTACGCCGAGAACACCTTCAACGTCAAGGGCGGTTGCGGCTTCAGCTTTGGCAATGGCTGCTCGGAAGGCCAGACCGAAACCAGCCTTTTCGGCAGCGAGAAGAAGCGCACCATCCCCATACACATTGGCTAACCCCCGCCGCGCTGCGCGCGACCCCCTTCAAGGGGGCGGCACTGGCGGCCCGGCAGAGCCGGTTCCGCGGTGCCCTGGCTTGATAGCCCGGCGAGCCCAATGGCCTGTTTTTGATTGAAGGATTTGATGCCATGAATCTGTTTTCTTCCTCTCCTCCCAAAGCCACCTACACACTGCGCGTGCTGGCGCATGTGCTGCGCTACCCCGATGCAGCGCTTCGCGCTCACGTTCCGGAGATGCAGCAAGCGCTCAAGTCGGAGGCCGCACTGGCGCCGATGCGTCTGGCCGAACTCGGCGCGCTGCTGCGCCATCTCGAGCGTTCCCCTGCGCTGGATGTGGAGTCCGAGTACGTTGAACTGTTCGACCGCGGGCGCCGAACCGCGCTGCACCTGTTCGAGCATGTGCACGGCGATTCGCGCGAGCGAGGACCGGCCATGATCGACCTGATCCAGACCTATGAAAAAGGGGGGCTGTACCTCGGTCCCGAAGAGCTGCCGGATCATTTGCCCGTATTGCTGGAGTTCGCGTCCACACAGCCACCCGCTCAGGCGCGGGAGTTCCTCGGTGAGATCGCACACATTGCCCGCAACATCTTCAGTGCGCTGACGGCGCGCAACAGCCCCTACGCCAGCGTGCTGGCGGCCGTGCTGGAGCTGGCGGGCGAGAGGGCTGAAGCCGTGGCCGTGGCACCCGAGCCTGAAATGGACGAGAGCTGGGCCGAGCCCGAGGTGTTCGGGGGCTGCTCCACCGAAGGCCAGGCCAAACCCGGCCAGCCGCAAGCGATCCAGATCGTCAGAAAGTCACCCCCCACCTCTCAAGGAGCGCAGGCATGAACACGCTGCACAACTTCCTCTTCAACGTCTATCCCTACATCTGCCTGGCGGTGTTCCTCATGGGCAGCCTGGCGCGCTTTGACCGCGATCAGTACACCTGGAAAAGCGACTCGTCGCAGCTGCTGCGCAAGGGCCAGCTGCGCTGGGGCAGCAACCTGTTCCACGTCGGCATCCTGTTCCTGTTCGGCGGTCACACCGTTGGCCTGCTCACGCCCCACTTCATGTACGAGCCTTTCATCACCGCCGAACAGAAGCAACTGGTGGCCGTGACGGCGGGCGGCATCGCCGGTGTCATCTGTTTCATCGGTCTGACGATGCTGCTGCACCGGCGCATCTTTGACGAGCGCATCCGCCTCACCAGCCACCGCACCGACCTGGGCATCCTGATCATCCTGTGGGTGCAGCTGGTGCTGGGCCTGATCACCCTGCCGTATTCGTTTGGTCACAAGGATGCGGGCGTGATGCTGGCGTTGGCCGATTGGGCGCAGCGCATCGTCACCCTGCGCCCCGACGCCGCCGGCCTGGTGGCGCTGGACTGGCCCTACAAGGTGCACCTGGTGCTGGGCATGACGATCTTCCTGCTCTTCCCCTTCTCGCGCCTGGTGCACGTGTGGAGCGGCTTCGGCACGCTGGCCTACATCGTTCGTCCCTACCAGGTGGTGCGCAGCCGCCGTGTCGGCCTCAAGCCCCAGGCGCCTCTGAGCCAGCGGGGTCGTTGACCATGTCACCAGGACCCACCGTGACCGACCCCAAGTCCACCGGCTGCGGCAGCGCGAACTGCGCCTGCTCGGACCAGATGCAGATCGTGCCCGCCAGCATCAACGGCATCGCCCTGCACGAGCCGGGCCAGGCGCTGGACGGTGACGCGCTGCGCGAACGCGCCTACGGCGAACTGCTGCGCCAGCGCGCCGTGCACTTGGGCCTTCTGCCGAACACCCATGTGCTGGTCGCCCCCGAACTGGACGCGGCCGAGCGCCACGTGATCGAGGCCATGACCGATGGTGAGGTGTCGTCACCCGAGCCGACCGACGCCGAGTGCCGCCGCTACTACGACGCCAACAAGACCCACTTCATCGTGGGCCAGGCACTGCACGTGCGGCACATCCTGTTCGCGGTGACACCCGGCGTGAACGTGCACGCGCTCAGCCAGCGCGCCGAGAGCGCCCTGCTGGAGCTGGCGCGCAAGGACGTGGCCCCGGGTCGCTTCGAGCAGCTGGCGGCCGAGCTGTCGAACTGCCCGTCCAGCGCCGAAGGGGGCGACCTGGGCTGGGTCGCGCCCGAGGACTGCGCGCCCGAGCTGGCCAACGAGCTGTTCCACCAGACCGATTCGCGCTGGGGCATGGGCGTGCACCCGCGCTTGGTGCACACGCGCTTTGGGCTGCACATCATCGAGGTGCTGGGTCGCAAGAAGGGCACCCTGCCGCCGTACGAAGACGTGGCTGACGCGATCCGCCAGCGCCTGCAGCACCAGTCGCGCGCCACCGCGCTGCGACAGTACATGCGCCTGCTGGTGGGGCAGGCCACCGTCGAGGGCATCGAGCTCGAAGGGGCCGACTCGCCCCTGGTGCAGTGAAGAAGAGGCCAACATGCCCGACGACCTGCTGCTGCGCCTGCGCGATTTCCAGGACGACTATTTCCCGCACCACCAGCAGCGCTTTCAGGATCTGGTGGCCCAGGGCCAGCATCCCAAGACGCTGTTCATCGGCTGCAGCGACTCGCGCCTGGTGCCCTACCTGCTGACCGGCGCCGCGCCGGGCGAGCTGTTTCTCGTGCGCAACGTGGGCGCTTTCGTACCGCCCTACGACCAGTCGCACGGTCTGCACGGGACCATGGCCGCCATCGAATTCGCGGTGCTCAGCCTCAAGGTCGAGCACATCATCGTTTGCGGCCACAGCCACTGCGGTGCCATCCGCGCAGCGTACGAAGGCGCACCCGACGAGGCCATCGCGCTCAAGGCCTGGCTCAAGCTGGCCGACGAGGCGCTGCTGCCCGTCAGCCCGGGGCCCGAGGTCCTGCGCCGCACCGAACAACGCGCGGTGGTGCTGCAGCTTGAACGGCTGATGGACTACCCCATGGTGCGCCGTGCGGTCGAAGCCGGGCACCTGAGCCTGCACGGCTGGCACTATGTGATCGAGAGCGGACAGGTGCACGTGTTCGACGCCGCGCTCGGCGCCTTCGTGCCGGCCGCCGAGGCCGCGCACAGCGGGACCGGCCCCTACCTGGCCTATGTGGAACCCGACGGACAAATCTCAGAATGAACGCTGCCCTGCACCGCTTCCCGTCTGTCGCACTAGCTGCGCCGGCGCCCGACGAGGCGTCCCCCGCCGAGGCCTTGCGGGCCCTGATGGACGCCCGCCAGACCGTGCTGCCCAAGCGCCTGGTTGGGCCCGGCCCCGACGCCGACGAACTGCGTGACTGGCTGGCCAGCGCCACCAGTGCCCCCGACCACGACCGCCTGCGCCCCTGGCGCCTGGTGCTGGTGCCCGCCGCGCAGCGCCCGCGCCTGGGCCAGGCCTTTGCCGACGCCCTGCGCGAACGCGACCCCGCCGCCACCGCCGACCAGCTGGAACAGGCGCACGACAAGGCCCTGCGCGCGCCGGTGCTGCTGCTGGTGGTGGTCAACGGCGCGGTCGGTGACCCCGAGATCGATCTGAACGAGCGCATCCTCTCGGCCGGCTGTGCGGTGCAGAACCTGCTGCTCATGGCCACCGCGCGCGGCTGGGGTTCGGCGCTCACCAGTGGCAAAGCGCTCAAGTCCGCCGCGCTGCGTGCGCTGTTCGCGCTCGGCTCGCAGGAGCACGCGCTGTGCTGCCTGAGCGTGGGCACCGCCAGCGCCCGCAAGCCGACCCCGCCACGCCCGGGCGTGCACGAGATCGTGCGCACCCTCACCGACGCCGGCCCCATCGACGGTCTGATCGAGGCCTCCAACACGGACACCCCATGAACATCACCTGCTTTGACGATCTGATCGCCGCCGCCCGCAGCCAGCCCACGCCCCAGACCCTGCTGATGGTGTTTGTGGATGTTGAGCTGCCCCCCGACGCCAGTCTGGACGAACGCACACGTTTCGAGCAGGGACAAGGCGGCGCGCTCACCCCGCGCATGTGCCTAGACCGAGCCGCGGCCGATTTGTCCGACTGGACGGATCTTGCTGCCGAAGCAGATCAGCAATCGCCCGCGTGGCGCATGGTGATAGCGGCAGCGCTGTCTGGCCGAGATGGACAGACGGCAACCACTGAGTTCATTGAGCAGGCGCTCAATCGCATGCTCAAGGGTGTGCACCAGGGGCAGATTCCAGGCGCCTTGACTTTCGACCGACAGGGGCAGACTGTTTACTTTTCCTGAGCTGGACCGGTATCTGTTTCCCTGAGTCGATGGGAAACTTGCGGAGATACGAGAAACGGTTGGCTCTCCCAAACGACCGCTTTAGAGCGCACACCGTGAGTTCGGTAAGCTTCATCAGCTGACAGCTTTCGCTGCAAAGCGGTCCTCAGACCTTCCGCCGGTGGCAGATCCAATCGGCCTCGAGCGGACGGCCGGCTGGTTGCCGAACAACGGCCACTCGGCAGTTACCTGCCCGGGGACCTGCCGTCGGCTCGTCGACCTTCTACCGCCGAACTGCTCCGTCTCACAGACATCGCCCCGAATGCGTTCAGCGCCGAGAAAGCGTCGCCGAGGGCGATTCGCCGAACCTGTTGCGGTAGCTGGCGGCAAACATGCCTAGGTTAGCGTAGCCCCAGGACTCGGCAACGTCTCGAACCTTGCTCTGCGGGGGGGCCACCAGCAATTCGGCGCGCACCCCGTTCAGGCGGATGTCGCGCAGGCACTGCATCGGCGTGCAGCCCCTGAACTCCCGAAACGCCGCATTGAGGGTCCGCACGCTGACGCCGGCGCTTCTCGCCAGTTCGCTCAAGGTGGGCGCGTCCGGAGCATGGTCTCGCATGTGCTGTTCGGCCAGCAGCACATGGCGGGGCACCAATCGGTGCACCGTCGGCTCCTGCGGGCTCTCCAGCTGCTGTCGCCACAACGTCAACAGGTGCAGGCCGATCATCTCCTCCAAGTGCCGCCCCAGTGGCCCCTGCTCCACCGCGTCCGGCATCTCGGTGATGCAGCGGCACACATAGGACAACAGGCTGATCCAGCTGGACTGCGCACCGCCGAAGCGGAACTTGCAAGCCCACATCCGCTCGTCGGCCGGCGCGCCGAACCAGCGTTCGTGGAGCGCGGCCATTGCATCATGCTGGAAGGTCAGATTGACCTGCAGATGATGCGGATCGGCGTCGAGCCAGTAGTGGGTGCGCGAGTTGTCCACGAGAAAGGCTTCGCCGACACCCGTGTCCGCATACTCGCGCCCGCTCGACCAATGCCGAATGGCACCGCGCAGGGTCGTGAGGACCATGCCAGTGCCGGCCTCCGCAGCAAACCCGGTCAGGTGTACCGGCACCCCGTAGCTGAACCGGCTAAGCGTGAAGTGCCCGATGCGGATGGCGTCGAGCACCGAGTCAGGCTGCCGCACGAGCCCGACCGGTGCCGCGTCATATGGCATGTAGACCTGTTTGCACCAGTGTTGGACTTCGTCCCAGTCCGTCGACGCCACCAGACGGTGGCGGGTGCTGGGGGCACCGGTGACGTCGGTGACCAGGACGTTGCGGATCGCTTCCATGCCGGTTTACTCCTCACGGCGTGCGCCGCAGAAGTCAGCGGCTTACCGGTGATGGTAGACGGCCGTCTCGAACTCCACAAAGCCCGGGTACGACGCCGTGTCCTGGAACGGCAGAATCTGGGTCGCCCAGTAGCCCCCGATGCCGCTGCTGCGGTCGATCCAGTAGAAGCAGTTGGCCAGGCCGGCCCACATCAGCGAGTTGGCGGGGCGGCCCGAGGGCGTGCGCTCGCGGTTGGTCATGAAGGTGTAGGCCCATCCCTTGGCGGTGCCCGGGAAGAACTCGCCGGTGTTGCTGAGCGACGGGATCGACGTGGTCCACCCGCCGACCGACAGCCCGAGAGCGGCAAGGCCGTCCTGCGACATCTGCTGCACGGTCTCGGCCTTGAGCACACGGCCGTTCGGGCCGGCGCCGTCATTCAGGATCATGCGGATGAACTTCATGTACTCGCCCACCGTGGCATACAGGCCATGGCCGCCCATGTCCATCGGCGGCGGATCGGGCAGCACCAGGTCGGGGAGCGGGGTCAGCTTGCCGTCGGCCGCGCGATCGTGGATCGTCACGCGCCGGGCCTTCATCGCCTCGCTCATCTGGAAGCCGATCTCGTTCATGCCCAGCGGCCCGAAGATGCGCTCCTTCATCACCTCGCCTAGGCGCTTGCCGCGCTGCTGCTCGACGATGCGCCCCAGCCAGTCGATGTTGACGCCGTAGGTCCACGCAGCGCCCGGCTCGTGGAGCAGCGCCGTGCGGATCGAATCGAAGCTGCTGGACACCACCGTCGGGATGTTTTTGGCGGTGCGGTACTTCAGGTCATCGGCGCTGAAAAACTCGTAGCACAGCCCCGAGGTGTGGAGCATCAGATCGTTGATCGTGATCTTGCGCTTGGGCGCACGCGTGCGGGGCTGACCATCTGCACCAAAACCGTCGAGCACCTGGAGCTGGTCAATCTCGGGCACGTATTTGCCGGCATCGTCGGTGAGCGAGATGCGACCTTCCTCGACCAGCTGCATGATGCAGGTGCCGGTCAGCGCCTTCGTGGTGGAGAAGATCGCAAAGACGCTATCGGTCGTCATCGGTCGATCCTGTCCCAGCTCTCGCGTCCCGGAGGCCCCCTCGTAGAAGTTGCCATTGCGATCCGTCGCCATGGCCACCACGCCCGGTGCGCCGCCATGGCGTTGAGTGGTTTGGGTGAGCACGCTGTCCAGCGTGGCCTTTGTCTTTGAACTCGTCACGGTGTGTCTCCTTGATTGCTGCTGGGGACCGGTGCGCCGCGATTCCGTGGCATCGGCTGGAGACAAATTTATGGCGAGCACCCAGGATCGCTTGTCTGGATCTGGCAAGGCGGTGTCTGGAAATGGCAGGAATTCAGCACCGGGGCGCGGGCTCGCCGGGGCCTTTGAAGGGTCGGCGGCGCTCCGAGACGCCGCCCAAGGCGTCCGTCAGGCCTTCGGTGCGCCCACCTGCCGGCTTGGATCCGCCGCGGCGAAGGCCTCCAGCTGCTCGCAGGCGGCCATCACCCGCATCACGGTCGGAATGCCCGGCACGTCGATCTTGAAGACGCGCATCACCGCGATGATGCTGGCCAGACAAATGTCGGCAATCGTCGGCGTGTCGCCGTGGCAGAAGGTGCCGGTGCCGGGCTCAGTGGTCAAGCGTTGCTCCAAGGCCTGCAAGCCCGTCATGAACCAGTGGATCTGCCAGGCACGCCAGGCCGCATCATCGAAGCCGCTTTGGGTGGTGAGGTACTTCTTGACCCGCGGGGTGATCAAAGGGTGAGTGTCTGCCGCCAGCATGGCCGCAAAGGAACGCACGCGGGCACGGCCGTGCGCATCGGTCGGCAGCAGCGCGGGCGTCGGAAAGCTCTCCTCGATGAATTCCAGGATGGCCAGCGACTGCGTCAGGGGCGTCTGCGGCTGACCCGGACCGTGGTCCACGAGCGCCGGAATCGCGCCCATCGGGTTGATCTTGAGGAAAGCCTCGCTGCGCTGCTCGCCGGCATCGAGGTTGATGGTGTGCTCCTGCGGCGTCACGCCCTTGAGGTTGAAGGCGACGCGGACGCGGTAGGTCGCGGAGGTGCGCCAAAAAGAGAAGAGCTCAAATCGGGCGGTGTTGGTCATGGGAGTCCTGTTAGCAGGGTGCGAGCTATCGCCTGTAGAAGCAGCGTGGGTGCGTACGGGCCGGATTGTGGGTGATTGCACGTGGTGTCTGCTACTACGGAGCGATTGCGAACCGACTCACAGCTCAACCAGGTCGCATTACATGCCGGCAATGACAGCTTCGTAGAAGGCGCCACGCGCGGCTTTGGATCTGGGCGATGGCCGGTATGGGCCCACAGCTGTCCTTCTACCACGTATCGAAAACCGGACCTTCAGGTCTCAAATGCCATCGCATCCAGCGGGCTGGGCGCCTGTGCCGGAGGTCCCCGTAGGGCCGGTGACGAACCTTCAGTTGGTTGGGCTCGTTGTCGGCGCAGTCTTCGCCGCCCTATTTGCTACGGGTCTCACGGTGCTCATCTTGAGTCCCCCGTCTCGGGAGATGCCGGACACATTTCACTCTTCTGGCTGGTTCTGTTCCTTGGCGTGCTCGTTGGGGGCGGCCGAGGCATCTTCGGGGCGTATGTGGCCGCCGCGTTCGCGGGTATCTTCGTGTACGTGCGTCGGCGGAGGGCGCAATGACCTTTAACTTGTCGTTCGAGCGGACCGCCTACGGCGTCCGCTCACCTTCACGTTAAACGTCCGCTTCTGCGGCAGAGATACGTCCGCTTCTGGCCGATAGCGGGCATCCTACCCCCGCACCTTGTGTGACAGCAACCGGTCTGGAGCTGCCTTCAGTGATGACCGCTATAGGCTGGGTGCAGTCACCCGAACTTGCCAACTGAAAGGTCGCGATCGACGTAACCGGTCATCCCCAGCACCAGTCAATCTGCAACTGAGCCGGGAAAGACGAGGCAGAAGGTGGTGATGCCGTTACTGGAACTGGCTGTCACGGAGCCGCCATGGGCGGCCATGATCGCCTGGGTGATCGACAGGCCCAGGCCAGCGCCATCGGAGTCCGGGTGGCTGCGCGACTTGTCCACCCGGAAGAAGCGGTCGAACAGCCTGGGCAGAACCTCAGGGGAAATGGTGGGCCCCGTGTTGGTGAGGCACAGGGTGGTGGTGGTGCCTTGCTTTTCGATCGTCACCGTCACGTCGGCATCATCCGGCGAGTGCCGCAAGGCGTTGGACAGCAGGTTGCCAATGGCGCGCCGAACCATCAGGCGGTCACCCATGATCACCGCCTGCCCAGCAAGCGAAAGACGAATGCGTTTCTCGTCAGCCACAGCATCGTAGAAATCGAACAGCGCCCGCGTTTCCTGCTCCAGTGCGATCGCCTCCGGGTTGGGCAGTTCGATGCCGTGTTCCGTCTTGGCCAGAAACAGCATGTCAGACACCATGCGGGCCAGTCGCTGGAACTCTTCGGCGTTGGACGCGAGGATGTCCTGGTAGGCGCTCGCATCCCGTTTCTGGGTCAGTGACACCTGTGTCTGGGTCAGCAGGTTGTTGATGGGGGTGCGCAGCTCGTGCGCCAGGTCGCTGGAGAATTCCTGCAGCCGCGCAAAGTCGGACTGCAGGCGTTCGAGCATGGTGTTCAGGCTCTGCGCCAGGTCGGCGAACTCCGCCGGCACCGCGTCCACGGGCATGCGCTGGTTCAGCTTGTGGGCCCTGACCGTCATGGCGCGCTCTTTCATGATTCGAAGCGGCGCCAGGCCCCGGCGGGCGGCCCACCAGCCCAGCAAGCCGCTAGCCAGGATGGCGCCGATCAGGTAGAGCGCCAGCGTCTGCTTGAGTGACTGCATGAAATGGGTGTGGTGCGCCGTGTCCAGCGCGATCAGCAGTTCAAGCGGTTGGCCGTCCGCGGCCTGGCCCGTCCATGTGGAGGGCGGACGGATGGCCGCCCTCAGACCACGCAGGGTGTGATCGCCGGCCGTCCAGTCAAAGGCCTGTTCATCTGTACCGATGGACGGTGGCAGGCGGGAGAACACCGAACCCGCTTCGCCATAGACTTGGCCGGCGCTGTTGTGCAGCTCGATGAACAAGCCGTGGTGACTGGTCAGCAACTCATCCAGCCGGGGTGCCAGCATCTCGGATGACGCAGTCTCGCTGACAATGGTCTGCACCAGTTCGATCTTGTCCTTCAGGAAATCACGGTCGAGTTCGACAAAGTGCCGACCCACCGCGATCGAGACCAGCAGGCCCAGTCCGACGAGCACGCAGGCCGAGACCAGGGTGTACAGCGCGGTCAGGCGCGCCGTCAGCGACAGCCGGCCGAGCATCAGTGGGCGTCCTCGGGTGCTTCGAGCACGTAGCCCATGCCGCGCACGGTCTGGATCAGGCGCGGTTCGAATCCATCGTCCACCTTGGCCCGCAAACGCCGCATGGCCACCTCGATCACATTGGTGTCGCTGTCGAAATTCACATCCCATACCTGGGAGGCAATCAGGGAGCGCGCCAGCACCTCGCCGTGGCGGCGCATCAGCAATTCCAGCAGGCCGAATTCCTTGGCCGTCAGATCGATGCGTTTGCCGGACCGGGTCACACGCCGGCGCAGCAGGTCGAGCTCCAGATCGGCGACTTTCATCGAAGTGGGTTCCATACCCGTGCGGCCGCGCCTGAGAATCGTCCGGACCCTGGCCAGCAGTTCGGCAAACGAAAACGGCTTGACCAGGTAGTCGTCTGCCCCCAATTCCAGGCCCTTGACGCGGTCCTCGACCTGATCGCGTGCCGTGAGGAACAGCACGGGCATTTGCCGTCCCTGGCTGCGCAGGTTCTTGAGCACCTGCCACCCGTCCATGCCTGGCAGCATGACATCCAGGATCACCAGATCGTGGTCCCCCTCCAGGCCGTGATGCAGTCCGTCTACGCCGTTGGTGACGAGGTCCACGGCAAAGCCCGCCTCGCGCAGGCCTTGCCTGAGGTAGTCACCCGCTTTGGGCTCATCTTCGACGATCAGAATTTTCACGTTCACGTTCTCCTGACCTCGAGTTTGCCCGTATCGAGGCGGGCGCGACAAAAGCTGACATTTTTGTAATCTGACCGACAGGGAAGTGACGAACTCGCCTCGCCAGAATCCGCACCACTTGATCCACATCAAAAGGAGCGATTGCAGTGAAACCTTTGTTCAGTTATCGAGCCACAAGCCAGCTGCTGGTGGCAGGCCTGTTGGTCGTCCCATTCGCGCTGGCTGCGCAGACGGCCAGCCCGACGCAGGAGGCCGACTGGCGCCGTGCCAATGACGCGGTGGGAGCGTTCAAGCGCGGCCATGCCGATGTGCTCAAGTGGGAGCAGTCCAACACCAGTGCTTCCACCACGACCCCAGGTATTTCCTCGGGTATGGCCATCCCCACCGCAGAGGCGGCGGTTCGCATGGCTTGGACGGTCCATCGCGAACTGGCTCGCCCTCTGTCGAAACTGGGTCCCCAGAATGAACAGCTGATTGCGCAAGGCCGCTGGACGGAACTCGATCCCAGCCTGCAGCGCCGCGTCGAGGATGCGGGCGAGGTGCTGGAGGTGGCTGCGGCGGGGCGCAAAGCCTGGATTGACGCTGTGGCCACCCAGCAGGTCCTGAAGCACCAGCGCGACATGCTGGAGGCGGCTCAGGCTGCCTACGAACTGGGGCAGCGCATGGTGACGGTGGGCAACTGGAGCAAGCTGCAACTGTCTCCCGTACAACTGGCTGCCTCCAACGCACGCATGAATCTGAGGCGAGCGCAGCAAGCCGCCGCCCAGGCGCAGGCCAATCTGGTCAAGACGATGGGGCAAACGGGTCTTCAGGATGGCTTTGTGTTGCCAGACCAGTTGCCTGCCATCCCGGCGCAACCCATGGCGGCAGCGGACTTGAAAAAGCGCGGCGATGCGATTCGCAACCAGTTGCCAAGTGCAGAAAGCCTGCGCAACCGTGCGCTGTCGAAGTCGGCCATGAACGTCTACTGGGCTGCCCATGCCTTGGCACAGGACAGCCAGGGCGACATTCTGAAAACCCGCGAGTTCATTACCGAAGAAACGGTGCTGCACTACAACGGCATGCTCAAGAGCGTGTGGGATCTGCTGGACGAGGTGCGCAACCAGTCTCAGGCCACGGTGGATGCAATCGGTGCACAGCGCGACTTCTGGCTGGCCGAGGCCGATCTGCAGTGGGTCTTGCAGGGCGGAGAGCCCGACAGTTTTGTGAATCTTGGCGGCGCCGGTGGCGAGGCTCCGGCAGCAGCAGCGCATTGAAAGGACACACCACATGACCAACACCCCTACCAACTCCAGACGACAGTTCTTCGCCGGCGCCGCTGCCTCCGTGGCCGGCCTGGCCGTGGCCCGCTCTGCTTTGGCTGGCTTGCCCGAGCCGGTCATCCAGACTTCGGTCGACACCGCGCCGCCGCTGGTGCCACAGACTGGCCGACCCTACAACCCGGTGGTCACGCTCAACGGCTGGACGCTGCCCTGGCGCATGAACAACGGTGTCAAGGAATTCCACCTGGTGGCCGAGCCCGTGGTGCGCGAGGTCTCGCCGGGCTTCAAGGTCAACATGTGGGGCTACAACGGTCAGAGCCCAGGCCCGACCATCGAGGTGGTGGAGGGCGACCGCGTGCGCATCTTCGTGACCAACAAGCTGCCCGAGCACACCACCATCCACTGGCACGGCCAGCGCCTGCCCAGCGGCATGGACGGCGTGGGCGGGTTGAATCAGCGCGCCATTCCAGTGGGCAAGACTTATGTCTACGAGTTCGAGGCTCGGCGCCCTGGCACCTTCATGTACCACCCGCACGCCGACGAGATGGTGCAGATGGCCATGGGCATGATGGGCATGTGGGTGACCCACCCCAAGGCCAAACACCCGCACATCAGCGAGGTGGACCGCGATTTCTGCTTCCTGCTCAACGCCTTTGACGTGGAGCCCGGCAGCAAGACACCCAAGGTCAACACCATGACCGACTTCAACATCTGGTGCTGGAACAGCCGGGTTTTCCCGGCCATCGACACGCTCAACGTGCGCCTGAACGACCGCGTGCGTATCCGGGTGGGCAACCTCACCATGACCAACCACCCGATCCACCTGCACGGCCACGAGTTCCTGGTCACAGGCACCGACGGCGGACCGACCCCACCCAGCACCCGCTGGTACGAAGTCACCACCGACGTGGCCGTGGGGCAGATGCGCCAGATCGAGCTGATCGCCGACGAAGAAGGCGACTGGGCCATGCACTGCCACAAGAGCCACCACACCATGAACGCCATGGGCCACGATGTGCCGACCATGATCGGCGTGGACCACCGGGGTCTGGTCAAGAAGATCCAGAAGGTCGCGCCCGACTACATGCTCATGGGTGAACGCGGCATGGCCGACATGGGCGAAATGCAGATGCCGATTCCCGACAACACAGCGCCCATGATGACCGGCACCGGCCAGTTCGGCCCGCTGGAAATGGGCGGCATGTTCACGGTCTTCAAGGTGCGCAAGGACCAGAAGCCAGGTGACTACAAAGACCCGGGGCCGTACAAGTTCCCGGAGGGCACCGTGGCCTACGAATGGAACGGCGCACTTCCCCCAACGCCGCGCCCCGCGGCCAGCGCTGACACGACACCGGCTGCCGCCACCGCGATCAAACCCACCGCCAAGGGCATGTCCCACTGAAATGGGCCTTTGCATGCCTCACCACTGTTTTTCCTCAACCGTTTCCCCAACCAAAACCCCAAGGACAACCATGATATCCCTCAAGTTCAACTTCGCCTCCCGCGCCGGCTTTGTTTTCGCTGCTGCAGCATTGGCCGCATCGGCTGCTTTCGCTGGTGGCACCCACGGCGGTGGCCACCACGAAGAGTCTCCTATCGGCGAACCGGGCGTTGCAGCCAAGGTCACGCGCACGATCGAGGTGGACGCTGCAGACAGCATGCGCTTCACACCGTCGAACGTGTCGGTGAAGAAGGGTGAGACCATCCGTTTTGTCATCAAGAACTCCGGCAAGGTGCCGCACGAGTTCAGCCTCGGCACGGAAAAGGAACTCAAGGAGCACTACGAAGTCATGAAGAAGTTCCCGACCATGGAGCACGAAGAACCCAACAAGATCTCGCTCAAGCCTGGCAAACAGGGTGAAGTGATCTGGCGCTTCACCAAGCCCGGCGTGGTGAACTTCGCCTGTCTGCATGTGGGCCACTACGAGGCCGGCATGAAAGGCCAGGTCAATGTGGCGGCCAATTGAGCTTTTTTCTCGCGATCTCAACTCAACGAAAGGACTTTACGATGAAGCTGCGAGCAATTTTGAGTGCGGGCGCACTGGCCTTCACCGCCTTCGCCATCAACCCCGTGTTTGCCCAGATGAACATGGACCACGCCAAGATGGGCTTGGCTGCAGCTCCCGGCATGACCGACGGTGAGGTGCGCAAGATCGACAAGGACGCCGGCAAGATCACCATCAAGCACGGTGACATCAAGCACATGGACATGCCCGGCATGACCATGGTCTTCGTGGCCAAGGACAAGGCCTTGCTGGACAAGACCAGCGTCGGCGCCAAGATCCAGTTCATGGCCACCAACGAAAACGGGCAGATGACGGTGACCGACATCCAGCCAGCGAAGTGACTCTTCAGCGCGCAGGTTACCTCCGTTCAGCTGCGGTCGTTCTGGCACTCGCCGGGGCTTCCGCAGCCTTTTTCTGGTGGCAATCTGCGGACCTCTTCCGGCCAGTTCCTGTCGGGATGCTTCGCACGGATGACGCTGCGATGCTCAAACAGGGGGCGCTGATTTATCAGACCCGCTGTGCAAGCTGCCACGGTGTCCATCTGGAGGGGCAAGCCAACTGGCGCGAAAGAGGCGCCGATGGGCGAATGCCTGCACCTCCCCACGATTCAAGCGGCCACACCTGGCACCACCCGGACGATGTGCTGATTCGCATCACCAAGGAAGGGGTGGCGAAGGCCGTCGGCTTGCCCGACTACGCCACCAACATGCCCGCCTTTGGCGATTCGCTCAGCGATGCCGACATCGTGGCCGTGCTGTCCTGGATCAAGTCGCAATGGGCGCCAGAGACCCGACGCCACCACGACGACATCAACCGGCAGGCCCAGCAGCAGTCGCCGCGCTGAACCTGACTTTTTTGTCATCTCCGGGTCATCTTGCCGACCCGGGTCGATCCCTACAGTGACCCCATGGCATTTCGCCATGCGTTCTGTCACGAAAGGAAATCGTCATGTCCGCCTTGATCCGAAGCCTTCTTGCCGTGGCCGTCGCTGGTGCGGCGGTCTCCGCCGCGGCGCAGCAAGCCACCGACCACACCCAGCACCACCCGTCCACCTCGGCGACCAGCACCGCAACCCAGCCAGCCACACCCCAGGCAGGCATGCCCATGGGCATGTCGTCAATGCCACAGATGCAGCAGCACATGCAGGAGCACATGGCCACGATGCAGGCGTTGCGCGCCAAGATGGCGGCAGCCAAAACCCCCGCTGAGCGTCAGGCTCTGATGGCCGATCACATGAAGGCCATGCAAGAAGGCATGGACATGATGAAAGGCATGAAGCCCATGGGCGGCATGGCCGGCATGCAGGGGATGGGTACCCCGGGAGTGGCCACGCCAGACCTGACCCAGCGCCATCAAATGATGGAGATGCGCATGGACATGATGCAGAACATGATGGAAATGATGATGCAGCGCATGCCGCCGTCGCCCGCCAAACCCGGCGCCCAGTGAGCGCGCCGACGTTCTGACGCTGTTCTTGTTTTCGTATCCAGTTCAGGAGATTGTGTGATGTCGATGTTTTCACGGCGACAGTTTCTGGGCAGCATGGGCGCAATGGGGGCCGCAGCCGCCTACCCGGGTGCCTGGGCCGCCTCAGCCACGCCGTCAGGCCTTTCTACCGACGAGGTCCTGCGCCTTGAAGCGCAGGCGACGGGCTTCTCCAACCCCTTGCGCCTGCCGGGCACCAGTGGCCTCTTCGGGGTGCTGCCCGTGACGGACTTCAAGGAGGTCCATGTGGTCCGCAGCGAGATCGAGGTGCTGCCGGGGCAGCGCACCCCCGTCCTGGCCTATGCCGTGGAGTCGGGCGGCAAGAAATTCCTCAACCCGGCGCTGCTGGCCCGACAGGGCGATCAGATGCGGGTCAAGCTGATCAACTGCATCGATCAGCCCACCGTCGTTCACTGGCACGGCCTGAGCGTGGATTCGCGCAACGACGGCAACGGGCTCCACGTGGTGGCACCGGGTCAGCAGATGGACTACGCCTTCACCGTGCAGGACCGGTCCTCGATGTACTGGTACCACCCCCATGCGCACGGCTTCATTCCCCGGCAGGCTTACCACGGGCTGGCCAGCCTGTTCTTCGTCGAGGACGACGACGAGGCCGCCCTGCGCAAGGAACTGGCGCTGGCGCTGGGTGAATCCGAGATCCCGCTGGTGCTGCAGGACAAGGAATTCGATGCACAGGGACGTCTCCAGTACGCGCCCAGCGCCGCCCAGTCTTTTGGTGGCTGGGTGGGTAGCAGGATGATGGTCAACCTGACCGAGCGTCCGGTGCTCAAGGCGGGTCGCCGCATCGTGCGTTTCCGGCTGCTCAACGGGAGCAACGCGCGCAGCTACCGGCTGGCGTTCCTGCAACAAGGCCGGGCCCTGGGCTTCTACCTGGCGGGCTCGGACGGGGGATTGCTGGCCCAGCCCGTGCGTATCGATCAGACCTTCCTTTCGCCCGGTCAGCGGCTGGATGTGCTGGTGGATTTCCGGGAAGCCGAAGGCGGTCGGCCGGTGACCCTGGCCTCGCTGCCCTTCGATCCGATGCACCAGGAGGGTGGACACGATATGGCTGCGATGGACCACAGCCAACACGGTGCGGCCCAGGGCACCTCTGAGCCCGCAACCATGGCCATGGAAGGCGACGCGCGGGCGCTGATGCGTATCGACCTGACGGCAACCGAAGCGCTCTATGACCGGCGCATGCCGACCCGGCTGTCCAGCCTAGCCGCACCAGTGGAACTGGCGGGCACCCCGCGCCGCATGCAACTGGGCCACGACAGCAAAGGCCACTGGACGATCAACGGTGGCGTGTTCGACCACGCTGCCGTGCCGCTGACAGTGCAGCGTGGTGCGCGTGAGACCTGGCTGATCGAGAACGCCGAACGCAGCATGCCGCACCCCATGCACTTGCACGGCTTCTCGTTCCGGGTGCTCGAACGCCTGGGCAGCCCGGACCAGATCCGTCCCCTGGCAGGGGCACGCGGTCTGCTGCCGCAGGACCTGGGCGTAGTGGACACGCTGCAGGTCTGGCCGGGCGAGTCGGTCAAGATCGCCATCGACTTCTCGCACCCGCACACCGGCGACCAGGACTACGTCTTTCACTGCCACACGCTGGAACATG